>Ga0302314_10012266_pt1 | contig 14854 bp, 12 predicted proteins | sample III_Palsa_N2_3_FD_200533 | JGI IMG/M metagenome (GOLD analysis project Ga0302314, IMG submission 200533) | Peat permafrost microbial communities from Stordalen Mire near Abisko, Sweden - III_Palsa_N2_3 | ecosystem: Environmental > Terrestrial > Soil > Palsa > Peat permafrost | place: Sweden... | reverse complement strand
TCCCGGGTGCGCTACCGGGCCGGCTACCAGACCCGGTACCGCCAGTGGGTGGACCGCTCAGCGCCGCGACTGCCGGCGGCTGCGGCCGGCCTGGCCGCGCCAGTCGCCGATGATCCCGTCGATCCCGTCGTTCCCGTTCCCGACTCCACCGGTGACCCCCACCCAGGGGATATCGCTCCGGAGCCGGTGGAACCCGCCGAGTTGGGCGGGCAGGAGCAGGTGGCTGAGCTCGCCGCCGAAGTTGACCCCGACAGCCAGAGCGAGGGCGAGGAAAGCGTCGACGAAGAGATGGCCGAGACCGAGACCGAGCTCGCCGTCGACGATTCAGCGCCGCAGCTGCCAGTGGCTGCGGCCGGCCTGGCCGCGGCGTCCGCCGATGATCCCGCCGAGCCCGTTGCCGACCCCGCCGCTGACCCCGACCCAGGGGAGATTGCTCCGGAGCCGGTGGATCCGGCCGGGGCGGCCGGGCAGGAGCAGGCGGGCGAGCTCGCCGCCGAGGTTGACCCCGACAGCCAGGGCGAGGGCGAGGGAGGCGGCGGTGAAGAGATAGCTGAAACCGAGGCCGCGCTTGCCGTCGACGATGGAGAGCAGCCCGAGGTAAGTGGCGGAGCCGGGGAGCAGGGGGCAGAGGATGGGGATGGTGTAGGGCAGGCCGCTGGTGCCGGCGTGCCGGGCGGCGAGCTGACCGCCGAGGCCGATCAGCCCGGTGGTGACGAGGATGGACAGGGCCCGGGGGAACCCGGCGTTCCCGATGGCCCCGGCGCAGGCCCAGCCGAGAGCGCCGCCGACGGTGACGTAGAGCAGGATCAGCCTGCGGACCTGGAGCAGGATGCCGTAAGTGAGGGCGAGGGCGGCGGAGGCGAAGAACTGGATGGCGGGCCGGACCGGGATGGCGGCGACGGAGCCGGCGTCGAGGCTGACCCCGAACCGCAGCCCGATGTGCAGGACCAGGGCGACGCCGCAGATGATGGCGACGGCGATGTAAAGGACCTCGAAGAGCCGGGCGACGGAGTTGATGTAGAAGCCGGTGAGCCCGTCCTGGACGGAGGCGACCAGGGCCCGGCCGGGGAGCAGGGCGAAGAGCCCCCCGGTGATGACGGCGGAAGTCCGGACGTCGACGTCGAGCACGTCGAGGAGCATCCCGATGCCGGCGGCGGGCATGGCGGCGACGACGAACTGGTAGAACTCGGGAAGCCCGCGAAGAGCGAGCTGCCGCGCAAGCTCCCCGCCAAGAAGAGCGGCAACGCAGGCGGTGCCAAAAACAAGCCAGCCGCCGCCAACAAGAACCGCGGCGGACCCCGCAAGAAGTGAGGTCGCCGCGGTGACGACCGGGCCGGAGTAGATGTCGGCCGAGCGGCGGATCTCGGCCAGCCGGCCGTAGGCCTCCTCGACGCTGCACTGACCCGCGTTGATCTCGTTGATCAAGGTGTGCGCCGAGGCCAGCCGGTTGTAGTCGGAGACCCGTCGCCGGACGCTGCGCGAGGCGGTCCAGGCCGGCTCGGTCAGGGTGGCCTGGTGCGAGATGGTCAGAACGGTGAACAGGACGCTGGTGTCACAGCGCTCAAGCCCGTAGCCGAGCGCCACGGCCAGCATCGCCGCCTCGGTCTCCTCGGCCGACTCCCCGGTGGAGAGCAGCAACTCGCCGATCCGCAGCGCCAGGTCCAGCACCCGCCGGACGTTGACCGGGTGGGTGCCGGTGTCCTCCACCGCGACGCCGCCCGGGCGCTCGGAGAGGTTGGTGCGCAGCAGGGGGCGGACACGGTCGGCCCAGGCGGCGACCCGACCCGCCGGGCCGGCCTGCCCTGGTTCGGCCTCCGCGGTTGCCTCCGGCTCGGCCGCCAACTCGGCCGCCGCCTCGGCTTCGTTCGCGCCTTCGGCCCCGCCACCACCACTGCCACCATCTGTCACATGATCAGCCTAGCTGGCGCTACGCCGATCCCACTGCGGTCCGCTCAGCGGAAAACGCCCGTGTGGCCCAGCGAGTAGCGGCCCGGCTGCGGGTAGACGCACAGCCCGTGCGGCCCGTCCCCGACCTTGATCCGGGCCAGCAGGTGCCCGTCCACCGTGGAGATGGCGTAGACCTCGGAGTTGTAGCGTCCGGACAACCACAGCACCTTCCCGTCGGCCGAGACCCCGCCCATGTCCGGGCTGGCCTTGCCGGGGATCTTCCACAGCGCCCGGGCCTTGCCGGTGGCGAAGTCGAAGACTGTGATGGTGCCCTCGCCCCGGTTCGACACGTACATCGAGGTCGCGTCCCGGCTCACGTACAGGCCGTGCGCGCCCAGGCCGGTCGCGATGAAACCGGTGACCTTGAAAGCGTCGCCGTCGACCGTCCACATGCCGTTGCTCGCCATGTCGGCCACGTACCAGACCGAGCCGTTCGGGGACATCTTCACGTCCTGCGGCATCGAGCCCGCCTTGAGGTCGATCACGCCGAGCAGCTTGTGCGTCGTCGTGTCGACCTTGAGCAGTTGGCCGGAGAACTCGCAGGAGGTGATGAAGTAGCTGCCATCGGGGGAGAAGTCGGCGTGGTTCACCCCTGAGCACGGCACGTGCAGCACGTCCTGGATCGCCATCGTGTGCGGGTCGCGGAAGACGATCTCGTGGTCCGACTCGGCCATCACCATGGCGGACTTGCCGTCGGGGGTGAAGTACAGGTTGTACGGGTCGTGCACCGACACGGGCGCGCCGAACTTGCCGGTCATCGGGTCGATCGGGGTGAGTGAGTTGCCGAGGTCGTTGTTGACCCAGAGCGTCTTGAGGTCCCAGGAGGGCACCACATGTTGCGGCTGGTCGCCCACCGGGACGGTCCGCACCACCTGGTAGGTGACCGGGTCGATCACGGAGACCGTGTTCGACTCGGTGTTGGGCACGTAGACGAACGACGGCATGTTCTTGACCACGTCCGACAGGGCGTTCGGCGCGTCGGCGAAGTAGACGTTCGACGGGTCGTAGTCCGGCATTCCGGGCAGGCCCGCCTTGAGCCCGGTCTCGGCGCCCTGGGCCTGGGCTGCGGCGGCGTTGCCCGCGCCGCCGGCGTCGGGGACCTGGGCGACCTTGGCAGGCATCGCGGCCCCGGTCTGGCCGCCGGCCGAGCAGGCCGTCATGGCGAGGCCGGTGGTCAGCAGGCAGGTGGTGAGGGCGAGGGTACGGGTGTAGGTGAGGTTCAATGCTGGACTACTTCCTGGGTCGGTTCCTGGCTCGGCTCTTGGCTGGGTTCCTGACTGGGTACATTGCCGGGTTCACGGCCGGGGGTGGCCCCCTGGCTCGGGACGGCTGCGGTGGAGAACAATGCGTCGGCGGTGACCGCGCGCAGCCCGCGCAGGCGCAGGCCGTCGAGGATCGCGGGCATGGCCTGGATGGTGCCGGCGTGGCCCATGTGCATCGAGACGACGTCGCCGGCCTTGATGGCGCTCAGGACGTTGTGGACGACCTCGTCCGAGCCCGGGTTGGTGAAGTCGCGCGAATCGAGGTCGTAGGAGAGGACTTCGAGGTACCCCGCCTTTGCCGCCGCCAGGCGGACCGTGGGCGTGGCGTGCTGCGCCTGGGACGGGCGGAACCACCGTCCTTGGCTGCCGGTGAGCTTGCGCAGCCGCGCCGCGCAGGCCTCGATCTCGGTGTACGCGCCATTGGAGGGCAGCCGGCTGATGTTGATGTGATGCTCTGTGTGGTTGCCGAGCTCATGCCCGCCCTCAAGCACGCGCTTGGCCATGGACGGATTGGCGTAAAGCCAGTGCCCCACCACCATGACGGTGACCTGTACCCCAGCACGTTCGATCTCTGACAGCAGCTCCTCGGCCATGGCCGGCGGACCGCTGCCGTGAAAGGTGAGGGCCACCGCGTCGGAGGCGTTCGCCGCGCGCTCGACCTCGACCGCGCCCCCGGCCGGAGTCGTCATCGTGGCCGCCGTGGTCGGCGTGGCGATGCTCTCCACCTCGTCGGAGGACTCGTCCTGTGAGTCGTCCGGCGAGGACTGGCTCTGCGGCGTCCGGGCGGCCGAGGTGCCGCAGCCCGCGCAGCTCAGCGGCAGCGCCGCGCCGAGCCCGGCGATCGTGCGCAGCGCCGCCCGGCGTGAACGCACCCCCGCGTGGGCGTGTTCTGGGGCGCCCGATCCGGCATTCGGCTCGGCATTCGATTCCATCCGGCGATCTGGCACAAGATCCACCGTATTGACGGACCGTCACTTTTCCGCTGGTATGCCGGTGATGTGTGCGCCGAACGGGCTAACTGGTCACTCGGACGAGTGGACCAAGCTCGCCCAGAGGTCCGACACCTGCACTCCGACCTCGGCCAACAGCCTGCGCAGCAGTGGCAGCGAGAGGCCGATCACGTTCGACGGATCGCCCGCGATCGACTCGACGAAGCTGCCCCCGAGCCCGTCCAGGGTGAAGGCCCCGGCCACGTGCAGCGGCTCGCCGGTCGCCACGTAGGCCTCGATCTCCTGGTCCGACAAGTCCGCGAACCGCACCAGGGTTGCACCGACCTCGAAGTGCGGGGTACGCCGCCCATCCTTATCGCTGTCTCCGGCCGGCTCCCGCGTGTCGATCAGGCAGTGCCCGGTCAGCAGCATCCCGTCCTTGCCGCGCATGCCCTTCCAGCGGCTGATGGCGTCCTCGGCGTCGGCCGGCTTGCCGTAGGCGATCCCGCCGAGGTCGAGCACCGAGTCGCAGCCGATCACCAGCGCGCCCGCCCCCACCTGCGCGGCCACCGCCTCCGCCTTGGCGTGCGCCAGGATCAGCGCGAGCTCATAGGGGGTCGGCGCGTCGTAGGCCGACTCGTCCACGCCGCTGACGATCGCCTCCGGCGCGAATCCGGCCTCCCGCAGCAGTTTGAGTCGGGCCGGGGACTGCGAGGCCAGTACCAGACGAATTCCGGCGCCGCCTGTTCGCTCTTGCGCATGCTTGTCCATGCGGCAAGTCTCCCCTATCTCGGAAAGGCAGCCGCACGCCAGCCGTTCGACGTGTGCGCCAGGGCGCCACGTACATAGCGCGAGCGGTCGGTCCAGCCGGAGACCGGAGCGGGGGTGGGCTCGGCCTGAGCCGCTCCGCCCGCCGCGACAGCCGTCAGCACCGCGACCAGCGCGGCGAGTTCCTCCGGAGTCGGCTCGCCACGGACGATCTGCAGGTTGGGCAGCTCTGTAGCAGTCGTCTCGATAACAGGAGTCGTGGTCACAGCGGGATGTTCCCATGCTTCTTGGGCGGCAAAGAGGCCCGCTTGGTGCGCAGGGTCCGCAGCGCGCGGGAAATGAACACCCGGGTCTCGGCCGGCTCTATCACCGAGTCGACGTAGCCGCGCTCGGCCGCGACGTACGGGTTGAGCAGCGCGTCCTCGTACTCGGAGATCAGCTGCGCGCGCCGGGCCTCGGGGTCCTCGGCTGCGGCCACCTCCCGCTTGCCCAGGATGTTGACCGCCCCGGACGCGCCCATCACCGCGATCTGCGCCGTGGGCCAGGCGACGTTGATGTCCGCGCCGAGGTGCTTGGAGCCCATGACGTCATAAGCGCCGCCGAAAGCCTTGCGGGTGATCACGGTGACCAGCGGCACGGTGGCCTCGGCGTAGGCGTAGAGCAGCTTCGCCCCGCGCCGGATGATCCCGTTCCACTCCTGGTCCGCGCCGGGCAGGAAGCCGGGGACGTCCACGAAGGTGAGGATCGGGATGTTGAACGCGTCACACGTGCGGATGAACCGGGCCGCCTTCTCCGAGGCGTCGATGTCCAGGCAGCCGGCCAACTGCATCGGCTGGTTGGCCACCACGCCCACCGAGCGGCCCTCGACCCGGCCGAAGCCGATCAGGATGTTCGGCGCGAACAGCGGCTGGACCTCCAGGAAGTCCTCCGCGTCGAGCACCCGCTCGATCACCCGGTGCATGTCGTAGGGCTGGTTGGCCGAGTCCGGGATGAGGAGGTTGAGCTCGGCGTCCTCCTCCGTCGTGCTCAGCTCGCCGGTGGCGTCGAAAACGGACCCGTCGAAAACGGGGGCGTCCTCCAGGTTGTTCTGCGGCAGGAAGGAGAGCAGGGCCTTGACGTACTCGATGGCGTCCTTCTCGTCCGCCGCCGCGTAGTGCGCGTTGCCCGACTTGGTGTTGTGCGTGTGCGCGCCGCCCAACTCCTCGTGGCCGACGTCCTCGCCGGTCACCGTCTTGATCACGTCCGGGCCGGTGATGTACATGTGCGAGGTCTTCTCGACCATCACGATGAAGTCGGTCAGCGCGGGGGAGTAGACCGCCCCGCCGGCCGCCGGGCCCACGATCAGCGAGATCTGCGGGATGACGCCCGAGGCGTGCACGTTGCGCCTGAAGATGTCGGCGAAGGCGCCGAGGGCGACCACGCCCTCCTGGATCCGGGCCCCGCCGCCGTCGTTGATGCCGACCAGCGGGCAGCCGATCTTCATCGCCAGGTCCATCACCTTGCAGATCTTCTCGCCGTTCACCTCGCCGAGTGAACCGCCGTGGATGCTGAAGTCCTGGGAGAAGACGCACACCGTCCGGCCGTCGACGGTGCCGTAGCCGGTCACCACGCCGTCGGTGTACGGGCGGTTGTTCTCGATCCCGAAGTTGGTCGAGCGGTGCCGGGCCAGCTCGTCGAGCTCCTGGAAGGAGCCCTCGTCCAGCAGCAGGTCGATCCGCTCGCGGGCGGTCAGCTTACCCTTGGCGTGCTGCTTCTCCACCGCCCGGGCGGAGCTCGCGTGCACCGCCTCGTCCAGGCGCGCCCGCAGCTCGGCGAGCTTGCCCGCAGTGGTATGGATGTCGATCGGCTCAGCCATGGTCTTTCGCGCACTCCCGGTTCCAACGCCGCACACGTTTGACGCCAATCTACCTTCTCCGGCTACCGTGCTGGTTATGACCTCTCCCTTTAGCGACCTGGACCGGCCCGCGTTGAACGAAACCGCACTTCAGCGGGCGCTCATGGGTAGAGGCGGGTTCGTGAGCGCACTGCGGGTGCTGCCCGAGGTGGACTCCACCAACACCGCCCTGTCGGCCGCCTCGCTGGACGGCGCGCCGCACGGTTCCGTGGTGGTGGCCGAGGTGCAGACCGCGGGGAAGGGACGGCTGGGCCGGACCTGGCAGGCGCCGGCCCGCTCCGGACTGTTCCTGTCGATCCTGGTCCGGCTGGAGGAGGTGCCGGCCCAGCAGTGGGGCTGGCTGCCGCTGCTGGCCGGCGTGGCCACCCGGTCCGCCGTGGCGAGCGCGGCCAAGCTGGACGCCGCGCTGAAGTGGCCCAACGACGTGATCATCGAGGCGGACCCGGATGCCGGCGGCGGCGCGGACACCCTGAGCGCCCTGGGTACTGCGGACGCTCCAGCCAGCTCTCCCTACGGCGCCGGCCGCAAACTCGGCGGCATCCTGGTCGAGCGGGTACCGGGCACCGACCCGGCGGCCGTGATCGGCATCGGCCTGAACGTGACCCTGCGGGCCGCCGAACTGCCCGCCCCGCACGCCACCTCGCTGGCCCTGGCCGGCGCCGCGGTCACCGACCGCGAGATCCTTCTGCGTACCCTGCTTCGCTCCTTCGGCACCTGGTACGTGGACTGGGCCGCGGCGGCCGGCGACGCCGAGAAGTGCGGACTGCTCGCGGCCTACCGGGCGGCCTGCGCGACCATCGGCCGCCAGGTGCGGGCCGAACTGCCCGGCGGTACTGTTCTCCAAGGACTCGCCACGGCGGTGGACGAGCAAGGCAGACTGATGATTCGCACCGAGGACGGCGTGGATTCGCCAGTCACCGCTGGAGATCTGGTGCATCTGCGCTGAGAGCGCTCCCGCATATGCTGCCCGGCCCGGGATCTGACGCCACGTCTAAGTAAAACCCGCAAAAGGCTGGGGCACCGCGTAGCGCTTTGTGGGTGGTCCGTGCCAGGATTCGCCCATAACAATGAACCAGCAACAACAAAACCGCCAAACAACGATGCGGGCGGCCTGGCCGGCGAAGTCGGCCGGAACCGCCCCACTGAGGGGATAGGGATCGATTATGGGGTACCCGGAGCGACTGCTCAGCGAAGGCGAGCGGATCGACCTGCAACTGCGGCCACACTGGAAGGCGCTGGTGTTCCCGGCCTTCGTGCTGGTGGTGACGCTGGGTCTCGGGGGCTTCCTGGCCGCGATCGCGCCGAAGGGCTCGACCCAGAAGCCGATCTGGATCGCGATAGCCGTCGTGGCCATCGCGGTGCTGGTCTGGTTCACCATCCGGCCGTGGATCATCTGGATGAACCAGAACTACATCATCACCAACCGCCGGCTGATCATCCGCGAGGGCTGGATCCACCGCGTGGGCCGCGACATCCCGCTGGAGAAGATCAACGACGTCTCCTTCCGGCACGACTCGATCCTGGACCGGATGCTCGGCTGCGGCACCCTGGTGTGCGAATCGGCCGGCGAGCACGGTCAGGTTCTGCTCAACGACATCCCGCGGGTCGAGGAGACGCAGCGCGAGCTGTCCACCCTGATCTCCGGCGACCCGGCGGAGCAGCCGAAGGGCAACTAGTAGCCAGTGCGGTCTGTGTAGTCATCGTGCGGATCTCCCGCGCGGCAAAGGCGATCCGCCTCACTGTCGCGCGGGATCGGGTATCGTCACTCTCGGGACACCATGTGGCGACAGTCTGTGCATCACGGCGCCGCCCGCGGTGCAATCGGACCCGGAGTATGCGAACAGGTGAGTGGGATCTCCGAAACGCAGGATGCGAGCCAGTTGGGCAGCAGGACGGGCGTGCGGCTCGGCAGTGAGGCTCTGGCCGCGGCCCGCTTGCGCGCGCTCACCGGATTCGCCAAGGCCATGGCCTCGGCGCACTCCGTGGACGAGGTGATCCGCAGCGCCGCCAAGGAAGCCAAGACCCATCTCGGCGCCAGTACCGCCTCGGTCTCGCGCTGGGAGCGGGAGACCGGCCGGCTGCGGGTCCTGGTCAACTACGGGGAACTGGCCCAGGACGAACAGCCCTTCCCGATGAACGAGTCCTACCCGGTCTCCGATTTCCCGGAGATCCTGCTCAGCGACGACGATCTCGGGCCCTGGATCCAGATAGCCGAGACCAGCGACGGCGACCCCAAACGGGTGGCGATGCTCAAGCGCCGGGACCGGCACTGCGCGCTGATAGCCCCGATCGTGTTCAACGGCCGCGCCTGGGGCGAGCTGTTCGCCGCCCGGACCAAGGACCAGCCGCTCTACAACCGCGACGACGTCGACTTCGCCGCCGCCTTCGCCGCCCAGATAGCCGCCGGGCTGGCCAAGGCCGACCACGTCAAAGAGGTCGAACGGCTCGCCTTCACCGACCAGCTCACCGGCCTGGCCAACCGCCGCGCCTTCGACGCCCGGCTGGACGCGGCCTTCGACCGGCACAACAACGAGGGCACCCTGATCTCGCTCGTGGTCTGCGACGTCAACGGCCTCAAGCGGATGAACGACGGCCACGGCCACGACCACGGCGACGTGCTCCTGGTCCAGCTGGCCGGGGTGATCTCCGCCGCCGCCGCGCTGCTGCCCGGCTCCATCGCCGCCCGCCTGGGCGGAGACGAATTCTGTTTGCTGGCCGAGGGATACACCTCGGACGACGTGGTCTCGGTGGCCCAGGAACTGTGCCGCCAGGCGCTGCTGGTGCGCGGCGGCGAGGGCGTGGCCTGCGGGGTGGCCTCGACCGGGGACGCGATCGGCGCGATCGAGACCCGGGACCGGCTCTTCCGGCTCGCCGACGCCGCCCAGTACCGGGCCAAGCGGGCCAGGTCCCTGATGCCGGTGGTGGCCGGCCGCCCGGCCGAGCCGGGAATCGAACAGCAGGTCCCGCTGCTGCCCGAGCAGGCCGCCAGCCTGACCGGGGCGACCCGCGCCACCCATTCGGCCAACGCGTCTCCGGCCAAGCGGGCCGCGCCGCGCCAGCTGCCGGCCGCCTCCCGGCTCCCAGACCGCCGGGTCTACCGCGGCCGCGACGTGGTGGCGGTGGAACAGCTGCTCACCGACGGACTCTCCTCCCTGGACGCCGAGCAGATCCAGCGCGGCAGCGTCCCGCCGACCGTGGACCGGGTCACGATCATCGCCGACGTCCTGGCCCGGGGCCTGGACGCGGCGTCCTGGTACATCTACCGGCGCGGCGTGCTGGAGGACGCGCTCAACCTGGAGCGTCACAGCGTTTTCCGCCCGCCGGCCGACCACAGCGTGCTCGGCGACGCGCTGACCGACGTGATCCAGGCCCAGTTCAGCCCGGTCCGGATCGCCGGCATCACCGACCTGTTCAGCGGCGGCGCCCGGCTGACCGTCGCGGACGTGGACTTCGACATCGGCCCGGCCGGCTCGACCTACCCCACCGTGGTCTCGGCACAGCTGGGCACCGCCGGCTACGTCGCCGCCCTGTCCGCCGGGGCCACCGCCCCCGACAGCTCCCAGTGGCTGGTATCCATCCTGCTGGACGTCATCTCCCGCCCCGCCTCCCCGGCCCAGCCCCTTCTGCGCACCCTCCTGGCCAGCGCACTCCTTCGCAACTGACTCTCTCCTCTCCTGCGCCCCGCCACCGCGCCCGGCTGCCCGGAAAGCCACGAACCCCGCCCCGCCTCCTCTTGTGAAAACTTTCACGTTCGAAGGCGGAACGGGGCCAAGGCATAACTCCGGGTTATCGCCCGGTCAGATCAGGCGGAGACCTTCTCCAGCTCGGGCAGCGGTGTGGGCACCGACACCCCGGTGAACTCGCGGCGCGGGTTCTCGAACGCCGTCAGCGAGATGGCCTCGCGGCGGAAGAAACCCGCCAGGATCCAGTCCATCGTCACCCGCACCTTGCGGTTGAAGGTGGGGACCCGGCTCACGTGGTACGCGCGGTGCATCATCCACGCGGGCCAGCCGCGCAGCTTCATGCCGTACACGTTCGCCACGCCCTTGCCGATGCCCAGGCCCGCCACGGAGCCGACGTGCTTGTGCACGTAGTCGACGACGGTCTTGCCGCGCAGCGAGGCCACGATGTTCTCGGCCAGCACCTTCGCCTGGCGCACCGCGTGCTGAGCGGACGGGGAGCACCAGTTGCCGGCGCCCTTGGACAGGTCCGGCACCTGGGCGCAGTCGCCGGCGGCCCAGACGTAGTCCATACCGGTGACCCGCAGGTTCGCGTGGGCGTCGACGTGGCCCTTCGGCCCCAGCGGGATGCCCAGATGGGCGACCACCGGGTTCGGCTTGACGCCGGCCGTCCACACGATCGTGGACGCGGTCACCTCGGTGCCGTCCGAGAGCTTGACCTCGTTGTCCACGCAGGACTGCAGGAAGGTGTTCATCTTGACCTGGATGTTGCGCTTGCGCAGCTCCTCCGCGGTCCACACGCCGAGCTCCGGCCCGACCTCCGGCAGGATCCGGTCAGCGGCCTCGACGAGCATCCACTGCATGTCCTCGGGCTCGACGTTCGGGTACCACTTGCACACGTCCCGGGCCATGTCCTCCATCTCGGCGATGGCCTCCACGCCGGCGAAGCCGCCGCCGACGAACACGAAGGTCAGCGCCTTGCGGCGGAGGGCGTAGTCCTTGAGGGAGTCGGCCAGGTCGATCTGGCCGATCACGTGGTTGCGCAGGCTGATGGCTTCCTCGACCTGCTTGAAGCCGATCGCGTGCTCGGCCAGGCCGGGGATCGGCAGGGTGCGCGGCACCGAGCCGACGGCCACGACGACCTGGTCGAAGGAGAGCTCGTACGCCTCACCGCTGGTGGTCGCGATGTTGGCGGTCATCCGGCTGTGGTCCAGGCTGGCGACCCGGCCGGTGATCACCTCGGCGTTCGGGCCCTTGATCACCCGGCGCAGCGGGGCGACGATGTTGCGCGGGGCGATCGAGCCGGCCGCGGCCTCCGGCAGAAAGGGCTGATAGGTCATGTACGGGCGGGGGTCCACGACCGTCACGATCGCTTCGCCGCGTTTGAGGTTCTTCAGGATTCGCTGTGCCGTGTACATCCCTACGTATCCACCGCCGATGACGAGGATACGCGGGGGGATGTTCGAGGCGGCAGCGAGATTCCGTGCGGGGGTGTGCGCAGTATTCATGATGGCTCGCTCACGGGTTCCTTCGACGCGTCCTACTTGATGGCTAGTGCACTGTGTTTGATGCGTGTGTCGGTGGTTCCTCGACGCACAGCCACGGCAGTGGGGCCTTCGGTCGCGGAGGTGGATGTTAGCGACGGGGCTTGGAGCAGCTCCCGGTAGCACCCACATTCTCTTGTGATGATTCTCGCTTACCTGCTGATTATATGAGTATCAGGCGAGTACTCAAGTTGCCAGGGGTTTTTGATATTTCCCTAACAGGGCGTCAAGAAGATCTGACTGTCGGTGCGAATCGATACGGTGTCCTCCGTGACAGATCAGACCGTGACAGACAAGTCCGACACCAAGATCGTCCTGTCGGCGGACCAGGCGCGGCTCGCGGCTCTGCGGGCCCAGGGCTTGTACGGGGCGGTGGACCGGCGCACCGGGGTGACCGGCGTGCTACGGCTGCTCGGCGCGGTCCAGCTGGACACCATCTCGGTGCTGGCCAGATCACAGGAGCTGGTGCCGTTCGCCAGACTCGGCCCGATCGGCCGGGAAGCGGTGCACAGCGCCTACTGGTCTCACCCGGACGGGGCCGCGGCACGCACCTTTGAGTACTGGTCCCATGCGGCCAGCGTCCTCCCCGTTGAGGAGTGGCCGTCATTCGCCTTCCGTAGAAGAGCCTACCGGAGCAACGGCAACCTTTGGGGACTTCAGACACCCGATGAGACGCTGGATTCCATCAAACGGCGGCTTGCCGACGAGGGCCCGCTGACCACCACCGAACTGGGCGGCGGCCGCCGCACCAGCGACTGGTGGGACTGGTCGGACGTGAAAAAGGGCGTGGAACTGCTGCTCAGCCGCGGCGAGGTGGTCTGCGTGGCCCGACGCAACTGGAAAAGGGTCTACGACCTGCCTGAGCGCGTCATCCCCAGTCACCTCCTCAACGCCGACCGCACCGACGAGGAGTGCTACGTCGACCTACTCGCCCTCGCCGGCCGAGCCCTAGGCGTCGCCACCGAGGCCGACCTGCTGGATTACTACCGCCTCAAAGGCACCCACATGCGCGACTCCGCCTTGGACCCCAAGGCCACCTTCGCCGACTTCGCCCGCCAAGCCGGCCTTGTCCCCGTCCACGTCCTCGGCTGGAGCGTCTCCGACGACCCTCGCTCCAAGTCCTCCTGGGCACACCCCGACGCCCTCTCTGACCTCGACCGACGCGGCCGCCACCGCACCGCCCTCCTCTCCCCCTTCGACTCCCTCATCTGGGAACGGGCCAGAACAGAGCGCATATTCGGCCTGAGCCACCGCCTGGAGGCTTACGTGCCCAAAGCGAAGCGCGTCCACGGCTACTTCGCCATGCCGCTGCTGCACGGCGGCCGCCTGGTCGGCCGCGCCGACCCGGCCCGCGAGGGCAAAACCCTCATCGCCCGCCAGGTCTCCGTCGACCGCCCGTCCGCGATCGAACCGATGGCCCAAGCGCTGCGCGAAGCGGCCGAATGGGTGGCGTGCGACGCGGTCCGAGTCGAGCAGGTCAGCCCCGAGTCGGCCGCCCGCCCGCTGCGAGAAGCTGTAGCAAAGCTGTGACGAATTCAGCATGCAAAAGGCTTGCCCCAGCTCCTTACGGCTGGGTAACTTACGGAAGCGTAGGTGTCTGATTTGACCTGAACAGGGCACTTTTTAGGAGCATATGTGACCACAATGCCCAGCACCCGTACGCCCGGCGCCGGCGACGCAGACGATGCCGCCGACGCCGACCTGGCCAACGAGGGCACGCTCAGCGGCCTGCGACAGTCGGCCAAGGAGCGCGTCGCGATCGCCCTGTTCATCGGCGTGCCGTTCCTAGCCCTGCTCGCCGCCATCCCCGCGGCCTGGGGCTGGGGCCTGGGCTGGCGGGACATAGTGATCGCCGTCGGCATGTACCTGATCTCCGGCCACGGCATCACGGTCGGCTTCCACCGCTTCTTCACCCACGGCTCCTTCAAAGCCCCCAAAGCCCTGAAGGTGGCGCTGGCCATCGCCGGCTCGCTGGCGGTGGAGGGCCCGGTGATCCGCTGGGTCGCCGACCACCGCCGCCACCACAAGTTCTCCGACCAGGAGGGTGACCCACACTCCCCGTGGCGCTACGGCGAAACCATCCCGGCCCTGGTCAAAGGCCTGTGGTTCGCCCACATGGGCTGGCTCTTCGACGTAGAGCAGACAGACCAACGCCAATACGCCCCCGACCTGCTCAAGGACCGGGCGATCGTCCGAGTCTCCCGCGCCTTCCCCTGGCTGGTGATCGCCTCACTCCTGGCCCCCGCCCTGATCGGCGGCCTATGGTCCTGGACCTGGCAGGGCGCCGCCACCGCCTTCTTCTGGGGCACCCTGGTCCGCATCAGCCTCCTGCATCACGTCACCTGGTCGATCAACTCGATCTGCCACGCCACCGGCCGCCACCCCTTCAAGTCCCGCGACAAGTCCGGCAACGTATGGTGGCTGGCCGTCCTCTCCATGGGCGAGTCCTGGCACAACCTCCACCACGCCGACCCGACCGCGGCCCGCCACGGCGTCCTGCGCGGTCAAGTGGACTCCAGCGCCCGGGTGATCTGGCTCTTCGAGAAGCTCGGCTGGGCCCGCGAGGTGCGCTGGCCCTCCGCCGCCCGCATCGCCGCCCGCCGGATCACCACACCGGAAAGCGCCTGACCGGCCCCGCCGCGGGCCGCCTCGCGCCCCGCCGGCACTCCCACAACGCCCCTCGACCTCCCCGCGCTCACCACAAAACCGTTGGTGCGATGAGGCATGATGGCTGAGTGACTACCCAAGGCAACGGCTCCGCGCCCCGTACTCGGATGACCGGTAAGGAACGCCGAGAACAGCTTCTGGTCGTCGGCCGCACCCTGTTCGC
>Ga0302314_10012265_pt1 | contig 14855 bp, 12 predicted proteins | sample III_Palsa_N2_3_FD_200533 | JGI IMG/M metagenome (GOLD analysis project Ga0302314, IMG submission 200533) | Peat permafrost microbial communities from Stordalen Mire near Abisko, Sweden - III_Palsa_N2_3 | ecosystem: Environmental > Terrestrial > Soil > Palsa > Peat permafrost | place: Sweden... | reverse complement strand
GTCGATCACGATCGGGTGGTTGTTGACGATCCCGTAGCTGTAATGGTCGGGCTCGGAGATCTTCACGGTGTCGGGCAGCGGATAGACCGTGACGGTGCCGGGCAGCTCCATGCCGACGCTGGGCACCAGCTTCGGATCGTTGAAGGAGTCGTACTTCTTGTTCGTCGAGTAGTCGCGGATCATGGTGCCATCGCCACTCGTCCAGGTCGAGGTCGTCGTGGTCGAACTCGTCTGGGCCGAGGCTACGCCGGCGCCGACCAGAAACACGGACGCGGTGGCGATCGAGAATAGTGTTCTCCTCATCGGAGTCTCCTCATGATTATACCGGGGCTGCGAAAGGTCTTGCCGTTGGGGGGAACGGCGAGGTCTATCGAGCGGTCGGATCAAACTCGGGGGGAGTTGATCACCACCACCTTGGCGGCCCGCGGCACCACGGCATAGCCTCGGAAAATACTCACCGGCCGCAGCACAAACGGGCGCTCTGCGGGCTTAGGCCGGATTCGAAGAGCGGTCATCGGCGGAAGAGCGGCTTGCGACCCGTCGGCACGTGCACGCGTGGCGTTTCATCAGAATCGTCCTGGCGCAGCGAGGCCTGACGATCGGTCTCGGGTGGCGCTCGGCCCTGCTCGACCGGCCGCGTCTTGTCCTCGATAATGGCAAAACTTCCTGTTGCCGGCGCTCGCATAGTGATCATTGATCGGCACTCGGCGGTACTATCCGGGGAGTGGCGTCGGTCGCGCTCGGCGCCTTCGCTTCGGCCCTCGGCGTTTGGGGCTGAAGTCCGGCGAAGAGCCATTGGGTGCTCATCGCCGCGGCCAGGATGGCGGCATAGAGGGCAACGACCCAGGATTTCTTCATCACGGCGCTGCGGGCCGGCGCCGACCCCGGAAGGCCGTAGCGGGTTTGCCGGGGCAGGAGCGCGATCAGGCGCGCGGCGATGGTCACGGGATCCGGCTCGGCCGAGGCGGTTTCGGGAAGGGTCGCGATCAACCCGGCCAATCTCTGGGCCGCCCGCTTCCTGGGCAGTTGCGCCAATTTGGCGGCCTCCTGCCAAGGGTCGACATCCAGGCGCGCGAGCGCCGAAAGGACGCTGAGCAACATGCCGTTTGGGTCCTCGCCGATCGGCGCATAGAGAAAATCGTCGAACTCGGAGCCAAGGCGCGAAACGGAAGCGGTGGCGGTCATTTCAATCACCGAATTTCTTCGCCTCGGCCAGATCGCTGGTACCGAGGCCGGGCTGCAGCGTCTACCGAGATCAAACCTTATTGCTGTCCGGGGTTCCGGGTCAGGGTCGGAAACTACCCAAGCCAGTGCTACGCCCCCGCGATCGCCTGATATCGGGATCGTGTTGAGCAGGATTCGATCCGAACCGGCCAGCGACGAATTTGAACTGGAGTTGATCTGCATCAAGGCGCCTCCGCCCACGCTCTGGCCTGAGTAGTTTCCGCCCCTGCCCTGGTCGGTCGCCCCTCCGATAGGGTCGATGAGCTCGTCCCGTATCGAGGGAAATAGAGAAGGTCCGCCCCATGTCGGCACCCGCCATTACGGCCATTCCTGCACCGAGCAGACAGGCGGGCTTCGTCCTCGCCTGGGGATTTTGCCTGCTGTTTTACTTCGGCCAGTACGCCCTTCGGTCGGCGCCGGGGGTGATGGTGCCGGAATTGACGACCACCTTCGGACTGACCACGCTGGGCGTAAGTTCGCTGATCGGACTCTACTACTATACCTACTCTGCCTTCGCGATCGTTGCCGGCGCGTCGCTCGATCATTTCGGCGCCAAATACGTCATCCCGACCGGGATCCTGATCACTGCCCTGGGGGCCGTCCTGTTCGGCCTCGGCTCGGAATCCGGTGCTGAGATTGGCCGTCTGCTCCAGGGCGCGGGGGCCGCCTTCGCCTTCACCGGCGCCGTCTACCTCGCCAGCCATGGCTTCAGCGCGGCCTATCTCGCCACCGCCGTCGGCTTCACCCAATGCTTCGGCATGCTGGGTGGCTCGGCCGGGCAGTTCGCGGTCGGTCCGATGATTCATGGCCTGATTTCCTGGCAGGAATTCTGGATCGTCGCAGGCCTGGCCCTCGCCGTCGTCGCGGTCGTCGTGCTGATCTGGACGCCTTCGGGGCACGACGCACGACCGGCCAGCGCGGGATCGCTGCTGTCGATGTTCAAGCCCTACAAGACCGTGCTGAGCAATCCGCAATCTTATCTGTGCGGCTTCACCGCCGGCCTGTTGTTCCTGCCGACGACGATCGGCGACATGATCTGGGGGGTGCCGTTCCTGCGCGACGGTCTCGGCGTCGGCTATATCGAAGCCATCGACCGCGCCACCATGGTCCCGCTCGGCTGGGTGATCGGCTGCCCGCTGCTGGGCTATGTCGCCGACCGGATCGGGCGGCGCAAGCCAGTGCTGATCGGCGGCTCCGTGCTGATGCTCGTCGCTGCCTCGGCCGTCGTTTATCTGCCGGGCGTGATGCCGCCTTATGTCTTGGGCCTGCTCCTGGGCATCGGCTCCGGCGCCGCGATGATCCCCTACACCATCATCAAGGAAGTCAATCCGGACGAGGTGAAGGGCAGTGCCACGGGGGCCATCAACTTCCTCGTCTTCACGCTGAGTGCGCTGCTGGCACCGGCCTATGGCTGGCTGCTGAACAGCCTTTCCGACGGGGGCAAGCTCACGCTCGGGGTGTTCCAGAGCGCCAGTTCCGCCGGCATCGGCGGGATCGTGCTGGCAATCGTGCTCGCCCTTTTCCTCCGCGAGACCGGCAGCGCCAGCCGGCCGACGGCTCGGCCCTTCCCGACCCTGAAGGCACTGACATGAACAAGCTCCATCGCGATATGAGCCCCCTGGTCGACATGACCCGCCGGGGCGGGGCGGGCCCGGTGCGCAGCGCGCACCCGGTCTATGTCGATCTGCTGCCGCCCTGTAACAACGCCTGCCCGGCCGGCGAGGATATCCAGGGTTGGCTGAACCTGGCCCAGGCGGGCAAATTCAAGGAAGCCTGGCAGCATCTGGTCCGCGACAACCCGCTGCCCGCCGTGCATGGCCGGGTCTGCTACCATCCGTGCGAGACATCCTGCAATCGCGGCGATTTGGACAGCGCCGTCAGTATCCATGCCGTCGAGCGGTTCCTCGGCGACAAGGCCAGCGCCGAAGGATGGGGCCATCCCGCGGCCGCGACACCGAGTGGCAAGCGCGTACTCGTCGTCGGCGCCGGGCCGAGCGGATTGTCCGCCGCATTCCATCTGACCCGGCTCGGCCACCAGGTCGAGATCCACGAGGCCGGCCCTTTGCCCGGCGGCATGCTGCATTTCGGCATTCCCGCCTACCGCTTGCCGCGCGACGTGCTGATGACCGAGATCGCGCGCATCGAGGCGATGGGCGTGCGTCTCGTGCTGAACCACAAGGTCGAGGATCTGATGGCCGAATGGGTCTCCGGGAGGTTCGACGCCGTCTTCGTCGCGATCGGCGCGCAGGCCGGCGGCCACATCGACATTCCCACCCGTGATGCCGCGCATGTCATGACCGCCGTCAGCCTGTTGCACGAAGTCGGCGCCGGGGAGGCCCCGAAGCTCGGTCGGCGCGTCGTGATCTACGGCGCCGGCGACACCGCGATGGATGCGGCGCGGACGGCCAAGCGCCTCGGCGCCGAAGAAGCGCTCATCGTCTACCACTCGAACCGCGCGCACATGAAGGCGCATGAATTCGAGGCCAACGAGGCGCTGGCCGAGGGCATCAAGATCAAGTGGCTGAGCAGCATCCGCGATATCGGCGAGACTGAACTCAAGGTCGAAGTGATGGCGCTCGACGCCAATGGCGTTGTCCAGCCGACCGGCCGGTTCGAGACCCTCGAAGCCGATGCCGTCATCCTGGCCCTCGGCGAGCGAGCCGAGAGCGGCTTCCTGCGCGGCATTGCGGGCGTCGTCGCGAAGCCCGACGGTACCGTGATCGTCGGTCCCGACATGATGACCGGCCATCCCGGTCTCTTCGCCGGCGGCGACATGGTGCCGAGCACACGCACTGTGACGACCGCGGTCGGCCACGGCAAGAAGGCGGCGCGCCATATCGATGGCTGGCTGCGCCAGCAGGATTACGCACCGCCGCCCAAGCACCCGCTGGTCGGCTTCGCCGATCTGCATCTGCCGATTTACAGCGATGCGATCCCGTCTCGGGAGCAGGCGGTGCCGCCGGAGCTGCGCCAGGGTTTTGCCGAAATCACCGCAGGGCTGGACGAAGCCGCGGCACTGCATGAAGCGCGGCGCTGCCTGTCCTGCGGAAATTGCTTCGAATGCGACAATTGCTACGCCGCCTGTCCGGAGACGGCCATCGTCAAGCTTGGCCCGACCCGCGGCTTCCGGGTCGAGATGGCGCTGTGCACCGGCTGCGCGGTGTGCGTCGAGCAGTGCCCGTGCCACGCGATGGAGATGGTGCCCGAGATCATGCCCGAACCCGTCTATGCCCTGGAAGCCAGCCGATGAGCACGCGCACCACGATGGACGGCAATACGGCCGTCGCCCATGTCGCCTATCGGATCAACGAGGTCTGCGCGATTTTCCCGATCACGCCGTCCTCGGGCATGGCTGATCTGGCCGATCAGTGGATGTCCGACGGGCTGGCCAATATCTGGGGCAATATACCGGTCGTCCAGGAGATGCAGAGCGAGGGCGGGGCGGCCGGTGCCGTCCACGGCGCGCTGCAATCGGGCGCGTTGACCACGACCTTCACGGCCTCGCAGGGCCTGATGCTGATGCTGCCGAACATGTTCAAGATCGCCGGCGAGCTGACCTCGACGGTGTTCCATGTCGCCTCGCGCTCGCTCGCGACCTCGGCGCTGTCGATCTTCGGCGATCATGCCGATGTCATGGCCGTGCGTACCACCGGCTTCGCGCTGTTCTGCTCGGCCTCGGTGCAGGAGGCCCATGACTGCGCCCTGATCGCGCAGATGGCGACGCTCGAAGCGCGGGTGCCCTTTCTGCATTTCTTCGACGGATTCCGCACCTCGCACGAACTCAACACGCTCGAATTGCTGAGCGACGCCGAGATCCGCTCGATGATCGACGACCGGCTGGTCCGCGCCCATCGCGGCCGGGCACTCAGTCCCGAGCATCCCTTCATCCGCGGCACGGCACAGAACCCGGACACCTTCTTCCAGGCTCGCGAGGCGGTGAATCCTTACTATGAAGCCGTGCCGGGGATCGTCGAGGGCGCCATGCAGCGCTTCGGTGCCATGACCGGACGGAACTACCATCTGTTCGACTATGACGGCGACAAGGACGCCGAACGGGTCCTGATCCTGATGGGCTCGGGCGCCGAGACGGCCCGCGCCACTGCGGCGAATTTGCGTGCTGCCGGCGAAAAGGTCGGTATCCTGCAGGTGCGCCTCTACCGGCCGTTCTCCGTAGCCCATCTGCTGGCGGCCTTGCCGGCCTCGGTCCGCGCCATCGCCGTGCTCGACCGGACCAAGGAAGCAGGATCCACCGGCGAGCCGCTGTTCCAGGATATCGTGACCGGCCTCGCCTGCGCCGTCGGCCGCGGCGAGCGCGCGACCATGCCGTTGGTGATCGGCGGCCGCTACGGCCTGTCGTCCAAGGATTTCACGCCTTCCATGGCCAAGGCCGCCTTCGACGAGCTGAGGGCGGACAAGCCCCGGACCGGCTTCACCCTCGGCATCAATGATGATGTCAGCCATACCAGCCTCGCCATCGACGACAGCTACATGATCGAGAAGGACGACGTCACCCGTGCCGTCTTCTATGGGCTGGGCGCCGACGGCACCGTCGGGGCCAACAAGAACAGCGTCAAGATCATCGCCGAGGACGCCGGGCTCTATGCCCAGGGCTATTTCGTCTATGACTCCCATAAATCCGGGGCACAGACGATCTCGCATCTGCGCTTCGGCCCCGAGCCGATCCAGGCACCCTATCTCATCGCCCAGGCCGGCTTCGTCGCCTGCCACCAGTTCGTGGCCCTGGAGCGCCAGGATCTGCTGCGCGTCGCCGCACCCGGCGCCACGGTGCTGCTGAACGTGCCGTATACTGCAGACGAAATCTGGGACCGGCTGCCGCGCCCGGTGCAGCAGATCATCATCGACCGCAAGCTCCGCCTCTTCGTCATCGACGCCTCGGCCGTGGCGCGCGAGGTCGGGCTCGGGTCGCGGACCAATACCGTGCTGCAGACCTGCTTCTTCGCCATCTCGGGCGTGCTGCCGCGCGACCAGGCGATCGGCCACATCAAGGAGGCCATCCGCAAAAGCTATGCGCGCAAGGGCCAGGCGATCGTCGACAAAAATTTCGCCGCGGTCGACGGCACCCTGGCGCGGCTCGGCGAAGTGACAATTCCCGCGGCGGTCACCAGCTTCCGGGAGCGGCCCGCCCTGGTTCCGGCCGACGCCCCGGATTTCGTCCGCTCCGTCACCGCCCGCATCTTCGCCGGCACCGGCGACGACATTCCGGTCAGCCTCATTCCAGCGGATGGCACGTTCCCCTCGGGCACCTCGGCCTTCGAGAAGCGCAATATCTCCGACATTGTCCCGGTCTGGCGCGAAGACCTCTGCGTCCAATGCGGACAATGCAGCTTCGTCTGCCCACACAGCGTCATTCGCGCCCGATATTATAACGAGGACAAGCTCGCCGGCGCCCCGGCCGGCTTCAAATCGGCCCCGGTCAATGCGCGGGGCTATCCGGAGGCGCGCTTCACCCTGCAATTCTATGTCGAGGATTGCACCGGCTGCGGCCTCTGCGTCGAGGCCTGCCCGGAAACCAGCCTGCGCGAGGTCGATGTCAAGGCCATCAACATGGCCGACAAGCTGCCTCTGCTCGAAACCGAGCGCGCCAATATCGCCTTCTTCGAGACCCTCCCGGTCAATGACCGGGCGCGCGTCGACTTTGCCGATGTCCGCGGGGTGCAGTTCCTGGAGCCGCTGTTCGAATTCTCCGGCGCCTGCGGCGGCTGCGGCGAGACGCCGTATCTGAAGCTGCTGAGCCAGCTCTTCGGCGACCGGCTGCAAATCGCCAATGCCACCGGTTGCTCCTCGATCTATGGCGGCAATCTGCCCGTGACGCCCTGGACCAAGGATGCCGAAGGGCGCGGGCCGGCCTGGTCGAATTCGCTGTTCGAAGACAATGCCGAGTTCGGCCTGGGCTTCCGGCTGGCCGCCGACAAGCATCTGGCACTGGCTCTGTCGCTGCTGATCCGCCTGGCCGACAAAATCGGGCCCGATCTGGCCGAGGCGATCGCCAAGGCACCGCAGATTCAGGAATCCGAGATCCGGACGCAGCGGATCCGGGTGGCACAGCTCAAGACGCGGCTGCTCGGCATCAACGATCCGCTGGCGCTCGATTTGCTCTCCGTCATCGACCACCTAGTCCGCCGCAGCATCTGGATCGTCGGCGGCGATGGCTGGGCCTATGATATCGGCTATGGCGGTCTCGATCACGTGCTCGCCACCGGCCGGGATCTCAATGTCCTGGTGCTCGATACCGAGGTCTATTCCAACACCGGCGGCCAAGCCTCGAAGGCGACGCCGCTCGGCGCCGTCGCTAAATTCGCGGCGTCCGGCAAGCGGACGGCGCGCAAGGATCTGGCGCTCCAGGCCATCGCCTATGGCAATGTCTATGTCGCCCAGGTCGCCATGGGCGCCAATCCGCAGCACACGCTGCAGGCCTTCCGCGAGGCCGAGGCCTATGACGGGCCGTCGCTGATCCTGGCTTACAGCCATTGCATCGCCCATGGCATCGATATGCGTTTCGGCATGAAGCAGCAGGATCTGGCAACCGCCAGCGGCTACTGGCCGCTGTTCCGCTTCAATCCGATGATGCGCAGTGTCGACGAGAATCCGTTCCGGCTCGACTCGCCGCGCCCGCGCATTCCGCTCAAGGCCTATGCCTATAACGAGCTGCGCTACAGCTCGCTCGCGGGCACCCATCCCGAGGCGGCAGACACGCTGCTCATCCAGGCACAGGCGGCGGTCACCGAGAAATACCGCCAATACGAGGAACTCGCGAGCCGGGACGGCAGCCGGTTCCATCCCGACGTGGCGCCCGCGCGGCAGGAAGCGCCGCGTCCCGCGCTGGTACCAAAACCCGACGCTATGGCGCGTCAGGAGCTGCCCGTTCTTGCGGCCGGCCAGTAGGCGGTCAGGAGTCGATCATGGTGTTGACTACCCAGTATCTCGGCCTCTCGCTGAAAAGCCCGTTGGTCGCTTCGGCGTCGCCGCAGAATGCCAAGCTCGACAATCTTCGCCGTCTCGAGGATGCCGGCGCTGGCGCCATCGTCCTGCCCTCGCTGTTCCAGGAGCAGATCGAGGCCGAGGCCGCTGCCCGGGAAGCCCGGACGGAGGTCTATGCCGACAGCTCGCCCGAGGCCCAGTCCTATTTCCCTCCGGCGGTCAGCGGCCCCTATGGCTTGGGCCCTGAGCGCTATCTCGATCTGGTCCGGCGCGGCAGCGAAGCCGTTTCCATCCCGATCATCGCCAGCCTGAACGGCTCATCGCGCGCCGGGTGGATCGACTATGCCCGACAGATCAGGCAGGCCGGTGCCGCGGCGCTGGAGCTGAATATGTATCACGTCCCGACCGATCTGGCGGAATCGGGCCGCGACATCGAAGCTCGCTATACCGAGATCGTCGAGGCCGTGTGTAGCGCGATCTCGCTGCCCGTCTCGGTCAAACTGACGCCGTATCTGAGTTCGATTGGTCATTTCGCGGCCACGCTGGTCGAGCGCGGCGCCGCCGGTCTCGTGCTGTTCAATCGCCTGCTGCATCCCGAGATCGATCTGCTGCGGATGAAGCTCGCTGACCGGCTCGACCTCAGCCAACCGGCCGAGCTGCATTTGCCGCTCCTCTGGATCGCAATCCTGGCCGGGCGCACCCGCGCGTCGCTGGCGGCCTCCACGGGGGTCGCGACCGTGAGCGACGTCGTGAAGGCGCTGCTGGCCGGGGCCGACGTGGTCATGACGACATCGGCGCTGTTGCGCCACGACATCGACTACATGGCAACGCTCGGCGCCGAACTCCGCCAGTGGATGGAAGAACGGGAAATCGCCGCGCTGGCCGATATGCGCGGCTTGCTGAGCTGGCAGCGCAGCAAGGATCGGAGCGTCTACACGCGCGCCAACTACCTGCGCATTCTCGAAGGTTACGCCACCTGGTGAGCTTAAGGCGCGGGCGAACACATATTGAGACAAGCAGCGAGCACGGAGGGCCTGTATGGAGCGTATCGAGAACCGCATCTTCGACGAGCTGAGGCCGGGTGACACGGCGAGCCTGGTGCGGACGCTCACGCACAAGGACATCGAGCTGTTCGCGATCCTGTCGGGCGACGTCAATCCCGCGCATCTGGACGAATCTTATGCCAAGAGCGACATGTTTCACAAAATCGTGGCGCATAGCATATGGGGCGGCGCGCTGATCTCGACGGTACTCGGAACCGAGCTGCCCGGGCCGGGAACGGTCTATCTCGACCAGTCCCTGCATTTCCACCACCCCGTCGGCCTCGGCGATACCATCACCGTAACGGTGCGGGTGACCGACAAGACCGAGGCCACGCACCGGGTCGTGCTCGACTGCCGGGCCGTCAATCAGAAGGGCGACGAGGTCATCACCGGCACGGCCGAGGTCATTGCGCCGACCGAGAAGATTTCCCGGCCGCGGATTGTCCTGCCCGACATCGAATTCCGCCAAAAGGGGCGCCGCTACGAGCATCTGATCGAGATGACCCGCGGCCTGGCGCCGATCCGCACGGCCGTCGTCCATCCGGTCGATACGCCGTCGCTGCTGGGTGCCGTGGAGGCCGCGCGCGCCAACCTCATCGTGCCGGTGCTGATCGGTCCGGAGGCCAAGATCCGCGCCACTGCCGAGCAGGCTCAGCTCGATCTCGCCCCATATGAAATCGTGCCGACGGACCACAGCCACGCCGCTTCCATCGCAGCGGTCGCTTTGGCCCGGGCCGGCAAGGTCGAGGCGCTGATGAAGGGAGCGCTGCATACCGACGAACTCATGCATGCGGTCGTCGATGCCGAGCGCGGTTTGCGCACGGCCCGGCGCATCAGCCACGTCTTTGCCATCGACGCGCCCCTCTATCCGCGGCCGCTTTTCATCACTGATGCCGCGATCAATATCTATCCGACCCTGGCGGACAAGCACGACATCATCCAGAACGCCATCGATCTGGCGCATGCGCTGGGCATCAAGGAGCCGCGCGTGGCGATCCTCTCGGCGGTCGAGACCGTCACCGAGACGATCAAATCGACCCTTGATGCCGCCGCGCTCTGCAAGATGGCCGATCGCGGGCAGATTACCGGCGGCCTGCTCGATGGTCCGCTCGCCTTCGACAATGCCGTCTCGGCCGAGGCGGCCAAGACCAAGGGCATCGTGTCGCCGGTCGCCGGCCGGGCCGACATCTTCGTCGTGCCCGATCTCGAAGCCGGCAACATGCTGGCCAAGCAGCTCGAATACCTGGCCGACGCGCAGATGGCCGGCATCGTCCTGGGCGCGCGCGTCCCGATCATTCTGACCAGCCGGGCCGACGGCACCTTGGCACGGCTGGGATCCTGCGCGATCGCCCTGCTGCTGGCACGCCACCAGCCCGGAGCGAAACCATGAGCGACGCCATCCTCGTGCTCAATGCCGGGTCGTCGAGCATCAAATTCGCGCTCTTCGGCGCGACGGTGCTCCCGAGCCGGCGGGGGCTGATCTGCGAAGGTGCCTGCGACGGCATCGGGCATCGCGTGCATTTCACGGCAAAGGACCAGGACGGTGCGCCCCTGGTCGACGAGCATCTGGCCGAGGGGACCGGCCATGAGGATGCGCTCGCGGCCGTGCTGCGCTGGCTCGAAGACCGGTTTCGGCACGAGCGCATGATTGCCGCCGGCCACCGGGTCGTGCATGGCGGCCCGCATTACGCGACACCGGTTCGGATCGACGCCACCGTCATCTCCGAGTTGGAGCGGCTGATCCCGCTGGCGCCGTTGCACGAGCCCCATCATCTCGCCGCCATCGCGGCGCTCGCAAAGCTTCATCCGGCCTTGCCGCAGATCGCGTGCTTCGACACGGCCTTCCATCATACCCAGCCCGAACTCGCCACTACCTTTGCGCTGCCGCGCCGGCTCACGGAAGAGGGCATCCGGCGCTATGGGTTTCACGGGCTGTCCTACGAATATATCGCGAGCGTCCTGCCGGACATGCTGGGTCCGGCCGCCGCCGAAGGGCGTGTCGTCGTCGCGCATCTGGGCAGCGGCGCCAGCCTGTGCGCGCTGCGGCGGCGCCGGAGCCTGGCAACCACCATGGGCTTCACAGCACTTGACGGCCTGCCCATGAGCCGGCGCTGCGGCGCCCTCGATCCGGGTGTCGTGCTTTACCTGATGCAGGAGAAAGGCATGACGGCGGGGGCGGTCAGCGACCTTCTCTACAACGAGTCCGGGCTCCTGGGCGTCTCCGGCATCAGCGACGACATGCGCGTCCTGCTCGCCTCCGATGAGCCGTCAGCGGAGGAAGCGGTGGCGCTCTTCACCTACCGGATCGGACGCGAACTGGGTTCTCTCGCTGCCGCGCTCGGCGGCCTTGACGCGTTGGTCTTCACCGCGGGCATCGGCGAACACGCTGCCGAGGTCCGTCGCCGGGTCTGCCGGGACGCCGCCTGGCTCGGCGTCGCGCTCGACGACGACGCCAATGCGGCCGGCGGTCCGTGCATCACACAGCCCGATAGCCGGGTTTCGGCCTGGGTGATCCCGACCGACGAGGATCTGATGATCGCGCGCCATGTCTGGGCATTGTTGAACCCAGCCGGACAATCCATGGCGGAGCACGGCGCTCCGCCGATCAAGGAGAGTGGAGATGGATCAGACGGATTTCAGATCAGGGCTGGCCCTTCGGCTGACGGTCCTGGCGGCTCGGATCGCCGAACTCAGGCAGAAGATGAGCCACGCTACGGAGCACGAGCGGAGCGTGGGGCTGGGCGAGATCGATGAATTGCAGGGCCGGCACAAGGCGCTCGCGGAAAGATTGCACGGCCTCGATCAGGAGGGTGCTGCAACGGTATCAGGCGTGAAGGCGGAGATCGAAACCATGGCCCACGATCTGGCCGGCACCGTCGACGATTTCATCATGCGGATCGATGCCGGCTTTCAGTCAGCACCGGCAGGAAGAGAGGTTGGATAATCCAGCCGATAGCGTTTGCCGCCATCGGCCAGAACGGCGGCCGGGAGACTCCAGCGGGATCTCTGCCGCCGCGGCGCGCGATTATTCCCCCCAGCCGAGGAACAGGCCGATATCGCCCGGCATTCCGTCGGGAAAATCGAGCACGCTCGCCATCAGATGGAAGCCGCGCGGTTTCAGCTCCTGCTGCCATCGGAGATAGGTTTCCGCCGCCTCGGCACGCAAGGTCGAAGGCCAATCGTCTTCGGTCACATTGATGGCGCGACCGCCATCGCTGCAGAGTTCGCTCGGGAAGCGCAGCAGCATCAACTGTTTCTGACCATGCTCCGCCGCTTCGCGGGCCTGATGCAAAAGGGATCGCCAGCCGTCATCGGAGACGTGCCGGTCGATCATCGCCGTCACCCTCTCCTGGCGCTGTTTGACGGCAGCCTGTCGGATCGCCTCATGCTTCTCGCGTTTCTTCTCTTCGAAATCCGACAACAGGCCCTGGAAATCGGTGACCGAGAGACCGTCCTCATGGGGTCGATCGGGGGGCACGACGGCTTCGCGCGTAACAATTGGGCGGGAGCGGTGGAGAAACTGGTCGTCGAGTTCGGCGAAGGCAGTGGCGAGGAACCCGTTCTCCTGCCCGACAGCCAGGGCCTCGCGCTCGACGACGAAGGCGCGCAGCAGATCGGCGCGACTCACGATGCCGACGATGCGTCCGTCACGGACGACCGGAAGCCGTTTCACGCGATGGGCCGCCAGCAGCCGCGCGATCTCGCCGAGATCCGTCTCGTCCGAAATCGTGACCAGCGGCGTCGACATGATTTCGCGCGCCCGGCGTTCGGGGCTGCGCAGGCTCGCCAGGAAATCCGGGTGAAGCGCTTCGCCTTCCGCCAGCAGGGCGAGCCACCATTCCCGGCGCGTTGCGCGCCCGGTCTCGTCACGCCCGATCAGGTCGCCTTCGCTGACCATGCCGAGGGGAACGCCGTCCTCACCGACGACGGGCACCGCACTGATGCCCCGATCGAGCAGGAGCTTGGCAATCTCGGTTACCGGCGTCTCCGGGGTCACCGATATCACGTCGGTGGTCATCACAGCGCGGGCGTTCATCCGATCCTGGCTCCGTTGGTCGCAAAATGGTCATCGAAACGGGTCGCGACGCCTGATTGCTCGCCGTCGATGGCAGCACCCTTCTCAATAGCCGCTGGAGACCGAGGCCGGAAGGTTCGGAACCTACCCACTACTCCCTTGTGCTGGATGACATCGGTACAACCCGGGGCATGCAGGCGCTAGGCGCGCACCGGCACAGAGTAGATTCCGATGCTTCTCCATCGATGCCTGTCGCGCCCACCTATGCAGTTCTCGCCATTGAACCGAGCCCCGGGTGACCGGCGTCGCCCGGTTCGCCCTATCAGAGCGATGCATGCACAAGGTTTTGATCGCTGAAGACGATTTGATGATTGCCGATATGATCGAGGCGATCCTGCTCGGCAATGGCTACGAAGTATGCGGCATCGCCCGCACCGTCGCCGAAGCCGTAGCGCTCGGTCTCATGCATCAGCCCGACCTGGCCGTTCTCGATCTCCGCCTCGCCGATGGCGGCCTCGGAACCGATATCGCCGCCCAGTTGGGTGCTGTCGGTCGTCTAGGGATCCTCTATGCCACGGGCAATATGGCACAAGTCATTTTGACTGCCGCCGATGGCCATGCCTGCATCGCCAAGCCGTATAGCGCCGCCGATCTGCTGCGGGCCATGCAGATCGTTGTCGACGTCATGACCACCGGTCGGGCGACCCCGCCGTTCCCGCGTGGGTTCCAGGTGCTGCACCCGACGACCGATCCGGAGCGGGAACCGCCCTCAGGCTGGCAGCGACTGGAAACCTCATAGCGCAGATATGCCGCGGCCGGGGTGCCGGCACTCCTTCCACATCCGGACGAAGCATCCGCTTCGTCGGCTCATAGCAAAGGATACTCGATCATGAGCACGCTCAACGACCAGCACATCAAAGTCTTGAATGGCCTCATCGAGGTCACGCTCGACAGCGCGCATGGCTATCGGGACGCGGCAAAGGATACAACGAACCCGCGCTTCAAGTCGCTCTTCGAAATGCGCTCCATGGAGCGCAATCAAGTGACGGCCGAACTCAAGGCCGAAGTCCGCGGTCTGGGCGGCGAACCGGAGAATGACGGCACCACGCTGGCCTCGATTCACCGCGTCTTTCTCAACCTCAAAAACGCCGTTATCGGCAGCGATGAGGGCGTCGTCGACGAGGTCGAAGCCGGCGAGGACCACATCAAGGCCAAGTTCGAGGCGGCATTGCAGCACGAAAACCTCTCCGCGCCGGTAAAACTCGTCGTTGCCGAGCTCTATACCGTGATCAAGGCCGGCCACGACCAGATGCGTGACCTGAAGCACGATCTCCACATCCATCAGGTGTGAAGGCCGTCAGCCGGACTCACCGGCGACTTGACAGCGAGCCGCATCGGCTTCGCCGGCTCAGTGTCCAGCCGGAGCCTCATAGGCGCTGACTCAAGGCAAGCAAACGCCCTCCCGCCAAGCGGGCGATGGGCACGCTTATGTCAGCGCCAATGAGCCGGCGCCGGTCCTGGAGAGCAACGCCCCCAGGAGCCGGAAGCTGATTTGCCGACCGCCAGCATTGCCGGACCAACCCTACCCTCGGCCGCGCGCCTCAGGCCGGCAGATAGGTAGTTTCCGAGTCTGA
>Ga0302314_10012263_pt1 | contig 14856 bp, 16 predicted proteins | sample III_Palsa_N2_3_FD_200533 | JGI IMG/M metagenome (GOLD analysis project Ga0302314, IMG submission 200533) | Peat permafrost microbial communities from Stordalen Mire near Abisko, Sweden - III_Palsa_N2_3 | ecosystem: Environmental > Terrestrial > Soil > Palsa > Peat permafrost | place: Sweden... | reverse complement strand
ACGCCGCTGTCGGATTGGATGGTCAAGGGATAGAGCCGCACCTCGCTCAGCCGACCCTGCTGGAAGGTCATCACCGGCAGGATGGTCTCGAACCATTCGTCGGGGAACTTCAGCGTCTCGCCGCCGGGCGAGGTGAAGCTGCGCTTGCCCTGGAAGTCGAAGAACAGGCTCCCCAGGCTGTAGAAGATCGGCTTGCCATCGTAGATCTCGACGCCGCCCGTGACGTGGGGTCCGGTGCGGATCACCACGTCGGCGCCCGCCTCGATCGCCGCGTGGAAGAGTTCCGGCTCGAAGGCCGCGGGCCTCGGATCGTTGGGGCTGGGCGCTTCATTGGCCTTGTGCAGCACCATCGGCTCCCAGGCGCCCGGCCCGGGATCGTCGACGTCGCCACCGGTCTCGTGCGCATGGATCGAGAAGATGACGTAGCGCGCCTTTTGCCGAGCCTCGCGAATGGAGTCGAGGATGGCGCTTTCGTCGTCCGGATCCATCTCCCACGCCGTTCCCGGATGGCGGGCCGCGCGGAAAATCTGGTCGCCGATGCGGACCTCGCCTGGCGCGGCCGCCAGGGCGCCGGGGAGCGCGCGCAGGCTCGCCAGTTGGCCGGCGGTCACCAGCCGCACCTCGCGAACATGCAGGGCGCTGAGACCGGGGCGAGGCCGCGAGATGACGCCCCGGCGATTCACTGCGGGACCCGCGACGGCCATCGGCGGAAACGTCGAGGCGGCGTCGACCAGGGCCACCAGGCCCTTGGGCGTCTGGATGTAGGCGGGCGCGCGCGCCACGGCGTCGCTGAGCCCCGCGCCAGCCTCGACGACACCAGCGGCGGCGAGCGATTGCAAGGTGGCGACAAGGCCATCCTGGCCCCAGTCGGTTGCATGATTGTTGGCCTTCGACACCAGGCCGATCCCGATCGCCTTGATGGTCGCCGCGGCGGCGGCCGGCTGGCGCGGGTAGCCGCCGCCGTTCTCCGCCGCCGGGTAGCCGGCGAACGTCTCCATGTCGAAGATCGAGCCCTCCTGGTTCGCAAAGCCCAGGTCGGCCTGGTGGAAGAGCGCCACCACGCCCGCCAACGCCGGATCGGCCAGATCGACGGTGTGGTACGGGCCGATCATGTCGCCGCCAGCCGCGAGGGTGAAGCTGTCCGGGGCGGGATCGGCCGGCGCCGACACGCCGAGCCCCGATAGCCCCAGCAGGGCCGCGGCGAGGATAGAGGTCGGCAAGGTTCTCATCGCCGCGTCTCGCTTCCAGCCTGCCTCATCGCGCCGAGGCGCGGCCGCTGAGTTCGTCGCCGGCGTCGGGAGAGAAGCGCAGGTTCCAGATCGTGGCCAGCGCCGAGACGGCGGTCACCACCAGGAAAGCCAGGGTGAAGTCCGAAAGTTGCGGCGTGCGCCGATGGGTGGCGAGCATGCCGACGTGCAGGGCGCCGGCCCCGACGCAGATGCCCAGCGACAGCATCAACTGCTGGAAGGTGGCGTAGAAGCTGGTGGCGGCGCTCATCCGCTCGGGCGGGATCTCGTCGTAGGCAATGGTGTTGTAGGCGGTGAACTGGAACGACATGAAGAAGCCGCAGGCCGCCAGCACCGCGAAGATCGCGGGGACCGACCAGGCCGGCCGGAAGGCGGCGCAGACCGCGTAACCGCCGGCGCCGAGCAGGCCGCCCACCACCAGGCTGTTGCGAAAACCGAACCGCCGCAGCAGCCAAGGCGCCAGCCACTTCATCCCCAGCGAGCCGATCGCGCCGGCGATGGTGATCAGGCCGCTGGCGGCGGCGGTCATGCCGAAGCCGAGCTGCAGCATCAGCGGCAGCAGGAACGGCTGCGCGCCCTGGGTGATCCGTGTCAGCGACCCGCCGATCACCGAGAGCCGGAACGTGGGCGTGCGCATCAGGGTGAGATCGAGGATCGGGTCCTCACGCCGCCGCGCGTGGCGGATATAGAGCCCGCCGGAGACGAGGCCGATGGCGATCAGCCCCAGCGCGCGCGCCAGCTCGCCCGTGCGGCTGGTCATCTCGAAGCCGAACAGCAGACAGCCCAGCGAGACGCCCGAGAGGACGAAGCCGCCGAAGTCGGCGCGCGGCTGCCGCTCGCCACGCACCTGACCGATGAACTTTGTCACCAGGGCGACGCCGACGATGCCGATCGGGATGTTGAGATAGAAGATCCAGCGCCAGTTCAGATAGGTGACGATGAACCCACCCAGCGGCGGCCCGATGATCGGGCCGACCAGGGCTGGAATGATCAGCCACGACATCGCCTGGACCATGTCCTCCTTGGCGACGCTGCGCAGCAGCACCAGCCGGCCGATCGGGATCATCATCGCCCCGCCGATCCCCTGGATGAAGCGCGCGGCGATCAGGAACGGCAGGTTCCGCGCCTGGCCGCAGAGGATCGATCCGGCCAGAAAGAGCAGGATGGCGAGCCGGAACACGGTCTTGGAGCCGAACCGATCGGCCATGCGGCCACTGGCCGGGATGAAGATCGCCAGCGCCAGCAGGTAGGAGGTCAGCGCCGAGGAGAGACTGATCGGCGGCACGTGGAAGTCGCGCGCCATGGTGGGCAGCGCCGTCGCCAGCACGGTGGCGTCCATCTGCTCCATGAAGAGGGCGCAGGCGATGATCAGGGCGACGGTGCGGTAATTGCGCTGGGCGGCGGTGCGCGGCGCGCCGGGGACCGTGGGCACGCGCGCCAGGCCCTCGGCGGCCGGCACGATGCCGTCGCGGATTTCGGCGTTGATCGAGGCGAGGCCCCGGCGGCGCGGCCGCAGTCCGGTGCGCCGCGCGACGACGTGGGCCAGTTTCCGAACGCGCGCCGCCTTGACTATGACGCCCGCTCCGCCAGGAAGTCCGCCAGGGCGGCGACCAGGGCGCGGTTGTGCTCCTCGAGGCCGATGGTGATGCGCAGGTGCCAGGGCAGGCCGTAGCCGGCGACGCCGCGCACGATCAGGCCGCGCGAGGCCAGGAACGGCTCCGCCTCGGCCGCCGTCTTGCCCGGCGTCCGTGGAAACTCGACCAGGATGAAGTTGGCCGACGACGGGGTCACTTCGAGGCCGAGGCCGCCGAGCTGCTGGGTGAGCCAGGGCCGCCATTGCTCGACATGCGCCAGCGAGCGGGCCTGGAACTCTTCGTCCGCCAGCGAGGCGACCGACGCGGCCAGGGCCGGGATGGAGACGTTGAACGGCGGGCGGATGCGGTCAACGGCGTCGGCGATCGGCGCCGGGGCATAGGCCCAGCCCACCCGCAGCGCCGCCAGCCCATGCAGCTTGGAGAAGGTGTGGGTGACGATGATGTTCTCGGCGTCCCGCGCCAGGTCCAGCCCGTCGGTAAAGGTCGGATCGGTGCAGAACTCGGCATAGGCGGCGTCGACCACCAGCACGACGCTGGGCGGCAGCCGCGCGTGCAGGCTGCGCAGCTCCGCCTCGGTGGTGAAGGTGCCGGTGGGATTGGCGGGATTGGTGACGAAGACGAGGCGCGTGCGCTCGTCGACCAGTTCGAGCAGCAGATCGATATCGAGGCGATAGTTCGGCTCGGCGGCGCTGCGCACCTCGGCCTGGCAGGCGCGCGCGCCGATGCCGTAGGCGCCGAAGGCGTACTGGCCCTGCACGATATTGTCGCCGGGCTCCAGGAAGGTCTGGTTGATCAGGTGCAGGATCTCGTCAGTGCCGCAGCCCAGCACGAGGCGGTCGGGCTCGATCCGGTAACGCGCGGCGATCGCGGCGCGCAGCGGACCGCCGCGCCCATCGGGATAGACATTCAGGTCGCCGGCGGCGGCGATGAAGGCCTCGCGCGCCTTGGGGCTGGAGCCGAGGACGTTCTCGTTGCCGGACAGCTTGGCGGGGTGCTCGACGCCCTCGGCGGTGGCCTTGCCGGGCTTGTAGGGGACGATATCGAGGATGCCGGCCTTGGCCTGTGGGCGAGGCGCGGCGAAGCGGTCGGCGGCGAGCGGCGGCTGGGCGTTCATGGCGCCGCGCTCTTACACGGCGCGGCCGCCGGACGCACCCCCCAGCGGGTCAGAAGACGCGTGGCGCACGGCCGATTCGGAGAGGACCCAGCCACGCGCCACCGTCGTGGAAGGTGAGATCGAGCTGGTGGGCGCCGAGGTTTGCGAGCAGCCCGGATGTCGCCACGCGCAGCTTCTTGCCGAGGTTCAGGGTGATCGTCTCGGCCGGCTTCACCTCGATCGGCGCGCCGCCAGAGGCTGGAATGATGGTCGCGTGGCGCAGGTGCAGGTTGATCGTCAACCCCGGCCGCCCGTCGGTCGCGGTTGGCTTGGGGGTGAAAAATAGCGATGGATTTGGACTCTGCAGGGTCGTCCTGCCGACCAGCGCGCCGTTGTCGTCCACGGATAACGTGCCCTGCCGCGAGGCCAGACTGGCGTCGCCGGCGTTCAGGCTCACCTGCTCGATATTGAGCGCGCCGCCGGCGTGGGCCCAGCGGGTCATCGCCGCGCGCACATTGGGGCCAGTGAGGTCGCTGGCGTGGGTGAAGGTGGTCTCACTCACCAGCTTCACCGGCTTGCCCGCCGCCGCGCGGCCGAGCCAGCCCGACGGGCCGGCCACGCCATCCTCGACGCCGAAATACACCGCGCCCTGGTCGTCCGGTCCCGGCCGGGTTTCGAACCGAAGCAGCCGCGCGCGGCTCAGCCAGAACGGCTTGCCGCCGGGCGAGGGCGTGAAGACCAGGTCGTCGCCCTCGATCGCCAGTTTCGGCGGGCGCGCGTCCCAGCCGCTGACGCTGGCGCGCAGCAGCCGCGCCGTGACGCTCACCGCCCCGCCGTCGCGCCCGGTGAAGGCCAGCCCGTCGGGCGCCGCGAGGATCCAGTGGGTCGGGGCGAAAACGTAAGCCTCGCTCTCGACGCGGGGCAGGCTGACGGCCCAGCCGGACGGATCCTTCAGCGTCAGGCCGCTGAAGTTGACGTCGAGCCGGAACGGATAGCCGCCCATCTGCCGGCTGGTCCACGACACCTGCCATCCCGCCGCGCGCAGTCCCGCCGCCGCGGCGTCGAGCCGCCGCCCGGTCTCGCCGATCATCCAGACCCAGCCGAGGCTCCAGCCGACAGCCAGGACGACCGCGACGCCCCACGGAATGTAAAGGCCGAGCCGCCGCGGCTTGCGGGCGGCGGGGGGAACGCTATGGGTCGGTGAGGATGTCACAAGATGCGCGCGAGCATTGGGTCTTCGGTTACGGCTCGCTGATGTGGCGGCCGGGGTTCACGTTTCTAGAGCGTGTAGCCGCCACGCTCCATGGCCGCCGGCGCGCTTTCTGCATCTATTCGGTCCACCACCGTGGCACCCATGAGCGCAAGGGACTGGTGCTGGGCCTGGCGCCCGGCGGCGCGACCCGCGGCATGGCCTATCACGTGGCCGACGCCGATTGGGCCGCGACCTACGCCTATCTGCGCGAACGCGAACAGCCGACCGAGACCTATGTCGAGGCGCGCGTGGTGGTGCGGCTCGGCGATGGCCGTTCGCTGGAGGCTCTCACCTTCCTCTCCGACAAGGCCCACCCGCAATGGGCCGGCGTGCTCAGCCACGAGCGTCAGGCCGAGCTGATCTCGGGCGCCGCGGGCCTTTCCGGCCGCAACATCGACTATCTTGCCGACTTGGTGGAGCATCTGCGGGCGGAAGGGATACGCGACCGATCGATGGAGACCCTGCTGTCGATGGTTGAGGCGCGCGAGGCGGCCTCAGAGCGTCAGTAGCGCGTTCGAGGCGGTTTCGATCTCCGTCTCCAGGCGGCGCATGAACTCGCCGCGCTTCAGCCCCGGCGGGATCGGCTGCAGGTATTCGAACACGATCACCCCTGGGCGGCGCAGGAAGCCGTGGGCGGGCCAATGGACGCCGGAATTGGTCGCCACCGGGTGCGTGGTGAGTTCCATGTCGCGATAGAGGCCGGCGACGCCGGGGTGGTAGTCGCCCGCTTGGCCCGGCTCGCCGCGATGGCCCTCCGGAAAGATCACCAGTTCGCGCGGCTCGACCAGCCGCTCGCGCGAATCCCGCAGCAGGTTGCGTAGCGCCGCAGAGCCGCCCTCGCGGTCGAGCACCACCATCCGCGCCTTCCAGGCATAGAGCCCGAAGAACGGGATGCGCATCAGCTCCTTGCGCATTACGAAGCAGGAGTCGGGCAACCAGGCGAACTGGGCGAAGACGTCGAACATGCACTGATGCTTCGGCGCGACGATGGCCCGACCGGTCGGCAGGTTTTCGCGCCCGCGCAGCTCCACGCGAATGCCGCAAGTGACGCGCAGCAGCACGAACACGCCGCGCGTCCAGAACCGGAAGATGCTCATGGTCCAGCGCCGAGGTCCCAATAGCGCCGGGAGCACCAGGATCCCGAGCCCGCCCGACCAAAGGTAGAACAGCGTCACGAACAGCAGCGAGCGCAGGAAGAGCATCGATTCATCCTTGCCGGACGGCGTGGGCGGGACGCGGACTGAGGTCCAGCAGGGTCTCGCGCGCCAGCACCGCCAGGTATTTGGAGTACTCCAGGATCATCCGCTCGGCGCTGGAGCCCGTCTTCCACCAGTCGCCGACCTTCAGCTCGCTGGTCGCCACCGGATAGGGGATGATGGTCGCCTCGGGCATCGCGGACCGCAGTTCCAGCCGCGCCCGGGGCATGTGGTAGTCGGCGGTGACCAGGATCAGCGTGCGATAGTCGTTGGTGCGGGCCCACTGGGCCGTCTCGCGGCCATTGCCAAGAGTGTTCTCCGCCTGGAACCCGAGATCGACGCAGCAGTCGAAAATCCCCTCGTCCGCGCCGGTGACGGCCTGCAGCTGTGCGCGAGTGACGTGGCGGCCGACGCCGCTGATCAGCAGCCGCTTGGCCTTGCCGTCTTCGAGCAGACGCAGGCCGGCGTCGATGCGCTCGCCCGAGGCGCCGGTGAGCGCCACGATACCGTCCGCCGGCGCCGGATCGGCCGCCGGCGTCGAGCGGTCGGCGCGCGCCGCGAAGGCGAGCAGGCCGGCGCTCCAGATGAGCAGCACGACGAAGATCGCCGCCAGGGTCCTCATCGAGCCGATCTCACGGACGCGCGGCCAGGACCGACATGGCGGTCAATCGCGCGGTCACGGCCGCGACCAGGGCCCCCAGCACCGGGAACGGCGCGGGCGCCAGGAGGTCGGCCCAGGCGATGGGCATCAGGGCGGTGAGCTGCTCGTCGCCGCCGGTCGCCACCTTGACGCTCGCCACGGCGATCGCCGCCAGCACGGCGCCGGCGAGGCTGGCCTGGGCCGCGGCCCGCGAGAACCTGGCCTGAAAGAGCCGGGCGATGAATCCGTCCGTCGCGCCGGCGAGGTGCAGCGCCTCGACCAGGTCGTGACGGCTGGTGAGGCCCTGGCGGGTGGCGAAGGCGACGACGGCGCCCAGGACGGCCAAGATCAGCGCGAAGAGACCCGCCGCGGCGATCTCCACCGAGGCGCCGGCCCGCATGATCTGGGCGCTCCAGCGGGAGTGATCGTCGACGTCGGCGTCCACCCCGGCGGCCTTCAGCGCCCTGGCGAGGTCGGCGCCGGTGGCGGGCGCCTTGCGATCGAGGTCGACGGCGACCAGCCTGGGCGTCGGCAGGTCCGCCGGCAGCGCGCCGGCGCCGATCCAGGGCGCGATCAGCGCCTGGGCCTTGGCGGCGTCGAGCGCCCGCGCCTCAGCGACGCCCTTGACGCCGGAGACCACTTCGGCGGCTCGCGCGGCGGCCTCGTCGGCGGTGTCGGCGCCCTGGGCGCGGACCACCAGCGTCGCCGATCCAACCAGCTCCGTTCGCCAGCCCTGCGCCGCCCGCGCACCGGCCAGCGCCCCCATCGCCGACAGTCCCGCCAGGAACGACAGCGCCGCGACCACGAACAGCAGCGCGAGGTCGCGGCCGTCCTGGCGCGGCAGCAAAGGCGCCGGCCACCAGCGATTGGCGTCGAAGGCGAGGCTCATTGCGCCTCTTCTGGATCGAACCCGCCTCGCTGCGCAAGCCGGCCGCCCTCCAGGTGCAACACCGGCATGCCGGACCGGGCGACGAGGTCGCGGTCATGGCTGGCGATCAGCACCGTGGCGCCGACGCGGTTCAGCTCCATGAAAAGCCGCAGGATGCGCAACGCCATGGCCTCGTCGACATTGCCGGTGGGCTCGTCCGCGAGCAGGATTTCGGGCCGGTTGATCACCGCGCGGGCAATCGCGAGCCGCTGCTTTTCGCCGCCCGACAGCGCCGGCGGCATGGCGTGCATGCGATCGCCCAGTCCGACCCACGCCAGCAGGTCGGCGACGTCGCCACGATAGTCGGAAGGCCTGCGGCCGGCGATGCGAGGCGCGAGCGCGGCATTGTCGAAGACGTTGAGATGGTCGAGCAGGCGGAACTCCTGGAACACCACCCCGATCCGACGGCGCATCACCGGCCGGTCCTTGCGCCTCAGCAGCGCCAGATCCTCGCCGAAAATCTCGATGCGGCCGCGGGTCGCCTGCTCGGACAGGTAGATCAGCTTCAGCAGCGTCGACTTGCCGGACCCCGACGCGCCGGTGAGGAAATGGAAGGAGCCGCGCTCCAGTTCGAAGGCGATATCGCGAAACACCTCCGGCTCGCGCCCGTAGCGCATGGACACGCCTTCGAAGCGGACCGCCGCCTGCGCCGGATAGGAGTCTGGAACGTCGATCGGCGGGACGTTTGGCTTCCTGGACATGAGCGCCGAAATCGGCGACCTCGGTGAAGGTTTTGCTCGGGCGTCCGATTCGCTTGTCATGATACTGACCTGTCCGGAGTGCGCCACCGGCTATTTCGTCGAGGACGGCCAGATCCGGCCCGGCGGACGCACGGTGCGCTGCGCGGCCTGTGGGGCGCGCTGGAAGGCCCTGCCCGAGGGTCCGCTGGAGCTTGTCAGCTCGGACGAGGAAGGCGCGGTGGCCAAGGAGCCGGCTCACGGCGCCGAGGACGTGGTGCTTTCAGGCGAGGATCTGCCGCGCGCCTTCCGCGACCGGGCCGAGGACGAGCGCCGGATGCGGCGAGCCGCCCTCATCGGCGCCGCCTGGGCGGCGGGCGCGGTCGTCGTCGTTCTGGCCGTCGTCCTGGGCATCGTGTTCCGCGAACAGGTCGTAGGCGCCTGGCCGCAGACCGCCTCGCTCTACGCCGCCATTGGCCTGCCGGTGAACCCAACCGGGCTGGTGATCGAGCAGGTTCACGCCGAACCGTCGCTGGACCAGGGTCATGCGACGCTGGAGATTTCCGGGGTGATCCGCAATGTGGTCGATCACGTCGTCGTCGCGCCGCCGCTGCGGATCAGCCTGTTCAACGCCCAGGGCAAGCGCGTGGCCGGCCAGATCGCGACGCTGGACAACGCCCGTATCCCGCCCGGCGAGACGCGGCACTTTCTCACCGTGATCGTCGATCCGCCCTACGCGGCCAACCTGCAGGCGGACTTCGTGCTGGGCGCACGGCCGCCGACGCAGATGGTCCCCGTACGCCCAGCGACCCCGCAGGCGCCGACGACGCCCGGCTTCACCCTGCGCGGCGTCACCAACGAGGCGGCGCCCACGAACGCGGCCCAGCCGTCCGTGCCGACGAACGCCGTTGGGAGCGCCCAATGATGGATTCGCCGGACAAGTTCGAAGTCCTGCTGAGCGAGGACGAGGTCCGCGCCCGCGTCGCCGAACTGGCGCAGCGGCTCGCGCCCCGCATCCACAGCGACGCGGTCGCCGTCTGCCTGCTCACCGGCGGGCTCTGGTTCGCCGGCGACTTCACCCGCGCCCTGGCGCGGATCGGGCTGCACATCGCCTTCGACGCGCTCTGGCTCGCCTCGTACGGCGATGCGCGCACCAGCAGCGGCCGCTGCCAGGTCCGCGCCGATCTGCAGCGCCCTCTCGCCGGGCGTCAGGCCCTGGTGCTGGACGATGTGGTCGACACCGGCCTTTCGCTGAGCGAGGCGGCGCGGCTGGTCAACGACGCGGGGGCGCGCGAAGTGATCACCTGCGTTTTCGCCCGCAAGCCGTGGCCGACACCCCGCGTGCTCGAGCCCGACTTCGTCGCCTGGGAAGCGCCGCCACGCTACCTCGTCGGCTATGGCATGGACATGGAAGGCCGCTACCGCGGCCTGCCGTTCATCGGCGCGGCCGACTGAGACCTTCGCTAACCGACGCGCGATCGCCAGCGGCGAGGATCTCGGCTGGTGTGAAAGAACGCCGGAAGCCGAACATCCTCATCCTTCACTCGAAAGATCAAAATGTAGGGAAACCGCCGAAGCGAAGCGCGGCGCGCCTCACGATGTGCGAGTGGGAATTGGAAGGGATTGGCCTCTAAGCGCTCTCGCAAGTCACGCAACTCGGCCAGAAATCGGCTTCCGAGACCCGCGGATTTCGACTCGTACCAGTCGATCGCTTCGGCAATGTCGGACTCGGCAGCGGGGCTGGTTGTGACCTTCCAGCTCAACAGAGGCGTTGCCGCAGCCGCGCCTCGACTTCATCCCAGGGGATGCCTGGCTCAACCTCGGCCGACTCAAGTCGCCGATCGATCTCTTCAATCTGGGCCGGGGTCAGCGTGACGTCTTCGGCGTCGAGGCTATCCCAAAGGTCTCCGATCAGCTCCAGCTTCTCGGCCGGGGAAAGTTTGTCGACGACGATGGTTCGCATGGCGTGCGCCTCGGTAGAGATTGAATCATGGGCGCCCGCTTGGCACCGGTCAAGCGGAGAGCCAGTCTGGCATCCGCTCGCTGCGCAGCATGTCGTCATAGCCGGGGCGCTCGCGGATCACGGCGAACTCCGCGCCCTTGACCAGCACTTCGGGGACGAGCGCGCGGCTGTTGTATTCGCTCGACATCGCCGCGCCGTAGGCGCCCGCGGTCATGAAGGCGACGAGGTCGCCGGCGACGAGCGGCGGCAGCGAGCGGTCGCGGGTGAAGGTGTCACCGGTCTCGCAGATCGGACCTACGACGTCGTAGGCCAGCGGCGGACCGGGCCGCGGCCTCACCGGGCGGATGTCGTGATAGGCGTCGTACATGGCCGGGCGGATCAGGTCGTTCATCGCCGCGTCGATCACCAGGAACCTCCGGCCCTCGGCGCGCTCGTGCACGTGGATGACGCGCGCCACCAGCACGCCGGCGTTGGCCGCGATCGCCCGGCCGGGCTCGAACGCCAACCGTACGTCCAGGCCGCCGACCACGCCCGCCACCATGGCGGCATAGTCGGCCGGCGTCGGCGGGTCGGGCTGGTTGAAGTAGGGCACGCCGAGGCCGCCGCCGAGATCGAGCCGCTCGACCGCGAGCCCTTGGGCGCGCAGCCGCTCGACGAGGCCGCGCATCTTGACGAAAGCGTCCCGCAGCGGCGCCAGGTCGGTGATCTGGCTTCCGATGTGGCAGGCGACGCCGACCGGCCGCAGCGAGGCGATGTCGCCGGCCTTGGCGTAGAGCCGCTCGGCCTCGCCGAAGGAGACGCCGAACTTGCTCTGGGCGTGGCCGGTGCTGATCTTGTCGTGGCCGCCGGCGCCGACCTCGGGATTGACGCGGATGGCCATCGACGCGCGGACGCCCTTATCCGCGGCGACCTTGGCCAACAGATCGAGTTCCGGCTCGGATTCAATGTTGATCTCCGCCACCCCGACATCGAGCGCAAAGATGAGTTCGGCCGCGGTCTTGCCGACGCCGGAGAAGACGATCCGCTCGGGCGGCACGCCGGCAGCCAGGGCGCGGCGGATTTCGCCTTCGGAGACCGTGTCTGCCCCGGCGCCCAGCCGCGCCAGGGTGCGCACCACGGCGACGTTGGCGTTCGCCTTCAGCGCATAGGCGATCAGCGGCGCGCCGAGTTCGGGATGGGCGGCGAAGGCGTCGCGGAACACGCCATAGTGCCGCTCCAGCGTCGCGGTCGAATAGACGTAGACCGGCGTGCCTACCGCCTCGGCGATGCGACCGAGCGGAACCTCCTCGCAGGCGAGCTCGCCCCCCAGCGGCTCGAAGTGGTTCACTGCGGAGGTTGGGTGTTGGGATTCGGCGCGCCGGGATTGGTCGGCGCGCCTGGGATCGGGATCTCGGAAGGCGGGCCCGGGTCGGTGTAGGGCCTGAGCGCCGGGTTCTGCGGACCGATCGGCCTGTTGGCCTCGGCGGCGTTGGTGGCGTTTTCGGCCTGGGCCCGCTTCTGGGCGGAATAGTCGGCCTTGGCCTTGGCGCCCCAGAGCGGCGCCGGGCGCTGCAGCTCGGCCTGCTTGCCGCACGCCGCCACAGCGACGACCACCGAAAGCCCTGCGAGGGCCACCACAATTGAGCGCTTCACCTGAGAATCTCCTTCCAACGTGCGATCTCGGCGCGCACTCGCTCGGGGGCGGTTCCACCATAGCTGGTCCGACTGGCCGCCGACGCCTCGGGCGTCAGCACGTCAAGAACGCCCACGGTCACGCCAGGTTCGAGCGTCTGCAGTTCTTTCAGCGGAAGCTGCGCCAATTCGACGCCCAATTCTTCCGCCCGCTTCACCGCGCGGCCGGCGATGTGGTGCGCCTGACGGAACGGCAGGCCCAGCACGCGCACCAGCCAGTCGGCGAGGTCGGTGGCGGTGGCGTAGCCGGCGCCGGCCGCGGCGGCCATCCGCGCTTCATTGACCTTCAGGTCGGCGATCATGCCGGTCATCGCCGCCAAGGCCAGCTCGACGGCGTCGAAGGCCTCGAACACCGGGACCTTGTCCTCCTGCATATCCTTCGAATAGGCGAGCGGCAGGCCCTTCATCACCAGCGAGAGCGCCGTGAAGGCGCCCAGCACCCGGCCGGTCTTGGCGCGGGTCAACTCGGCGGCGTCGGGATTGCGCTTCTGCGGCATGATCGAGGAGCCGGTGGTGAAGGCGTCCGAGAGGCTGACGAAACCGAACTGCGGCGTCGTCCAGAGCACGATCTCCTCGGCGAGGCGCGACAGATTGAGCGCCAGCATTCCGGCGGCGGCGAGCGCTTCGAGCGCGAAGTCGCGGGCGGAGACGGCGTCGAGGCTGTTGGCCATCGGCTTGTCGAAGCCCAGCGCCCGGGCGGTCATCTGCCGGTCGATCGGGAAGGACGTGCCCGCCAGCGCCGCGGCGCCCAGCGGACTCTCGTTCATCCGCGCCCGGGCGTCCGCGAAGCGGCCGCCGTCGCGGCCCAGCATCTCCACATAGGCCATCAGGTGATGGCCGAAGGTCACCGGCTGGGCGCTCTGCAGGTGGGTGAAGCCGGGCATCAGCGTCGCGGCGTGGGTCTCGGCCTGGCCGACCAGCGCCCGCTGCAGCCCGAGGATCTGCTCCACCGTGCGATCGCAGGCGGACCGCACCCAGAGACGGAAATCGAGCGCCACCTGGTCGTTGCGGGACCGGCCGGTGTGCAGGCGTCCGGACGCGGCGCCGATCAGCTCCTCGAGGCGCTTTTCGACGTTAAGGTGGATGTCCTCGAACTCGTCGCGGAACGGGAAGGTCCCCGCCTCGATCTCCTCGCCGATGGCCGCCAGGCCGCGCTGGATCTCGGCCTCATCCGCCTGCGATATGATCCCCCGCGCGGCCAGCATCGCGGCGTGCGCCTTCGAGCCGGCGAGATCCTCGGCCGCCAGGCGTCGGTCGAACCCGATGGAGACGTTTATCGCCTGCATCAGCGCGTCGGGCTTGCCGGAGAACCGGCCGCCCCATAAGGCGTGCCCCTGCGGGTCGGGCGTTTTGGGCGGCATGGGAAGCGTGATGGTTCGATCTGGTGGACGTTGGGCGCGCGCCCTCTGCGCCGGGGCAGGCTTGGCCGCGGCTCTATATGTCATTCCCGGCTGCAGTTCCAAACCCACGGGCGACCTGAAAAGCATGGCCCACGGCGAAATGAAGAACCTGACCGTCGATGCGCAGCCGACGCCCGAGCCCAGCACCCCGTTCACCGACGCGGCCGGCAAGAGCCACACCCTCGCCGAGTTCCGCGGCAAGGCGGTGGTCGTCAACCTCTGGGCTACCTGGTGCGCGCCGTGCGTTCAGGAGATGCCGACGCTGGGCAAGCTCGCCCAGGCGACCGCCGGCGAGCCGGTGGTGATCCTGCCGGTGAGCGTCGACCGAGACGAGGACAGGGCCAACGCCGAGACCTTCCTCGCCAAGAGCCCGCCACTGCCGTTCTACAATACCCAGCAGCTCGCCCTGGCCTATGCGTTCAACCCGCCGGTCGCCGACATGCCGACGACCCTGTTGATCGACGCCTCGGGCAGGGTGCGAGCGCGCGTCACCGGCGGCGCGGACTGGTCGAGCCCGGACGCCCGCAAGGTGGTCGAGGCGATCGAGAAGGCCTCCTGACCACGACGTTGCGGGGTTCGAGACCACTCCGGAGCGGGTTGACCGTAGCAATCGGCCATGCACATTTCTGGACCGCAATGCGTGCTTTGGGCCGCCGGCGACCCAGGTCGCAAGGCCCAGGCGAGCGGGATCCGCGGGATCGGGAGGAACCGCGCCCCGAACGTCGTGCGATTGCGCGAGGCCTCGCCGATCCGTGCGCGGTCGCGTTTCGACAATAGGCTTCGTCAAGGATAAGAGAGAGGCGACATGGCCAACGGCACAGTCAAATGGTTCAACTCCGCCAAGGGATTCGGCTTCATCCAGCCGGACGACGGCGGCAAGGATGTCTTCGTCCACGTCAGCGCGGTCGAGCGCGCGGGCCTGCGCGGACTGGATGAAGGCCAGAAGGTCGCCTACGAGTTGGAGGCCGAGCGCGGTCGTACGGCTGCGGTGAACCTGCAGCCTCTCTAGGAATCACATTTCAACGTGGCATGCTCGGGCGCCGACTCAAGGACGGGTCGGCGCCCGGCGGCATTTCGGGACGGCGCATGACCGATCCGCTCACCATCGAACCGATCGCGGCGCGCGGCTGGCCCGCGGCCGAGTCCGACGCGCTCGGCGGCTGGCGGCTGCACGCCTCGTCCGGACAATCGGGG
>Ga0302314_10012262_pt1 | contig 14857 bp, 11 predicted proteins | sample III_Palsa_N2_3_FD_200533 | JGI IMG/M metagenome (GOLD analysis project Ga0302314, IMG submission 200533) | Peat permafrost microbial communities from Stordalen Mire near Abisko, Sweden - III_Palsa_N2_3 | ecosystem: Environmental > Terrestrial > Soil > Palsa > Peat permafrost | place: Sweden... | reverse complement strand
ACGCGCGCCACCCTCCTAGCTATTCTGACTACGGTCTCGGAGACTCGACGGGGTTCCTGAATCATGGATGAGGGTGCACCGATGCCGTGAGCTGGAGCACGAATTCCGCACCGCGGGCGCGTAAGTAAGCTATCCGCCCGTGCCACGCTCGCTCAGACGATCCCTGGCTCGCGCCGCGATCATCTGCGTGCTCCTCGCCGCTCCCCTGGCCGCGACCGGCTGCGGCGCCGCCGGCCACTACGTCGGCAACGTGGTCGCGCACAAGATCGCCAACCACTTCGCCAAGAGCGCGGCCGCCAAGCGGCGCGTGAACAAGGCGTTCTGCGTCTACAGCGTCTACCGGGCGTTCCATGACGTCACCCATCACCATCTGATCTTCGGCGCGCTGAACGCCCATGCGGCGCTGAAGAACTGCGAAGCCGGGTTCTCGAAGAACAAGTCCTGAGCGGACGGCTCAGTCCCGGGCGGCCATCCGCGTCATCCCGGCGGTCACGCCGAGCTGATCGAAGTGGTCGAGTGCCTGCCCGGACCCGAAGGCAACGCAGGTCAGCGGGGAGTCCGCGCTGAACACCGGCATCCCGGTCTCGGCGGCCACCATCTTGTCGAACCCGCGCAGCAGCGTCCCGCCGCCGGCGAGCAGGATGCCGTCCCGGGCGATGTCGCCGGACAGCTCGGGCGGGGTCTCCTCGAGCGTGTCCCTGATCGTCGCCATGATCTCGGCCAACGGTGGCGCGAGCGCCTCGCGCACCTCTTCGCTCCTCAGCGACACCTGAGTCGGAAGCCCGGTGATCAGATGCCTGCCACGGACCGGGGTCGCGGTCTCGGCCTTCAGCGGGCCCGCCGTGCCGATCGCGAGCTTGATCGCCTCGGCCGTCTGGGAACCGATCGCCAGGTGATGGACGCGGCGCAGATACTGCGTGATCGCCTCGTCCATCTCATAACCCCCGACGCGGATCGAACGCGAGAGCACCATCCCCCCGAGCGAGATCACGGCGACCTCGCTGGTTCCGCCGCCGACGTTGACCACCATCCGTCCGATCGGCTCGCCGATCGCCACGCCGGCTCCGATCGCCGCCGCGATCGGTTCCTCGATCAGGTGCACGCGCCGGGCGCCCGCCGCCAGCGAGGCCTCCTCGACCGCGCGCTTCTCGACCCCGGTGACGCCCGAGGGAGCGCACACAATCAGTCGCGGATGACCCCGGCGGCGATCCAGCACCTTGCGGATGAAGTACCGCAGCATCTCCTCGGTGACCTCGAAATCGGCAATCACCCCGTGCCGCAGGGGACGCACGGCCGAGATCGTCGCCGGCGTGCGGCCGATCATCTGCTCGGCCTCGGCGCCCACCGCGTGGACCTCGCCGGTGAGCGAATCGGACGCCACGACCGAGGGCTCGGAGACCACGATCCCGCGGCCGCCGACGTACACCAGCGTGTTCGCCGTGCCGAGATCGATCGCGATGTCGTTGACGCTTAGCCGCGGGGTGAGACGACGGCGAGAGGGATCGCGCTCGCCGTCTCTGCGGAATCCCATCCGCACAGCGTGTCAGATCGCCCTAATCAGAGCGCGGCGCTGACCGCGCTGCGCAGCGAGCGCTCGCGGGCGAGCAACGCCGGAACCGCGAGCGCGACGGCTTCGACGTGTCCCGCGCGGATGACGAAGAGGACGCCGAGGCTGGAGACGAGCAACTGTCGGCCCGCGGCGCGCAGTCCGCTATGGCCGTACCGGCGCCGCAGGATGGCGACCGGCGTGCCGGGGCCGACGCCCCGCGGCCGGTAACCGGGCGCGGTCGCGGCGACCAGCGTGACCGCTCCGCGACGCGTGAAGGTGATGCCGACCTCGCCGCCACCCGTGACGCAGTAGCGCCAGACCCGCCGGCCGCGCACGCTGGGAACTCCGAGCCGGCCAAGGATCGAGCGGTACCCGGCGCCGAGCGCCACGCCGCCGATCGAGCCCGGCTCGGTGGCCAGGTCCGAGGCGAGGCAGGCCGGGCCCGAGCGGCCGGCGGCGATCCTCACCTGCGCGAGCTCGGTACCCGAGCCGAGCGCGAGCTTCAGGCGGTTGATGCCGGCGGGGAGCGCCTGGCTCGGGAGCAGCTCGGCGAGCATCCGGTGTCCACCGATGGCGGGGGCGGGCTGGGTCGAGGCGAGCTCGATCGGAGCCCACGTCGTCCCGTTCGCCGACCCGTACGCGGCGATCCGCAGCGACTTGGCGTAGTACGCCTTGAGCTCGAAGCTCGTCATCTGGCTCGCGCGGTAGAAGAGGAACTGCTGGCGCTTGCCGAGGACCATGGCGCGCGAGGCTGCGTAATTGTATTCAGCGGGGCTGCTGCGATCGAGCTTCAGCCCCCGGCTGTGGGCGTAGGTCAGGTGCCAGTCCCGGAGATCGTCGACGAGGGTTCTCGTACCCTCGTCGAGCGCCGCCGGCGCTCCGAAGCCATGCGAGGTGAGGACGACCAGGCCGTTGGCCACGATTTGCAGGCCGATGCCCGTGGCGGGCTGGGCCTGGAGGATCTGCGCCGGGACCGGTAGGTCGTTGGCGTCGACGGGCTGGTAGCCGGGGTAGTAGTCGTACTGCGCCAGCTTCAGCTCCCCGGTCACCGAGGGTACGGTCAGGGTGATCGGTCGCGTCGTGTCGGAGTCGTTGACGATGGCGATCGAGAGGTCGTATCCGCTGCCGTCGGGGATCCTCGCCGCCGCGACCCTCAGCCCCGCCACTCCGGTGCCCGGCACCACGAGCGTCTGGCTGCCGGCGGGGAAGGCTCGCGAGAGCACCGACCACGCGTAGTACCACGGGCGCGGCGCGAGGTCGGAGGTGGGATACCCGTCCTGGCCGCCCAGCGAGTTCCAGAATCCCCACTGCTTCAGGTTCTCGCTGCCGTACCCGCCGCCGACGTGCATCGCGTCGTCGAGATCCCAGGCGCTCGCCCCCGACAGGCCCGCGCTGATCGCCTGGACCATCATGTCGCCCATCCACACGCCGTAATCGAAGGTGGCGATGTTGGGCTGGCTGTCCACGAAGGTGCTCGCGCCCCTGGCGCTGGGATCGAGCAGCGATCTCAGTGACGGCATCATCAGCGAGTCCGCCGTGGTGAACGGCGACGTCTGGCGCGCGGTGAGCCCGACTTCGCCGGCGAAGTAGGGCTTGGCGGGCGAGTCGAGATTCGATATCTCCTCGCGCCGGGCGCGGACCTGGTCTCCGTAGACGCCGTTCTCGATCCCCCACATCGTCGCGTAGCGGTGCGAGTCGTAAGCGCCGATCAGCCCCGGAATGCTGTGCAGGGTGTCGGTCACCCACGAGTCTCCGTCGAGGGGGTTGTCGGTGTCGAGCCCGGTGCTCCGGTCGAGCGCCTGCGCGGCCGGAGTGTCGTCCCATGAGTTCGAGTTGTCGGGGCCGACGAGCTGCAGCCAGCGGTTGAACCCGAGCTCAGTGAACTCCGCCGAGACCGCCTTCATGATCCCGGTCCAGCAGGTGAACTGGCAGCTCGTGCCGTCGTCGTTGGGCTCGTTCATCACGTTGTAGTAGCGGATGTCGGTGAACCCGTAGGCGCTGTGCAGGGCTCCGATGAAGTCCGCGGGAATCCTCGCGTCGCCCTTGATCAGCGGATTCGCCCAGTCTCCGAGCACGACCGTGATCCCGTGGCTCTGGGCGTAGGAGAGGATCGAGAGGAGCTCCTGGACGTGCGACGAGGTCCACTTGTAGGTCGGATTGCCGGACGAGTCGTAGCCGGCGAAGTAGTCCGACGCCGGCTCGACCACGCGGAGGAAGCCCGGGCTCATGAAGTCCAGGCGCTGGGTGATCAGCGGCCAGTCGATCTGGCTGGGGGCCAGCGTGTCGTAGGGATCGAACTCCACTCCCAGCCCCAGGAACGGCGGCCCGAACGGCTGATCGGTGTCGATGGTGATCGCCGCCGCGCGGGCCGAGCCCGCGAGCGCGATCAGCGCCATCCACCAGACCAGACTCAGCAGTGTTGCCGTGCGGCGCATCGACCGACGCGACCTCATCGTCGCTCTAGTATCGGAATCAATGATCAAAAGTCAAGCGGGCAGGGAGAGCGCCGTCGAGCTTGACGCCACCGATCCGCTGCGGGCGTTCCGTGACCGGTTCGTCTTCGAACAAGATGGGGCGCGGGTCATTTACCTCGACGGCAACTCGCTCGGGCGACTGCCGCGAGCGACCGCCGCCCGGCTCGAGCACGTAGTGGCGTCGGAATGGGGCGAGCGACTGATCAGGTCCTGGAACGAAGGCTGGATGGAGCTCCCGGTTACCGTGGGGGACGAGATCGGCTCGGCCGCGCTCGGCGCCGCGCCCGGCCAGGTCGTGGTCGGCGACTCGACCACCGTCTGCCTGTACAAGCTCGCCGTCGCAGCGCTCGACGCCCGGCCGGGGCGAACCGAGATCCTGACCGACGTCGACAACTTCCCGACCGACCGCTACGTGCTCGAAGGCCTCGCCCGGGCCCGCGGGCTCGAGCTGCGCGAGCTCCGTGGTGACTGCGGGGCGGGACCCACGCCCGGCGCGGTCGCCTCGCTGGTCAGCGAGCGCACGGCGCTCGTGTCCTTCTCGCACGTCTCCTACCTGTCGGCCCACATCGCGCAGATGGCGGAGATCAATGCGCTCGCTCACGACGCGGGCGCGCTGATCCTGTGGGACCTCAGCCATACCGCCGGATCGGTCCCCGTGTCACTCGACGCTGACGGCGCCGACCTCGCGGTGGGCTGCACCTACAAGTACCTGTTCGGCGGCCCGGGCGCCCCGGCGTACATGTACGTGCGCTCCGAGCTGCAGGAGCGCCTGCGCCAGCCGATCTGGGGCTGGCTCGGCCGGCGCGACCCGTTCGAGATGGAGCCGGGGTACGTGCCGGCCGCCGGAATCCGCGGCTGGCTGTCGGGGACGCCGCCGGTGCTCGCCCTGGCCGCGGTGCAGGAGGGCGTGCGGCTCGTCGGCGAGGCGGGAATCGCCGGGATCCGAGCCAAGGGCATCGCGCTGACCGAGCTGACGATCCGGCTCGCGGACGAGCGGCTCGCCGATCTCGGCGTCCGCGTGGCCTCGCCGCGGGACGCGGCGCGCCGCGGTGCGCACGTCGCGTTGGCTCACCCCGAGGCGCGGGGACTGTGCACGGAGCTGGGCGAACGCCGCGTGATCGTCGACTTCCGGGCGCCGGACGTGATCCGGCTCGGGCTCTCGCCGCTGACCACGCGGTTCGTGGACGTCTGGGACGGGATCGAGGCGCTGGTCGGCGCTTGCCACCGGGCGCGGCCTACCTGACAAGGACGACAGACACCTGCCCCGACCAACGGTCTAGGGTCTGGCGGCGGGCGCGGGCGCGCGGCGGCGCGCCGGGCCGTGTGCTGAAAAACCTCTCTCCCTCATCGAATATTCAGCACACGCCCTCCCAAGTGCCCGCCGCCTGGCCGCCCGCGCGGCGCCCGCACCCCGCTAAAGCTACCGCCTGCCCGGGGCCATGCGGTATGGACGATCATCCCGAATCATGGATCCCCACCAGCGACCCGAGGGAGAACGGGTGCCTTCTGCAAGCGTCGTCGAATTGATCGTGCTCGGCAGCGGCAGCCCGTTCGCGAGTCCGCGTCGCGTGTCCTCGGGTTACATCCTGCGCTCCGAGCTGACGCCTCCGCTACTCATCGACGCCGGAGGCGGCACCTTCGAGCGCCTCGGACGCAGCGGCATCGCGGCAGTGGGACTGGATCCGATGCTGCTTACGCATATGCACATCGATCACAGCGCCGGGCTCGCGGCAATCATCAACTCCGCCTTCATGGAGGGCAGGACCGACCCGGTGACCATCGTTGGTCCCGCGGGGCGCGATGATCAACCTGGTATCGCGGAGTTCTGCGAGCTGCTGTTCGGCAAACAGGGGGCGTGGCGGTTCCTGCGTACATTCGACGGCTTTGACGTACGCCCGATCGAAGCGCCGAGCGACCCCAAGCAGCCCACGACGACGACGGTGTTGGAGCGCGCGGGGATAAGCGTGCGTTCGGTGGCGGTGCCTCACGGAATGATGCCGTCGGTGGCCTACCGAATCGAGCTCGCGGGCCGGGCGATCGTGGTCAGCGGCGACGTCCAGTCCGAATACCAGCCGCTCGTCTCCCTCGCCACCGGCTGCGACGTCCTGATCTACCCGCTCGCGGTCCCCGAACGCGAGGTGGAGCAGAGCCACCTATTCACCAAGCCAAGCGCCGTCGGGCGTATCGCGCGCGACTGTGGCTGCGAGCTCCTGGTCCTGACCCACGTGTTCCCGCTGCTCGATACCGAGCTCGAAGCGGCGCTCGCCCACGTCCGCGGCGCCTACGAAGGGAGGATGATCGTCGCCGAAGACCTCATGCGGATTGCCATTTGATTTCTCCGGCGTCGCGGCGTTGCGGGAGCTGCTCCGCTCCTGAGAGTTGACGGTCGGCACTTGCGGTAGTCGCCGGGCGCCCGCTACCGTGTCGGCGCTGACGGGCCAGGGCGCAGGCGTGCGACGCCTTGCCGGGTGCGCACGTGAACGGGAGCTTGGCGGGAGCGGGAGAGCATGTTCGGGAGAAGACGGCGGGTCGCGGCACTCACGGCGCTCATTGTGGGAGTAGCCGGAACCACGCTCGCGGTGTCCGCCGCCAGCGGGTCGGCGCAACCCGCCGCCAGCGGCTCGGCGTCACCCGCCGCCAGCGGCTCGGCGCTGCCCCCGGTCGCCTCGCGGCTCCTCGCCGGCACCGTGCCGAGACTCGTCGCGCTCGCCCGCAACCTCGGGGCGCTGGTGCCGTCGACGCGGATCTCGTTGACACTGCCGCTCGAACTGCCACACCAGGCGGCGATCAACGCCTACGTCGCGAGCGAGTACACCCCCGGGAGCCGGAACTACCGCGCGTTCCTCACGCCGGCGCAGTTCGGCAAGCGCTTCGGCGCGTCGGTGTCCGACGTCGATCAGGCGATCGCCGCGCTGCACGGCCTCGGCCTGAGCACCGCGACGCCGGCCGTCAACCATCTGTATGTCTCGGCCACCGGTACGGTGGCCACGCTCGAGCGGGTGTTCGGCGTCCTTCTCGACCGCTTCCAGCTCGCCGGCGGCGAGACGTTCTACTCGAACACCGCCGACATCCGGCTTCCCGCCGCGCTCACCGACCTGGTCAGTGGGGTGGTCGGCCTCAATTCGAGTGACGCGCCCGAGCCCCAGCTGACCGCGGCGACCGGCGCTCCGCGCCGCTCGACCCTCGCGACGCCCAAGGCCGTCGACGGCGGCGCCTCGCCGTGCGCCCAGGCCGTGCTCGGGGCCGGCTACACGGCTCCTCAACTCGCCCAGGCCTATGACTTCAAGGGTCTCTACGCGAAGGGCCTCCACGGCGAGGGGATGAGCGCCGCGCTGGTCGAGTTCGACGACTACCACGACAGCAACCTGGCGACGATGGAGTCGTGCTACGGGATCACCACGCCGGTCACGCGCAGGCTCGTCGACGGCGGCACCGGCGGCCCGCCGGCCGAGGGCGAGGCGGAGGACATGGCCGACATCACGACGCTGCTCGAGATGGACCCCCGCCTCGCGCACCTGTACGTATACGAGGCGCCGACCACCGGACTCGGGTCGCTCGCCGATCAGGGCGCGGCCGAGATCGACCTCTACAACGCGTTCGTGACCGACGACCTCGCGCCCGTCCTGTCCTCCTCGTGGGGCAACTGCGAGGAGCTCCAGAGCCAGGCCTACAACGACCTGTTCGCCGACGTCGCCGAGGAGGCCGCGGTCCAGGGCCAGCAGATCTTCGACGCCGCCGGGGACAGCGGCGCGGTCGACTGCCGCGGGGAGGCGGCGCCGACCACGGGCAGCATCAGCGTCGAGCAGGAGGCGGCGATGCCGTGGATCACCGGAGTCGGCGGCACCGATCTCGGCCTCGAGTCGACGATCGCCGGTCTCGGCATCCACGACGAGGAGCCATGGAACGACGCCGGTGCCGGCGGCGGCGGCCAGAGCAGCGTGTGGACGATGCCCGCCTGGCAGGCGAGCTACCTGGCGGCGACCCACGACACCCCGGCGGGCGAGGCCAACGGCTGCGGAGCGCCCGCGGGACAGCTGTGCCGGATGGTTCCCGACCTCGCGCTCGACGCCGATCCCGACGCGGGCGGCGCCCTGGACGGCGCGCCGCTGCCGCCGCAGTTCTTCCCCACTGACGTCGGCTCGCCCGGGTATTCGATCTACTGCGCCACCCCCAACTGCAGCCTCCTCTCCCAGCTCGTGCCGCTGCCGGTGGGAGTGACACCGCCCGCCGGCGCCGGCGGCTGGTACCCGATCGGAGGCACCAGCCTGGCGACGCCGCTCGCCGCCTCGGCCGCCGTCCTGTGGGACCAGGAAGCCAAGCGCGCCGGCCTCGGCGACGTTGGCTTCCTGAACCCGCTGCTGTACCGCATCGCGTCCAACCCAGCCAAATACGCCAGGGACTTCCACGACGTCACCACGGGCAGCAACAGCGATCAGTACGACACCACCGACTGTCCGGCCGGATGCAACCCCAACCACCTGTACGCGGCGGGCAAGGGCTACGACATGGCAACCGGCCTCGGTTCGATCGACGCCGCCAACCTCGGCGCCGACCTCGTCGCGCAGGCCGGCCAGATCGACCTGACGCCGAGCAGCGAGACGATGTACGGCTATCTGAAAGGCCCGAGGACGACACAGCCGGTATCGCTCACCAGCGGTTATCGGGGCTCGACCTACCGGGCGAAGAGCAGCGCGTCATGGCTCCACGTCACGGCCAAGGGCCGGGTGCCGGGAAGCCTGTCCTGGTACGTCACCCCCAAGAAGCTCAAGGCCGGTTACCACCACGCGCACGTAACCATCACCGGGAGCGACGGGTCGAGCGCGACGTTCTCGGTCACCTACTCGGTCACCCGGCGCGCCAAGATCTCGCTGTCGGCCCAGTCGCTCAACTTCGCCGAGCACGCGATCGACGGAAGCGGCGCCACGACCACGCCGTCCTGCGGCGAGACAGTGTGGAACGACGAGCTGAAGGATGCCCCGACGCTGAACGGCAGCTCGGACACAAGCCCCGTCGACGCCAGCACCCTCCAGACCCTCGCGATCGGCAACAGCGGCCCCGCCGCCAGCGAGCTCCACTACGCGGCGTACTTCGAGTCCTACACCAGCGACTGGCTGACCGCGGACCTGAACCCGAGCGACGACTCGACCGACTTCGAGACCGGCCCCACGCAGCCGGTAGTCCCGACCACCGGCGCGGTCGCCGGCGGCGCGACGCCGGCGAAGCTCAAGCTCGCCTCGGTCGCCAACATCAACGCCGTCGGCGGCTACCCGCTGATGAACCAGGGGACCTACCACGGCGTGGTACAGATCCGCGACCTCGCCGATCCGTCGGTCATCGACACCGTGCCGGTCACGCTCGTCCTCGGCAACGGCCAGGGCACCCCGACCATCGCCGCCAGCCCGACCTCGTTCTCCGTCACGCTCGCGCCCGGAGCGTCGACCACGGTCAACCTGGCGTTGCGCGACACCTCGGGCGTGTGCGGCTATGCCTACAGCCTCCAGTTCGACCAGCCGTGGGCGTCGACCGGCGGCGATCTGTACTCGGGCACGGTCGCCGCTCGACCCGCGACCGCGGCCCCGCAGGCGACCGACACCGGCGAGGGCAACGGCTTCACGCCGATCACGATCAGCGCCGCCGGGCTCGCTCCGGGCACGTATCACGCAAACGTGATCGTCCAATCCCAGAACGCGGCGGCGAATCCGACCAAGGTTCCGATCACCCTGACGGTGCCGGGCAAGGGCGGACCGGCGCCGGTGTGCCTGGCGCCGAGACGGCTGTCGTTCGCGCTTCACCGGCCGCGGGGCACGCGCGTGGTGCTCGCGCGCGTCTACGTCAACGGCAAGCTCACGCGCAGCTACCGGGGAAGAAGCCTGCGCAAGATTGCCTTCGCACGACCGGCGCCGAGGCGGTTCAAGTTACGGATCGTGAGCAAGCTGAGCGACGGCGAGCAATGGCTGATCACCGTCTCCTACAACGGCTGCTCGCACTCGAAGCCGAAGCTCACGCACCTCGCCCACGAATGATCCACACATTGACCAGCTGCACGACCAGGCTCACGCACATCGCGGCCAGCACCGCCCAATTGCCGAGGAGCGCGGCGACGACCCCGACCGCGATGCTCACCGGGATCAGGATCAGCGGGATTCGATACGCGTTCACCGAACCGCTATCTGGGTACGAACGCAAGCACCCGTGACGGACTCCCCGTACCGCCCACCAGCTTGAGCGGCGAGACCACGATCAACGCGCCGGTGATCGGCAGCTTGTCGAGGTTCGCCAGCTGGGTCAGTCCGAGACGGCCCGCGCCGAGGAGGAAGTTGTGGAGGGGAAACGGCGGCTCCATGCCGCCGGCGGCGCCGGCATCGATCCCCACCGTCTCGACGCCGAAGCCCGAGATCGGACGCTCGGTCGCCAGCCAGCGCGACGCCTCGACGTCGGGTCCCGGCGTGACCGGTCCGTTCTCGCCGACGTTGAGGAACGCGGCCTCATCCTGGGCGCGCGAGCCCCAGCCGGTGCGCAGCAGGACCCAGGCGCGATCGGGGATGCGGCCATGCTCGGCCTCGAACGCCTCGAGGTCATCGACGGTGAGCAGGTAACCGGGATCAGCCTCGGTCTCGGCCGTCCTGTCGATCACGATCGCCGGGCCGACGAGCGAGGCCGGGGGAATCGAGGACACGTCGGCGCCGTCCTTGCCGGTGACCCAGTGGATTGGAGCGTCGAGGTGGGTTCCCGTGTGCTCCCCGATCTCCAGCGTGTACCACGCCCACGCCGGGCCGCGGTCGTCGTACTTGCTGATCTCGGTGCGCGACAGCGCCGGCGTGTTGGCGAACGGGGGCGGGAGCTTGATCACGGGCGTCGACTCGCTGAGGGGCTGCGTGAGGTCGACGACCTCGACCGCGCCCGACGCGAGATCATCGATCAGCGAGGCAACTTGGGTGGTGGACATCGGGGGCTCCTTGCGTGGTGGTGCGGACGGGCGTGCTCGTGGTCTCCCGGCGCGATCTCGCCGTCAGCCGGCGGGGTCTCACTGTCTCCCGCCCGGTTCTCACCGTCAGCCGGCGCGGAACGCTTCCTCGAGCCATTCTGCACAGATCGTGGGGTTGACCTTGGCGTCGATCACCAGCGGACGGAAATGGGGCTCCGCGAGCCAGTCACCGACAGCCTGCTCGAGCTCCTCCGGATTCCGTACCGCGGCGCCGTGCGCGCCGGCGGCGCGGGCGATCGCCGCGAGGTCGGCGTCGGGGAAGCGGACCAGCCCGACGTCGTGCCCCATCGGTGCGAAGTGATGCACCTCGGCGCCGTACGCCGCGTCGTCGTAGATCAGCACCAGCAGGTTCTCGAGCTTGAGCCGGGCCGCGGTCTCGAGCTCCGCCAGCGCCATGAACGCCCCGCCGTCGCCGATCGCCGCGACCGTCGTCCGCTCCGGATACGCAATCGCGGCCCCGATCGCATTCCCCAGCCCGAGCCCGACGGCCTGGAAGCCGTTGGGGAACACCCATGAGCGGGCGTCGGGAACATCGAGGTACATCGAGGGGTAGCCGAGAAAGTGGCCCGAGTCGACGGCGACCTGCCGGCGCTTCGGGAGCAGGCGATCGAGGGCGATGGTCAGCGTCCGCGGGTCGATCCACTCCTCGGTCGAGGCGTCGTCGTAGGGTTCGTCGCGCCAGCGCCGGGACGCGATCTGCTCGGCGAGCTCGGGCGTGCGAAAGCCCTGGATGCGGGGGCCCGCGTCCGTGAGCCGCTCGGCGAGCAGGGCCGCGGCCTGGCGCGCGTCGCCGAGCACCGCGACGTCGGCGGGAAGGTTGCGACCGATCGCCCGGGGGTCGATGTCGACCTGGATCACGGTGGCTTCGCTGCCGATCATCGCGCCGTGCTTGGTCGTCCAGTGATTGAGCGAGGCGCCGAAGGCGATCACGACGTCGGCCTGCGGCAGCAGCTCGGCCGCGAGCGGGGAAGCGAAGCCACCCGAGATGCCGAGCGCGTAAGGCAGGCCCGCGAACAGGCCGTTGGCCGGAGCGGCGGTCGCGAGCACGGCGCCGATCCGGGCGCCGAGCGCCTCGAGCTCATCGCGGGCCTCCGCGATCACCGCGCCCCGGCCCGCGATGATCGCCGGTCGCTGGGCGCCGCTGATGATCCCTGCCGCGCTCGCGATCGCCGCCGGCGCCGGCGCGGGCGGCTCGAGCACCGGGAGCCCGGGCCGAACCGGCACCGTGGTGGCGGCGGGCATGGGCTGAATGTCGATCGGCATCATCAGCACCACCGGGCGGCGCTCGACGAGGGCGCGATGGTAGGCGCGCCGGGCATCGTCGGCCGCCGTGGCGGGTGAGAAGACCCGGTCGGCGATCGCGCCGACCGACTCGACCAGGTCGTGCTGGTCGATCCGGAAGTTGGAGGTAAGGGCAGCCGTTGGCGTTTCGCCGGCCAGCACCAGCATCGGCGTTCGGCTCTTGGCGGCCTCGGTCAGGCCGGTCATCGTGTTCGTCAGACCCGGCCCCTGATGGACGCTGACCACGCCCACCCGGCCGCTGACGCGCGCGTATCCGTCGGCCATGCAGATGGCACCGCCCTCGTGGCGCGCATGATGGAATCGCGCGCCGCCCGCCACCAGCGCGTTCGTCGCGACGAGGTTGCCGCTGCCGAGCACGCCGAAGGCGTCCACCACACCCTCGGCGGCGACCGTGGCGCCGACGACATCGGCTACGGAGGGCGGTGAATGCGCGCCTCCGGCTGTCATCGCGTGATTATCGCGCCAACCGGGCGAACCAACGGTCGGCGAGAGACCGCGTCTCGACCACCTCGAAGCCGCCCGCTCGGGCGATCGGCTCGATCCCGCCCGCGGACACGCGGGCCCACGGGAACCAGGAGCTGGCGTGCCGCTCCGTCTCGATCCGCGCGCGCACCATGACGGTGGCGGTGGCGGGGTGATCGAGCTCGACCAGGACCTCGCCGTCATCGCTGAGCAGGGCGCCGATCCGGGCGAGCAGTCGCTCGGGGGCGCCCCCGATCCCGATGTTGCCGTCGAGTAGGAGCGCGCTCTGCCAGCTGCCGCCGCCGGGCAGCTCGTCGAAGATCGAGGCGACGATCGCCCTGGCGCCACGGCCGCGGGCCAGGTCGACGGCGACCGGCGAGAGGTCGACGCCGAGCGCGAACACGCCGCGGGCGGCGAGCGCGTGGAGGTGACGCCCCGGCCCGCAGCCGACGTCGAGCACCGGACCGTGGACGTCGGTGAGCAGCCGCTCGTCGGTTGCGTCCGCGGGACCCAGGTAGCGGTCGACTCGGAGCGGGATCACCGTGCCGTCGCTGAAGCGCGCCAGCTGCTCGCCGTCCTCGGTTCCCCTCCGGAGGCAGTCGGCATAGAGGCGGAGCGGGTGGATCACGCGGTCAGCCGCGCCGGGGTGAGCGGGGAGGCGGGCGGGGCGGCCGGGGGCCTGACGGGAGCGTGTGCGCCTGGGCCACGGAGGCGGACCGCCGAGAGCGCCTCGGCGAAGCGAGAACCGGGGGACTCGGCCGCCACCGCCCACGCATCCTCGATCGTGTCGACGTCGCGCAGGAGCGGCTGCTCGTGGACTCGCAGCCCGAGCTCCCGGAGGCGGGCGCGCTGCCTGATCCAGGTGCTGTGAGCGCTCATGGGCACGCCCGCGAACGCCCCGTGGACCGGTGCGCCGAGGCCGATGCTCCAGTAGCCCCCGTCGAGCGAGGGGCCGAGGACGGCGCCGACGCCAGGCGCGCGCAGGGCGGAGATACCGTCGAGCAGGAGCTCGGGGGTCAGCTGCGGGGTGTCCATGCCGACGAGCAGCGCCGCCTGCCCCACGTCCTCGAACGCGGCGGCGAGTCGCTCGGCGAGCCCGTTACCCCGCTGGCCGATCACCTCGAACCCGTCTCGCCGCCACCGCGCCGCGTCGCCCTCGAAGATCAGCACCTTCCGGTCGGCCGGGGTGCGCTCCACTGCGTCGAGGGTGTCGAGGAGCGCGGCCTGTGCGAGCTGTGCGGCCTGAGCGGGGCTGCAGGGTGGCGAGAGCCGCGTCTTGGCCCGGCCGGGCAGGGGCTCCTTGGCGATAACCAGCAGGGCGACGCTTTGCACGCGCCCCAACCTATTGGTTATCGCGCGGCATTCAATTACGAAACACGAACGTGTCCGCGGCCACCTTGACAGTCATGAACAGCCTATTAACTATGGCCGTGAACAGTGACTTAACACCGTCGCCGGATCGGTTGCGGGTGCCGCCGTTTGTGGGAGCCTCCGACACATGCCGTTGCGTTCGTTGATCGACCCCAACCGCCCGCCGCCCGGGCCGTTTCGCCCCGGCTTTTGGCGTAGCCCGTTGCGTGGCCGGTGGCTTACCTCGGTGCTGGGGCTGATCCTCCTGGTCGGGATCCCGATCGTCGCGATCACCGGCTTGCTCTCGAACGTCGCCTACCAGCCGCGCCTGGGCGGCAACTCGCTCGGCCGCGGCCTCGGGCCGCTCGACATCTACATCTTCAGTTGGCCGACCCGGCCGGTGTGGCTGTACGCCTTCACCCAGGGCCTGCACATCACGATCGGCCTCGTTCTCTTCCCGGTGCTCCTCGCCAAGCTGTGGTCGGTGTTCCCGCGCCTGTTCGAGTGGCCGCCGGTGCGGAGCCCGGCGCACCTACTCGAGCGGCTCTCGCTCGCGCTCCTGGTCGGCAGCGCGCTGTTCGAGTTCGGGACCGGGATCCTCGACATCGAGCTCTGGTATCCGTTCCACTTCTTCTTCACCCCCGCGCATTACTACGGAGCCTGGGTGTTCATCGGCGCCTTCACCGCGCACGCGGCGATCAAGTTCGGGACCATGCGACGCGGGCTCCGGATGCG
>Ga0302314_10012261_pt1 | contig 14858 bp, 15 predicted proteins | sample III_Palsa_N2_3_FD_200533 | JGI IMG/M metagenome (GOLD analysis project Ga0302314, IMG submission 200533) | Peat permafrost microbial communities from Stordalen Mire near Abisko, Sweden - III_Palsa_N2_3 | ecosystem: Environmental > Terrestrial > Soil > Palsa > Peat permafrost | place: Sweden... | reverse complement strand
GATCCTGCAGGCCCGCGGGCGCTACCGGACCGAGTACACGGGTCACACGCTGCGCGATCACCTCGGCCTCGACCGCCCTGCGGGCCACCGGACGCCGGCCGCCCATGGCACCAGTGATTCGGGACAGGGAATCGGCGCGCGCTGACACCGCTGCGCTACCGAGGCCGGACGGACTAGTCGAGGACCCAGCCCGTGCTGGATCCGTGCTGATACCCGGTCCATTGCCGGCGCGCGACCAAAACCGGGACCGGCATCCTCAAAGGCGCCGGGATACCGGGCGGGCACCAGCCGGAACTCTGGCGCGTGGACAGTGACGGCGTGCTGGCGGTGACCGATACCCGTAGCTGCTCGATCCAGGAGTATCAGGAGCTGACCGGGCTGGAACGTGCGGTCCTGCTTGCGTGCGACGGCGCCCCGCGCCCGAGCCGGCTTGCTCAGCCACTGAGCCGTCGGCCCGGGCGATCTCGCGGACCACGGCGAGGGCGGTGCGCCAGGTCTGGCCGCCCCCGCCGAGGCTCTCCGGGATCAGCAGGCCGGGCAGGCGCGCGCTTTTCAGCAGCTTCACCTCGGCGTCCGGCGCGGCGTTCGCCCGGTCCCGGTCCAGCGCGTCAGCGGCCAGCGTGCCCGCCACCTCCTGGGCCCGGGCGATCCAGTGATCGTGGGAGTCGCTCATCGCGGGCCTTCCTTCAGATGATGCCGCGGTGCGGCGGGCCTTCAGATGATGCCGCTTTGCGGGCCTTCAGATGATGCCGTTGCGGGGCGGGGGAGTGTCGTTGAGCTCCCAGTCGCCGATGTGCCTGACTTTCCAGCGGCGCGGGTCGTGCAGCGTGTGGGTCCGGGCGTTGCGCCAGTGCCGGCTCAGGTTGAGGTCGTCGGCGGTCGACCGGGAGCCGATGAGTCCGAAGATCTCGCTGGAGACGGTCAGCGCGGCCGTGTCGGCCTGCGCCCGCGCGGCGGCGACCGCGACCGAGGCCTCGGCGCTGGTCTCCTCGGTCAGGTTTTCCTTGGCCGCGTCCAGGGCGTCGCCGGCCGCGGCGACCAGGGCCCGGGCCGCGCGGACGAGCAGCGCCAGTTCCCCGAACCGCTCGATCACGCCAGGCTCGTCCGCGGCCCGCTCCACCCCGGCCTCCCACCAGGGGCGGGCCGCGGTGCGGATCAGGCGCTTGCCGTCGCGCAGCGCGGCGATCGCGATGCCGAGGTCGACGCACGCGTGCATGTACTGGCCGAACGCGCCGAAGATCTCGGTCTTGTCGAAGATCAAGTGGGCCGGGACGACGTGGGCCGCGGGGACGCTCACGTTGCTGAACACCACGGTTCCGCTGCCCGTGGTCCGCTGCCCCATGCCGTTCCAGTCGTCGATCACCATGACCCCCCTGGCGTCGGCCCGGACCCATGCCGCGTGCAGCCGGCCCTGCGGATCGTTGGCGTAGACCGGGATCCAGTGCGCGAACAGCGAGCCGGTGCTGTAGTACTTCGTGCCGTCGAGCAGGTAGCTGCCGTCGTGCTGCGGCGTGAACGCGATCTTGAAGTCGTGGGCGGTCTTGCTGCCGCGTTCAGACAGGGCGTTGCCGAAACGCTTGCCCCGCAGGACTTCGGCGTAGAAGAACCGCTTCTGCTCCGCGGTTCCGGCGTGCGCCAGCACGTTGACGAAGAAGAAGTGGTTCTGCGGCACCTGCCCGAGGCTGGAGTCCCCGGCAGACAGCTCGGTGAAGACCGCGCCGACGGTCCTGGCCGTGACCTGCGCTCCGCCGTACTCGCGGGGCACGGTGATGGCGAGCAGCCCGGACCGGGAAAGCTCTTCCACCAGGTCGTACGGGATAGCGCGGTCCTGGTCCCGGCGGGCGTCGCCCGCGGCGAAGCGCTCGCCCAGCCGCCGCGCGACGCTGACGGCCTGGGCGTCGCTCGCGATGATGTCAGCCATGAGTCCTGCGGTACCCGGCGCCGGGGTGGTCGTCACGCAGCCGCGCCTGGCCCGCCCCGTAGAAGCTCTCCCGCAGCGTCGTCCCCTCGTAGGAGGTCCGCAGCAGCCCGCGCGCCTGCAGGACGGGAACGACGTACTGGACGATATCCGCGAACGTGCCCGGGGTGATCGCGTAGGCCAGGTTGAAGCCGTCGACGTCCGCCTCGTCGATCCAGCGCTCCATCTCATCGGCGACGGTGCCCGGGCCGCCCGCCACGACCGGGCCGCGCCCGCCGATGCCGACGAAGCGCGCGATCTCCCGTGGCGTCCATTCGCGGCCCGGGTCCGCGGTGGTGAACCCCTCGACCGCGCTGCGCACCGCCTCGGTCTGCACGTACCGCAGCGGCTGGTCCGGGTCGTAGCCGGACAGGTCGAGCCCGCTCCAGCCGCCGTAGAGCGCGAGTGCTCCGTCGTAGCTGGCGTACCGCTGGTAGTCCGCGAGCTTGGCCTGCGCCTCGCGGTCGGTGGGCGCGGTGACCACGGTCATCAGCGGGAACATCTTGATGCTGTGCGGGTCCCGGCCGTGCCGCCAGGCCAGCTCGCGAAGCCGGCTGACCTTGGGGGCCAGCACGTCGGGCCTGGTCTCGCTGAAGAACACACACTCGGCGTGCTTGGCGGCGAACGCTAGGCCGCTGGGCGACGAGCCGGCCTGGAACAGCAGCGGCGTCCGCTGCGGGGACGGCTCGCACAAGAAGATGCCGGGTACCGAGAAGTACCGTCCCTTGTGCCCGATCGGGTGGACCTTCCCCGGATCGGCGTAGATCCCGCTGGCCTTGTCCCGGACCACGGCGCCGTCCTCCCAGGACGATTCCCACAGCTTGTAGCAGACCTCGAGGAATTCCTCGGCCGCCTGGTAGCGCTCGTCGTGCGGCACCTGCCGGTCCAGGCCGAGGTTCCTGGCCGCGCTGTCCAGGTACGAGGTGACGATGTTCCAGCCCACCCGGCCCTTGCTCAGGTGATCGAGCGTGCCGAACTTGCGGGCGAGGGCGTACGGCTGCTCGTAGGTGGACGACACCGTGATACCGAATCCCAGGTGGCTCGTTACCGCCGCCATCGCCGAAACGGCCAGCATCGGATCGTTGACCGGGAGCTGCGCCGCGTCCGATACCGCCGCGTCGGCGCTGCCCTGGTACACGTCGTAGACCCCGAGGACATCGGCGATGAACAGGCTGTCGAAGCAGCCTCGTTCGAGCAGCTGGGCGAGACCGGTCCAGTACTCCAGGTCCTGGTAGCGGGACGACTGGTCGTCCGGGTGCCGCCACAGTCCGGGCGACTGGTGGCCCACGCAGGTCATGTCGAATGCGTTCAGGTGAATGGTCCTGGCGGCACTCATATGGGATATCCCACCGCATCATACCAATAAAGTCAATCGTAATACTAGGAATATCGGGGACGGTGATCCATGCTTGAGGCTATGAACACGCCAGTGCCCCGCAAGCTCCATCTTGCCGTCGCCGTCTACGGCGTCGGCGGTCCCGGACAGCACGGACTGTGGAAGGATCCGCGGATCGCGAAGAACGCCAGCATCGACATCCGCTACTACATTCGGCAGGCGCAGATCGCCGAGCAGGCGCTGTTCGACGCGTTGTTCATCGTGGACAGCCAGTTCATCAACGCCACGTACCCCTCGCACTACCTGAACCGGCTTGAGCCGCTCACCCTGCTGTCGGCCGTCGCCACGCACACCTCGCATATCGGCCTGATCGGCACGGTCAGCTCGACCTACAACTCGCCCTTCAACCTCGCCCGCCGGTTCGCCTCGCTCGACCACATCAGCGGCGGCCGGGCCGGCTGGAACGTCGTGACCAGCTTCGACACCGGCACGAGCAAGAACTACGGCCTCGACGAGCACCTCGACTACGCGACCAGGTACGGCCGGGCGCTCGAGGCGGTCCAGGTCATCCGCGGCCTCTGGGACTCCTACGAGGACGACGCGTTCGTCGCCGACGTGGAGCGCAACGTCTTCCTCGACCCGGACCGGCTGCACGCGCTCAACCACGCCGGCGAGCACTTCAAGGTCGCCGGGCCGCTGAACATCTCGCGCTCCAAGCAGGGCCAGCCGGTCATCTTCCAGTCCGGGGTGTCGGAAGACGGCCGCAACCTGGCCGCGCACGTCGCCGAAGGCATCTACGCGCCCGGCGGGTCACTCGAAGAGGCCCAGGCCTACTACGCCGACATCAAGCGGCGCGCCGCCGGGCTCGGCCGTGACCCCGGCCACGTGGTGATCTTGACCGGGGCCAGCCCCGTCGTGGGCGGCACCGACGACGAAGCGGACCGCCTCTCCCGCGATATCTACGAGGCCGACAACGACTTCGACCGCAAGCTCGGCTTCCTCGGCCGCGCCTTCGGCGCCTACGACTTCAGCCAGCACGACCTGGACGCGCCGTTCCCCGATGTCGGGCAGCTGGCCGAGAAGGGCGGCCGCACCCGGGGCCTGGAACTGGTGCGGCGCGCTCAGGAACAGGGCCTGACGCTCCGGCAGGTCGTCGAGACGGTCACTGAATACCACCCGTCGCCGTTCACCGGCGCGCCGGATACCGTCGCCGCCGCCATCGCGGACTGGTTCGAGTCCCGGGCCGCGGACGGCCTCAACCTCCGGTTCCGGACCATCGAGGACCTTGAGCGGTTCGCGGGCGACGTGGTCCCGCTGCTGCAGAAGCGGGGCGTGTTCCGCACCGAGTACGAGGGCGACACGCTGCGCGAGAACCTCGGCCTGCCGTTCCCGGTCAACCGCTACACCCGGGAACGCCAGACTGCCGCGGAGCAGCAGTAGGCGCCGGCGGCCGGCCGCCGCGACTCCAGCCGCCCGCTCAGGAAAGGCACCGGGATATGACCGACCAGCTCAGCAAGCCGCGTTTCCGGCTCGGATTCCTCACCCACGTTCAGGGCCGGGGCGACCCGGTCGCCACCTACCGCAACGCGCAGGAGCTGTTCGTCGTCGCCGATGAGCTGGGATTCGATGTGGGCTGGGTGGCGCAGCACCACGCACCCCTCGGCGGCGGCGGACTGCCGTCACCGTGGACCTTCCTGGCGCATGCCGCCGCCCGGACCAAGCGGATCAGGCTCTCCACCGCGATCACGGTCCTGCCGCTGGAAAGCCCGGTCCGGCTGGCCGAGGACGTCTCCGTCGTCGACACGCTCAGCGGCGGCCGGGTGGAGATCGGCGTGGGCAGCGGCGGCAGCGAGCTGGAGTACGCGGCCTTCGGCCGTGACATCGCCCGCAAACGCGAGCTGACCAGCGAAGGCCTGCAGGTCCTGCGCGACGCGCTGGCCGGCCAGGAGGTGGGCACCGGCGCGTTCACCATCCAGCCCCCGGCGGGGGACTTCACCGGCCGGATCTGGCAGGCGATCTTCAGTGCGCCCGGGGCCGGCTACGCCGCCGCGGCGGGCTCCAACCTGCTGCTCAACCGCGCCGCCTACGGCTATGACAAGCCGACCGACGAGGTCCAGCGCCCCTGGGCCGACGCGTACCTGGCCGCCTGGAGCGAGCCGCGAGCCCCGCGGATCGGCCTGTCCCGGTTCGTGTTCCCGGCCAAGGACAAGAAGACCGCGCTGGACCAGATCGGCGCGGACGTGCTCGCCGCCGCCCAGCGGTTCACCGTGCGCGGGGCATTCCCCGCGGGCATCGACCAGCAGGAGGCGCTGCGCCGCTTCCACTCCTTCTACGGTCACCCGGACGAGATCATCGAGGCGCTGCGGCAGGAGCAGGTACTGCCGGTCGCGACCGACCTGATCACCCAGTTCAATCCGGCCGTACCCGACCACGACGCGGCCGTCCGCGCGCTGGAGCTCATCGCGACGGAAGTGGCGCCGGCGCTGGGCTGGAAACCGTCGACTGCTCCGGCCGATAATTCTTGACTATTTAGATCGACATAGTAGAAAGTAAGGGTTGCCGATTACTTCGCCCCACTGGAGGCCCCATGTCGCTGGACACGCTCATCATCGACACCCGCAAGGCCATCACGGAAGACAGCGCCAACGCGCAGGCGTCGTTCGCCGCGGACGGGACGCTGGTCGGGATCACCGAGGTGGACATCAGGACCGGGGCGCACAGCTTCAAGGTCGACGAGCCGCCGGCGCTCGGCGGCGCCGACGTCGCGGCGAACCCGGTGCAGTACGCGCTCGCGTCACTCGGGTCCTGCCAGGCCATCACCTACCGCATCTGGGCCACCCACCTCGGTATCGAGCTGGACTCGCTGACCGTCCGGGTAGAAGGCGACCTGGACCTGCGCGGTTTCTTCGGCACCGACGACAGTATCCGGCCCGGCTTTACCGCCGTCAGGGTCGAGGTGGCGGTGACCGGACCGGAGACCGAGGCGCGCTACGCCGAACTGGCCGCGGCCGTCGACGAGCACTGCCCCGTTCTCGACCTCTTCAAAAACCCGGTTCCGGTGACCCGCGCCATCGTCGCCTCGAAGTAGGCGCGCACTCAGGGGACACGCTCGTGAGGCGTTTGCGCTGATCCGTCCTCCCGCTCGTCCGCCAGGTCCGCGATGACCTGCTCGGCGGCGGCGATGTCGCGGTCGAGCGGGTGATCCTCGTCGTCGGGGGGCAGCCGCTCCCGGCACTGGTCGTAGACCGCGCGCAGCCGCGCGCCCGAGGGCGTCACGGCCCGCTGGCGCAGTCCGCGGACGGCGGCCACCAGCTCGCAGGCGAGCATGGTCCGCAGCCGCGGGACCATGGCGGCCGCCGCGCGGGCCGCCTGGGGGGAGAAGGCGGCGTGCTCCTCGGCGCCGCGCGACAGCACCGCCGCCTCATGCGACGCCACGGCCCGCGCGAGTCCGCTCGGCGCGACCGCCACCGGTGCACCCCGCCGCGCCACCGCCGCCACGGCGGCGCAGCTCAGCGTCGCGCCGTCCACGGTCACCGCATCGTCCGCGCGCATCTGCGAAGCCCCGCCGTCCGTTGGGAAAATCTAAAGATTATTATCCAGAACGGATCCGGCTGACCGCCCGCAGCCAGCCATTTCCCGGGCTGGCCTGGCGGTGCGCGACCGTCGGCTGTCTTCCGCCGCGAGACACCGACCGCTCGCTGGCCTGTCCGTCGCCCGGTCACCCGGTGACCGCCAGTGCAGCCTCGAGTCTCCCGCGGGCAGCCGGTCGAGGAAATGTATTTCCCATAAAAATGGTCGGTTTTATTGACAAGCGATCCGGGCGGAGAGAGGGTGGAGGCATGACCGATGAGCCGGGAGAATTCACCGACCTCGGCGATGAGTTCGAACTCGTCGCGCAGACAGCGGCGGAAGCGGGCGTCGCTGACGGTGGTCACGCGCTGCCCCGCGTCCGCCGGGGCTGGGTTAACGTTCCCGCCGGCGGCCATGTCAGCGGGGTGTTCTGGGGCGACGGGCCCCCGGAGGTAGTCCTGCTGCACGACAGCGGCGAGAGCGCCCGGGCGTGGGACGCCGTGGCCCTGGCCCTCGGCCGTCCCTCGGTCGCCATCGACCTGCCCGGCCACGGGCGTTCCGACTGGCGTCGCGACGGGCGTTACGAGCCCGCATCGCTGACGCCGGCCGTGGCCGAGGCCATCCGGTCGTTCGCACCGCGGGCCCGGCTGGTGGCGGGCACCGGTCTTGGCGGCCTCACCGCGCTGGCGCTGCGCCGCCGCCATGCCCGCCTGCTGCCGGGGCTCGCCCTGGTGAACACGCTCCCTGGCACCGCCCCCGGGCGGTCCTGGCAGCGATCAGGACCCGAGCGGTACGCCAGCCGGACCGACGCCCTGGCCGCCCTGGCCGCCAGGCGGCCGGAGAGCAGCAGGCGCGCGCTGCGCCGCGAGGTCCTGTACGAGCTCATCCAGGAGGCGGACGGCTCCTGGGCGTGGCGGCATCATCCGGGGAATCTCCCGGCCGTGGCAGATCAGGATCTTACGTCCGCTGCGGACCCGCTGTGGGGTGAGTTCGCCCAGCTCCAGGTGCCGGTCGCGCTGATCCGCGGCCACTGGGCCGAGCCGCTGGCGGCAGCCGACCTGGCCACCGTGCGCCAGTGGGTACCGCACATTCAGGTGATCCCCATCCCCGGGGCCGGGCTGGACATCGCCGCGACCCAGCCCGCCGCCCTGGCCGCCGCCCTCGTCCACCTTCTGACGACCGACCAAGTGAGGCAGTAATGACGTATTCGATCCCGGTCATCGATCTTGAGGCCGCCACGCGCGGCGACGCCCCCCGGGATGTGCTCGACGAGATCCGGGCCGCGACCGAAGAGGTCGGCATCGTCCAGCTGGTCAACCACGGTGTGCCGGAGGAGCTGATCCGCGGCTTCACCAAGCGCGTCGGCCGGCTGCTGAGCCTGCCCCGGGCGCAGAAGGCCGGACTGGCCAGCCCGACCGGACACCCGTACCGTGGCTGGCGGCAGTGGCCCGACGACTTCGGCCGCCTTGAGCTTGAGCGGTTCAACGTGGGCCAGTTCGACAACGCCGCCGACGCCCGGGCGGCGGGTCTGGCCGAGGAGTACCTCGGCCTGTACGCCCACGCCAACGTATGGCCCGCCGACGACCCGGGTCTGCGCGACCTGACGCACCGCTACATCGGCGCGTCGCGGATCGTCGCCGAGCGGGTGCTCGGACTCTACGCCGCCGCGTGGGGCGTGCCCGCGAACACCTTCCCGGTGAGCCCGCTGCCGTACCTGACGCTCACCGTGAACGACTACCCGACCTGGACGTACCCCGACACCGGCCGCGACGAGGACAAGCTGCTGCTGCTTGAGCACGCCGACGGCTCGGCCGTGACGGTCCTCGCCCAGCAGGGCGACTACGAGGGCCTGCAGATCCAGCTGCCCGACGGCGACTGGCTGCCGGTGCCGATCGTTCCCGGTGCCCTTCAGGTCTTTTCCGGAACCCTGCTTACCCGGTGGAGTAACGGGCTGCTCCGCCCGGCCCGGCACCGCGTGGTAGCCGGCGGCAGCGTGACCAGGCGGTCGACCGGCGTCTTCTACTACCCGGACCTTGGGCGGGTGCTCGAGCCGCTGCCCGCGTTCACCGAGCCGGGGGAGGAGACCGACTTCGAGCCGGTCACCACCTGGGACCTGGTGAAGGACAGCGTCGAGAATTACCTCAAGGTATTCGGCCGGCCCGAGCAGGTCACCGCCTGGCGCGAGGGCAGGCCCTACGTGGCCGACTTGGCCGAGAACTCCGCCGGCCGCTAACAGAGGAATGAGGGGACGTCATGAGCAGCACGTCAACGGCCGCCCCGCCCGCCGCAGCCTGGCTGGCTCACCTGCGGCGCGAGGCCGAGCGGTTCGCCGCGGTCGTCCGGCAGGCGCCGCCGCAGGTTCACGTACCCGCCTACCCGGACTTCACCGTGTACAGCCTGGCCGCCCACATCGGCCGGGGACTTCGTCTCTTCCGCGCCGTCGCCGCCGGCGGCGGGGAGGATCCGTCCCTCGAGGTACCCGAGAATGAGGACATCGCCGACTGGGTCCTGGCGGGACTGGATCCGCTGGTCACGCTGCTCGGCCAGGTTCCGCCGAGCAAGCCGGTGCCCTTCCCGCACGACGCGGGCGACCGCCCCGCCGGGCTGATCGCCCCGCTGCTCGCGGTCGAGGTCGGCGTACACCGCTGGGACGTGGAGTCTGTCCTCGGCGATCACGCGCCCATACCGGCCGACCTCGCCGTCCAGGAAGTCGAGAGCGTGTTCGCTAACTTCGTCCCCCGGCTGGCGGGCAGCGGCGTGGCCGACATCGGCGGCACGGTCCGGCTGCGGGCCTCCGACACCGCGGCCGCCTGGAACGCCCGGCGAGCAGCGCACCACCCGCTGGCTGGTCCGCCAGGCCATGCACGAAGGCCTGCACCATCTCGCTGACATCGCGGCCGTCAGCGCGACTGGCCCCAGCGGTCGTAGTAGGTGATGTCCTCGACCGGCGGGCGGGCCGCCGGGCGGAACGAGGTGGTCGTCGTGTAGGCGACGGGCAGCAGCGCGATCTGCGTGACGTCCGGGGGGATCCCGAGCAGTGCGGCGACATCCGCCTCGTGCCCGGCCAGATGGTAGCCCGTGATGGTGGTGCCGAGCCCGCGGGCGCGCAGGGCCAGCTGGAAGCTCCAGATCGCCGGGTACACCGACCCGTAGAAGGCGTTGAGATAAACCGGATCGCCTTCGGGGCGGCCGATCAGGCAGGACAGAACCAGCACCGGCACCCGGTGCAGTACGTCGAGCAGGTGCCGCCCGGAGGCGAGGGTCGCCGGGCTCACCCGGTCGCCGTAGCGCGCCTGCGACGCCAGCCCGGGCTCGCGGACATGCGCGGCCACCGCCGCCTTGAGAGCGGGGTCGCGGATCACCACCCAGCGGACGCCCTCTAGCACGGCGCCGGCCGCCGGCGCCTGCATGGCGATGCGGAGGCAGTCGGTGATGACCTCGGGCTCTACCGGGCGGTCGAGGTCGAGCTTGCGCCGGACCGAGCGGGTTGTCGTCAGCAGCGTCTCGGCGTCCATCTGGGCATCCTCCGGAAAACGGCGCGCGGTTACTTACGCCGTAAGCTTACACCGTAAGTAGGGGAGCGGTCCTATGATCAAGCCGGAGGAGGCCCATGACGATCCAGCGCAGGAGAACGCTCTCCCGGGACGCGGTCCTGGATGCCGCGCTCGCGCTCGCGGACGAGGGCGGACTCGGTGCCGTCTCGATGCGCCGGCTGGCCGGCTGCCTCGGTGTCGAGGCGATGTCGCTCTATAACCACGTCTCGGGCAAGGCGGACCTGCTCGACGGGATCGCCAGCCGGGTTTTCGAGGCCATCGCGGTGCCCGACGCCGCACTGCCCTGGGAAGAACGTGTCCGCGTCCTGATCTTGGGCTGCTATGAAGCGATGCGCGCGCATCCCGCGGTGGTGCAGGCGCTGGTCGCCGAGGCGGCCAACCCTCGTTCGGCTGGCGCCCTCTCGGTCATCGACGCGATTCTGGGCGCGCTCTTCGACGCCGGACTCGACGAGCGCGCGGTGGCACGGGCCTACCGCTCGCTGCTCGGCCTGGTGTTCGGCTCGGTCCTGGTGGAGGCGGCCGACCCGGCCGTGCCCCTGGTGCCGGATAATGAGCGAGCCGAACCCATCGCCGACTTGTTTACCCGCATGGCGACCTCGGCTGGCCTGCCCCATCTGTACCGCGCGCTGCCCGCGCTCCTGGCGGCCGACTGCGCGGCGGATTTCGGTGACGAACTCGACCTGCTGATCCAGGGGCTGCGCGCGAGCATGCCCGCGGTGGGACGGTCTACGGAACAGATCCCTCCTGGGTGAGGCCGTGGCTGAAGGCGGCTTGCAGTGGCTGGAGGTTGGCCGCCAGGAACTGATCGAATGTCCGCGGCGCACGTCCGGTCAGGTCGCGCACGGCGGGCGTTGTCGCGGCGAGAGAACCGCCGGCTACCTGGCCCGCGAGCGCGGCGACATCGTCGGCGAACCCCGCGGGCAGGCCCCGGGCCTTCAGCGTGGCGGCGAGTTGCGCCGGCGTCAGCGTGACGTGCCCGACCGTCCGCCCGAGCGCGGCCGACAGCTTGTGCGCGATGTCGGCGCCGGTGAGCGGCTCCGGACCGGTCAGGGCGAAGCTCTCCGCATTCCGGCCGGCGCCGGTCAGCAGCGCGGCCGCGCACGCGGCGATGTCGTAGCAGTCGATATAGGCCACCGTCCCGCCGCCGTAGCCGTCGATGAGCTTGCCGTCGATGGTGAGGGCGCCCGCGCCGGTGAGGAAGTTCTGCATGAAGCCGCCCGGCCGCAGGACGGACCAGGCGAGCCCGGACGCCTTGAGGTACTCCTCGATCCGCCAGTGCGCGCCGGTGGCGAGTTGGCCGCCCGCGCGGGCCCCCAGGACGGAGATCTTCACGACCCGCGATACGCCCGAGGTCACCGCGGCGTCAATGGCGGCCTCCTGCTGCCGGATCATCGGCTGGTCCCCGTCGGCGGGCACCGCGCCTCCGGCGTTCAGGAACAGGCGGTCGACGCCCCGCAGCGCCCGGGCGATCGAGCCGGGATCGTCGAAATCGCCGACGGCGAAGTCGCAGCCCAGTTCCCGGCCCTTCTCCTGACTGCGCACCAGCGCCCGGAACGGTACTTCCCCCTGCCGCAGACGCGTAACGAGCTGCCTGCCGATGGACCCGGTCGCGCCGGTCACCAAGATCACTGCGGTCCTCCGGTCCTGTGCGCCGGTCAGGTCGCCTTCGCCCGGCGGAACCGGCTGGTTAAACTGAGGGTCCCTCGGAAAATATCATGAGGGACCCTCGAATTAAACGGACGGCCGGGTGGACAGCGGGCAATCACGACAGCGGCGGCCCCGGGCCGACGCGCGGCGCAACTACGAGCGCCTGCTGGCCGAGGCCGATGCCGCGTTCCGGGCGCACGGCACTGACGCTCCGCTGGAGACGATCGCCCGTCAGGCCGGCCTCGCCATCGGGACGCTCTACGGGCACTTCCCGACGCGCAGGACGCTGGTAGCGGCCCTGCTGCGCGAGCGCAACGATGCCCTCTTCCAGTTGGGTGACGGGCTGCTCGCGGAACCCTCCGAGTTGCTGGCCCTGACTGGCTGGATGCGTGCGGCCACCCGGCACGCGGCTGCCTACCAGGGGCTGGCGTCGATGCTGGCCGACGGCGCCGGGGACGAGCGATCGGAACTGCACGCGTCCTGTGTCCGGATGGCCGGCTTCACCCAGAAGCTGACGGAACGCGCACGGGACGCGGGCATCATCCGCCCCGCCGTCACCGCGGCGGACGTATCCGCACTCATCAGCGCGGCGGCCTGGAGCGCTGAACGGACTACCGCGGAGGACGCCGACCGGCTTCTTGACCTCGCCTTCAGCGGCCTGCGGGAGCCCGCCGGCCGCTGACCCGCGCCGCCGGCCGCGGCGAGTTCGCTCAGGCCCGGAATACCACCCGTCCGTCCTTGATGACCGCGGCCACGCTACGCGGGTCCTCGAAGGTGGCCGGGTCGGCGGGGTCGGCCGACAGCAGCACCGCGTCGGCGCGGAAGGCCGGGGCGACCTGGCCGCCCGCGGGGTCGTTCATCAGCCGCGCGCCGTTCGCCGTCGCGGCCAGGAGCGCCGCGGGGGCTGGCAGGCCGGCGCGGATGAGCGCGGCGATCTCCACCAGGTTGGTGCCGTGCTGCCACGGGATGCTGTAGTCGGAGCCGGTGCAGAGCGGGAGTCCGAGATCGTCGGCGAGCCCGATGACGCGCTCGTGGGCGGCGATCACGTCGACGATACGGTCGAACGCGACGCCCTCGAGTTCTCCGGCGAGGACCATGTCACGCACGTGACGGTAAATGGTGAGCGTGGGCACGAGGGTCATCTCCGCCGCGGCCGCGGCGGAGACCTGCGCGGCGGTCAGGTAGATGCCGTGCTCGATGCTGGTCACGCCGTGCTCGATCGCCCAGTCGGTGGAGTCGCCGCCCCAGGTGTGCATCATCACCCGGGCGCCGGCGGCGCGCGCGGTTTCGACGGCCGCGCGGATCTCCGGCTCGGAGAAATTCGACTTCAGCACGGCGTCGCCCGGGGTGGAGGAGCCGGCCGTCGCGACCAGCTTGATCCACTGGGCGCCCTTGGCCAGCGCCGCCTCGACGTGCCCGCGCATCGTGTCGGCGGTGCCGGCCTGCGCCGCCCCGATCATGTCGACCGATACCTGCAGCCGCGGGCCGGGCAGCCGTCCGGTAGCGACGGCCGCCTGAACCTGGGCATCGGCCCCGCCGGCGTCGCGCAGGCTGGTCACGCCGCCGTGCAGGGTCGCCAGCAGGGCGGCCGCGGTCTCCGCCGCCCGCTGCTGCTCGGACTTGCGGTCACGCTGGTCGTGATGGAAGTCGTTCCAGGTGATATGGCAGTGGGAGTCGTAGACCCCGGGGATCATCCAGAGCCCGCGGCCGTCGAGCACCTCGGCCGACGGGGGCGTCGGCGCGGTCGGCGGCGGGTCCTGGGATGGCGGGCCGACCTCGCCGAAGAGGCCGTCCGCCGTGACCGTGACCGTGCGGGAAGCGAAACCTCCCGATTCGTCCATGACCAGCGCGCCTGAGATCAGCAGCGCGGGGTTACCGGGGATCATCGCCGGGTTTCCTTCCTGTTCCGGGGAAGTGGTGTCAGCGGGGCGGGCCGGTGGCCGGCGTCGGTCAGCGGAAGGAGCGCGTAAGCCGGTCGACGGCGGTCGCGATGACCTCGGCCATGGTGACGGCCAGTTCTTCGCCCGCGGGGGAGAGGAACTGCCGTTCGCCCTCGTCGGTGTGTACCGCCCAGCCCTCCGGGCGGGTCAGCCCGATCATCGCGGCGGGAACGCGGCGGCTGACGTTGCCGAAGTCGGTGGAGAACGGCATCATCGGCGTGTCCGGGTCGGGTACGAGCCCGAGATCGGACAGCGCCGACTCCGCCGCGGCCGCCACGCGGGGGTCGGACGTCAGGCTCTCCGTCCGCCCGAGCGGCGTCCAGCTGTGGTGCGGGACGGCCAGCCGGGCGGCCGCGGCCCGATCGTCGAGCTGCTTCTCGGTATCGCCGAGCGCGCGCAGCACGACGGTGGCGCGGTCCGCGCCGCGGACGACCTGGTCGATGCGGTACGCCGCGAACGGCAGGGCCCAGGCCGCCGGATCGGCGTCAGCGGCGGTCACGACCTCGAACAGCTGCATCCATTTCGAGCTGTGCCACACGCCGGTGTGCGATTCGGGATGCACGTAGAGGACCGCGTCGATGCCGTCGAAGCCGCCGCGGTCCGCCGCCAGGGCCTTGCCGCTGCCCTCCGCGATGGCGCGCGGGGATACCAGCTCGTCCGCCGGAAGCCCGAGAACGACGACGGTGCCGGCCAGGCTGGCGCGCAGCGCCGCCAGGGCCCGGGCGGCGCCCGCGACCGCGCCGGCGATGGGCCCGTGTCCGCACGAGTGCGCGGGCCGCAGCGCGCCGTCCGCGGCCGGGACGCCGACCGCGTCGTAGACCGCGACGACCGCGACGGCCGGGCCGGGAAGCGCG
>Ga0302314_10012258_pt1 | contig 14859 bp, 12 predicted proteins | sample III_Palsa_N2_3_FD_200533 | JGI IMG/M metagenome (GOLD analysis project Ga0302314, IMG submission 200533) | Peat permafrost microbial communities from Stordalen Mire near Abisko, Sweden - III_Palsa_N2_3 | ecosystem: Environmental > Terrestrial > Soil > Palsa > Peat permafrost | place: Sweden... | reverse complement strand
CCGGGAGCGAGTTCATCGTCGCCGACCGCCTCACCATGGCCGACATCGTCGCCTTCGTCGGCCTGGACTTCGCCCGCATGGTCCAGTTCAGGGCGCCGGAGGGAGCGGCACACTTCACCCGCTGGGCCGAGGCCATGCGCGCCCGGCCCGCCGCCCTGGCGGGTGTTTGACCCGACCTCGCCCCTTGCGCTAAAAAGAACGCCAGGAGAACAAAATCCCCTTGCTCATGAGAACAAAAGTGGTACGAATTGACTTCGACATTCCCGCACGCGGCTGGGAATCGTGCCATAGGACGATGATCGATGACTCAAGCGGTGTTGCGACTCGTGGGACGTGATGAAGGTGACCGGCAGCGCGCGCTAGAGGCGGCGCTGTCCCAGATCGACCGGGCCTTCGGCAAGGGCTCGGTGATGAAGCTCGGCTCCAAGGGGGCGGCGGTGCAGATTGAGTCCGTGTCCACGGGCTCGCTCGGCCTCGACCTGGCGCTGGGCATCGGCGGCCTGCCCCGCGGGCGGGTGATCGAGGTGTTCGGGCCGGAATCCTCCGGCAAGACCACCCTCGCCCTGCACGTAGTGGCCGAGGTGCAGAAGTCCGGCGGCGTGGCCGCCTTCGTCGACGCCGAGCATGCGCTCGATCCCGGCTACGCCCAGCGCCTCGGGGTGAACCTCGACAATCTGCTGGTCTCCCAGCCGGACGCCGGCGAGCAGGCGCTGGAGATCACCGACACCCTGGTGCGGTCCGGGGCCGTGGACATCGTGGTGATCGATTCGGTCGCCGCCCTGACCCCGCGGGCCGAACTCGAAGGCGAGATGGGCGACAGCCTGCCGGGCCTGCAAGCGCGGCTGATGAGCCAGGCGCTGCGCAAGCTCACCGCCTCCATCTCCAAGTCCAAGTGCATCGTCCTCTTCATCAACCAGATCCGCATGAAGATCGGCGTGATGTACGGCAGCCCCGAGACCACCACGGGGGGCAACGCGCTGAAGTTCTACGCCTCGGTCCGCCTCGACATCCGCCGCACCGGCTCGATCAAGCTGCGCGACGAGATCGTGGGCAACAATGTCCGGGTCAAGGTGGTGAAGAACAAGGTGGCGCCCCCGTTCCGCGAGGTCGAGTTCGACATCATGTATGGCGAGGGCATCTCCAAGATCGGCGAGATCATCGATCTCGGGGTCAAGGGCGGCGTCGTGGAGAAGTCCGGCTCCTGGTTCTCCTACAACTCCACCCGCATCGGGCAGGGCCGCGAGAACGTGCGCGAGTTCCTGAAGAAGAACCCCGACATCGCCGACGAGATCGAGAAGGCCGTCCGCAACAAGTCCGTGGTCATCGCCGACGAACTTCTGGGCGCCCCCGTGCCCGAGGACGAAGACGAGGACTAGGCGGCCCTGCAGGTCGGCGGCGTTCGGCTCGCGGGGTAGGGTCGGCCCTATGCCGGCCCGACCGGCGCGGCTTGCGCCCGCCCGGGTCTGCGAAGGGGCTATGGCGTCGCTGCGGCGAGGAGCCCGTCGGGCACGCTGATGTAGCAGGTGTCCATGCAGATCTCCGCGTCCCGCGCGCGCAGGAACAGGCTGCAGTTGGTCCGGCGGGCCAGGATCTGCGGGATCTCGAACAGGTCCTCGGCCCGGTGCTCGATGGTGACCATGGCGATCAGGAACTCTGAGGCGAGGAGGGCGGTCATGCCCCGCAGGGCCGACATCTCGGCGCCTTCGATGTCCATCTTCAGCAGGGTCGGGCCGGTCAGGTCGAGGCGCTCCTCGTCCAGCGCCACGGCGGCCACCGTCACGTCCCCGTCCGGGGCGATGTGCGAGCCCCAGCCGCCGCCCGAGCGGAACCGGAGCGCGCCGCTCCTCGCCGAGACGGCGGCGTTGCGGGGATGGAAGGCGAGGCGGGGAATCCGGTCGAGCCCGTCCCCGATCAGCCGGCGGTAGTTCTGCGGGTCGGGCTCATAGGCGGTGATGGTGCTGAGGGCCGGAAAATCGGCCAGCGCCTCGCGGCAGAACTCGCCGATGCAGGCGCCCACGTCGATCAGGCCCACGATCCGCGCCGGATCGAAGGGCCAGACCGGGTCCGGCGGCGGCGCATGCTGCGGGTCGGGGCGGCGCCGGAATGCGAGGATGCTGTCGAACACCGCGCGGGACGCCGGGTCGGCGAGGGCGCCGCGGGCGGCGGCCAGGAGCGCCGGGCCGTCGCCGCCGAAGGTCGCCTGCGGCTGGTCGATGCAGTAGTTGGGCAGGACGCCCGCCAGCCCGAGGCCGGTCGCGGCGCGGGAGAAGTGCAGCACCGTCCGAAACCCCAGCGCCCGCGCCCGCGCCGCCGTCTCGGGAAAGGAATGGCGGTAATGCCAGATGGAGACGATGCAGGCGACGTCCGGGCCGGGATCGCGGACCGCGTCCGGCGCGAAGATGCGGCCCTCCGGCAGCGTCTGGCCCCACCGGGCCGGGTCCGAATCGATGAAGCCGAGGAAGGCGTGGCCGCCGAGGATCAAAGCCCGGCCCACCTTGCGGCCGACCTCGCCCGCGCCCCAGGCGTAGAAGCCCGTGAGCCCCACAAGGGCGGGATCATCGTCAAAACTCATGGGCGGCTCCCGCGCGGCGTCGCGACTCGGCCTATCTTACCGATCTTTCGCCGAAGGCCCCGATGCCGACTTCCGACACCGCCCCAGGGCGTCACGCCCCGTCCAACGATGACGAGACGGCCTTTCGGGCGGCGCTGGCGGCGGCGTCCGCCTGGCCGGCGGCCCGGCGCCGGCGGCTGGACCAACTGGCCGGCGCGCGGCGCGTGCTGGTCTACAGCTACGGCAAGCGGGGCAAGGAGCTGGCCCTGCAGCTGCGGGCCCTCGGCGTCGCCTGCGTGGTGTTCGACAATGCGCCCGCCCAGCGGGCCCGGGCGCAGGCCGACGGGTTCGAGACGGCGCCGCGCTTGCCGCGCGACCTGCCGGTCATCGTCGCGGCGGGGCAGAACCAGCTGGAGATCCTGCCCACGGCCGGGCCGGGCGCCGTCGGCCTGCACGAGGCCCTCTACGCCTTCGATCTCCGAAACTCCTTCGGCCAGGCCCGCGCCTTCACCGACGGCCTGGCGGGGATGACCGACGCCCTCTATCGCCAGCACCGGCGGCTGGACGCCGACAGCCGCCAGGCCTTCCTGGACCTCCTGCTGTTCCGCGCCTCCCTCTACGTGAGCCATATCGCCGCCACCCGCCGCCCCATGGGCGAGATGTGGGCCCCGCCCGTGGTCTGCCGCAGCCATATCCGATCCTTCTGCGACGTCGGCGCCTATGACGGCGACACGCTGGCGTCGATCAAGGGCTGGTGCCCGCGCCTGGAGCGGACCTTCACCATCGAGCCCAACGGCGAGCTCGCCGCGCCCATCGCCAGGATCGCCGAGGCCGAGGGCCTGTCCAACACCGCCTATGTGGGGGCGGCCTGGAGCCGGCGGGCGCGGCTTCGGGTGGAGCGGATCTGTGACGACATGTTCAGCGTGACCGAGGCGGAGGACGGGTCCGTCGAGGCGGACGCCCTGGACGCCCTCGTCGGCGAGACGGTCTACGACTACGTCAAGTTCGATGTGGAGAGCACCGAGGCCTCCGCCCTGGCGGGGGCGGGGCGCACCCTGCGGGCCAGCCGCTGCCTCTCCGTGGCGGCCTACCACCTGCCGGGCGACATCGTCGCGGTGCCGGAGCAGCTGCAGGCCATCCTGCAGGGCGACGACCGCTGGCGCTTCGCCTTCAGCCACTTTTCCCAGTCGTTCGAGGACTCGATCGTCTACGCCTACCGCCCGGCGGACTGACCCCTACTGGCGGGCGAAGCCGCGCGAGGCGTTCAGGCAGCCCTGCTGCAGGCTGTCGATCAGCGCCCGGCTGGATTCGATCTGCCGCTCCTGACCGACCAGGGTCTGGTTCAGGTCCCAAAGCTCCGAAAGCTGCTGCAGCCGGTGCGGCGCGCAGGACGCCAGGATCGCCTCCAGCCCGCGCCGCTGGCTGACGGTGATGCGCCGGCCGAAGTACAGGGCCCGCAGGATGTTCTCGAACATGCAGTCGACGAAGGTGATCTCGGGCCGGTCGTAGCTCTCGATATGCTTGTCGCCGTTGATCTGCTCGAACAGGTCCTTCGGCGCCCCGATCCTGGCGGCCACGGCGGCCAGCACCGTGGGAAAGGTCACCCCGTAGTCGAAGAAGTTGCCGGAGTTGTACTGCAGGTTATGGGCGTTATCGACCCGGTGCACCACATAGGGCTCCGACGCGTAGCAGGCCGGCGCGCCGTGATGCTTCTCCAGATAGGCGGCCACGTGGGGGTGGCGGGTGTCGGCCTGTAGGTAGGGCTCGGGGTCGATCCGCCGGGCGGCCTCGGTCAGCTCGACATTGCCGGTGATGAAGGCCAGCTGGTTGATCCCCACCGCGCAGAAGAGCTCGGTGAAGGTGTCGAAGCGGCGGTCGGGAATGGCGTTGTTGGAGGCCCGGATCTGTTCGCTGAGGGTGGCGTTGAACACCCGCTTGTTCAGGGTCAGGAAGCCTGGCGCCTCCCGCTCCAGCACCTCGACCACATAGGCGACGCCGCCGGGCATCAGGATGTCGTCGGCGCCGAACACCCAGGTCCAGCGCCCCCGCGCGCGCCAGGGCGCCGCGAGGAACTGGAAGAAGCCCCCTTCGTCCCGCCCATGGCGCAGGTAGCTGATGGACGGATAGGCCGCCGCCAGGTCCTTGATCGCCGTCACCGTCGGCGCGTCGGAGGCGTTGTCGGTGATGATGATCTCGACCTTGTCCAGGAGCTCGCCGGTCAGCTGCTCGGCGATGCTGGCGGCCGCCTGCAGGAGTTCGGTCGGCCGGTTGAAGGTGGGGATGACGATGCTCAGCACCGGCGCTCCATCGCGCGGGCGGATCTGGGCTTCGGCGATCGGACATTCGAGCAAGGCGGGCCCCGGGAGCAAAGAACCGGCTCGACGATCCGCGCGAGTCGCCCTCTAGGGTGGGCTGGTCGCAGGCCGCCCGCGAGCCGTCGGACATGATGTGGACGTGGCCATGATTCGGCGGGCCTTCGAAGATCGGATCGCCAGGGGGCGAGCCTTCACCTGAAGGGGAGACGATCCCATCCATATCCTCGTCACCGGAAACCAGGGGTTCATCGGCCCGGTCCTGACCCGCATGGCCAGGGCGCGGGGCCATCGCATCACCGGGCTCGACATCGGCTATTTTAAGGCCTGCGTCAGCCGCCCCGAGGCCGAGGCCGCGGCGGACGTGCAGATCGTGCGCGACATCCGCGACGTGGTCGCCGCCGATCTGGCGGGCGTGGAGGCGGTGATCCATCTGGCCGGCCTGTCCAACGATCCGATGGGCGCGCTGAACCCGCAGATCACCTACGACATCAATCTGGAGGGCACGCTGCGCCTCGCGGGGCTCGCCCGGGCGGCCGGAGTGGGCCGGTTCGTGTTCGCCTCGTCCTGCTCGATCTACGGCGCGGCGGGCGGGGCGGGGGCGCTCGACGAGACCGCGCCGCTGGAGCCCGTCTCGGCCTACGCCGTCTCCAAGGCGCGCTCTGAGGCGGGGCTGGCGGAGATGGCCGACGCGGCCTTCTCCCCGGTCTTCATGCGCAACGCCACCGCCTATGGGCTCGGCGCGCGGCCGCGCTTCGATCTGGTGGTCAACAACCTGTGCGGCTGGGCGTTCACAAGGGGCGTGGTGAAGGTGATGTCGGACGGCACGCCCTGGCGGCCCCTGGCCCATATCGAGGACATCAGCCTGGCGGCCCTGTGCGCCGTCGAGGCCCCGCGGGCGGCGGTGCACAACCAGGCCTTCAACATCGGCCGGCCGGACGCCAACTATCAGGTCCGCACCATCGGGGAGAAGGTGCAGGCGGCCTTCCCCGAGGCGCGGCTGGAGATCACCGGCGAGACCGGCGGCGATCCGCGCTCCTACCGGGTCGACTTCACCAAGGCGCTGACCGCCCTGCCGGGCTTTTCGCCGCAATGGACGCTGGAGCGGGGGGTGGAGGAGGCGGCGGCCTGGCTCAGGGCCGGCGCCCTGGCCGACGAGGACTTCGACAGCCGCCTGTTCGTCCGCCTGAAGCAGCTTCGATACGGCGTGGACGCGGGGTGGCTGGACGCCGACCTTCGCCGCCTCAGGCCCTGACGCGGCGCATAGAGGCGGCGGTGTCGGCGATGATGCGGTCCAGCCCCGTGGGCGATGCGCCGGATGCGGCCAGCGCCGCAAGATAGGCGTCGCCGTCCCCGACGTAGCGATCCGGCTGATCGCTGTCGAGCGGGTCGCGGACGATCCCGACGTCCGGCGCCTCGAGCACGCGGCGCACGGCCTCGGCGAGATCGCCCATCTCCACCTCCGCGGCGCCCGCGGTTTCGAAGGTCGCGATCCTGTCGCCGCCGAGCGCCGCGTCCAGCACCACCCGCGCGAACTCATGGACGTGGACGTAGGAGCGGATCACCGGGCGGCGCGCCGCGATCCGGATCACGCCTTGCGTCTGCGCCTGGTCGATGAAGCTTGAGAGGGCGTAGCGATCCCAGTGGTTGATGAAGGGGCCGCCGAGGTTGAAGATGCGCGGGATCAGGACGGGCGGGCCGCCGCCGGCGCTCCAGGCCCGCACCGCCGCCTCCTGCACGCGCTTGAGCTCGCCGTAGGCCTGCCTGTCCGGCCCGCCGCCGCGCTGGTGGACCGCGCCGGAGGAGGCGTACACGAAGCGCCGCACCGGGGCGCCGTCGGCCAGGGCCATGGCCTCGGCCAGCAGGCGGTCGTTGACCGCCCGAACCTGCTCGGCGTCTCCGCCCCGGTCCGCGCCCGCCACGGCCAGATGGATCACCAGCCACTCCCCATCGCCCGAGAGGCGCGCGCCGGAGAGCGGCTCCACCGCCAGCGTCCGCCCGGCGATCCGCAGCGGTCGCGCCGCCGAGCCGAACAGCCGCAGGGGCAGGGCGGCGCCGTCGGGCAGGGCGGCCAGCACGAACTGCGTCATCGCCGAGCCTATCCAGCCCGACGCCCCGGTGATAGCGATCCCGCCCTTGCGGGCGGCGAGCCAATCGACAAACGTGGGGCTCGCCGTCAGGGCCGATTCGACCGCGCTCCGAATGGGGCCGATGGGCATCAGGGTCGGCTTGCGGCTGCTGCGGGGGTTTGGGCTTCGGGGGTGCGCCGGGGCCTTTGACAGGCTTGAGATCGGGGATTGAGCAGCAGGATGAACATCGTTCCGATCCCGAATGCAGCGACGCTGCCGGTGCGCGCGGCGCCCTACCTGTCCTGGCCCATCGCCGAACGGGCCTTCGTCATCGCCGAAATCGGCATCAACCACAACGGCGACCTCGCCATCGCCAAGCGGCTGATCGATGCGGCCCACGCGGCGGGCTGCGACGCGGTGAAGTTCCAGAAGCGCACCATCGACGTGGTCTATTCCGCCGAGGTCCTGGCCCAGCCGCGCCAGAGCCCGTGGGGCGACACCCAGCGCGCCCAGAAGGAGGGGCTGGAGTTCGGGCCAGAGGACTATGACGAGATCGACCGCTATTGCCGCGCGCTCGGCATCGACTGGTTCGCCTCGGCCTGGGACGCCGACAGCCAGGCCTTCCTGAAAAAATACAAGCTCAAGTACAACAAGATCGCCTCGGCCATGATCACCCACCGGGCGGTGGTGGAGGCGGTGGCGGCGGAGCGGAAGCTGACCTTCCTCTCCACCGGCATGGCGACGATGGAGGCGGTCGACGCGGCGGTGGCGGTGTTCCGCGCCGCGGCCTGTCCCTTCATCCTGATGCACACGGTGTCGACCTATCCGGCGGCGGAGGCGGACCTGAACCTCCTGACCATCGAGACCCTGCGTCAGCGCTACGGCGTGGCGGTGGGCTACAGCGGGCACGAGACGGCGGTCGAGCCGAGCGTCATGGCGGCGCTGCTGGGCGCGGTGGCCATCGAGCGCCACATCACCCTCGATCGCGGCATGTATGGCTCCGACCAGTCGGCCTCGCTGGAGCCGGAGGAGCTGCGCCAGCTGGTGACCCGGCTGAAGGCCCTGCCCGACATGCTGGGCGACGGGCGCAAGCGGGTGCTCGAGGACGAGGCGGCGGTGGCGAGGAAGCTCCGCTACTGGCCGACGGAAGACAGCCTCGCCTGATATCCGGGCCTGAGGGCGTCTGCGCCCTTGCCGCCCCCCGGCGGCCGCGGGTACGGCTAGGCCATGTCGTCCGCCCCGAGTCTCTCCACTATCGCCAGCCACGCCGTGGCCCTCGTCACCGCTCTCGGGTCCGACACGGTGTTCAGCCTGACCGGCGGCATGGCCATGCACCTGAACCGGGCCGTGGCGTCCGAGCCGGGTCTGAAGGCGGTCTACTGCCAGCACGAGCAGGCCGCCGTCGCCGCCGCCGAGGGCTACGCCAAGGCCGCAGACTTCCGCCGGGCGGGGTTCGCCGTGGTGACCGCCGGGCCGGGCGTCTCCAACACGGTGACCGCGCTCCTGTCGGCCAACGGCGACTCCACGCCCCTGATCGTGCTTGCGGGGCAGATCAAGCGGGAGGACATCGATCCCTTCGGCGTGCGCACCCACGGCATCCAGGAGATCCCCTCCGAGGCGCTGGTCACCCCCTGCGTGAAGCGGTTCGCCCGGCTGGACATCGTCGGGTTCCGCGATCTTCTGGTGGAGACCCTGGCGGAGGCCTTCATCGGCCGCCCGGGCGTGGTCTTCATCGAGATCCCGCTGGATGTGCAGGGGGCGCCGGTCGATTCGGGGACCGCCGATGTGGCCGAGGACGCGGCGCGGGTGCGCGCCCTGATCGCCACCCGCAACGCCACAGCGCAGGATGCGCAGGCTCTTCGCGCCGCCCTGGAAAGTCTCCTGGCGGCGGAGCGTCCGCTGCTCTACGTCGGCAACGGCTGCCGCATCGCCGGGGTGGAGGCCGAGGTCCGCGCCTTCATCGAGCGGCATCAGGTCCCCGCCGTCTTCTCCTGGCTCTCCTTCGACATCCTGCCGGGCGGCCATCCGCTGCACTTCGGCTGTCCGGGGGGCCTTGCGCCCATCTCCTCCAACCGCATCCTCGGGCGGGCCGACCACATCCTCTTCCTCGGCGCGCGGCTCGACCTCGGCACCACGGCGTTTCAGCGGGAAGCCTTCGGCGGGCAGGCTGAGCGGGTGTTCGTGGACGTGGACGCCGCCGAGCTCGGCAAGCAGGCCGGGTTCGCGCGGAGCAAGCTCACCGCCGCCGATCTTCGCGCTCTGCCCGACGCGCTGCCGGCGTCAGGCGCGGTGACCTCAGAAGCCTGGGTGGAGTGGTGCCGGAGCGAACATCGGGACTACCTCGCCGAGGAAGGCCGCCGCCTCGCCGCCGGGACCCTCACCGTCTACGCCCTGGCGCAGCGGGTCTCGGCCTGGTCCGCCCACCGCGTCTTCGTGCCGGCGAGTTCGGGCTATGCGGAGGAGACGCTGACCCGCTTCTTCACCCCCGGCGAAGGGTGCCGCTTCTTCAACGGCGCGGCGCTCGGGGCCATGGGCATGGGCCTGCCGATGGCGCTCGGCGCGGCCTTCGGATCGGCCCGGCCCGCCGCCTGCTTCGACGCCGACGGCGGGGTGATGCTGAACATCCAGGAGCTGGCCACCCTGCGCCAGTTCGCGCCGCCGGGTTTCGTCCTCTTCGTCATGAACAACGACGGCTACGAGTCGATCCGCTCCTCCCAGCTCCGCCACTTCGGCGCCGTCTATGGGGCGGACGAGACCAGCGGCGTCTTCATCCCGCCGTTCGGGACGCTGGCCGACGCCTACGGCCTGCCGTTCGCCCGCATCGCCACGCTGGAGGAGCTCGACGGCTTCCTCGCCGCCCATGCCGACGACGCGCCGCCGATGCTGGTGGAGCTGATCGTCCCCCCGTCCGAGCCGCGCGGTCCCGCCGTGAAGACCGTGATCCAGGCGGACGGACGGCCCGTCACTTCGCCCCTGGCCGAGATCGACTGGTGAGGGCGCTCCTCTACGGCGCGTCGGGCGAGCTGGCGCAGTCGGTGGCGGGCGCCTTCGCCGCCAGGGGCTGGACGGTGGAGGGTGTGCTCCGGGGCGAGGCCCCCGCGCCTGCCCACATGTGCACCGCCCACAGGGTCGAGCGCCGGTACTCCGCGTTCGAGCCGAAGGCGCTGCACGACGCCTACGTCTTCCCCCAGGCCCTGTTCGCCCGCGAGCCCCTGGCGGAGATGACCGCCGACGCCGTCGACGACCTCGTCACGGTCGGCCTGACCGAGATCATCCAGTGCCTGCGCCGCGTGCTGGCGATCCCGGCGGAGCCCGACCGTCGCATCGACTATTGCGTGATCGGCTCGACCTCCGCCTATGCGGGGTTTCGCAACACCAGCGTCTACTGCGCGGTGAAGCATGGCCTCGTCGGCCTGGTGCGGGCGCTGAACGACGAATACGCCGGCACGGGGCGCCGGTTCTGGCTCTTCTCCATGGGCACGATGGACACGGCCATGGGGCGCGAGCTGGTGGACCAGGACCCGACCAGCTTCCTGCCGCCCGACGACGTGGCCGCCCGCATCGTCGAGGCCGTCACCGCCGCCTCCAACCTGTTCGAGCCGGAAGTGATCATCCGCCGCCGCACCATCCGCTTCCTGGAGCGCTAGAAATGGCTGTCGGCATCGTCACCGGAGCGGCGGGCGGCATGGGGGCCGCCATAGCCCAGGCGCTGGGGCAGGGGGGGCTGCAGGTGATCGGCGTCGACGTCGCCGAAATCCCCGCCGGCGTCTGCCACCAATCGCTCGCCGGCAGCGTGCTGGACGTCGCCGTCGCCGAAGCCGCCTTCGAACTCGCGCTCGCGCAGGGCGACGAGGTCTTCCTCGTCAACAACGCCGGCGTCACCGTCCCCGGCGCGCCGCAGACGGACGAGGCCTTCGCCCGGACGATCGAGGTGAACCTCGCCGCGCCCTTCGCCTGGGCGCGCCTGTTCGCCCGGCATGTGGCCGAGGGGCGGATCAGAAGCGGCGGCATCGTCTTCATCGGTTCTCTCGCCACCCAGCTCGGCTTTCCCAACAATCCCGCCTACCAGGCGTCGAAATCGGGCGTGCTGGGGCTCAGCCGCGCCTTCGCCTATGACCTCGGCCCCGCCGGCATCCGGGTGAACTGCGTCTCGCCGGGCTATATCGCCACCGCCATGACGAAAACCTCCTTCGCCGCCCCCCAGATGAAGGCGGACCGGGCCCGCCACACCCTTCTGGGGCGCTGGGGCCGGCCCGAGGACGTGGCTGACGCCGTGGTCTTCCTCTGCAGCCCCTCGGCGACCTACATCACCGGAACCAACCTGTTCGTGGACGGCGGCTGGACCTGCAAGGGGCTGATCGAGACGGACGGCTGAGGCCCCGGAAACGTCGCGTCAGCCCGCCCCGCAAGTTTACGCGTCGCAAAATGGGCCCGAAGCGCCTATATGCGCCCGTCCGGCCCATGGCCGCGCCCCTCTCCCTTAGGTCCAGTCGTCCATGTCGTTCCCCAACCTTCCCGCTATCCTGTCGCGGGCGCTCGACGAGCGCGGCTATACAGAGCTCACCCCCGTGCAGACCGCGGTGGTCGAGGCCGAGGCGGCGGGGCGGGACCTGCTGGTCTCGGCCAAGACCGGGTCCGGCAAGACGGTGGCCTACGGCCTGGCGCTGGCCGGCGATCTCCTCGGCGACGAGGAGCGCCTGCCGCCCGCCGCCGATCCCCTGGCCCTGATCATCGCCCCGACGCGGGAGCTGGCGCTGCAGGTGCAGCGGGAGCTGGAGTGGCTCTACGCCCCCGCGGGCGCCCGGGTCGTCTCCTGCGTCGGCGGCATGGATCCGCGCAAGGAGCAGCGCATGCTGGCCGCCGGCGCCCACATCGTGGTGGGCACGCCGGGCCGCCTTCGCGACCACATCGAGCGCGGCAACCTGCAGATGGGGAGCCTGCGCGCCGCGGTGCTGGACGAGGCCGACGAGATGCTGGACCTGGGTTTCCGCGAGGAGCTGGAGGCCATCCTCGACGCCGCCCCGGGGGAGCGCCGCACGCTGCTCTTCTCCGCCACCCTTCCCAAGCCCATTGTCGCCCTGGCCCGCACCTACCAGAAGGACGCCCTGCGCATCACCGTCGCCGGCGGCGAGCAGGGCCACGCCGACATCGAATATCGCGCCGTGCGGATCGCGCCCAGCGACACCGAGCATGCGGTGGTCAACATCCTGCGCTACTTCGATCCCGCTGCGGCGCTAGTCTTCTGCTCCACCCGCGAGGCGGTGCGGCGTCTGCACGCCAACCTGGTGGAGCGGGGCTTCTCGGTGGTGGCCCTGTCGGGCGAGCTCAGCCAGGCGGAGCGCACCCATGCGCTGCAGGCCCTGCGCGATCACCGCGCCCGCGTCTGCGTGGCGACCGACGTGGCGGCGCGGGGCATCGACATCCCCGACCTCGAGCTGGTCATCCACGCCGAGCTCCCTCACGACGCCGAGAGCCTGCAGCACCGCTCGGGCCGCACCGGGCGCGCGGGCAAGAAGGGCGTGTCGGTGATCCTCGCCACCCATCCCAAGCGCAAGCGCGCCGAGATGCTGCTCCGGAACGCCAAGATCGAGGTGGACTGGATGCCGCCGCCCTCCGCCGAGCACATCCGCGCCAAGGACCAGGAGCGCCTGATCGAGCAGCTGCGCCCCACCGGCGAGGCGTCGGAGGACGACATCATCATCGCCCGCGCCCTCCTGGAAGGCGGCGACGCCGAACAGGTGGTGGCCGCCCTGGTCAGCGCCCGCCGCGCCGCCCTGCCGTCGGCGGAGGATCTGGTGGACAACGAGCCGGAGCCCGCCGCGCGCTCCTCCGCCCCCCGTCCGGGCTTCGAGAACACCGCCTGGTTCAGCATCGACATCGGCCGCACCAAGAACGCCGACCCGCGCTGGCTTCTGCCCATGATCTGCCGCCGCGGCCACGTGACCAAGCGGGAGATCGGCGCCATCCGCATCTTCGACCGCGAGACCCGCTTCGAGATCATGCAGGAGGCGGCGGCCCGCTTCGTGGCGGCGCTCGGCAAGGCCGAGGACGACGGGGTGAGGATCGAACCGATCGCCGATCCCGAGGCCTACGCCCCCCGCGACCGCAAACCCTTCCGCAAGACCGACGCCGCCGAGCGGGCGCCCGGCCGGGCGTACGCTGACCGGGCCCCGCGGGAGCCGCACGCCGACAAGCCGAAGTTCACGCCCCGCACCGACGCCGTCCAGCCGAAGTCGGACGCCCGGCCCGACCGCGCCGAACGGCCCGAGCGGATCGACTCCCGCCCGCCCGCGTTTACGCCCCGCCCTCCCAAGCGCGGAGCTGACGCCGGTCCGCCCCAGACCTCCAGGCGCCAGACCGAGAAGCTGAAGGGCGGCAAGCCCCGCGGGGGCAAACCGCCCCGCGTGGGCTGAGAAGGCAGATCATGGCGTCGAAATTCCCCGACCATCATCACTACAACAAAGTGCTCGCCGAGCTACAGCTGAAGCTGGTGGAGATCCAGGTCCGCGCCATGAAGCATGGCGAGAAGATCTGCATCGTGCTGGAAGGCCGCGACGGCGCGGGCAAGGACGGGCTGATCAAGCGGGTGATCGAGCACCTGTCGCCGCGCCAGACCCGGGTGATCGCCTTGCCCAAGCCCTCCGATCGCGAGGAGAGCCAGTGGTACTTCCAGCGCTACGTGGCGCACCTGCCCGCGGCCGGCGAAATCGTGATCTTCAACCGCTCCTGGTACAACCGCGGCGGGGTGGAGCGGGTGATGAAGTTCTCCACGCCGGAGCAGCAGGAGCAGTTCCTGCGCGACGCGCCGGAGTTCGAGCGCATGCTGGTGGAGAGCGGCATCAAATTCATCAAGATCTGGCTCGACATTGACGACGCCGTGCAGGAGGCGCGCCTCGACGCCCGGCGCAAGGACCCCTTGAAGCAGCTGAAGGTGTCGGACATGGACAAGGTCGCCCAGTCCCACTGGAAGGACTACAGCAAGGCCCGCGACGAGATGCTGACCCGCACCCACACGGCGATCGCCCCCTGGATCTGCGCCCGCGCCGACGACAAGAAGACCACCCGCATCGAGGTGATGCGCTGGCTAGTCCACGACCTGGCCCCCGCCAAGATCGCCGACGGCGTCGAGGCGGCCGACCCCGCCGTGGTCTTCCCCTTCGAGGTCGCCGCCATCAGCGACGGCCGGCTGGCGAAGTAGCGGCGCGGCCGCGTTCGGAGCGCCCTTATCGCCGACCTGTCCCCGGCGCCGGCGTCAGCGCACGTGGGCTGTCAGCCAGGCCGCCACGGCTTTCTGCAGGGCGATGCGCCGATCGCTGTAGGGGTGATCGGTGTTGAAGTGCACATAGGTCGGCGTGCGCCCGCCGCCGGCCTCGATGGCGTGTCCGAGCCTGTTGCCTTCCGCCGCCAGCCCGTCGTCGGCCGTGACGATCAGCGTGGGGATGGTCTTGATCGTGGGAGCCGCATGGCGAAACGTCCAGGATCGCCCGTGGGTGAGAAGCTCCCTGGCCAGACCGTCTGGGGTGCAGCCCGACAGGCCGTCCAGGTCGTCGAACTCGTCCTTCATGAAGTCGCGCCACTGTTTGGGGCGCCCCTGCGCGTCGAACGCCTCCTGGGGGTCGTCGGAGGCGGAGATCAGGACCAGGCCCGCGACGGGCCCGCTGCGGGACGCCGTGTTGACGGCGACGAGGCCGCCGGTGCTGTGACCCGCGAGCACCACCCTGCCGGAGTCGATCCCATAGGCCCGCACGGTCCGGGAATCGCGCACGAAGGCCAGCGCCGACAGCCCGTCCTCCATCAGGTGGGTGTAGGAATAGGTCCCGGCGCCGCCCCACGCCCCGCGATAATGCAGCGTGAGCACGTTCCAGCCCAACCGTCTCATCCCTTGAGCCAGGTCGAGATTCTGCTCGTTGCCGGGCTGCCCGTGAAA
>Ga0302314_10012257_pt1 | contig 14860 bp, 17 predicted proteins | sample III_Palsa_N2_3_FD_200533 | JGI IMG/M metagenome (GOLD analysis project Ga0302314, IMG submission 200533) | Peat permafrost microbial communities from Stordalen Mire near Abisko, Sweden - III_Palsa_N2_3 | ecosystem: Environmental > Terrestrial > Soil > Palsa > Peat permafrost | place: Sweden... | reverse complement strand
CGCCAGCATCTCCACCAATGGCCCAATAACCGCGCTCACACGCTTGGGCACCATGTAAGCCAGCAGCAGGCCGATCGCAACCCCGAGAATCGTGGCTCCAATCAGACTGAGTACTGAGGTCATCAGCGTTCCGTAGATCAAGGACCACGCGCCCAGCTTGTACTCGACCGGCTGCCAGGTCTTGTGGAATGCGAACCCGACGCCATACCTGTCGATAGCAGGTGAGGCGCTATGGACGATCTGATAGAGCAGGCTGACCATCACGACCAGGGCGACAATCACCGCGCCGATCGCCAGTCCGAACAGCACGCGTCGGCCACGCCGGTCCGTCCGCGCAAGCCGCGCCCGGGCCAGACGTGCCGCTGAGGCAGGGTTTGTGAACCCGGGTTCTGTGGGGCTGACGGTCGTCAACGCGCGTCAGCGTAGACAAGCCCCACACGGCAAGCCCGGACGTCAGAAGCTCAGTAACAACCTTGTTACATCTAGGCGACAAGGCTGTAACAGGAACGCTGGGCGCCAGCGTCACAGTTCACGCTGCGAGTGGTCGGACGGCCGTCGCGCAGGCCGCCGCGGGATGTGCGCGGGGCAAAGACCAACTAATTGCAGTGAAAGGAACGAAAAACTTGCGACTTAAGCGCATGATTTGTGCGGGCGCGATCGTGGGTGCTGCCTGCTTGGGTGCCGCTCCGTCGGCATTCGCCAGCTACCACGTTGACTCCATCAGCGCGGCAGGCTCAACTCTGTTCGCCCCGCTGGCGGAAACCTGGTCCACGGCCTACCTTGCGGCTGAGGAAACTCCCTACACCAACAGCGGCACCGTCTACAACATCTCCTACTCCCCGACTGGCTCGGGTACTGGTATCAGCGACTCGAAGTCCTCCGTCAACGACTTCGACGACTCCGACCTCTCGATCGGCGAGGAAGGCGACAGCCTCGCGAGCTGGAGCAACCCCGTCCTGCAGTTCCCGTGGGCGCTGACTGCTACCGCGATGGCTTACAACCTCCCGGGCATCCCCTCCGGCCTGAAACTGAGTCCGGCGGTGATCACCGGCATGTTTTCCGGCAAGGTCTCGAGGTGGAACGACTTCGCGATCCAGAGCCTGAACAGGTACAAGAAGACGGTCAAGACGATCACCTACAAGTACAAGACCAAGAGGGTCAGGAAGCACGGCAAGATCGTCAAGATCAAGACCAAGACCAAGATCGTGAAGACGACGACCAGCTGGGTTGACTCGCCGAAGCTCCCGAACCAGCCGATCAAGCTCTTCTTCCGCTCTGACGGTTCCGGCGACTCGTACGTCGTCGAGTCCCTGATGCAGCAGGGCGCTGCTTCGACGTACACCGCCGATGGTGGCCCCTTGAGCCTGTCCGCTACCTGGCCGTTCACGAACGGTACCGGTGAAGCTGGCAACGCAGGCCTTGAGCTCGCTCTGGCCAACAACCAGTACTCGTTCGGTTACGTCGCTGTTCCTTACATTTGGGGTGAGGTTCAGAACGGTCCGGTCGAGGCTGCAGCTGTCGAGAACGCAGCAGGCAAGTACGTGCTGCCGAGCCTGGCAGCGATCTCGGCCGAGGCGGCCGCAGCCACCCCGGCAACGATTCCGGCACAGGCTGTCGGAACCTCCGGTACCGCCGAGGCGCTGGATAACGCGTTCAACGTGAACATCGTTTGGGGTCCGGCCAGCGCGCCGACTGCCTATCCGGCGTCGACGTACACGTATGGCCTGCTCCCGACCTCGGGTGCTCCCGACCAGGCTGCTCTGGGGAACTTCGCCACCTGGGCGGTCAACCCGTCCACTGGCGGCGGCGACCTGGGCGAGAACGATGGGTATGCGCCACTCCCGAGTGAGATGGTTACGTACCTCAACACTCTCGTTGGGCAGCTCTAGCGGTAGGACCGTCAACGTTTTAGTTGACTGACTTCCGCCCCGGTCTGGTGTTCTGCCAGGCCGGGGCGAAGTCGTTAAGGGCCCTACCATTCCGACGGACCTCGCTGTCCGCGCTGGAGTTTGCAACCACCATGCGTCTCGCCCCTTACATCAGACGACGGCTCTGGACCGGCGCACTCTCGCTCTGCGCGGTGGCACTGAGCGCCGGCCCGGCGCTTGCGTCAACCACTCCCGTGGCAGGCTGCGGATCCTCGACCCTAGCGCCGCTCGTCGCTAAGTGGGGGGCCGGATTCGATGCCGCTCAGCGCAACTATTCACTGACCTACACGACCTCGAATTCAGGCGCCGGCATCTACTTCGCCGCTCAGGGCGCATGCTCGTTCGGCGCGTCGGACCTGACGCTGGCGGGATTCGGCTTGACGCCGTCGTTCGACGACACCAACTTTGGCTCTGGCGTGCTTCAGCTTCCGTGGGCGCTCAGCGCGACCGACATCGTCTACCACGTGCCGCACGTCGGCGAAGGACTGAAGCTCACGGCTGCGGTGCTTGACGAGATCTTCGCTGGCGAGATCAGGCACTGGGACAACTCGCAGATCCAGGACCTCAACCGCGCCAGGCGAACCAGGAAGGTTCACGGCAAGAAGCACATCTACAACGTCAAGTACTGGGTCGACTCGCCGAAGCTGCCGGATCTCGAGATCACGACGGTGTACCGGTCGGATTACTCGAGCGACAACTACAACATCGAGGATTACCTTGACGCCGCGGCGCCTCGTTGGTGGGCCGCCACCGCTTCGGAGACTCCGACACCGTCCGGCGACTGGCCTTGGACCTCGGATGCGACCAGCGAGCTCGGGGCCGCGGCAGTGTTCAAGGAGGTCTCAAGGGTCCGGGGCACGATCGGCTACCTGCCCAACGAGATGGTCTTCGACGATAGTTCAGATGTCGACGCCGCGCAGCTGCGCAACGCGGCCGGCAATTACACCTACCCGGCGCTCGGGAACATCTCCGACGCGGCGGCATCGGGCCTGACGATCCCGGCTCAAGGTGACGCCTTCCAGTTTCCGATCACCTGGCCGCGCGCCGCATACAAGTCCGCGTATCCGCTGGCTGCCTACATGTACGGGATCCTGCCTGAGAATGCCGCCGGTTCCTGCAGCGGGCAGACCTGCGCGTTTGAGCCGGCGGGGCTGACTGCGCTGGTTCAGTGGATCGTGTCGGGCGCGGGGCAGGCAGAGGGCACGGACCTGGGGTTCGCCCCGCTCCCGAGTTCTGTGATCGCCTACGACAACTCGGCGCTGGCAGCCTTGGCGCAGTCCGCTACGCCTTAGCCGGCGGTCACTGGCGCACGGCCGCCGACGACGCGGTCAAACCGCCAGCCGCGCAGCTGCTCACGGCTGCCGGCCAAGCCGACCACGACTGCGCCGGTACGCGCTTCGATCGCGGCCATCAGCACCGCCAAGCGGTCACGGACCGCCAGGCTCACGCGGGATTCGTCAAGTCCCCAGTCCGCCTCGCCGCTCTCGACCAACACTGTTACCCGATCCGGGCGGCGGCGCACGATCTCGTCGAGCAACGCCTCGTCGGTCCCGGTCTCATCAACTATTGCAAGGAGATCGCTCATCTTCGGGATCCTCTTCCTCGCTGGTTAAACGCCGCTTAACATCTTCTATGACTTGCCTGAGCTTCCCGAAGTCGAAATCACTGCACGGCTGATCTCAGCGGCGATCGCCGGGGCTCAGATCGAGTCGACGTTCGCCCCGGGCCTGAACGCGCTGAAGACCTTCGATCCGCCGCTTGCCGCAGTGGACGGCGGCTCGATCACCGGCATCACCCGCCGCGGAAAGCTGTTCCTGATCGAGCTTGAGGCGGGCGAGCAGTTCACGCTCGTGATCCACCTGATGTCAGCAGGCCGGCTGCAGCTGTTCGACGTTCGTGCCTCGCTGCGTGACAAGACCTCGCGAGTGCTTCTCAGACTGATCGACGGCCGTGAGCTGCGACTGCGGGAGTTCGGCACCAAGCAGCGCGCGTGGGCGAAGCTCCTGCGCCGCACAGACGTGGCTTCCGAGGACACGCTGGCGGCGCTCGGACCTGAAGCTTGGCCTGACCCGCCCGCGCTCCCGGAGTTCAAGCTGCTGCTGGCAGAGCCAAGGCCGCTCTACGCGCTGCTCCGTGATCAGCATGCGATCGCCGGGATCGGCCGCTCTTGGGTCGATGAGATCCTCCACACCGCGCAGCTCTCGCCGTTCAAGCGCGGGGCAGATCTCAGCGAGGCCGACGCATCGATCCTCAGAACCTCAATCATCGGTCGGCTCGGCGGCGCGATCGACCACTACGAGAGCGTGCTCAAGCTGCCGCTTCCAGACAAGCTGCCGCTGCCGCTGAGCGTTCACCGCCACCAGGGTGAGCCCTGCCCGCGCTGCGGCGCGACGCTTGAGGCGGTCTTCTACGAGGACTACGTGATGTGTTACTGCCCGGTTTGTCAGACCGACGGCAAGGTGCTGAAGGACCGGCGCCTCAGCCGGCTACTCAAATAGCGCAGCGGGTAGGCTCAAGTAATGGCTCCTGAACCTGGCGATCTCGCCCCCGACTTCACGCTGCCCGACCAAAGCGGCAGCCCAGTGACGCTCTCAAGCCTCCGCGGCACGAACGTCGTTCTCTACTTCTACCCGAAGGCCGACACACCCGGCTGCACGACGCAGGCCTGCGCGATCCGCGACCGCAGCGCCGACTTCACCGCCGCCAACGCGGTGGTCCTCGGCGTCTCCCCGGACGCCCCGAAGAAGATCGCCAAGTTCGACGAGAAGTTCAGCCTCGGCTTCCCGCTACTCGGCGACGAAAGCCACGAGGTCGCGGAGCAGTACGGCGTCTGGGTCGAGAAGTCGATGTACGGCCGCACCTACATGGGCATGGAGCGCTCGACCTTCGTGATCGATCCGGACGGCAAGGTCACCCATGTCTTCCGCAAGGTTAAGCCTGCCGCGCACGATGCCCAGGTGCTGGCGGCGCTGGGCGAGTAGCCGCGCGAACACGTCCATCGGCGTCAATCATTAGTTGACAATAGTAGTCTGTCAACGTATCCTTGACAGGTGGAGATCGCGGACTCGGCCCGGCGACACGGGATCAGCGACGACGCGATCCTTCACGCGTGGGAGAACCGCCTGCGAGAGATCGAGTACGAATACGACGGCGAGGACCGGATCCTGATAATCGGCGCTGCTCCGGCAGGCCGGCTTCTCGAACTCGTGGTGGTCCCGGTCGAAGAACCGGCGCGGATAATCCACGCAGCTCAGCTACGCGAGAGGTTCCACGACTACCTGAGGTGATGACCATGGGCAAGGCCACAGCGACCACTTCGACACCAGCCATCGCGCACGATGACGACGACATGACCGGCCTGCACACCGTCAGTCCGTCAACACATCCAGCACGTGATGCGGTGAGTACCCGCCGAGTCACCAGTGCGCAGAAGGGCGTGATCGCGGCTGAAGCTGAGCTGGGCGCCGCCGTTGCCGCCGCCAGGGCTGCTGGCGATTCCTGGGCTCTGATTGGCGCTGCCCTCGGGAGCACGCGCCAGAACGCTCATCAGCGCTTTGGCAAGGCTGTCGACTGACCGCTGGTTGGTGTGTCCCGGTTCAGGAGCCTCGACCGAACGGCGATGTACGCGAGGGACGTATTCCGGGAAAGAGCGCAGCATGTTCGTCATTTCTCCTGAGGGCGTCGTTACACACGTCTTGAGGAAGGCGAAGCCTGCTGAACACGATGCTCAGGTCTTCGCAGCGCTGACACGGCTCCCCTGAGCTATCGTGCCGAGAAGCTGACGGTCAAGACGGCTTGCCGCATATAGCTGGCCGCCCCGCCTATGACTGCTTGATGTAGCGGACCTTGGTCGGCGTGATCACGAACTTCTTACGGACCTCGCCTGGCTGAAGCCACGGGTAGTCACGCCCGATGTATTTGTGGGCAAGCACGTTGATGTGGTCGATGCTGGTCTCGGTCGAGCCGGAAACCGTGCCGCGGATCTCAACAAAGTGATACGGTCACGGTGCCTTCACGGTCGATGTTCGTCGGCCACTGACGGCCGACGGCACTGTTGACGGCAAGCACCCCGTCGGCGTAGTCGATCCAGACAACCGTGCTGAGGATCGAGCCATCCGGGTTCAGGGAAGACAGAACTGCGTGGTTGGGCGCGCCGAGCAGCTCCTGCACGCCGGCGTCAGTAATTTCGCTCATGGCGCTGACTTTATGTCAGTCAAGCGCGCGAGTGGGCGCCCCGCGACTCCCGTCGGTGCCGCTCCGCTTGGAAAAGGTGCCCCGTGAGAGCTAGGACAGACCCTCGCGCGCCTCGCGCACGAGCGTGACTGCCTCAGGGAAGACGACCGCCATCACCGAGCGGAGCTGCTCGGCCTGCTGCTCCGTCGTGCCCTGGATGTTGACGCGGTTCATCGCGGCGACGGTCAGATCGACCGCGAGCTTGATCGCGTTGTCGGCCCAGACGAGCTTCTGCTGGCCTTGCATCTGCTCGGCGAATTCGCCGAGCCGTCGGGCCATCTCGTCGGGGTCGCCGAAGTTGAACGGGAATCCGCTGCCTTCCATAGCTCTAGATCGTACTCCGCACCGAATCCCGGTCCTAAACTGCAATGCAGATGGCCACGCCACCGCGCAACGAGCAGCTTCGCGCCCGGATCGAGGCAGGGATCGCCCTGGCTTCGCCGCTGCTTGACTTGCTGCTGGCCGTCGGCGATCGTGTCTCCCGCGTGCTCGGCAGCGGCGAGCCCGATCCGCTCCCCGCACGGATCCGTCTTGACGGCTCCCGCGCCGAGCGTGGGCTCCCGCCCCGCAGCGGTCGCAGCGCCTAGCCGTAACCCGCCACTCACGGCCAACACGTGGCGACCGCGTCAAGCGCGCCCGACTAGCATGCGCGAACGATGATTCCCGAGGTACCCCTCACCGTTAGCCCGGCGACCCAGATTCACTACGAGTCAGGCGTTCGCCTGCGCTACGCGATCATCCTCTTCGCGGCGGCGATCCTGACCGTTTCCGCGGAGTTGATCCAGGCGATCGGGATCCACACGAACGTCTCCGAGCTGACGCTTGATCTGATCACGATCCACCAGCGCTTCCCGATCGACATCATCGGCGCGGTGCTGACCGCCTGCGGCCTTGTCGCGCTTGCCTTGGCGCTGAACTGGCTCGGAAAGATCACTCGCGCGCGTGAGCCCACGATCAGGAGCTGGTTCGGCTACCTCGTGATTGTTGGCGCTGGCATGTCGGCGATTGCCGCGGTCTGCTACCAAGTCGCCGTTGCGATCCAGTCCAACAAGTTCGTCACAACCGGCTTGCAGAGCTACCCGGAGGCCAACCACCTGACCGGCGGCGGGTGGCTGGTCGGCTTCCCGCTCGCCGCCCAGCTCGGGTCGATCCTGCTCGCCGCCGGTTTCATCTTTACGGCTCTGAACGCGATGCGCGTCGGGCTGGTCACCAAGTGGATCGGCTACAGCGGCGTGCTCGCCGGGGCGCTCGTGCTGTTCCCGGTCGGTGCGATCGTGCCGCTGGTCCAAGCCTTCTGGATGCTTGCCTGCGCGCTGCTGATCTCGGGCCGTAACCCATCGGGCGATCTGCCCGCATGGGAGCAGGGAATCTCGATCCCCTGGACGCCCGGCAGCGGCGGCTCCTATGGGCGAGGCAGCCCGAGGCGTGAGCCGCGCCAGCCGCGCCCCTCACGTCGTCAGCAGACACAGTCCGACAGCGACGTGATCGACGCGGTTACGACGCCTGACTACGTCTCGCGCCGCAAGCGCAAGAAGCGCTGAGGCGGCCTACTCCTCGGCGGCCTGCTCGGACTTGATCTGCGCCTCGAGCGCGGCCATCACGGTCGGGTCCCTCAGGGTCGTCACGTCACCCAGAGCACGGCCCTCGGCGATGTCACGCAGCAGCCGGCGCATGATCTTGCCGGAGCGGGTCTTCGGCAGGTCCTCAGCCCAGATGATCCGCTTCGGCCGCGCGAACTTGCCGATCCGCTCGGCGACTGTCGCGCGGATCCCGTCCTCCATCGCCTGATCCTCGAGCGCCCCGCCCTGCAGGGTCACGAAGGCGGCGATCGCCTGGCCTGTGTCCTCATCGTTCTGTCCGATCACCGCCGCCTCGGCAACCGCCGGGTGGGCGACGATCGCCGACTCCACCTCGGCGGTGGACAGCAGGTGGCCGGAAACGTTGACAGCATCGTCGATCCGCCCGATCACCCAGAAGTAGCCGTCCTTATCGATCCGGGCCGCATCGCCGACGAGGTACTTCCTTGGCCCGAACTTCTTCCAGTAGACCTCAACGAACCGCTCGTCATCTCGATACAGGGTCCGCAGCATCGAGGGCCACGGCCGGGTCAGCACCAGCAGCCCCTGACCCTCGGTGATCTCCTTGCCCTCACGCTCATCGACGACCATCGCCTTGATCCCGGGGAACGGGCGTGTCGCCGATCCTGGCTTCGTCTCGACGATCCCTGGCAGCGGCGTGATCATGATCGCGCCGGTCTCGGTCTGCCACCAGGTGTCGACGATCGGGCAGCGCTCGCCGCCGACCACCTTGTAATACCACAACCAAGCCTTCGGATTGATCGGTTCGCCGACCGATCCAAGCAATCGGAGCGTTGACAAGTCGAACTTCTCGACATGCTCGGCGCCCCACTTGATGCAGGCGCGGATCGCCGTCGGCGCGGTGTAGAAGATCGTCGCCTTGTACTTCTCGCACAGCTCCCACCAGATCCCTTTGTGCGGGTAGTCCGGCGCGCCTTCGTACATGATCGAGGTGGCACCGTTGGACAGCGGTCCGTAGACGATGTAGGAGTGCCCGGTGATCCAGCCGACGTCAGCCGAGCACCAGTAGACGTCGGTCTCCGGGTGCAGGTCGAACACGTAGCGGTGGGTCGTTGACGCCCCGGTCAGGTAGCCGCCGGTGGTGTGCAGGATGCCCTTCGGCTTGGCCGTCGAGCCTGACGTGTACAGCACGAACAGCGGGTCCTCGGCGTCCATCGGCTCAGCCGGGCAGTCAGCGTCGGCAGCCTTGATCAGGTCGCCGTACCAGACGTCCCGCCCCTCCTTCATCTCGCACGCGGTGCCCTTCGACTTGACCACGACGATGTGTTCAAGCGAGGTCAAATCGCCCATCACCTGATCGACGGCCTCCTTGATGCCGGCGGTCTTGCCCTTGCGTGCGGCGCCGTCGACAGTGATCAGCGCCTTAGCGTCGGAGAACTCCATCCGCTCCCGCACCGATTCAGGGGAGAAGCCGCCGAACACGACGTTGTGGACGGCCCCAATCCGCGCGCACGCCTGCATCGCGACGACGACCTCAGGGATCATCGGCAGGTAGATGCCGACGACGTCGCCCTTCTTGATCCCGAGCGACTTCAGCCCGTTGGCGAACTTCTGCACCTCCTCAAGCAACCAGGCGTAGGTGATCGTGCGCTGATCGCCCTCCTCGCCGTGCCAGTGGAAGGCAACGCGCTCGCCGTTCCCGGCCTCGACATGGCGGTCAAGACAGTTGTAGGAGACGTTCAGTTGACCGCCGGTGAACCACTTGTAGAACGGCGGGTTCGAATCGTCGAGCACCGTGTCCCACGGCTTGAACCAGTGCAGCTTGGCGGCCTGCTTCGCCCACCAGCCCTGCCAGTCGGCCTCCGCCTCGTCGTAAACGCTCGAGTCGGAAAGCAGCGCGTGCTCACGAAACGATGCCGGCGGCGCGAACCGCTCGACGTCAAGTAGCCCGACTAGTTCGTCTTCCAGTTCAGTCATCGAAGCTCCCTCTCAAAAGATTTGCGCGCGGCTGTGGGCCCAGTCTGACGTGTCCCGCCATATCTGAGCGGGACCGGACTGGGCCCACACTGCAGCGTTAGCTCAGCCCTTTGGCCGGCCGAGCGGCAGCACGTCGCGCTTGTACTGCGCCGCCATGATCTCGCCACAGGCCGTGTACAACGCCGCGATACCAGTCGCGATCCCGACGAAGCCGGCTGCATGGGTGATGCTGTCGTTGCCACCAGCGGCCCCGATTCCCAGCAACACAAACGTGACTGTCAGGAGGATGAACACGAGACTGACTGCCCGGGCACTCGCGAACGAGCACAGGAACATCATGCCCGTGAAGATCGCCCATGCCCAGAAGTAGAGACCCAGCCCACTTCCGACCTCGGCCGGGCTGATCAACTTCGCGTCAAACGTCAGCAGGAAGAAGTACGAGATCCAGAACGCCCCATACGAGGTGAACGCGACCGCGCCGAATACGTTGCCGGTGCGGAACTCCCACATCCCTGCCAACAGCTGTGCCGTGCCGCCGTAGGCGATCGCCAGTCCAAGCACGACCGGACCTGCGCCGCCTCCGACCAAGTTGGAGGCGATCATCATCGCGACCAGCGTCGTTATGCCGAACCCGGCCAGACCCAGCGGGGCTGGGTTAGCTGGAGTCCAGCCGCCGCCTGAGATCGCTGGGCGGGGCTCACTAGTGGTTGCCATCTCTCTCCTCTCCGTCCGCGCCACTGGCGCGGGTGCCACACCCCCTCAGGCGTGGCTGTTGGACACTGCGGCGCAGCCTAAGCCCGCTCTCTGGGTGCGCGGGCGGGGTAGTCGCCGGTCGGCACCGAAGCTGCGCCGAACGGTTGCCAGGACGCGCCGAACGGTCGGCGTCTGGCGCACCGGTAGGCTCAGGCCAGAGTGGAGGTAGTTCTTGGTCTTGTGTTGGGTTGGGCGACCGCCGCATCGGTGATCGCCGGAGTCCGGCTGCTGCGACGCCCGCGGGTGATCTCCGACGAGACCCACGCGATGCAAGCCGCGGTCCATGCTGCGACGGTGATGCTGCCGCAGCTGCGCAGGGGGCTGTCTGAGGAGACAGCCGCAAAGGCGGTCAGCCATCTGCGCACGCTGACCCAGGCATCGGCCGTCACGCTCGCTGACAGCGAGTTGGTGCTGGCGTTCGACGGGCTCGGTGAAGACCACCACCACGCTGGTGACCCACTGACCTCGCTGGCGGCGGTGCCGAGCGAGGATCGGGTCTACGTTGAACAGCAGGTGCGTTGTAGTGACCCGTTCTGCCCGTTGGGGGCGGCGGTTGCGGCGCCGTTGGTCGTGCAAGGTCAACTGGTTGGCTCGCTGATCGCGCTTTATCCACGCGGGCGCCCAGTCAGCCCTGACGACACGCGCACCGTGGCTGAGGCCGCGAGCCTGGTCTCGGCACAGCTTGAGCTGAAGGAACTTGAAGCGCAGGGCGAGCGACTGGCGCGGGCCGAGCTGCGAGCGCTGCGCGCGCAGATCTCGCCGCACTTCATCTACAACGCGCTAGCAGCGATCGCCGGCTACATCCATACCAAGCCCGAGGAGGCGCGCGAGTTACTGACGGAGTTCGCGGAGTTCACTCGCTACGCGTTCCGCGGCCAGCGCGCCTACGTCACGCTCGCTGATGAGCTGAACTACGTGGAGAAATACCTGCGGCTGGAGCGCGCACGGTTCGGTGACCGGCTCGAGGTCCGCTTGCAAGTGGCGCCGGAGGTGCTGCAGGCGGTTGTGCCAGTGCTCTCGCTGCAACCGCTGGTTGAGAACGCCGTGCGTCACGGGGTCGAGCGCCGCGGCCAGGGACGGATCGAGATCGTCGGGCGGCACGTCGATGCCGACGTCGAGTTACGGGTGATTGACAACGGTGTTGGGATGGAGCCCGAGCGGGCCGTCGACGTGCTGGCCGGACATGGCGGTGGCGTCGGGATCGCCAACGTCCAGGCACGCCTGCAGGCGAGCTTCGGGCCGGGGTATGGGCTTGAGATCGACACGCGGGTCGGCCACGGCACAACCGTGACGATGACGGTGCCGAAGTTCCGTGCCGGGGTACGTGCAGCATGAGTCTGCGCGTGCTGGCCGTCGACGATGAGGCGCCGGCCCTGGCCGACCTCGGCCGCCTGCTCGAGCAGTCGGCGTCGGTCGCCGAGGTCGTGCTCGTCAACAGCGGTGGTGCCGCGCTAAGGCTGCTTGGCGACAGTGACTTCGATCTCGTCTTCCTTGACGTACGGATGCCGGGGCTTGACGGGCTTGAGCTGGCGGCCGTGCTGAGCCGCTTCGCCGAGCCGCCGGCGCTGGTGTTCGTCTCCGCCTATGAGGACGGTGCGGTTGGCGCCTTTGAACATGATTTGCACCCGCTCGACTACCTGATGAAGCCGGTCTCACGCGTACGCATCGAGCAGGCGCTCTCACGCGTACTTCGAGGCGATGTAGGTGATGGGGTGGGCCAGCAAGCCCACCCCAGAAATGAGTCCTCAGATGAAATCGTCGCGGCCACGAACCAGCGCGGTGGTGCTACGAAGTTGGTGGCGCGGTCATCGATTCTGTATGTCAAGGCGGAGGGTGACTACGTGCGGATCCACGCCGAGGATGGGCGGTTCCTCGTACGGACGGCACTGTCGGAGATCGAGGGGCGGTTCGCTGAGCATGGGTTCGTGCGCGTGCACCGTTCGTATGTGGTGAACCTGCGCCGCGCGGTTGAGATTCGGCCGCAGTTGGGGGGCGCCGCGACGGTCGTGATGGCGGACGGCAGCCAGGTGCCGGTCGCCCGGCGCCAAGTCGCGGATCTGCGACGGAGGCTGCGGATGTGAGTGGTCTACGCCGGCTGGTGCCGAGGACGCCGCGGGACGAGCTCGCTGACGCGACCGCCCACGGCCACGTTTATTTGAGGCGGCTGCGGCGGGCCCAGTTGACGCTCTCGCTGCTGGCGCTGGTTGCGTTCGGCGCGCTGTTTGGGGTGCTGCCGCTGGCGCTGTACCTGCTGCCGAGGCTGCAGCGCGACTGGCTGTTCTCGGTGCCGCTCGCGGTCTGGCTTGTGCTGGTCCCGATGTTCCCGTTGCTGTTGGCGATCGGCTGGTTGTACGCCCAGCGCGCCGACGCTTTGGATGAGGCGTTCCGGGATCTGGTGTCTAAGTGATCGCGCTGTTGGCGGTCGGTGCCGTCACGCTCGGCACTTTGGGCTTGGGCACCTGGGGGGTTCGCTTCGCCCGCTCGACAACCGATCTGCTGGTTGCCTCCCGCGCAGTCACGCCGTGGTGGAACGCGGCGGCGATCTCCGGGGAGTACCTGTCGGCGGCGTCGTTTCTGGGGATCGCCGGGCTCGAGATGCAGGACGGTGTCAGCGCGTTGTGGCAGTCGCTCGGGTTCACCGCCGGATACCTGGCGCTGCTGTTGTTCGTGGCGGCGCCGCTGCGGCGATTCGGCTCGTACACGATCCCCGACTTTGCCGAGGCTCGGTTGGGGAGCGCCGGGCTGCGGTTGCTGGCGGCCGGGATCGTGCTGCTGATTGGCGGCTTCTACCTGGTGCCGCAGCTGAAGGGGGCGGGGCTGGCGTTGGGGGTCGTGACCGGGTCGCCGTACTGGGTGGGGGTGGTGGTCGTTGCGGTGCTGGTCACGGTCAATGTGGCGATCGGCGGCATGCGCGGGATCACCTACGTGCAGGCGTTCCAGTTTTGGATCAAGGTGTTCGCGATCTCGGTGCCGGCGATTGTGTTGCTGTTGCACTTCGGCGGGCTGCCTGAGCGCTCGGCACTGTTTGGGCGCTCCTGGCCGACCGCCGGGCGGGCCGGCTTGGTTGTGAAGTTGCCTGCTGGTGAGCGGGTCGAGTTTCCGGCGGCCGGCTCGTTTGCGGTGGACGGGCGGCGTGTGTTTGTGCGCGCCGGGGGGTTCGTGGAGTTGCCGGCGCGGGTTGGCGTGCGGATCCCCGCCGGTGGCGTCGTGCCGGTGATTTCGTCCGACAAGCCGTTGCGGGGTTCCGCGTGGGGCAAGCCTGTTGGCGGTGATGGACGCGGCGGTTTGCTGCTCGTCTACTCGCTGCTGATCGCGACGTTCTTGGGAACGATGGGGCTGCCGCACATCCTCGTTCGCTTCTACACGAATCCGGACGGCCACCAAGCGCGGCACACAACCGTGCGGGTGCTGGGCTTGCTGTCGCTGTTCTACCTGTTCCCGGCGGTGTATGGCGCGTTGGGAAGGGTGCTCGCGCCGCAGCTATATGTCACCGGCGCGACGGACAACGTGGTCTTGCAGCTGCCACGGATCGCCTGGCCGGGGCTGCCGGGTGAGGTGCTGACCGCGGTCACCTGTGCGGGGGCGTTCGCCGCGTTCCTGTCGACCTCAAGTGGGTTGTTGGTGTCGCTGGCAGGGACTTTGAGCCACGACGTCTGGCCGCGGGTGCGACAGTCGGTGCCACCCGGGGCTGCCGCCCGGCGCCGCTGGTTCCGGGTCGGTGCGCTGTTGGCGGTGGTGATTCCGGCGGCCGTGTCGCTGATCGCGCGGCAGGTCGACATCGCGGTGCTGGTCGGGTTTGCATTCGCGCTCGCCGCGAGCACGTTTTGTCCTCTGTTCCTGCTCGGGATCTGGTGGACCGGGCTGACCGCGCGCGGGGCGGCCTCGGGGATGCTCGTTGGTGCGGTCGTGGCGACGGGTCTGATCGCCTGGGGGTTGGCGATCGGCGAACCGGTGTCCGGGGCATCGGCGCTGCTGGCACAGCCCGCGGTGATCTCTGTGCCGTTGGCGTTCTTGGTGATGGTTGGCGTCTCGATGTGGGACCCGACGCGGATCGACGCGTCGCCCTCAATGCTCGCCCTGCACGCGCCCGAGGGCCTCGGCTTGCGGCTCGCGGAGGAGGAAGACACCGGGGGTCGGTTTGCGGCTCGCTGAGCAGAAGACAGCGTTTGTTAAGCGCGAGTTGAGTTGAGGTACAGCACTGTACTTCCGCGCCGGATTCTGATTTCATATGCGTACGCGCCGGTACGGCTACCGGAGTGCGAGCGGTTTCCGGGAACGAGGGGGAGAAGGTCTTGTACACAGTTGTCTCGCGTCGTGGCGGCGTGATTCATTTGCGTAGATGGCGAGTTGCGGTCGTTGGGCTCGTGCTGGCGGTGGGGTTCGCGGCGGGTGCCGGCGGGGCGTCGGCGGCGCCGGTCCCAGCGAGCGGAA
>Ga0302314_10012256_pt1 | contig 14861 bp, 13 predicted proteins | sample III_Palsa_N2_3_FD_200533 | JGI IMG/M metagenome (GOLD analysis project Ga0302314, IMG submission 200533) | Peat permafrost microbial communities from Stordalen Mire near Abisko, Sweden - III_Palsa_N2_3 | ecosystem: Environmental > Terrestrial > Soil > Palsa > Peat permafrost | place: Sweden... | reverse complement strand
AACCGCCGAGGATCGGCTTCGAAGGGGTGGTGGTTCGCTATCCCGGCGACGACCGCGCCGCGCTCGACGGCTTCGACCTGATGGTGCGGCCCGGGGAGATCATCGTGCTGAAGGGGCCTAGCGGCGCCGGCAAGAGCACCGTGCTCAACCTGTTGCTGGGGCTGGTCTCGCCGACGGCGGGACGGGTCGTGGTCAACGGGTTGGATGTATCCGACGCAGGGAGCGGCGAGGTGGCCTGGGCGGGCCAGGCGCCGGTGGTCGTGCCGGGCGACCTCGCCACGAACATCGCCTTGGCCCGTCGCGATGCGTCCGTTCAGGTTCTCGCCAGGGCCGCGGAGCTTTCCGGCGTGGCCCGGATTCCTGGCGGCCTGGATCGCCTTATCGACGAGCGCGGCGGCGGCCTTTCCGGCGGCGAGCTCCGGCGGCTGGCCCTGGCGCGAGCCATCCTGCGCGATGCGCCGCTGCTGCTGCTGGACGAGCCGACGGCCAATCTGGACGCCGCGGCCGAGGCGGAACTATTGCCGGTGATCCGGCGCATGGCCAGGGGACGCACGACCCTGATCGCCACCCACTCCGAGGCCGTGGCGGCCATCGCCGACCGCGTCGTGGACCTTGCAGCCTAGGGATCATCCCATGCGACTCGCGGACCTCATCGCCCTGGAAACGCGCCGGCAGCGCCGACCTCTGCTGATCGCGGCCCTCGCGGCCGGAGCGACGGCGGCTTCGTCCATCGCCCTGCTGGGCGTCTCGGGCTGGTTCATAACCTCGGCGGCCCTGGCCGGAGCGTCCGGGGCGGGCCTGATCTTCAACTACGCCACGCCCAGCGCGATGATCCGTGCGCTGACTGTCCTGCGCACGGTCTGCCGCTACGGCGAGCGGCTGGAAGGTCATCGCGCGGCGCTGCACGCCCTGGCCAGCATCCGTCCGCGGCTGTTTCTGGCGGTCGCCGCCGCGCCCCCCGCCGAGGCCCTGGCCCTATCGACGGGCGAAGCCTGCACGCGCTTCGTCCAGGATGTCGACGCGGTGGAGACCCTGTTCGTGCGGCGCGCAAACCGATGGGCGGCGCTCGCGGCCTTGGCGGCGGGCGCGATCACCGCCGCGCTGGCCGGTTGGGCCTGCATGGTCGCGGTGGTCGCGGCCCTGGGTCTTGTCATGACCGGCGCCTGGGCGCTGTCGCGGGGCGGCGCGCGAAAAAGCGGCGCCGCGCTGCTGCAGGCCACCGGTCGGCTGAAGGACCTCTACGCCGCCATGATGGCGGCGGCGCCGGAGATCTCGGTCTATGGTCTCCAGGACCAGGCGGCGGCGCGGATCGCGGAGGAGGGGGGCGCGCTGTCCCTGGCGCGACGCCGGGCGTTTCGCGCCGAGGGGCTGCAGAGCGCCCTGATGGCGGCGGGAGCGGCGACGGCCGCTGTGGTGACGTTGTTACTCGCCCGGCATGCGGGCCTGCCCCTGGCGGCATTGGCCGCGCTCGCCGCCATCGCCACGGTGGACGGCGCCTCGGGCCTGGCGCGCGCCTATCTTCAGGACGGAGCGGTGGAGGAAGCCGCGCGGCGGCTCGACCCCTTGCTGGGAACTGGCCGCCCGCCCCCGAAGGCCTCGCCGGTCCTCGCGGAGGGCGTCGAGATCTCGATCCCGGGGCGGGCGTCGGTGGCCGTGCCGCCGGGGGGCTCGCTGGCTATCCTGGGGCGCTCGGGCAGCGGAAAGACCACCCTTGTTGAGCGTCTGCTGCGGCTGCGGGACGCTCCGGCCGGCCAATTGCGCCTGGGCGGCGCCGATCTCGCGGACCTGGACCCTGGCGTCGCGCGGGCCATGTTCGCCTACGCCCCCCAGGACGCCGTTCTGCTGTCGGGCACCGTGCGGGAGAACCTCCATCTCGCCGCGCCGGAGGCGGATGAGGCGAGCCTTTGGGCGGCGTTGGCCGACGCCGCGTTGGACGGTCGGGTCGAGTTGCTTCCCATGGGACTGGACACGGACATCGGGGAGGGCGGAGCGCGCCTGTCCGGCGGTGAGCGGCGCCGCCTCTCGCTGGCGCGCGCCCTGCTCAGGCCGGCGCCATGGCTGCTCCTGGATGAACCCAGCGAGGGGCTCGACGCAGCCACCGAGGCGCTTGTGGTGGCGCGGCTCGCGCGCCGGCTGAAGCAAACGGGCCAGGGGCTGATCCTGGTGAGCCACCGTGCGGCGCCGCGGCGGCTTTGTCGGATGAGCCTTCAACTGGATGCGCTATCTGCCTATTCGGCCAAGGCGGCGTGATGGGGAGCGGCCGGCGGCCGCTCTGGACCTCACAGGGCGATTCTCTCGGGGTGGGTGAAGACCTCGAACCCGTCTGAGCGCGCCACCGCCACCAGGGTGATGCCCGCCGTCTCGGCGGTGCGCACAGCGAAGGCGGTGGGAGCTGACACGGCGACCAGGATGGACGCGCCGATCACGGCGGTCTTCTGAACCATCTCCACGGACACGCGGCTGGTGAGCAGCACTGCGCCCCTGTCGCCCGCCTGGCCGTCGCGGGCGAGCGCGCCAGCCAGCTTGTCCAGCGCGTTATGCCGGCCGACGTCCTCGCGCAGGGCGACGAGGCCCGCGCCGGGGAGCCAGAAGCCGGCAGCATGGACGGCGCGGGTGCTGGCGCCTAACGTCTGGGCGGGCTCCAGCGCGGCCATGGCCTCCAGGATGTCCCGTGAGGTCAGGCTCAGTTCGCCCGTGACCCCGGGCGGGATGCGCGCGGCTTCGGTTAGGCTGTCGATGCCGCACAGGCCGCAGCCGGTGGGGCCGGCCAGCCGCCGGCGCCGGGTGGCCAGCGCCTCGCGCTTGCCGGGGGCGAGCCACATGCGGACCTCGATCCCCAGCTCACCCCGGACGATCTCCATGTCCTGGATGTCGTCGCGCGCGGCGATTACACCCTCGGTCAGGCTGAGGCCCAGCGCGAAATCCTCCAGGTCCAGTGGCGTGGCCATCATCACCGCATAGCTGGAGGCGTCGTAGATGAGGGCGACCGGCGTCTCCTCGGGAATCTCCCGGGCGCCCAACTGGGCGGCTCCGTCGCGCCAGCGGATTCGCGGACAGGAGATTGCGCCGTCAGGGCGCCGGCCGGACTGATCGGGCTGCAAAGCGCGGGTCTCCAGCGTCATCGCGTTCGATCCAGCAATCTTACGCTTCTTGGCGCGGCCATAAAACCGTGGGCCTGGATTCCATCGAATCCGCCGAACGCCGGTCGGTGTAAATCAAACGATGGTATGGGTGGCTGAGGCGCCGGAAATATTTGTTAAGTCGCTCGGTCGAGCTCGGTGCGCCAGAGTCAGATGAGGCGTGGAATTATATATTCCAGCGCTCGCGTCCGAAGCATCAAATTCGTCGATGGCTGGCTGTTACTTATCAAAGAAGCGTAGGCGTCAAGGTGACCATATCGATCCTGCGAACTTGTTTTGGCTCTGAGCGCGTCTCCTGCGTTTGAAGTCATGACGCTCGCAGCACCCATTTCCAGCATGCCGGCGAACTCTCGTCCATGGACGAGGCTGGCGGCGTTCGCACCGGATCGGCGCGCCGTGATCTTCACGGTCAACAACTGCCTGGCCGTCTCCCTGGCGCTGTTCGTGTCGCTGGGACTGGCGCTTCCCCATCCGTTCTGGGCGATGGTCACTGTCCTCCTTGTGGCCAACCCCTTGTCCGGAGCGTTGAGGTCCAAGGCGCTGTATCGGGTCGCCGGCACGATCGTCGGCGCGGCGGTCTCGGTGCTGTTGGTCCCGCCGCTTCAAAACGCGCCCGTCTTGTTGAGCTTGGCCCTCTCGGCCTGGGTGGGATTCTGTCTGTTCATCTCGCTGTTGGAACGGAAGCCGAACGCCTATGCTTTCATGTTGTCCGGATATACGGCGTCGATCGTCGCATTCACTGGCATCAACGCACCGGCCCAGATCTTCGAGACCGCAATGGCGCGTGTGGAAGAGATTTCGATCGGGATCCTCTCGGTCAGCGTCGTCCATTCGCTTTTCGCGCCCAACAGCGTCACGGCCTTCCTGAAAGACCGGGTGCGGGGCCTGATGGTGGACGTGCGTCATTGGTTGTCGCGCGACTTTTCCGGTGACCCGGATGATGCGGTGGCGCTCAAGCGCCGGCGGTTCGCGGCGGACATTACCGAACTTCATCTCCTCGCCACCCATCTTCCGTTCGACACGGCTTGTGAACGTCTTGACCATCGTTTGATCGCCGCGATCGAGCAGCAGTTCTCGCGGCTGTTGCCGCTCGCGGCGGAATGCGAGGATCGGCTCGAGCAGCTCAAGCGGCTGGGCCGTCTGGACGACGAGTTGCAGACCCTGGTGTCGAGCGTTTTTGCGTGGATCGCCGCCACCGCCCCTCCCAGCGTTGCGGCGGACGAACTTATGGCCCGCTGTGCTGATCTCGCGGCGCGAAGGCTGGCGGGCGCGCCAGATTGGCGGGCCCTGCTGGCGGCGAGCGTCTGCGCGCAGCTCGGCGCCATCGTGGACGTGCTCGCCAAGTGTCGCGCGCTGGCGGCCGCCGTGATGGACCCGGGTCTTGAGCGAGGCTTGGCCTTCTATGCCGCCGAGCTGGACGCCGGACCTCGCCTCTTGGACCGCGACTATGGCCTGGCGGCCTTTTCGGGGTTGGCCGCCACGGCGGTGGTCATGAGCGTCTGCGTTTTCTGGACCGCGACGGCCTGGCCCAACGGAGGCCTCGCGGCCTCTTTCGCCAGTATCGGCTGCTGTCTGTTCGCGGCCTCGCCCGACCCGGAGGTGTCCCTGAAGCGGATGACCTTGGTGGTGCTGGCCTCTCAGCCCGTCGCCGCGTTCTATGCCCTGGTGATCCTGCCGTCGATCGACGGTTATGTCGCCCTGGCGCTCGTGCTGGCCCCGGTCGTCGCGGTCATCAGCTATTTCCAGCTCCGGCCGGCGACCAATGTGGTGGCGATCGCCGCGGCGTTCGGCTTCTTCGGTACGATCAACATAACCGAGACCTACTCGAATACGCTTGAAACCGTAGTAAACGGGGGCATGGCGGAGTTCCTCGGCCTGCTGATGGCCTATATCGCCATCCGCTTGATCCGGATGACTAATTTCGAGCGCGGCGCGAAGCGGCTCGAGGCGCGGATTCGGCGCGATCTCCTCGGCCTGGCGAGGAGCTCCGGTTCGGTCGACCAGACCGTGTGGACGCGGCGGGCGGTGGATCGCCTGGGCTTGATCACGCAATACCTGAGCGCCGCCCGCGCCGGCGGGCGCGGCGATACGCGCATCGGCGCCGCGCTTGTAGACGTCCGAGCCGGACTCAGCCTGACCGCGCTTCACCAGGTCCGGCGGCGGGCTTCAGGCCGCGGCGCGCTCGCCCTCGACATCGTATTCGAACGCACCGCGCGGCGTCTCTCGGCCGGGCCGGGCGACGACTTCGACGGCCGCAAGCTGTGGGCCTCGATCGACCACGCACTCAGGACCGTAAGCCGGACGCCGGACGCGGCCGGGCGCGGCGAGACGCTCATCGTCCTGACCAACCTGCGCCGCGTCCTGCTGCCGGCCGCGCCCGGGTTCTCCGCGCCGGCGCCGGCGCCGGCGCGCGTTGCGGGCGCTGCCGCCAATGGGGGCGACGATGGCGGAGCTTGATCTGAACGGCGTGTTCGTCCCCGGGCTGCTGGCCTGGGCGGCGCTCGCTTACCTGGGGCGGTCGCTGATCGCCTGGATGATGGATCTCACCGGAGCCTGGCGCTTCATCTGGCACAGGCCGCTGTTCGACATGTCGCTGTTCGTCATTCTCTGGGGGGGCGTCTCGGATCTGATGTTCAACATAGGTTTCCCCGGGATCGGTGCGTCGTGATGCAGGTTAGTGTGATCTCGATTTTACGGGTCGTGGCCACCGTGCTGTTCGCTTGCATGGCCATGGCGGTCGGATATTGGCTGTGGGTCCGTTACGAACTCGCGCCGTGGACGCGGGACGGCCGCGTGCGGGCCGACATCATCCAGATCTCGCCTGACGTGTCGGGCTTCGTGACCGACGTCCGGGTGGTCGACAATCAAAAGGTGCGCAAAGGCGACGTCCTGTTCGTCATCGACCAGCCCCGCTACGGCTTTGCGCTCCAGCAGGCTCAGGCGACGGTGGCCAACGACCAGGCCGCCCTGGCCGAGGCGCAGCGCGAGGCCGCGCGCGACCATGCGTTAAGCGACTTGGTGGCGACGGAAACCTCCCAGCAAGGAGATACACGAGTCGATCAGGCGCGCGCCGCCTTGCAACTCGCCCAGGCCAACGCCGGTCTGGCGCGGTTCAACCTGCAGCGCACCCTGGTCCGCGCCCCGGTCGACGGAACGGTGACCAATGTCGAACTGCAGCCGGGCAACTACTTCACCGTGGGCCACGCCGGAATGGCCTTGGTCGACGACGCCAGCCTCTACATCGACGGCTACTTCGAGGAGACCAAGACCCCCTACATCCACCCGGGTGATCCGGTCGAGGTCCGCCTCATGGGCGAGCGGACCAAGTTCCGGGGGCGCGTCCAGAGCCTCGAGGCGGCGATTGTCGACCGGGAGCGCCAGCCGAGCCCGGACCAGGTCGTCAACGTCAATCCGACCTTCGACTGGGTGCGCCTGGCGCAGCGGATACCTGTGCGCGTCCGCCTGGACAATCCCCCGGCGGCGCGGCTCATCGTGGGGCGCACCGCCACGGTGGTCGTGCTGGATCCGCATCAACGCTCGCCGCTCTATCGGCCGTTCGGAGGTCTGGGATGGTGACGCGCTTTGCGACTGTGCGGTGGGCGGCGGCGAGCCTGGTCCTTGCGGGGACGATGCTGGCGGGCTGCCAGACGGTAGGACCAAACTATCGCGGTCCGCCGGCGATCGCGGTGGTCAACGATCCGAAGGCGAGCGGGCCGTTCGTCAGCGCGCGGGACCCGGCCTTTTCGTCCGATCCGGCTCCCGGCGAATGGTGGCGACTCTACGACGACCCCCAGCTGAACGCGATGATCCGACGCGCGCTGTCCGCCAATACCGACCTGCGGGCCGCCACGGGCAATCTGGAACGCAGCCAGGCCTTGGTGCGAGAGGTCAAGGCCTCGCTTCAGCCGCAGGTGACGCTGTCCATCGACCCGAGCTACCAGCAGTTTTCGCCCCAGGCGTTTCTCGTCCCGGCGCCGGTGCCGCCCTACCTCCTGCTGAATGCCGGGCTGAGCGTGAGCTATCAGGTCGATCTGTTCGGCCAGCTCCACCGCGGCGTGCAGGCTGCGTCCGCCGATGACGAGGCGGTGCGGGCCGCCTACGACCTGGTGAAGATCAGCGTGGTGGCCGAGACGGCGAAAGCCTATGTGGAGGCCTGCGGGGCAGGGGAGGAGCTTGTCGCCGCCCGGCGGATTCTTGCCTTGCAACAGCAGAACGCGACGGTGGTGGCCCGGTTTCGCGCGCTGGGCCGGGCGGGGGCCATGGATGTCACGCGAAGCCAGGCGCAGGTCTCGCAGGCGCAGGTGGTGATTCCCGCCCTGGAGGCGGAGCAGCGCAATGCGCTTTATCGTCTGGCCACGCTCCAGGGACAGCCCCCCGCCGAGTTTCCGCGCGAACTCGAGTCGTGCCAGGCCGTGCCCCTGCTGAAGCAGCCGATTCCGGTCGGCGACGGCGCCGCCCTGCTGCGGCGGCGGCCGGACGTTCGCGGGGTCGAACGGGAGCTGGCCGCGGACACCGCGCGCATCGGCGTGGCGGTGGGCGACCTCTATCCCCACGTCACCCTGGGGGCGTCGGCGGGAACCCAGGGGGTACTTGCCGATTCTTTCACCTCGGCGACTGACCGTTACGCCGTCGGCCCCGGGATCAGCTGGCAGCTCAATCACAACGTGGCGCGCGCGCGCATCGCGGCGGCCAAGGCCCAGGTCCGAGTCGATCTGGCGAACTTCGACGGTGTCGTGCTCGCGTCGCTGCGCGAGACCGAGAGCGCGCTCACCCTTTATGCCCGCGACCTGGAGAGCGACGCCAAGCTCAGGGCCACACGCGATCAGGAGGCCCAGGCGGCGAGCCAGGCGGAGCGCCTCTACAAGGGCGGCCGCGCCGACTTCCTGAGCTATCTCGACGCCCAGCGCGCCGTGGCCGCGGCGCAAAGCGCGATAGCCGTCTCCGAGGTTCGCCTATCGGCCGACCAGATCGGGGCCTTCCTGGCGCTTGGCGGCGGTTGGGAGGGCGATCCGCCCCCTCACGCCGGATAGTAGCGGGTGGTTTTGTGCGCGGTTCGCTTCGCCCCGATCTCCTGAGCGCCTTTCACGAACGCCAGGAAATGGGGCGTCACCCGATGGGCCTGGTATCCAGCCTCGTCCCGGTAAGTCTCGACCAGCAACACCGTATCGGGTTCACCTTCGGCGACCAGCACCTCGAAGCCGCCGCAGCCCGGCTCTTTGACCGAGGCCTTACTGTTTTCCACGCTGATCGCCAGGAAACGGGCCAATCCCTCCGGCGGGACTACAAAGGTGACGACGTTAACGACGACGCGCCCGGAGCCCTGCGGGCTGGCGGCTTTCGCCTTCGCCGGAATTAGCGCGGACAGTGCAGGGATCCCCGCCAACAATGACAGAGCCGCGCCCAAGAGGGTGCGTCGTGTAGAGTTTGCGGCCTGGGGCGGATTTTCGGTAGAAACCAGATGTGCTGGCGACTGATCGTGGTGTGCCATGGTTCTCGGTCCATCTGTGGGTGTCCCGCCTGTAAGCTTGAGGCGATCCAGGCAAACATATTGGGTCTCTTCCCCGGCCCGAAAGGGCTGGCGCCGCGGAACGCGCTTCACCTCGATGCGAGAAAGCCGCGGAGGTTGCTCGAGCGCCGATCGAGCCGGCCCGACCCGCGGGGTCAAAGCTGGCCCCCCAGTTTGACAACGCCGATCCACGCCCTATGCAGGTGGCTTTGCGATGTGACCCTTGATGAGTCCTTCTAGACCCTCGACCGAACGCAATATCGCCGCCTATGCCGTCGATCTGGCCGTCGCGCTGGGCGCCCGCGCGGCCTTCACGCTGACCGGCGGCATGGCGATGTATCTCAACCGCGCGGTATCCACTCACCCGGGATTGACCGCTGTCTACAACCAGCATGAGCAGGCCAGCGTCTGCGCGGCCGAGGGCTACGCCAAGGCGATGAATTTCAGCGCACCGGGGCTTGCGGTCGTCACCTCCGGCCCTGGCGCCACGAACGCGGTGACCAGCCTCTGCTCGGCCTACGGCGATAGCGCGCCGGTTATCGTGCTGGCGGGCCAGGTAAAGACCGCCGACATCGATTCGTTCGGCGTTCGCACGCATGGAGCGCAAGAGGTCCGCTCACGTGAAATCATAAGCCCGTGCGTCAAGCGATTCACCCGGGTGACGGCGAAAGGATTCCGCTCTGAGCTCATCGGCACGATGGCGGAGGCGCTCGCGGGCCGGCCAGGACCGGTGTTCATCGAGATTCCGCTGGACGTCCAGAACGTGGTCATCGGCTACGGGCCGGAGGAGATCGCCCTGGCCGCCGACGAGGTGCGCTCCGTTGTCGCGGCTCGATCGGGCGGCGCCGACACGACCGGCCTTGAGAAGGCGCTGACCTGGCTGCTGGCCGGGCGTCGGCCGCTTGTCTATGTGGGCAACGGTTGTCGCATAGCGGGCGTCGGTTCCTCCGTGCGGCGGTTCCTCGAAACCCATGGTGTCCCGGCGGTGGTTTCCTGGCTATCGGCGGACCTGTTGCCGGCCGTCCATCCGCTCAATTTCGGCGCGCCCGGCGGGCTGGCGCCGCTTTGCGCCAACCAGGTTCTGTATCGCGCCGACCGCGTCCTGTTCCTGGGCGCCAGACTCGACCTCGGTACGACCGCTTTTCAAAGACATGATTTTGGAGCTCAGGCGGAACGGATTTTTGTCGATGTCGATCCGCACGAGTTGGCCAAGTTCGAGGGGTTGGCGAACAGCCGCGCCGTCAAGGCAGACCTGACCGAATTGCCCGCAGCGGTCGAGACCGTCCAGTCGGTCAGCGGCGCCGGTGAGGCGGGTTGGGTGGACTGGTGTGCGGAGCGACGCGTCGACTATCTGGCAGACGAACGCGATCGTTTGACCGTCGAGAGCCTGAACGTCTTCGGCGTGGCGCGCAGGCTGTCGGCCTGGTCATCCGGCAAGGTCCTGGTAACCACGGGATCAGGCTCGGCGATCGAAGCCTTCATCCGCTTTTTCGCCCCCGGCGAGGACGCGCGCCTGTTCTTCGGGGCCTCGCTCGGGGCCATGGGGCTGGGTCTGCCCCAGGCTATCGGCGCGGCCTTCGCCACCGATCGCCAGGTCGTCTGCGTGGAAGCGGACGGCGGCCTGATGCTCAATCTACAGGAGTTGGCCACCGTGGCGCACTATGCGCCCAAGGGGTTCGTGCTGTTCGTGCTGAACAACGACGGCTATGCGTCGATCCACGCGTCACAGACCCGGCATTTCGGCGCGCCCGGCGGCGCGGACCGCGCCTCGGGTGTGTTCATTCCGGACTATGCTCGCGTGGCGCCGGCGTTCGGCCTGCGCTATGTCCGAATCGACAGTCTGGCCGGGCTCGACGCGTTGCTTGCGACGCTCGGCGCGGACGCGCCGCCGGTGTTCGTCGACCTGATCATCGACCCCACCGAGTCACGCGGCCCCACGGTCAAGACGATCATCGGCGCCGACGGGCGGCTGTCGTCGACCCCCTTGTCCGACATCCAATGGTAGAGGGCGGCCTGGCCCTGTTCTCGCTGTCCGGAAGGGTCGCGCTGGTCACCGGTGCGTCGAGAGGGATCGGCGCGGCCCTGGCCTACGGCCTGGCGAGCGCGGGCGCTGACGTACTCGGTGTGGCGCGCTCGGCGGCTTCCCAAGGCGAGCTTCACCCCCAGGTCCGCTATCTTGCCGCCGACGTCACGACGGATATGACGAGGGTCGTCGAAGCGGTCATGGCCGCGTTCGGGCGCCTCGATATCCTCGTGAACGCCGCCGGGATCAGCCTGCCGGCCGAGGCCGAAGGACAGTCGCTGGCGGCCTTCGACGAGACGATCGGCGTCAATCTACGCGCCGCCTACGCCGCCTGCCGCGCCGCCGCGCCCCACATGAGCGCCGGCGGCTCGATCATCAACGTCGCCAGCATCGGCGGCCTGACGGGCTTCCCGGCCAACCCCGGCTACGTCGCCTCCAAGGGCGGCCTGCGCCTGCTGACCAAGGCGTTGGCGGTCGACTACGGATCGCGCGGCGTTCGGGTGAACACCCTGGTCCCGGGCTACATCCATACCGACATGACAGCCGTCAGCTTCGCCGACCCCGAGCGTCACGCGCAGCGCGCCAAGCATACCTGCCTCGGCCGTTGGGGCGAGGTTGAGGATCTGGTCGGGGCGGCGGTGTTCCTCGCCTCTGACGCCTCGCGCTACATGACCGGACAGGATCTGGTGATCGACGGCGGTTGGACCGCCAAGGGCCTCCTATGAGGCCGCTCGCCTCACGCATCGGCTTCATGCAGGGCCGCCTGTCGCCCCGTATCGATGGCAAGATTCAAGCCTTCCCGTGGCCCTATTGGCGCGACGAATTCCCTCTGGGCCAGTCGCTGGGCTTCGCGCGGCTGGAGTGGACGCTCGACCACGACGACCTCGCCGAAAACCCGCTGATGACCGCCGAGGGCCAGGCGGAAATAGTTGCGCTCAGCGCCCGCCACGCGCTGGCGGTCTCGTCGATCACCGGCGATTGCTTCATGCAGGCCCCATTCTGGAAGGCGTCCGGGGCCGCACGGGAGGGTTTGATCGAGGAGACTGCCGACGTGATCCGCGCCGCTTCCGCGGTCGGCGCCGGCATTCTGGTGGTTCCGCTGGTCGACAACGGGGGGCTGACATCCAGCGCGGAGGAGGAGGTCCTCATCGAAGGCCTGCGCTCGCTGGCGCCGCTGCTGCGCCAGACGGGCGTCCGCATCGCGTTCGAGAGCGACTATCCGCCCCTTCCACTCGCGACCCTCATCGAACGCTTCCCACCGGACGTGGCGGGAATCAATTTTGACATCGGCAACAGCGCCGGTCTGGGCTGGCCGCCCGCCGAGGAGATCCCGGTGATCGCGCCGCGCACGATCAACGTGCATGTGAAAGACCGGGTCCTGGGTGGGACCACGGTTCCCCTCGGCCAGGGCGCGGCGGACCTGCCAGTGGTGTTCAGGCTGCTGGCAGAGGCTGGCTACGACGATTTTCTCATTCTTCAGACCGCCCGCGCGGAGGACGACGATCATCTGGGCGCGGCCAAACGCTACCGCGACCTCGTGCTCGATTTGGCGGGCGGATGATGAATCTCGGGCTGGAAGGCAAGGTCGTGCTTGTCGGCGGGGCCAGCCGGGGCATCGGCCTGGCCATCGCCCGCCTGTTTGCGGCCGAGGGCTGCAAAGTAGCGATGATCGCGCGCGGCGCCGAGGCCCTCGCGGTCGCGGCCGACGAGATCGGCGAGGCCGCTTCGACACACATCGCCGACCTGATGGACGCGGATGCCTGCGAACGGCTGGCGGCCGAGGTCGAGCGACGTTGGGGCGGGCTCGACGTGCTGGTCACCAACGCCGGCTCGGGCGTGTCGGTCGCGCCCGGCCAGGAGACGCCCCAGGAGTGGCGGCGGGTCATCGACGTCAACCTCTTCTCGGCCACCAATCTGATCGGCGCGGCTCGGCCGTTGCTGGCGCGCGGCGGTGGCGCGATCGTCTGCGTCTCCTCCATCTGCGGGCGCGAGGCGCTGGGTGCGCCGGTCACCTATTCGGCGGCGAAGGCGGCCCTCGACGCGGCGGTCAACGGCCTTTCGCGGCCGTTCGCCGCCCAGGGGATCCGGATCAACGGCGTCGCGCCGGGCAATATCCTGTTCCCGGGCGGAACCTGGGACCGCAAGCGTACGGAGGCGCCCGAGGCGGTCGCCGCCATGCAGGCGCGCGAAGTGCCCCTCGGCGTTCTGGGAGCGCCGGAGCAGGTGGCCGATGCTGTGGCCTTTCTCGCCTCGGCGAGGGCGGCCTTCATTACCGGCGCGGTGCTGGTAGTGGATGGCGGCCAGACCCGAACCTAAAGAAGGGCGGACGAGCATGAGCACCTTTGGCCTGGCGGCGTTCGATCTCAGCGGCAAGACCGCCCTGGTCACCGGCGCGGCGGGACTTCTAGGGAGCGAGCATGCCGCTGCGCTGGCCGAGATCGGCGCGCGCGTGGTGCTGACGGATATCGACGCGGCTGCGCTCTCCGCCGCCGCCGAAGTGCTGAGGCGGACCTATGGCGAGCGGATCATCACCACGGTGCTCGACGTGACCTCGCAGGAGTCGATTTCGGACCTGGCCGCGCGCTGCGGCCCCATCGACGTGCTGGTCAACAACGCCGCCATCGATCCCAAGGTCGGCGCCCACGGCGGCCCGGAGCTAAGCCGGCTGGAGAATTTCCCCCTTGAGTCCTGGGATCTGCAGGTCGCCGTGGGCCTGACCGGCGCGTTCCTCTGTGCACGGACCTTTGGTTCGGCCATGGCCGCGCGAGGTGGGGGCGTCATCCTGAACATCGCCTCGGACCTGTCGGCGATCGCACCCGACCAGCGGCTCTATCGCAAGGAAGGCCTTGCCGAGGATGCTCAGCCGGTGAAGCCGGTGACCTATTCCGTGATCAAGGCGGGCCTGGTGGGGCTGACGCGCTATCTGGCCGGCTATTGGGCGCAGCAGGGTGTGCGGGTGAACGCGCTTTCGCCCGGCGGGGTGTTCAATGAACACCCCGAGGACTTCGTCGCCCGGCTCAGTCAATTGATCCCAATGGGCCGCATGGCGCAACTGTCCGAGTACCGCTCGGCCGTGCAGTTCCTCTGCTCGCCGGCCTCCAGCTACATGACCGGCCAGAACATCCTGATCGACGGCGGGCGGACGGTTCTTTAGCCCCGTTCAGCAGGCGATGGCTTCCGTCGGCTGCCAATAGCGCAGCTTGTTCGCCACCGCTGCCTCGGCGTCGAGGATGCGCTTGCGCCCGTCGCCCAGCATCTGATGCAACGCGCCCAGACCCTGCACCAGCCGGCTCAGCTCGGCCGGCTCCAGCGAGGCGGACTGGTCCGAGCCGTACATGGTCCGGTCCAGCGTGATGTGCCGTTCGATCGCCACGGCGCCAAGCATGGCGGCCAGCACGCTGGGCTCTATCGACTGCTCATGGCCGCTGTAGCCCACCGCCACGCCGTAGCGCTGGCGAAGGGTCTCGATCGTGAGCAGGTTCAGGTCCGCGTCGGCCGACGGGTAGGTCGAGACGACGTGCATTGGGATGAAGGGGCAGTTGCTTGCGCGGAAAATTTCGACGGCCGCGTCGACCTCCTCAAGCGTGGCCATTCCGGTGGAGAGGAAGGTCAGCTTGCGCTCGCGGGCCACGGCCTCGACGACACCCCTGTGGGTGATCATCGCCGAGGCGATCTTGTTGTACTTGAGCTTGTACTTGGCGAGAAAGTGCTGGCTGGGGACGTCCCAGGCCGAGGCGAACCAGTCGATGCCCAGGTCGCGGCAATAGCGGTCGATCTCGTCGTAGGCGGCCTCGTTAAACTCCAGACCCTCTTTCTGCGCCCGCTGGGTGGTTCCCCAGGGGCTCTCGCGAGGTTGGGCCAGGACCTCGGCAGTGTAGACCAAGTCAATGGTGCGTTTCTGGAACTTCACGGCGTCGCACCCGGCGGCGTGGGCCGCGTCGATAAGCTTCTTGGTGATGTCCAGATCACCGTTGTGGTTGATGCCGATCTCGGCGATCACGAAGGCGCGGTCGGCGATCTGCCAGGGCAGGTAGGGAAGCGTGCGAACGGGGAGAGTGGCTGCGTTCGTGATGGGGCTGATTTGCATCTGGGATGTTCTTCGCTCTGTCCGGATGACGCGATGCGCCGATACAATGGTTAGGGTCCGCAATCGCGACTACTTGCCGGCGATTCCTATTAACCCCCGGTTTAC
>Ga0302314_10012253_pt1 | contig 14863 bp, 10 predicted proteins | sample III_Palsa_N2_3_FD_200533 | JGI IMG/M metagenome (GOLD analysis project Ga0302314, IMG submission 200533) | Peat permafrost microbial communities from Stordalen Mire near Abisko, Sweden - III_Palsa_N2_3 | ecosystem: Environmental > Terrestrial > Soil > Palsa > Peat permafrost | place: Sweden... | reverse complement strand
AGGCAGGCGCCGGCCGCACCGGCGCCGTCATCCGCGCGATGCAGCTCGAAGCTGAAATGCGGATCGATCCTGCCCTTCGCGCCGATACATTCGTGCAGCGCTGGCAAGGGCTCGAGCGCCAGCGCCGGCTTCTGATCCGGGATCACGAGAACAGCCGGGCCGATCGTGTCGCGCAGACCATGGTGGGGATGGCAAAGGGCCTCGAGCGCGACCCTCAGGTCGAGTCCATCCTGCGCTCACGTCGGGCCCAACTTGGCCTTCCTGAAGCCCCCGGCCGCAGCGTTGCCGAAAGCCTTGGCGAACTGCTTGGCCGCAGCCGAAGCAGAGGGCTCGGTATTGGCATGTGATGCAAGTGCTGGATGACCGGGATTGAGGGTTTGCCGTCGGACCGGTTTTGGGCGGCGCCTATGGCATCACTGCTCTTCCGCTTCCGGCAGGGCGACCGGACGGACCGTTCACTCCTAAATGCAGGCCATACACGGCGGCAATCAGCGATCCCGGGAGCCGCCATTCCCGCGAAGGCAAAATGCGTTCGAGCATTGTCTTGGGCTGGGACAAACCCGTCATTCCTGCTCGGTTCGCCAAATGTCGGCTTCCGACACGAGCCGACATTCGCGCGTTCGGCCACTTTGGCTTATTGAACGAGCAACACTGGCCGATTGCCGACAGGCAGGTTTTAAGATACGGCTTTAAGTGCCAGACATTCGCCGACGCCCCGCTCGGTTCAAAGAGTGAATCCGGCCTTGACTGCTGTCGATCATAACAGGGAGTCGAGAACTATTTTGAGGTAATCTCTCGGGGACAATAGAATTCAATTGCGGAGGATCGCAACAACAGGTTGAATATAAACGGCATGCTAGCTCTTCGTTACCGAGTTTTCCGAACCTGAGTCACGAAGTGATCTATTAAGCGGCGTCCGACATGGTTCATGATGCTGCTTGCCGAACGATGATTAAATAGAACCGCTATGTCTCGTTAACGGCCCTATAGCCCGCTTGGCGACCGGCGTCATAAGCTGAAAACCGGCAGCATTCGGGTGTGTCCCGTCGTCAGTTAGGCCCGGACGAATGCCGCCATTGCCGTAGTCAAGCAGCGCATGGTAGTCGACGAATTTGAGTCCCTCGCGACGTGCGAAATCCGCGAGCCAGCGGTCGTAGGTGACAATCGTCGCAGCAGGCCTGATCGCTGGGCGCCAGGCGAAGCCGCTCGACGGAGGGATCGCGCCGAGCACGACAACGATGTGATGCGCGCGCGCCAGGTCGACCATCGTTGCTATGTTCGCCTCGATCCACGCGAGTTGTGTCGGCCCGGTGTTGCCCGCGATATCGTTGGTTCCTGCGAGGATGTGGACGACTTTTGGGTGAAGCGCGATCACGTCGGCGCGGAAGCGACCGACCATCTGCGCGGTCGATTGGCCGCTGACGCCGCGGTTGATAACGTCGTCCCTGAACAACTCGGGGGCGGCGATACCCCACAGTTCGGTGATCGAGTCGCCGAAAAACACGATGCGGTTTGTACCGGCGGGGGGGAGCTTCGCGTTGGCGGCCTGATAATGGCACAGGCCGCCGAAGTCGCTGGCCAGCAATCGTTGCTGCCAGTCGTTGTAGATCTTCAGCGCCTCGACGGACGGCACCGGGGCGGCGGTGCGGGCGGCCTTCGCTTGTGCCACGGCGGTCATATACGCTGTCACGACCGGGGGTGCGGATTCCACTGCGGCGCACGGATCGGCCATTACTCCGACGCGGGGCGGATCGCCGATGGACGACGCTGCCGTCGCGCCGGCAACCACGAGAGCGGCGATCAGGCCCGCCGTGCCGATCCCGATCTTCATCCCGCTCGCCCGATCACGCACAGGCGCCGCCTCAGAAGGTGTGGCTGGCGCGCACGCCGAACTGGCGCGGGTTGCCGGCGAGGCGGCGCAGCGCATTGATCGAGTCGATATAATGCTGGTTTGTCAGATTGTCAGCATAGCCCGCGATCGACCAGGGGCCGGTCGCGAAGGTCAGCTGGATGTTGACGATGTTGCGCGGCTCCAGCTTGTCGCCGAGTGGTACATCCTCGAACAGCGTGCCGAAGGTGGTCGAGATGTGCGAGAAGTCGGCACGCGGTGTCAGTGTCTTGTCGCCGCCGAGCGGGATCACGTACTGCACGCCCGCGGTCAGCGTGAAAGTCGGCGCGTAGCTCTGGCGCTGGCCCGTGAGATCGATGCAGGTGGCCGTCCCGGGGCCGGACGCCGGGTTGCAGGTGCCGGCCGCGGGCAGCCGCGGATCGACTGCGAAGAAGCGGCCGAGGCTCGAATGCGATACCGACGCGGTCGCATCAATCCCGAGCGCGCCGAACGAGCCCTGCGCCGAGAACTCGCCGCCGTAGAGCGTGCTCGGATTGGAGACGTTGGAGATCGACGAGATCGCAGGCGTCCGCGGATCGATGATGGTGACCTGGAAATTCTTGTAGCGGTTATAATATGCGCCGAGCTGCGTCTTCAGGTGCCCGTCGAACCAAGTGCGCTTCCAGCCGATTTCGTAGTCGGTGACGTTTTCGGGCTTGAACGGCAGGGCGGGGACGAAGGCCAGGTTAAGTCCGTTGAGACCGCCTGCCTTGTGGCCGGTCGCGACGAAGGCGTAGACGAAGTCCGCCGGATCGATAGTCCAGTTGACCGCGACCTTGCCGGTCGCCTTCTTGTCTGCGGTGAAGTCGTGTTGTGCGAGGTTCAGGCCGAATTGCGGGATCGTGTAGACCGCGTCGTTGCGCGACGTGGAGCGCGACCAGCGACCGCCCACGGTGATCTGAAGCGCGTCGGTGAGCTTGTAGCCGACCTGGCCGAAGCCCGCCGCAGCGGTGTGCGGATTGGTGCCGACAAGGCCCAGGCTGTAAACGCCCGGAATGGTCAGCAGATAGCCGCCGGTTGGGAAGGTGTATTTGTCGTTCTGGTAATAGCCGCCAAGCAGCCAGGTGAAGGGCTTGTCGTCGGGCGAGACGATGTTGAATTCCTCTGACCAGATCCGTTCGGTTACATTATCCTTGAAGGTCTGGCTGGCGAGGCTGCTGCCATCATAGTCGATATGCTCTTCGGTCCGGCCACGTTGCCAGCCCGAGATCGAACGAAGCACGATGCCGTCGTCGAGCGTGTAGCTGATATTGGCCGAGATCCGGCCGGTCTGGTCGCGTCCCTGCAGATAGGCGTTGCTGCTAATGTGGAACGGATCGCCGGTCGCGGTCGCCGGGCTGCCAGGATAACCGCCGGCGTTGATGTTGCTGTAGTCGCCCTTGATCAGCACGCGCAGTTGCGAAGTCGGCTGCCAGAGCAGGCTGATGCGCCCGTTGTAGGAGCGCAAGTTGCCCGGATTGCCCGAATAGGGCCCGGTGATGTGGTAGAAGGTGTCGCGACGCTCGTCGTCTGTGGCGAAGCGCAACGCGAGCGTGCTGCTGACAGGCACATTGATCGCGCCCTGGATCCTGGCGTCGTTGTAATTGCCGTATTGGCCGGTAACGAAGCCGTTGACGCCATCGAGGGTTGGGTTCGTCTCGGTGATGAACACCGCGCCGCCGGTGGCGTTGCCGCCTGCGAACGTACCCTGAGGCCCGCGGAGCACCTCGACGCTCGAGATGTCGTAATAGGGCTCCATCTGAAGATAGGCGGGGAAGGTAGCGACGCCGTCGCGATACGTGACGACGCCGACGCCAACCGCGCTGCCGATTTCGGACTTGCCGATGCCGCGGATGTTGAAGCTGTTCGACTGGCCCGAGGTGTTGACGGTCAGCGAGGGCGTCGCGAACTGTAGCTGCTGGACGCCGTTGACACCCTTCTTGATCAGGTCCTCACCCGTTAGCACGGTTGCGGCGACGCCGGAGCGCTGGAGGTTGGTCGAGCGGCGCTCGGCCGTGACCACGATTTCGTCAGGGGCGGCGCTGATGGTTGCGGCGGGCGTCGGATCGGTGGTGGGCGCGGCCTGCGCCTGGGCGACACCCGCGGCCGTCAATGCCACAACCGAAGCCGACAGCCAGAAACTGATCTTCATGACATCCCTCCCTTTTTGTTCGCGCTCTTTGAAGCGTCGGATCCTGAATACAGGATCATATCCTATCGTCAATGTTCATTCATGGATCTGTGAACATTATTATCGATCTTTGGTCGAATGGTGCGTTGCGCGGCTAGCCGAGTTCCAGCCGCAATCGCTGCTTGTCGATCTTGCCGGTGTGCGCGAGCGGCATCCGGTCGAGCCGGACGACGGCATCGGGCATCCACCAGCGCGGGATGCGCCCGTCGAGCGCGTTGCTGATCTCCTCGTCGCCGATCGACCGGCCCTCGCGGGGTTCGATCACGAGCAGCGGTCGCTCGCCCCATTTGGGATGCGTGCGGCCGATCACCGCGACCAGCGCGACCGCGGGCAACGCGCCGACGATCGCCTCGATCTCGCCCGGGTTGATCCACTCGCCGCCGGACTTGATCAGATCCTTCGAGCGGCCGGTGATCGACAGCGTGCCGTCTTCGTCGATCACCGCGAGGTCGCCGGTGTCGAACCACCCCTCCGCGTCGGTGGCGGGCGCGCCGTGGCCGAAATAGCGCTCGACGACGCTGCCGCCCTTGACCAGCAGCCGGCCCTCGTGGCCGCGCTGTTTGGGCAGCGGATCGCCGTCGGCATCTGCCACGCACAGGTCGACGCCGATCGCGGGACGCCCCGATTGCGACGATCGCCGCACCGGCGCATAGGCTGGCGTGACCGTACCCAGCGGCGACAGCTCGGTCATGCCCCAGCTGGTCTGCACCGTGACCTGCAGGCGATCCTCGATCCGGTCCATCAGCGCCTGCGGCACCGGCGCGCCGCCGAGCAGCACGCGCTCGAGCGACGGGAGCGTGCCGCCCGTCCGGTCGAGATGGTCGATCAGCCCGAGCCATACCGTCGCGACGCCCAGCGCGAGCGTCACGCCTTCCTCGACGATCAGCGCAGCGAGGCTGGCGCCGTCGGTATGGCGACCGGGCAGCACGAACTTGGCGCCCACCGCGGGCGCGGCGAAGGGCAGCCCCCAGCCATTGGCGTGGAACATCGGCACTGCGGCGAGCACCGCATCGCGCTTGCCGATGCCCATCACGTCGGCCTGCAGCACGCCCAGCGTGTGGAGATAGTTGGAACGGTGTGTGTAGGCGACGCCCTTGGGCGCCCCCGTCGTACCCGAGGTGAAGCAGAGACCCGCGTCGATCGTCTCGCTGAACCCGCCCCATCGGACGTCGGCGCTGCCTGCGGCCATGAACGCGTCCTGCGACCAGACGCGGATGTGGGCCAGCGACGGAAAGTCGGCGGTCGCCGCGCCGGGCTCGTCGAGCAGGATCACATGCTCGATGCTCGGGCAGAGCGGCAACAACTCGCCGACGATCCCGGCCTGGTCGGGGCTTACCGCGAGCAGCCGGTCACCGGCTTGCGCGATCATGTCGGCAAGCTGGGCGACCGAGATCCGTGGGTTGAGCGTGTGGCAGACCAGCCCGATGCCGAACGCGGCGTACCAGATTTCCATATGCGCCTGGCTGTTCCAGGCCAGCGTCGCAACCCTGTCGCCGAGGTTCAGCCCGACCGCCGAGAAGCCGCCCGACAGGCGCAGCGCGCGGTCGCGGAGCGCCGCATAGCCGATCCGCGCGCGCGCGCTCCCGCCACCGGTGACGACTTCGGTGTGCGGGTGCCATTTGGCGGCATGGTCGATGAATTTCGGAAGCAGCAGTTCGTAATGCTGCATGTCAGTGGACCCGTCCGACGATGCCCAGGAAGAGCGGCCTGATGCCGAAATCGGTCTGGTCGTCTGTCATCCTGCCCCCGAGATCACTTGCACTCTCCGGTGCGTAATCGACGGATGCCATCCTCCTTCACTTGCTGTCAACACTCATTCACCCAATAGTTAATATCAGGATACGCTATCTGCAGGTGTCCGAGCGTCGATGGCGTCGGGCCGGGCGTCGGGCCGGGCGTCGGCCGGGTGCGTGGTCATCCAGGCATCGACCCGATCGACCGCATTCCGACGCAAGCTGGCGTAGAAGATGCCGTAATCGTTGAGATGATAGCTGCCGAGGAATCGGCTCAGCGTATCGTGGAAGCCCGCGGGCGCCGATGCCGGTATGTCGACCTCGAGCATCTTGCCGCGACACGCCGCGCCGGTGAGTTGCGGCGTGAGCGCGGCGAGCGTCGTCGCCTGTTCGGGGAACGGCGGATTGGGGAACGGCAGGCTGCCCGGGTTGCTCGTCGCAGGCGCTGCGCCGTCGGCGCGCCACGACAGCGGGTTCACGCAGATCGCAGGTAGCTGGACGCCCCCGGATGCGACGCCGCGCGTCCAATAGGTCTTCGGCGTGATCACGATGCGCGCCGTTTTCCAGCCCGGCTTGGCGGTGTTGTACGACAGCACGCAGCCGGTCTGCCGCGGCGCGTCGCAAGTGGGCAAGCCGCGCGACGTGAACGCGTCGGGGACGTAGCCGCCGATCAGATAGGCGGCCACCATGCGCGCCTGCAGCGGCGTGCCCAGGACCTGCTCCTGCAGCAGCCGTACCGCGATGCCCGTGCCTTGGCTGTGCGAGGCGATGATGAAGGGCCGGCCATGGCTGTGGTGCGCGATGAAGAAGGCGAAGGCGCGGGCGACATCGGCATAGGCCAGGCCGAATGCCCCGGCGTCGTTGAGGCCGGCGAGCGATGCCTGCCGATATTGTGGTGCGTAGAGGCGGCAGCAGCCGTTGAACACGCTGAGCTGGTCGAGCAGCACCGGCGGGTTGAGCTTCGCGACCGAATTGGACGTATCGTAGGCCGCGTTCCAGACCGTATTGTCGGACACGGTCGTCGGGTGGATGAAGAAGACGTCGACCGGCGCCTTGGTTTCGTCGACCGGAGTCATGCCGGGCGGCGTCGATCGCTCCATGCCATTGTCGCCGGGAAACGCCATCCACGCCGTCGGCTGCGCGTAATCGGGCGCCGGCGGCGCCTTGGCGGCATCGAACGGCGCGGACGGTTTGCGCAGCATGTTGACGATGCCGTAGCCGCCGGCCGCGAAGAACAGGCCGACGAGGATCGCGATCGGCAGCGCGACGAAGAGCAACAGCCGGCGGCCCCAGCGTTTCTTGCCCGGCGGCATGGTGGTCGCGGTCATCGCCTTCTCCCGTTCCGACGGACTCTGGCGGCCCGCGTCATCGACGTTCATTCATCTAGCAGTGAACATCTATCGGATGGTGGCGGAGCGCAAGTCGCGAATGGTCGGACTGGAGAAACAGACCGGTCGATATCACGCCATGGTGCTCCTGCGCAGGCAGGAGCCCAGGGTTTCGGGCGCTGCGGGCCTTCACCTGGACTCCCGCATATGCGGGAGCACGATCGCTCGGGATCAGCGCTTCCGCTTCGCCGGCGTCGGTTTCGGCGCGACCGCCTGGTCGCAGATCGCAGTCATCCCCGCGGCCATGAACGTCGCCATGCGCGCTTTGACCGCGGCGAAGTCCTCCGATCGGCACAGTCCGTTCGAGAGCTTGTCGATGCGGCCGGTGCGCGCCAGCGTCAGCATCAGCGCACCCGTGACGAAGTGATAGCCCCAGAAGATATTTTCTTCCGGGCAACCCGGCAGCGCGCGCTTGAGCAAGGCGACGAGGCGCAGCACCACCGGATCGAAATGCTGGTCCATCGTCTCGGCGCCCCATTCGGGGGTGTTGCTGATCAGTGCGCCGAGTGCCGTGTAGTTGCGCCAGCCCTCGTCGCCGTCGAGGTAGAGGTCGAGATCGGTGTCGAGGAAGGCATGCAGCGCGCCCTCGACGGTCAGATCGTCGCCGGCATCGCGCTCATATTGGTCGAGCGCCGCCATCCGCCGCCCGCTGGTCACCGGTGCGCGCCGCGCGATCACCGCATCGAACAGGCTTTTCTTGTCGTCGAAATAATAATGCAGCAGCGAGGTGTGAACGCCGACGCGCTGCGCCACGTCCTTGAGCGTCACGCCGTAGAGCCCGTGCTTCGAGAATAGATATTCGGCCGAATCGAGGATCTGCTGCAGCGTCTCGGCGCGCTGCGCCGCCTTCGTCCGGCGCTTGGGGGGCGTCTCAGGCGTGTCGGGCATCGGTTACTCCGCGCAAATATTCGGCAGGATACAAGAGACTGGATCGGTAAGGCCGGCGTCGGCCGGAACTCGCATCTTGTCGATTTTACGCGCCTGCGCCAGAGGCCGATACTCATTCACGAAACAGTGAACAATATTGACGTGCCACGGCAAGCTGTGGGAAGCGGGCCTCGGATGCCGGAAGAGCATCGCAGGCGCGGCAGCCCGGGAGGACGGAAATGAGCATAGCGACCCTGTCGACGATGGACCCGCCGGTATCGACGGACGGCGCTCCGCGGGCGAGCCGCTACAGCTATGTCGTCGCGGGCGCGCTGTGCGTGGTCTATACGTTCAACTTCCTCGATCGGCAGTTCCTGTCGGTGCTTGCCGAGCCGGTACGCCGCGAGCTGCATCTTAGCGACACGGAGCTCGGCATGCTGACCGGGCTGATGTTCGCGCTCTTCTACACGGTGTGCGGTATCCCGGTCGCAGCACTCGCCGATCGCACCAACCGCGTCCGCGTGATGGCGGTCGCCTGTGGGTTGTGGAGCCTGTTCACCGCCGCCTGCGGGCTCGCGATGGGGTTCGGGACGCTGGCGCTCGCGCGGATCGGCGTGGGTATTGGCGAGGCGGGCGGTTCGGCCCCCTCCTATTCGATCATCGCCGACTATTTCCCGCCCGAGCAGCGCGGGCGGGGGCTCGCCATCTATTCGCTGGGCGTGCCGCTCGGCACGATGGTCGGCGCGTTCAGCGGCGGCTGGATCGCAGCGCATTATGGCTGGCGGACCGCTTTCCTTTCCTTGGGTGTCGCCGGTCTCGTCCTCGCGCCGCTGATCCCGCTCGTCGTGCGCGAACCGCTGCGCGGACGGATGGACCCGACCGGTTCGCCTGACGCCGTGGATGAAACGCCGCCGTCGCTGGCCGGCGCGATTCGTCTGTTCGTGCGCAGCCCGACGCTGGTGCTGACCGCGCTTTCGGCGGGCCTCACCGCACTGGTGCTCTACGGGATGGCGAACTGGATTCCGTCCTTCCTGATGCGCGAGCGGGGCATGCAGCTGTCGCAGCTCGCCACTTGGTTCAGCGTCGTCGCCGGGCTGTCGATGGGCATCGGGACATGGCTCGGCGGCTTGATCGTCGATCGGCTGGGCACGCGATATCCGGCCTCCTATGCGCTAGTGCCGGGTATCGCGATCCTGCTCGCGACGCCGTTCCTGTTCGGCGTCACCGACGCGACCGACTGGCGCGTCGCGCTGGCCTATCTGATCGCGCCGATGGTGCTGCTCAACATGTATCTCGCGCCCGCGCTCGCGGTCATGCAGAACGGCGTGCCGCCGCGCTATCGCGCCACAACGGGGGCGCTGCTGCTGTTCACGCTCAACCTCGTCGGGCTCGGTTGCGGGCCGCTGTTCGTCGGCATGGTGAGCGACGCGCTCAAGCCTGCCTTCGGGAACGACAGCCTGCGCCACGCGCTGCAATGGCTTGCACCGTTCTTCCTGCTCGCTAGCCTGTGCCAGTTCGCCGCGGCGCGCGCGCTGCACCGTGCGGCTTCCCGTCCCAATAATCCGGAGTTTCCATGACCATCGATCTTACCGGCCGAGTCGCCATCGTCACCGGCGCGGGCGGGGGCCTGGGGCGCGAGCACGCGCTGCTGCTCGCCAGGCGCGGCGCCAAGGTCGTCGTCAACGAGCTTGACGCGGCGGCCGCCGAGCGGGTCGTCGCCGAGATCATGGACGCAGGCGGCGAGGCGATCGCAGCGCCCGCCTCGGTCACCGACGTCGCACAGGTCGAGGCGATGGTGGCCGACACGATCGCGCGCTGGGGCCACATCGACATCCTCGTCAACAATGCCGGCATCCTGCGCGACAGGAGCTTCGCCAAGATGGGGCTCGACGATTTCCGCCTCGTGATGGAGGTCCATGTCATGGGCGCGGTCCACTGCACCAAGGCGGTGTGGGATCACATGCGCGAGCGCAACTACGGCCGCATCGTGATGACAACCTCGTCGTCGGGGCTCTACGGCAATTTCGGCCAGTCCAATTATGGCGCCGCCAAGATGGCGCTGGTCGGTCTGATGCAGACGCTGGCGATCGAGGGCGCGCGGAGCGACATCCGCGTCAACTGCATCGCGCCGACAGCCGCGACCGCGATGACCGAGGGCCCGCTGCCGCCCGAGGTGATCGCGCGCCTGTCGCCTGCTGCGGTGAGCCCGGGCCTGCTCGCGCTGGTCGCCGAGGATGCGCCGACGCGGACGATCCTGTGCGCGGGCGCGGGAAGCTACCAGCAAGCGCATATCACGATGACGCAGGGCATACACGTCGGCGCGGGCGACGATGCGGCTGAACAGGTCGCCGCGCGCTGGTCCGAGATCGGCGATCCGAACGGCGCGACGGTGCCGCAAGCGGGCAGCGCGCAGGGCATGCTCGAGATCGGCAAGGCGGTATCCGCGACCGCCGGCGCGGAGGCGCTGTGACATGGCGGACAGTCTGCACCTGGTCGACCCGGCCTTGCGCGACCTGCTCGCGATGTGGCCTCATGTCGAGCTGACCGACGAGACGCTGCCGCTGCTGCGCTCGCCGATCCGTCTGCCGATCGGCGACGACCCCGCGACCATCGCCGCAGTGGACAGCCGGACGCACGTTGCTCCAGGCCCCGATGCCGCGCCCGATCTCGCGCTGCTCTCCTATCGGCCCAAGGACGCCGATGGCGCACTGCCGTGCATCTTCCACATCCATGGCGGAGGCTATGTCGGCGGCTCGGCGGCGTCGCTCGCGCCGATCCACCGGGCGATGGTGCTGGATTTACGCTGCATGCTCGTCTCGATCGACTATCGGCTTGCGCCCGAAACGCCGTTTCCCGGTGCGATCGAGGATTGCTACGCGGGCCTGCGCTGGTTGTTCCACCAGGTCGACGCGCTCGGCGTCGACCCGCGCCGGATCGGCGTGATGGGCGAGAGCGCGGGCGGCGGGCTGGCCGCGGCGCTGGCGTTGCTGGTGCGCGACCGCGGCGATCTCTCGCTTGCCTTCCAGCAGCTGATCTATCCGATGCTCGACGACCGGACCTGCGTCGCGCGCGATCCGCATCCCTTCGCGGGCGAATTCATCTGGACACAGCAGAGCAACGCCTTCGGCTGGGCCGCGCTGCTCGGGCATGCGCCGGGATCGGACGACGTCTCGCCCTATGCGGCGGCTGCGCGCGCGACCGATCTGTCTGGGCTGCCGTCGACCTTCGTCAGTTGCGGCGCGCTCGATCTCTTCCTCGAGGAAGATATCGATTATGCGCGCCGGCTGACGCGTGCCGGCGTGCCGACCGAGCTGCACGTCTATCCGGGTGCCTATCACGGCTTCACCATCGCGCCGGCGGCAGCGGTGGCGCAGCAGGCGCGGCGCGACAACCTCGAGGCGCTGCGCCGCTTTCTCCATCCCGACGGCTGATCAGGGCGCGGGCGTCGCCGCCCATTGCTTGACCGCGAAATCGAGCGCCAGCGCCTGCACCTTCTGCTCGAGCGGGGTCAGCGTCGCGGCATGCGTGTCGGCCCCGATCGAGAGGTAGGCGGTCGGTTGCCTCGTCACCGCCGGCCAATGCGGCGCGCCGCCGCCATTGGGGTCGCCAGTCCTGGCGAAGCGCACCCAGTAATCGCCGGTCAGCTTCGAGACCTTCTCGTCGTCGGAGTCCCAGCGATGCTCGATGGGCTTGTTGCCGAACAGATATTCGATCTCGCCGCCATGCTCGGTGCCCAGCGACCCCGCGCGCTGATCGACCGGCACCTGCGTGAAGTAGAAACCGTACGCCTTGCCGCCATTGGCGACGTGCATGTCGGCGAGCGACAACGAGGGCAGCACGGAGGCGGCGTCCTCGACCAGATCGATCGCGGCGCCCGTGGGCGTGCTGCCCGGTCTTTTCTCGTAGGCGGCTAGCAGATCGGGATAGGCGTCCCCCAAGATCGGCTTGGCGAGTGCGCCATTGTTGCCGATCAGGCTGCCCTCGTTGGAGTTGGAGCCGATCATCAGCGGGATCGCCATCTCCTTCTTCTGGCGGAAGCCGTCGCCGGGGCTGCGCACCACCACCTTGCCGTCGATGAACGGGAAGCCGCGGCCCTTGATGACGTCGGCCAGGGGGATCGCGCGGAGCTGTTCGGCGGTCGCATCGTGCAGCCCGAGGCTGTCGGCCCAATGCTGGCCGATCGCCTCGGCGGTCATGCCGGCCCCGCGGATCGGCGCCAGCGCCGCACCACCGGCTCCGGATTCCGAGATCGCCTTCTGGAACAGTCCGGTCGAGACGGGCGAGGCCATCAGCAACTGCACCGTCCCTGCGCCCGCCGACTCGCCGAACAGCGTGACGTTGCGCGCGTCCCCGCCGAACTTCGCTATGTTGCGGCGGACCCAGCGCAGCGCCTCGACCTGGTCCATGATCCCGTAATTACCGAGCAGGCCGTTCGAGTCCTCGCGGGTGAGCGCAGGGTGTGCGAAGAAGCCGAGGCGCCCCAGCCGATAGTTCATCGTCACGATCACCACGCCGCGCCTGGCGAGGTTAGCACCATCGTAGAGCGGCACGCCTGCCGCGCCGTAAGTGAAGCCGCCGCCGTGGAGAAACACCATCACCGGATAGGTGCCGGGCTTGGCGGGGCGCCAGACGTTGAGGAACAGGCAGTCCTCGCTCTGCAGGCCGACCTGCGCCCAAGGCTCCTTGTGCTCGTTGCCTTGCGGGCAAGCGGCGCCGTAGTGCGTCGCGTCGCGGACGCCAGCCCACGCGGCGGCGGGGACGGGCGCCTTCCAGCGGCGCGGGCCGACCGGCGGCGCGGCATAGGGGATGCCGCGGAACACCAAAGTGTCGCCGTCGACCGTGCCGGCGAGCGCGCCGGTATCGACTTGGACCTGCGTCGCGGGCCGACCGGCGGCGGCGGCTGGCGGAGGCGCCGTGCCCGCCAATGCGATCGCCGAGGCGAGCTTAGCTAGTTTGGATGACATGCTTCTCTCCAATTGTAGGATTGGCGCGCGCATAGGCGCCGAGGTGCCGCGCGCTTGGCTTGAGCGTGCGTGTAAAATTCGTCCGATCGACGCCGACCAGCCCGAAATGCTTGGAATAGCCCGCGGTCCACTCGAAATTGTCGAGCAGCGACCAGTAGATATAGCTCTTCACGTCGATGCCCTCTGCGATGCACCGGCGGACCTCGGCGATCGTCGCGTCGATGAACGCGATGCGGCGCGCGTCGTCGTCGGTCGCGATGCCGGTCTCGGTAAGGTAGATCGGCTTGCCGATATGCTGCGCGGCATAGCGGATGGTCGCACCCACCGCGGAGGGATAATATTCGTAGCCGGCGGCGGTCAGTTCGGCGCCGGGCGGAGAGGGCAGCAGCCCCTTGGCGCCGATCCGCAACCGCGAATAGGTCTGCACGCCGATGAAGTCGCTGGCGCGCGCCGCCTCGATCCAGCCGCCGTAGATCGTTGCTTCGGCCTGCTTGGCCAGATTGTCGGGGCCGACGCCCTCGATCTGCTGCATCGACAGCGTCACGCCGACCGGTAGCGCGGGCGCCGCCGCCTTGATCGCGGCATAGCCTTTGGCATGCGCGTCGAGCATCACGACGCTGATCTTGTCGGGATCGCCGAACAGGATCGATGAGAAGCCGGGCGAGGCGGTGTTGCGCGCGGCCGCCGCCATCATCGCCATGGCGTTCGCGGCGGCGGCTTCGGTGGCGAACCGCGGCAGCACCTTGCGCAGCAGCACGATGTTCGCCTCGTTGAACGTTGAGGCGAAGCCGATCAGCGGCCCGAGCCGGCGCGTCGTATGATCGCAATAGCGCGCGAACAGGTCCGCGCCGTCGGCCACTTCGAAACCGCCACGTTCGGCGAACCACATCGGCACGGTGAAATGATTGTACGTCACCATCGGCGTCAGCCCGCGGGCGTGGCACGCCTCGAGCACGCGCGCGTAGCGATCGAGTTCGGCCAGCGAGAAGCGGCCGGGCTCGGGCTCGATCCGCGACCATTCGATGCCGAACCGATAGCAGTTGAGCCCGAGCGATGCGGCGATGTCGAGATCCTGCTCGTAGCGATGATAGCTGTCGCAGGCGTCGCCAGAAGGTTCGGTGAACGCGGTCGGCTGGTGGTTTTCGAGATACCAGGCGTCCGAATTGAGGTTGTTGCCCTCGCTCTGGTGCCCGGAGATGGCGGTGCCCCATAGGAAGCGGCCGGGCATCGTGCGCGGGACAGCGGCGGTCGCTACGATATTGCGTGATGCGGCGAGCAAGCCCGCAAGGCCTCCGGCAATCGCACGCCTCGTCCAGCCCGTCGGTACTGCAGTTGGATCGTAGCGCAGACGTTATCCCCTCATCGCCGCGGCTATGATTCCACGATCGTAATAGGGCAGATGCCACGGATCGATGATCTAGGGAAGACATTCACGCATCGGTTAATGAAGAATAATCAGGTGGTTATTTTGAAGGGCACCGGCTTCGAATTGGGTCTCGATCTTACGTTGCGGGTCAGAATCAGAAATTGACGGCGTCCGCTACTGGAAAAAGACGTTTCTCCCTTGCCCCGCGAGCGGCAGAAACTCCCACAATGTCATTCCGAGTGGATGGCAGCCGCCGAGCTCCCTGGAAAGCTGACGATCGGCAATGGGGAAGCGTCCGAAGAGAGTTCTATGACCAACAATGGGCGCGCTGCTGCCGGACCACCCAACGGGACAGGAATGGCGGGTTCCGGCATGAGCGGCCATTCATGCGCGCGCCGTGGAACGGCTCGAGTTGGTCGCGAGCCGTCGGTCGCAGCTGGCAAACCAGACCGGCCGCTTCAGTCTATTGGCCACCGATATCTGCCCG
>Ga0302314_10012251_pt1 | contig 14864 bp, 13 predicted proteins | sample III_Palsa_N2_3_FD_200533 | JGI IMG/M metagenome (GOLD analysis project Ga0302314, IMG submission 200533) | Peat permafrost microbial communities from Stordalen Mire near Abisko, Sweden - III_Palsa_N2_3 | ecosystem: Environmental > Terrestrial > Soil > Palsa > Peat permafrost | place: Sweden... | reverse complement strand
GCACGCCCACGCGCGCGCCATACTGGCCCCAGGAGAGGCGAGCGACCGAGGCGCCGCCGTCGCGCAGCTCATTGGTCTCGTGGTCGGAGTCGAAAGACAGCGCCACCGCGCAGCGCGCCCCGCCGGGCCAGGTCTCGGGTCTCAGGGGCCGACCGGCGCGCACGCGATCCACCGCCGCCCGCCAGCGCGCCTCGGGCCATTGCCAGGGTGGTTGGTCTGCTTCCGACACGTCGCGCTCCCTCTCCCTCTCAGTGAGAGGGGCTATGGGCAAGATGCTCGCCCACCCGCTCGATCGCCTCGACCAGGCCAACGCGTTCGATCGCCACGCCTTCGGGCAGGCTGGCGAAGAGGCGCGTGGGCGCGGCGGCGTCCAGCATCACGAACACGCCGCGGTCGTCGGCCCGGCGGATGAGGCGGCCGAAGGCCTGGGCGATGCGCGCCCTCGCCACGGCGTCGTCGTAGCCCTTGCCGCCGAAGCGCTCGCGCCGCGCCTTGTGCAGGATGTCGGGCCGGGGCCAGGGGACGCGGTCGAAAACCAGCAGGCGCAGGGAGCGGCCGGGGACGTCAACGCCGTCGCGCACCGCGTCGGTGCCGAGCAGGCAGGCGTCGGCCTCGGCGCGGAAGATGTCGATAAGCGTGCCGGCGTCCAGAGGATCGACATGCTGGGCGTAGAGCGTGAGGCCGCGCTCGGCCAGGGGCGCGACCATGCGCTCATGCACCGCGCGCAGGCGTCGGATGGCGGTAAAGAGGCCAAGCGCCCCGCCGCCGGCGGCGACGAACAGCTCGCGCATGGCCGCGGCCACCTGACGCGAATCCTCGCGCCCCACGTCGGTCACCACCAGGGCGCGGGCGTTGGCGCCATAGTCGAACGGCGAGGCCAGGCGCAGGGTCTTGGGCCTCTCGGGCAGGCGCGCGGCGCCGGTTCGCATCTCGGCCAGGGTGAACGGATCGGAGAGGGTCGGGTCGGTCAGGGTGGCGCTCGTCACCAGCACGCCGTGGGCGCGCGAGATCACCGCCCCGGCCAGGGGCTTGGTGGGATCGACCCAGTGGCGGCGGCAGGCGGCGTCGACCACCCGGCCGTAGAGGAAGGTGGCGTCGAACCAGTCGACGAAATCCGGATCGTCCTCGGCGTTTTCGTCGATGGCGGTCAGCATCGAGCGCCAGGCCGGCAGCATCAGCCGCGCCCGCCGGTCGAGGCCGCGCAGGGCCCCCTCGATGCGCGCCCGCTCGCCGGGGCCGAGCACATCGGCCTCGTCGTCGAGCAGATCGGCGAGCCGCCGCGTCAGCGTCAGCAGCGGGCCCTCGACGGCGCCGATCGCTGTCGCCGCCGCCCGGGCGGTCTCGCGCACGCGCTCCAGGGCTGGACGCGCGGCGCATTCCATGCCGATGTCCGATGGACTGGCCCGCGCCCGAAGTTGCTCGAGCACGGCGGTGAGGAAGGTCTCAACCGGGCCGGACGGGGCCACCTCGCCGGCACCCGGCGCGATCCGGCCGGACCAGCCCTCGCCCGGCAGGGCGGCGGCGGCGTGCGTCGCCTCAGTGAGGGCGGTCCGCGCGTCCTGGTGCTCGCCCAGCATGTCGCCCAGCCGCGCCTCCAGCCCCCGGCCGCGCCGGCCTCGCCCTTCGGGACCGCGGATCCAGCGACGCATCTCGGCCGCCTCGGCGCCGGAGAGCACGGCCGAGAAGGCGGCGTCGGCGGCGTCGAACAGGTGATGGCCTTCGTCGAAGACCACGCGGCGCAGCTGCGCCGTCTCCACGTCCGGCGCCCCGCCGCGGGCCGTGCGCGCGCCGTCGAACGCCGCCTGGCTCATCACCAGGGCGTGGTTGGCGATGACGAGGTCGGCCCTTCGCGAGCCGCGCACCGCCCGCTCGATGAAGCAGGCGCGATAGTGCGAACAGGCCGCGTGCATGCACTCGCCGCGCCGGTCGACGAGGTTGGCGGCGCTCGCCTGCGCCGCCGGGCCGATGGCGAACAGGGTCGGCAGCCAGGCCGGGAAGTCGCCGCCGGTCATGTCGCCGTCGGTGGTGGCGCGGATCCAGCGGGCGGCCAGCGCCAGGCCGATCAGGTCGGCTCCGCCGAGCTGGGCGGCGTTCACCGCCTCCTGATAGTTGAGCAGGCAGAGATAGTTCTCGCGACCCTTGCGCACCACCGCTTTGCGCGCGCGCACGGCGGGATCGGGATAGAGGGCGCGGCTCTCGCGCTCGATCTGGCGCTGCAGGGCGCGGGTGTAGGTCGAGATCCACACCGCCGGTCCGTTGGCCTCCGCCCACAGCGACGCCGGCGCCAGATAGCCCAGGGTCTTGCCCACGCCGGTGCCGGCCTCGGCCAGCATCATCATCGGCTCGCCCTCGCGCTCGCGCGGCTGAAAGGCGAAGGAGGTCTCGGCGGCGAAGGCGGCCTGGGTCGGCCGCGCCTCGGCCAGACCCGATCGTTCAAGCAGCATCGCCAGGCGCTCGGCGGCGGCGGCCGGATCGATCCCATTGGTCCCGGGCTCCCCCGGCGGGCCCTCGTCTTCCCACTCGGTGAGGCGGCTCCAGACATCGAGGCCCGCGCCGCGCCAGGGCTTGCCGAGCGGGCCGGAGCGCAGGGCGCGGATCGCCGGCGGGGCCCAGGCCCAGCCGGCGCGGCCGAGTGTTTCGGCCTGGGCCAGCGCCTCGTCACGGCTGGGCGTCGGGCGGGTGGCGAGTTCGTCCAGCAGCAGGGCGGCGACCTCGCACAGGGCGGCGGCCTGCGCCTCCGCGCCGTGCGGCTCGGGCAGGCCCGCGGCGATGGCCAGCCCGGCCGCCGTCGGCGCGCAAAACCGCGCGGGCCGCACGAAAGCCCACAGCTCCAAAGCATCGAACAGGCGCGGCGCGCGCGGCGGCGGGCGCAGGCCGAGGTGCTGGGCGGTCATGGCCGCGTGGACCATCAACACCGGCCCACCTTCGAAAAGGTCTCGCGCCTCGCGCGGCTCGATCGCCCGCGCGCCGGCGCCGTCGGCCAGGGCGCATTTGCCGCCCGGCAAAATGACCACGGCCGGGGCGAGATCGAGGGCGGGGGAGGGGGCGTTCACGGCGCGAGTCCTAGCCCGCTTCGCAGGGAAACGGAACGGGAACGGTGCTAGTCGACGGTTCGCGCGCGCTCGATGAACGGGCGCGCACCCGCCCGCGCCCGCTCCGCCTCTGCGCCCAGCCAATCTGCGAAGCGGCTGATCTTGGCGCGCGACTGGTGCGTGGCCGCATAAACCAGCCAGAAGCCCCGCCCGTCGCTCGCCACCACCTCGTGCGCGGGGACGAGCCGGCCCGAGGCGATCTCGTCGGCGAAGAGGATCGGCGAGCCGATGGCGACGCCCTGGCCGGCGATAGCGGCGGCGATGTCGAGATGCTCATAGGCCAGCGTCGTGCCGAAGAGGTCGGGCGACGGGCCCGCCGCCAGCCCGCAGGCGCGATACCACAGTGCCCACCAATCAGGCCGGCCGAGCAGCGGCGCCTCCGGACTCGCGCCGTCCCGCCACAGCGGTCGCGCCGCCAGCGCCGGCGCGCACAGCGGCATGAAGATGGACGGGAACAGCCACCGCGCGCGCAGACCCGGCCAGGGGCCGTGGCCGTTGCGAATCGCGACATCGAACCGCCCCACGTCCTGCGCGGTCTCGCTCAGGTCCAGATCGACGCGCACGTCGGGCCAGGCGGCGCGGAAGCGGCCGAGCTTGGGCGTCAGCCAGCTCGCGCCGAAACTCGGCAGGGTCGTGATCGCCAGGCGGCGCTCGTCCTCGTCGGCGGCGCGGACGAAACTGGCGCGCAGGCGGGCGAAGGCCTCGATCGTCTCCCCGGCGACGATCCTCCCCGGCTCGGTCAGTTCGACGCGACGGGGATGGCGCGCGAACAGCGTCGCGCCGATGTCCCGCTCCAGCCGGCGCACATGATAGCTGACCGAGGCGCCGCTGGTGCCGAGCTCAGCCGCCGCGCGCGCGAAGCTGCCGAGGCGCGCCGCCGCCTCGAAGGCGCGGATGGCCGCGAGCGAAGGGAAGCGATCGCCAAGCATAAGTCTGACTTAGCCTCGCCCGCGAGGATTCGCCTAGGCGAATCCTCGCGGGTTCTGCCATCCCGGTTCCTCAAAGAGATGAGGAGCGAGGGATGAGACGTAGGGGAATGATGCTGGCCCTGGTGCTGGCGGCGGTGGCGATCTCGCCAACGGCGGCCCTGGCCGAACAGGCGGCGCCGGCGGCCGCGCGAGATGGATCGCACGACTTCGACTTCGTGATCGGCGACTGGAAGGTGCACCTGAAGCGCCTGCCCGACCGGCTGGTCGGCTCGACTCGATGGCTCGACTACGATGGATTCTCCAACCACCATAAGTTGTTGAACAGCAACGCCAACCTCGAGGACTTCGGGGTCGAGGGGCCTGCGGGCGCGATCAAGGGTCAGACGCTGCGGCTGTACAATCCGGAGACGCACGAATGGTCGATCTATCTCGTCGACCTGGCGGCCGGGACCCTCGGCCTGCCGCCCGTGGTCGGCCATTTTGAGGGCGGTCGCGGCGAGTTCTATGACCACGAGACGTGGAAGGGCCAGCCGATCAAGGTGCGCTATGTGTGGCTCAACCTCTCGTCCCACGCGGCGCGGATGGAGCAGAGCTTCTCCACCGACGAGGGCAAGACCTGGGAAGTGAACTGGATCTGCACCTTGTCGCGGTGAGGGCCGCGGCGCTCGTTCGAGGCGGGGACGAGGCATTCGCCGCATCTGTGCCGCCCCCGCAGGGCGGTTGTATACTTTGCGAACTCAGCTGAGACGCCAATGCGCCACATACCCCGCCTGAAGTAGAAACAAAACAAGAACATCAATTGGCGCTTGAGCCCGGCGGTGCTATCGCCGTGACCCATGGACGGCGTCCGCGCACCCGAGGTCCTGCCGCCGGCGTTCGCCGACTGGTTCGCCACGCGCGGTTGGGCGCCCCGGGCCCATCAGCTGGCCATGATCGACAAGGCCCGCGCGGGCCGCGACGCGCTCCTCATCGCCCCCACGGGAGGCGGCAAGACCCTGGCCGGTTTCCTGCCGAGCCTGATCGAGCTCGCCGAACGGCCGCCGCGCAATGCGCCGGCGGGCGTCCACACGCTCTATATCTCGCCGCTCAAGGCCCTGGCGGTGGACATCGAGCGCAACCTGGCCGCGCCGATCGCCGAGATGGGCCTCGCCATCAAGGCCGAGTCGCGCACCGGCGACACCGGCGTCGCCCGCCGCCAGCGCCAGAGGATCAAGCCGCCGGACATCCTGCTGACCACGCCCGAGCAACTTGCCCTCTTCTGCGCCTGGGAGGGCGCCCGGCTCTATTTCGAGGATCTGCGTTGCGTGATCCTCGACGAGATCCACGCCATCTGGCCCTCCAAGCGCGGCGACCTGCTGGCCCTCGCTCTGGCGCGGCTGGCGAAGTTCGCGCCGCATCACCGCCGCGTCGGCCTCTCGGCGACGGTGGACGATCCGGACCTGATCCGCGCCTGGATGGCGCCGGGCGGGGGCGCCGACGTCGATCTGGTCACCGGCGCGGGCGGCGCGCCGCCGGTGGTGGATGTCCTGCTTTCCGAAGGCCAAGTGCCGTGGGTTGGCCACACCGCCCGCCACGCCATGGCCGAGGTCTATGACGCCATCCGCGCTGCCCGGACGGCGCTCGTCTTCGTCAACACCCGCTTCCAGGCCGAGTTCGCCTTCCAGGAGCTGTGGCGGCTCAACGAAGATTCCCTGCCCATCGCCCTGCACCACGGCTCGCTGGCCGCCGAGCAACGGCGACGCGTGGAGGCGGCCATGGCCCGCGGCGAGTTGCGCGCAGTGGTGTGCACTTCGACGCTGGATCTCGGCGTCGACTGGGGTGACGTCGACCTCGTCATCCAGCTCGCCTCGCCCAAGGGCGCGGCGCGCATGGTCCAGCGTATCGGCCGCGCCAACCATCGCCTGGATGAGGCCAGCCGGGCTCTGTTCGTGCCCGCCAACCGCTTCGAGATGCTGGAGTGCCAGGCGGCGCGCGAGGCCATCGCCGAGAATGCCCTCGATACGGAGAAGGCGCGCACGGGCGCCCTCGACGTACTCGCCCAGCACATCATGGGCTGCGCCTGTTCCGAGCCCTTCGACCTCGTCGAACTCTATGACGAGGTGAGCTCGGCCGGCCCTTACCGGCGCCTCAGCTGGGAAGACTTCGAGGCGGTGGTCGATTTCGTCGCCACCGGCGGCTACGCCCTGCGCGTCTACGACCGCTTCGCGCGCATCGTGAAGGGCCAGGACGGCCGCTGGCGGGCGCGCAACGCCGAGACAGCTCTGCGCCATAGGCTCAATGTCGGGGCCATCGTCTCCCCGGCCATGCTGGCGGTGCGCATCGCCTTGGGCCGACGCGCTACGCCCGGGCGTAAGATCGGCGAGGTGGAGGAGGGCTATCTCGAGATCCTCGAGCCCGGCGACGCCTTCGTCTTCGCCGGCCGCGTGTGGCGGCTGGTTGGCGTCACCGGCGTCGACGTTCTGGTCACCCCCGCCCAGGGCGAGGAGGCTAAGATGCCGTCGTGGGGTGGCTCCAAGTTCGCCCTTTCCACCTTCCTCGCCCGCCGTGTGCGCGAGATGATGAGCGACGAGGATCACTGGCGGGTGCTGCCGGACGATGTGCGCGAGTGGCTGGAGCTGCAGCGCGACCACTCGGCCATCGCCGCCACCGACGAAATGCTGCTGGAGACCTTTCCGCGCGGCAAGCGCCATTTCCTCATCTGCTACCCGTTCGAGGGGCGACTGGCGCACACCACCCTATGCATGCTCTTGACCCGCCGCCTGGCGCGCGCCGGCGTCGGCCCGCTGGGCTTTGTCGCCAACGACTACGCGCTGGCCGTCTGGTCGCTGCAGCCCATGGACGGCCTCGACATGGCCGACCTCTTTGCAGAAGACATGCTGGGCGACGACCTGGAGTCTTGGCTCGCCGAGAGCGCGATGATGAAGGCCGCGTTCAAGGGCTGCGCCCTGATCGGCGGCCTGATCGAGCGGCGCTTTCCGGGCGACCGCAAGAGCGCGCGCGCGATCACCTTCTCCACCGATCTCGTCTACGATGTGTTGCGCCGCCACCAGCCCGACCACCTGCTGCTGCGCTGCGCGCGCGAGGACGCGGCCAGCGGGCTCGTCGACGCCGCGCGCCTGGGCGATCTCCTGAAGCGCATCGAGGGTCGCATCCGCCACATGACCCTGCCGCACCTCTCGCCGTTCTCGGTCGCGGTGATGATGGAGATCGGCAAACAGCCTTCGCCCGGCGACGCGGGCGACATGATTCTGGCCGCCGAGGCCGATCTGATCGCCGAGGCCCTCGCGTGAGCGGACTGGCGCTGGCGATCGCCGGCGAGCGGGTGACCGCCCGGCCGAGCGGCGCGCTGTGGATCGAGGCGGCCGGCGCGCTCGTCGTCGCCGACCTGCATTTCGAGAAGGGCTCGTCCTTCGCCGCCCGCGGCCAGCTCCTGCCACCCTACGACACCGGCGAGACGCTGGTCCGGCTGGAGGCCGAGGTCGCCGCCCTAGGCCCCCGCCTCATCGTTTTTTTGGGCGACGCTCTGCACGACTGCGAGGCCGAGGCGCGCCTCGCCGAACGTGACCGGCGGAAAATCGCCGACCTGGCGCTGGGCCGCGAATTGGTCTGGATCGCCGGCAATCACGATCCCGCCGGCCCGCGCGATCTGCCGGGCGAGTGCGTCGACGAGCTCGCCTTGGGCGCTATCCGCCTCGTGCACGAACCGGCCGCGCGTTCGGCTGCGGGAGAGATCGCCGGCCACCTGCACCCCTGCGCCCTGGTCGCCGGCGTGGGCCGACGGCGACGGTGCTTCGCGGCCGACGGCGAGCGGCTGATCCTGCCGGCCTTCGGGGCCTACGCTGGCGGGCTCAATGTGCGCGACCCGGCCATTCGCGGCTTGCTCGGCCCGAAGAAGCTTGCCGCCGTCCTCGGCGCCGGCCGCGTCCACGCTATCCCTTGGAACCGCCTGCGCGGCGATTGAAGCCTTGCGTTGAGCCGTCATTCGTGCACATTCTCGCCACAGTTTGTTCCCGCCGATGCGTTCGTGTGCAGCAAAGCGGTCCCCCAAAGCGTAGCCTGGCTAACCCGTCCGGAGGGATTATGGACAATCGTATTCTCAAGGCGCTCGCTCTTTCGGTTGCGGCCGGCGCGCTTGGCTTCGGCGGCGCAACGTCGGCCGCCACCTTTACGGGTTCGCTTTCCGACTGGGAGACCGCGGCCGGGACCTGGGCCGAGACGACGAACTATGGCGTGCCCGACGGGACCACGATCACCGGATTTACGACCACCGATGGCGTGCCTGTGTCCGTTGATGAACAGGTTCATTCGATCGGTGATGGCTGGGCGACATGGTCCGGCGGCTATACCGGACAGGTTCTCGCCGACTATTCGTCAACGTCGGTGACCTACACCCTGGGGGCCGGCGTCACAGGTTTCGGCTTCTTTGCGGAGCCAGATGAGTTTGACACCTTCGACATCACCTTGACCACCGCGGACGGCAGCTTGACGCAGGCCGTGCAAGGTGACGCCGGCGCGGAATTTTTCGGCTGGACAGGCAGCGGGATCACCAGCTTTACGGTGAGTTCCTCCGACGATTTCGCGGTGGGCGACTTTTACGACACCACCGCGCCCTTGTCCGTGCCTGAGCCGGCCATGTGGGCGATGATGCTGGCGGGCATCGCCGGCCTCGGCGCGGCCCTGCGCAGGCGTCGAGTCGGCGCAATCGCCGCCTGACCGCCGCCATCACCTGAGACCGTCCGCGCGGCGATTGACGCGCATGGCGGGAGACGGCTGATCTCGCGCCCGCTAAGCTGGGGCTTTCGCGCCGCGGGAGAGCGCCATGTCCAGGACCATCGTCGTCGTCGGGTTCGGCCCCGGAATCTCCACCGCCGTCGCTGAGAAATTCGGCGCCGAGGGCTTCTCCGTCGCCCTCGTCGCCCGCAGTGAGGCGCGTCTGGCCGCCGGCGTCGCGGCGCTCGAGGCCAAGGGTGTCGCCGCCGTCGCGATCCCGGCCGATGCGGGCGACCCCGCCGCAGTCCGCGCCGCCATCGGCAAGGCGCGCGCCGCGCTGGGCCCGATTACCGTCATCCACTGGAACGCCTACGCCGGGAGCGACGTCGGCGATCTCATGGCTGTCGACCCGGCCGCCGTGCGGGAGGTGTTCGACGTCGCCGTCGTCGGCCTCATCGCCGCTATCCAGGAAGCCCTCCCCGATCTCAAAAGCGCCAAGGATGGCGCCGTCCTCGTCACCAATGGCGCCTTCGGGGAGCTCGGGCCGATGTTCGACGCCTTCGCCATCAGCCTGAACGCCATGGGCGTCGCCCTGGCCAACGCCGCCAAGCATAAGCTCGTCGGCCTCCTCGCCGAGCGGCTGAAGAACGACGGCGTCTATTTCGGCGAGGTCATGGTCGCCGGCGCGGTCAAGGGCACCCCCTGGGCGAACGACGGCGCCAGCATCGAGGCCGCGACCGTGGCGGGCCGGTTCTGGGATCTTTACCAGGCCCGCGGCGAGACCTATGCGCGGGTAAGTTGAGGCCTGAGCTGCATTCGAGTGCATAGGATGGGAGCGGCGCCGTGAGCTTTGACACGCCATTGGTTCTGCAAGGTCCCCTGCGGAGCCCCCGGCAGATGCTGGGTGACCAGGAGTACGGTGGCCACGCCTCCATTCACGACGACTCCATGGCGGAGAAGTTGGGCTTTCGGGCCGGGCCCATCGAAGGGCCAACCCATTTCAGCCTGTTCCCGCCGCTGATGGCTCACATCTGGGGACGGGAGTGGTTCGAGCGCGGCTGTTTGTCAGCCCACTATCAGAACATGGTTGTCGAGGGTGAAGAGGTTCGGGCCTCGGTGGAGATCCCCGGGGGCGGCGGCGGGTCGACCCGTGCGTGGGCGGAAAAGGCCGACGGCACGCCGGTGCTCGAAGCCAGCGCCAGTCTCGGCGCGGGCCCAACCTTGCTGGCGGCGCGTCTCGCGGCGCTGCGTCCGGCCGAACATCTGGTCATCCTTGCGGATCTCAAGGTGGGCATGACGGGCCCCGAGGACGAGCGCGTGCGGATGGACCCCGACCAGCACATGGGCGCGCTCTATCCGTTCTCGCTCAATCAGAAGCTGGCCGTGATCACCGAGCCGTCGCCCTGGTATTCGGACGCGGCCGCGTCGCCCTGGGGCCGCCCGATCATTCCGCTGGAGATGATCAGCGTGCTGGCTGAATACAGCAGCCATAAGGCCCGCTTTCCGGTCAAGGGGCCGGCGGTCGGTCTGTTCGCAGACCAGGAGATACGCCTCGTCGATGGCCCCCTGTTCGTGGGCGAGGACTATGTGATCCGACGCGAGATCGTCGCCTTGTCGGAGAGCCGCCGGACTGAATCCTTCTGGGTCCGCACACGCATCTATGATTCATCCGGCGCGGCTCTGAAGGCGGAGATGCTGCTCAACCACGCCACCTTGAAGGATTCCTACGCCGCCTACGCCTCCGAAAGCGCGGCGGCGCAGGGCTGAGCCGCCGTCCGACCCAGCCCTTCAGTGCGCCGTGGCCCTGGCGCGGGCGGCGGCGAGTTCGGTCCAGGCGGGCGCGTACCTCAGCGCTTCGTCGTACTTGGCCTTAGCGCCGGGCAAGTCGCCCTGGCGCGCCAAGGCGTCGCCCCAGGCTTTGAGGGGATCGGCCCAATGCGGGCCGCGCTGGTGGGACGCGTCGAACTTGGCGATGGCGCCGGCAAGGTCGCCATGGCGGGCGAGGGCGATCCCCCACGAATAGTAGCTGGCCGGCAGGTCCGGTGCGAGGGCGACGGCGGCGGCGTAGGCGCGCTGAGCGCCGGGCCAATCGCCGCGCCGATCGAGAATGTCGCCCTTGAACCGATAGCAATTCACGAAGCGGCCGGCCCCCGCCAGCACGGCGTCGGCCTTGTCCGGATGGCCGGCCGCCTCCTCCACTGGCGCGATCCAGCAGGTGTAGCCGGGGTAGCTCGAGGACACGCTGGGATTGGCGTAGGCGGCGCCGAACGCCTCCATCCACGAGACCGCCCCGGTCGTGTCGCCGGCGTCCATCGCCAGCCGGCCGCGAACGAAGTCGGCGATCGCCACGGCCATCGGGTCGACGCCGGTGGTCAGCTGGAGATGCAGGGCGGCCGACGCCTGATCGTGGAGCCGAATGTCGACATCGGCGAGATTGGGTTCGATGTCGGACTGTTCCGACCCAACGCCGCCATAGGCCTTGGCGTCGGCGACGATTCCTGCTCGCCAGGCCTGCAGGTTCCAGGTCAGCCAATCCAGGTTCTGGTAGGCGATCTCGGGGGCGGCACCCGGCCGGCCGCCGGCCGCGGATTGCATGGCGTGGCCGGCGCCCCAGGCGCCTTCTTCGTCGCCGAGCATGATCAGCGCGCCGATCACCTCGTCGTAGGCCGCCCAATAGTCGGGCTTCAACTTCAGCGCCGCCTTGTAGAGCGCCAGGGCTTGCCGGGTGTCGGCGCCGGTCTCCTCCAGCGCATCGCCCCAGGTCTTGAGGAGAAGAGGGCGTTCGACTGGGTCCGCCCCGACGAATGCGGCCTTGCAAAAGGCCGCTGCTTCGGCGGGCCGCCCCACATTGACCAGATAGGCTGCGTAGGCCGCCGGCTGCGACTGGCCATAGACATATTCGGCCGCCTGAGTGGTCAGACCGTCGAGGTCCTGAGCCGGGCCGGTGAAGGTCTTGGGCGTGACGCCGTCGCCGCGGACGGTCAGAGCCAGATTGCCGTCGGGCGCCAGCACGAGGTCGCCGCCAATTCTCAGGTCGTGGCCGAAGCGTTGTCTGAGCAGGCGGTTGATGTCACCGATGGAGACGCCCGTGCCGGGCGCCTCGACCTTGATGTCGTTGTTCCAGGCGCTGGAGAGGCTCCGCTTGCTCTCGGCGCCGCGGGCGCCGGCTTCCAGCTTGGACAGCCGGTCGAGCAAGCCGCTGGCGACCACCTGGCCCGTGAGCCCGCGCGGCGCCAGCGCCGCCGGGGTGTCGAAGGCTTCGACGATCACCGAGTGGGACGTGAAGGCGTCGTGCAGCATCACCACCAGGCCCAGGGCGACCATGGCGGCGATCAGCATGATGAACACCTGGGCCGCCGCCCGCACAAGGTCGATGAAGCGCTTGAGGCGCAGATGCGAAAGCTGAACCTTCAGGCGCGCCAGTTGCAGTCCGCCCTGCGCGCGCAAGTCCTCGGTCTGGGTGTCGACCAGAGCCGATTGCTTGCGAAAATACTCCGCGGCTTCCGGCGGCAAAGCGGCGGCCTTCACCGCCAGCGCGGCGGCGACGGGATCGAGCGCGCCCGGTTCACCCAGGGTCTCTTCGGCGTCGCCCGCCTCGCCGCGGCCGAATAGGCCGCCCACCAGCTCTTCGTCCGCCATGCCGTGACCTTAGCGAGAAGCTCCCGTCAGGGTCGCCGATGCCGGGCGCCTTTGCAACTTGACCAGCTGGCGATGGGGGCCTGTTTTCGGCCCAGATCCGTCCTTACGAACACCCGTCCACGAGAACGAGTTTGCTCGTCGTCGTTTCGTGACGAACGCGGAACAGATCCTGGCACTCCGGGTCGCTCAGAAAGGCCTCGGCGTTCTCCCGCGCCGGGAACTCGATCACCACCATCCGCTCCGGCCTCCAGTCGCCCTCCATCGTGGTCGGCTGAACACCCTGAACGATGTATTTCCCTGCGTGTTTCTCGATGAACGCCGGGATGGCCGCGATGTACGGTCTGAAGCCCGCGAAATCGTGAATGGTCAGGTCGAGAACGAAGTAGGCTTTCATATTTCCAAAACCCCTATCTTCGCGGATGATCAGAGCCGCGATCTCGTGTCCACCCTACGGACATCGGACGCCAGGGGCCGCGAGCGCGTTGCCGACCGACTGGCGATTTTGCAACTTGGCCCGCAAATGACCGGCGAGATATCAGCAATCCTGTTGGGCCAACGTACCCGCAACCGGATCATCGAATATCTCGAGCTCGCCTCCTCCTTCGAGCATCAGCTGCAATACGAGGCGAACGTCCCCGTCGCGAACGTTCCCGCTGAGGTGATCAACCAGTGGGAGGATTGGGTTCGGATCGACGATGTCGATAGTTTCTCGGAGCCCGTCTGGTCCGGGCGGGGAGCGTGCGGCGATCCGCGCGTTTCATGCCGTCTGGCTGGGCGTGGCGGACGACACGCCCGACCCGATGCCGCCGCTGGGCGCGTTGATCGGCGCCGAACCATGGCGGCGGCTACGACTCGCGGCGGACGAAGCGCTGCGGGTCTTCCAACAGCGCGGCAAGTTTTCCGACGACCTTGAGCAACATATTCCGAGCTGAACGCCCGGGACTGAGTGGACTTGCCGCATCCGCGCGGCTGTCTGAAGCGTTGATGGCGGCGATTGGGCTCGCACGAGCCCTAGTCGGACAATCAAGAAAAAAGCCGCGCACACGGCGCGGCCAAGTGGTCAGGGAGGAAACGCCCCGAGAGGAGCAAAGGCGTCAGCGACGCCTCACACCTTCAACCTATGGCTCGATCGACATCGATCAAGCGAAAGCGGCCCCGTTCAGCGAAGCATCCGCGATCTGACTGGCGAACGCACAACAAATGAGCGCTGGCGCCTGAGGGCGCCTTCAGCATCGCCGAACAACAACCTAGACGGCGGCGGCAGTGTCCCTGCGGGAGCTTCGCAACACGGCGCCCAGCCCGCCGAAGCCGACCAGCATCGGGGCCCAGGCCCGGAGGGCGCCAGTTCAGAAGTGTCGACTAGGGGTCTGAACGCAAATCTCAGAGTATAATTTGATTATAAGTTTATTCTATAAATTATAAAACATTATTTTACAATTCAGTGCGGCAATTTGGCGCACGTGTTAGCGGTTTATGTGCGTCATAGGCGAGATTATACGGACACCGTCGTACGAAATTGCGTTATAGGATTCGCAATTACAGAATATTATGGATAGCAACTTGGCGATCTGCATTATTACTACACTGATATTCGGAATTCTCAGTCCTCGCGGTTTTGCTCCATGACCCCCGGCGCGTGAGAAGCCGAGCAAGGCGCCGCGTGGTTGGTCATGCGAGCCGAGGTCCGATGCGTCGGGTCTCGGCGCAAGCCGCGCCTTAGCCAAATCGAAGCCGATCATGTGCGCGACGCTGGGTTGCGCCGCGCATGACATCGAAAGAGAATTTATGACACACCAGTTTGAAGTGGCCGCCGTCGTCCTGGATGTACAGGACCCTGACCGGATACAGCACTTGCTTCGGCAGTTTGGGACTGACGTTCGCATCGTACATCAGAAAAATGTTACCGTTTTCGTCAGTCGTGAATGCGCCAAATCGGAAGTCTGGGCCATAGCGTCTTTTATGCGCGATCTGGCGTGCGCAAGAGTTATATTCGAGTATATTTGTATCGGCGACGCCAAGGATGCCATTCTGGGTTACCAGGCGGCGCTCGAGGGCTTGGACGCCATGGCCCGGCCGGCCGCCTGACTCAGGCTTGCGGTCGAGTTGCGCCACTTTGAGTGCGAACCGCGTCCAAAACAGCCTTCGATGCGTCGGCGCGAGGCGTCCGCGACCAGGCAGCGAAGTTCGAAAACCCGAACTAACTCGCGGCCAGTCACAAGGTGGGCCGTCGCGCTCTTACGAGTTGACCGGAAGAGGGCGCGCGCCAGCGCAGGCGATCGGCCTGTAAGCGTTACCATTTTTTACAGTGGAGCGCCGTGGAACAGTGTAGATTGAAGTGGGATCCATCGAATATCCTCGAAGGGCGAGCGCGCTGCATTCGCAAAACGACAGATGAGAATAGCGGTTCTCGACGATGATCCTGAGCAACTGGATGCTGTGTGCGGGTTGATGGTGAAGGCGGGTTACTCCTGCCATTCATTATCGACGGCGGAGC
>Ga0302314_10012249_pt1 | contig 14866 bp, 11 predicted proteins | sample III_Palsa_N2_3_FD_200533 | JGI IMG/M metagenome (GOLD analysis project Ga0302314, IMG submission 200533) | Peat permafrost microbial communities from Stordalen Mire near Abisko, Sweden - III_Palsa_N2_3 | ecosystem: Environmental > Terrestrial > Soil > Palsa > Peat permafrost | place: Sweden... | reverse complement strand
GGCCGGCGACCATGACTTCCTGGTGGCCCAGGCGCAGGCCATGTTCGACGACATGGACGGGCGGCTCGGCGACTTCTACCGGATGATGGCGGCGGGCGGATTCCTCGACCTGAAGAACCGGCCCGGCAAGGCGGGCGGCGGCTTCTGCACGTCCTTCCCCACCGTCGGCGCGCCGTTCATCTTCGCCAACTTCAACGGCACCAACCACGATATCGGAGTCTTCACCCACGAGATGGGCCACGCCTTCCAGAACTGGCAGAGCCGCGGCCTGCCCGGCATCGACTATCTCTGGCCGACCATGGAGGCGGCGGAGATCAACTCCATGGGCCTCGAATTCCTGACCTATCCGCAGATCGGCCGCCTGGTGGGCGATGCGGAGGCAGCGCGGTTCCGGCGCATGCACCTGATCACCTCGCTGGCATTCCTGCCTTACGGCGTCTGCGTCGATCACTTCCAGCACGAGGTTTACGCCAACCCCGATGCAACGCCGGCCGAGCGGCATGCGATGTGGCAGCGTCTCGAGCGGCGGTACATGCCGTGGACGGAGTACGGGGATCTCGGCTACCCGGCGATGGGCGGGCGGTGGCAGGCGAAGACGCATATCTACCGCTCGCCGTTCTACTACATCGACTACACGCTGGCGCTGTGCTGCGCGCTGCAGTTCTGGGTCAAGTCGCTGAAGGACTATAAGGGGACGCTCGAAGCCTATGTCGCCCTGTGCGGCCGGGGCGGCTCGGCACCGTTCCAGGAGTTGGTCCGCTCGGCCGGGCTGGTCTCGCCCTTTGCACCGGGGGCACTCGCCGAAGTCGTCGCCGAAGCCGCCAAACGCCTGGCCGCCTGAAGCCGGCCCAGGATCGGAGTTCTCTCATGCGTTTTACCTTCGCCCTGCTCGGTGTCAGCGCGGCGGCTTTGCTTGGCTGCAGCAGCACGCCCGAACTCGCCACCGCGCCGGCCGCGTCCCCGGCCACACCGGGGGCGACGACGGTCTTCGATGCCGCCTTCATCGACACGGCGGTCGATCCCTGCCACGACCTCTATCGCTATGCCTGTGGCGGCTGGATCAAGGCCAATCCGACGCCGCCGGACCAGCCCTCCTATGGCCGCGGGCGCGAGCTTACGAACAGCAATCGCGAAATAATGCGCCAGTTGCTGGACGATGCCGCGGCCCATCCGACCGAAGCCAACCGCAAGGTTGCCGATTTCTACGGCGCCTGCAGCGACGAGGCGGCGGTCGATGCCAAAGGGCTCGGCCCGCTGAAGCCGGAGTTGGCGCGGATCGCCGCCCTGCGCAGCAAGAAGCAGCTGCCGGCGCTGCTGGCGCATCTGCACGAGATCGGCGTCGATGCCCTGTTCGGCTTCGGTGACCAAGCCGATTTCAAGGACGCGTCGCACGGCATCGCCGCCGTGTCACAGGGCGGGCTCGGCCTGCCCGACCGCGACTACTATTTCAAGACCGACGAGAAATCGGTGCAGCAGCGCGCGGCTTACCAGGCGCATGTCGCCAAGATGCTGGTGCTGCTGGGCGATGCGCCGGACCAGGCGGCAGCGGAGGCGAAATCGATCCTGGCGCTGGAAACGGCACTGGCCAAGCCCGCGCTCAATCGCGTGCGCCGGCGCGATCCCAGCGCCGTCTATCACAAGATGCCGGCCGAGGCGCTGGGGGATTTGGCGCCGGATTTTGCCTGGGCTGCCTATTTCAAGGCGTCTGGAGCGCCCCCTTTCGCCGAGCTGAACGTCGCCGAGCCGGCCTTCGCTAAGGGCGTCGACGGGGTGATCAAGAGCACATCGCTGCCGGTTCTGAAGACCTATCTGCGCTGGCAATTGGTGCACGCCGCCTCGCCGATGCTGTCCAAGCCCTTTGTCGATGAAAGCTTCGCCTTCTATGGCCAGACGCTGAGAGGCGCCAAGGAGTTGGAACCGCGCTGGCGCCGCTGCGTGATCGCGACCGATGTGGCGCTCGGCGAGGCGCTGGGCCGGCTCTATGTCGACAAGGAATTCGGGCCGGCCGCCAAGGACCGGATCGAACAGCTCGTCGCCGATCTGCGCGCGGCCTATGCCAAGGATCTCGAAGCCCTGCCCTGGATGGGCGAGGAGACCAAGAAGAAGGCGCTGGAGAAGCTTCAGGTCATGGTCGACAAGATCGGCTATCCCGAGAAATGGCGCGACTACAGTGCGCTCGACGTCAAGCGCGACGACGCACTCGGCAATGGCTTGCGCGCCGCGGCGTTCGAGACGCGACGCCAGCTCGCCAAGATCGGCCAGCCGGTCGATCGCGGCGAATGGGGCATGACGCCGCCGACCGTCAACGCCTATTATTCGCCACTGCACAACGACATCAACTTCCCGGCCGGCATTTTGCAGCCGCCATATTTCAGCCTGACCGCGGATGATGCCGCGAATTACGGCGCCATCGGTTCGGTCATCGGCCACGAGATGACGCATGGCTTCGACGACAAGGGCCGGCAATTCGACAAGGACGGCAATCTCGACAATTGGTGGACCAAGGATGACGCCAAGAATTTCGAGAGCCGGGCCAGCTGCCTCTCGGACCAGGCCAGCAGCTTCACCGCGGTCGACGACGTCAAGCTCAACGGCGCGCTGACCTTGGGCGAGAACACGGCGGATAATGGCGGCATCCATATTGCCTATGCCGCCTACAAGGCGCGGACAGCCGGACAGCCCGACGCCAAACTCGCCGGCTATACCGGCGATCAGCGCTTCTTCCTCGCCTATGCGCAGAGCTGGTGCAACAACGAGACGCCGGAATTCGCCCGTCTGCACGCGTTGAACGACCCGCATCCTGCTTCGGAATTCCGTGTCAACGGCGTGGTCTCGAACGTGGCGGAGTTCGCCAAGGCATTCAATTGCCCGGCCGGCGCCGCCATGGTCCGGGAGCAGGCGTGCCGGGTCTGGTAGGCAGGCTGCGCAGCCGCCGTGGCGGCTTGACCCATCGCTGCGGCGGCGCCGGCCCCAGAGGGGCCGGCCCGGATCCGCAAGCGTTACTCGCCGATGACTCGGCGGTCAGGTGAAATAGAGCGTCGCAACCACTGTTGTGCTCAGGACGAGCAGCCCGAAGAGCAGCATCTCATCCTCCTATCGCTGGACGGCGGCGACCTGCACGGGCAGGCGCGGGCAGGTGACCGTGACGGCGCTATAAGGCGAGTCGTCGGTCGAGTACAGCTCCGTATAGCTCGTGGAGCAGCTCGAATTGGCACTGCCGACGACCTCGATGGTCTCGGCGTTGACGCTGGCCGTGCTCAGAACGGCAAAGGCCAGGCCGGCAATCAGGGCAACACCGAAATTCCGCGTATTCATTTTTCGAACTCCTGTTCCAAGCGGGTTCGCCGCGCGGCTGCCGCGCGGCGTGAGTCCGGGGGCGCCGCGGCGATGGCCGCGATCGGGGACTCTTGTATCTGGGTGGGAAGTGACGGGCGGGTGGCCGGGGCGAATTGCGCGGCGGCACGCCATCGCCCGTCACTTCATGCCAATGCTGTGGTGTTCTCGGCGATCCTGTCCGGCGACCGCATGGGGATGTGGGCTTCCGGAACTTCGAGACACCGGCCAACTCCGGCATGACTGAGCTATTTCACGCGCCGTGCCAAGTCGGCCTATCGGGATAAGTGTTTGATATTATTGAGGTGGCGAGATCGGTGTCGTGTTCGGTGGTCCGGCCGCGTGCCAGGAACGGATATCCCGTCGCGGAAAACACCACTCGGTGGCGAAATCCGCGATTTGTGCGTTGCCTTCTCCGAGTGCAAGCCTGCATTGCAGCGGCCGAGGGCGACGCGCGCTCCCGTGCCTGCCGGTCCAGGGCAGCGCGACGGCCGGCCAGAAACCGGGCGATCTGCACAAACGGCAAGATTTCAGCGATGCATAAGATATTGTCGTGCCCGGCGATCCGGCTGGCCGTGGCAAATCTGCTCGGCATGCCGGACGCGACGACGAAGGAGGCCAATGCGATGACAGGGCGTATTGCCGGGATCTATCGGCATCCGGTGAAAGGCTTTACCCCGGAAGCGCTCGACCAGGCCGATCTCGAGGCTGGTGCGACCTTTCCCTGCGATCGACTGTTCGCCGTCGAGACCGGCCCCTCCGGCTTCGATCCGGCGGCACCGGGTTTTGTGCCGAAGCAGAAATTCGCGGTCCTGGCGGCCATTGCCGATGTCGCGAAGGCGCGCACGAATTATGACGAGAAGAGCGGCCTCTTGCGGGCGACCGCGCCCGGCCGGCCGGATTTTGCCGGGGTGCTGGCCGAGGCTGCGGGATGCCAAGGCTTCGAAGCATGGCTCCGCGACTTGCTCGGCCCCGACATCCGCGGACCGCTGCGGCTGGTGCAGGCGCCCGGGCACCGGTTCCTGGACCACCCGCTCGGCCATGTTTCCATCATCAACCTGGCCAGCGTCCGGGACCTGGCATCGAAGCTCGGTCGCCCGGTCGATCCGCTGCGTTTCCGCGCCAATTTCTATGTCGATGGCTGGCCGGCCTGGATCGAACTCGAGGCCGGCGGCGCCGAGTTCCAGCTGGGATCGGCGCGCGCCGCGCTGTTCAAACCGATCATCCGCTGTGCCGCCACCCATGTCGATCCGGTGACGGCCGAGCGCGACATGGATGTCGTCCGGGCGCTGTTCGACCATTACGGCCATCGCCATTGCGGCGTCTATGTCCATGTCACCGAGGCCGGCCGGGCGGCACTGGGCGACCCTGCAGACCGGGTTTCCGTCAGCTCCGCCGATGTGCTGTGACCGGGTGCTGCCGTTTCTGCCAAGCCCCGAGCAATACTGCCTCGCGCGCCGGCGTCGGCCCGGTCGGCTTCCAGGCGTAGTCGGGCGCTCGCGTGTCCAGCCAGGCCGCCGTGTCCAGATAGGTCTCCGACAGCGGCCGGAATTTCAGCCCGGCGCTGACGGCGCGGCGACAATCCATGGCGAGCAGCCCGGCCTGGGCGGCATTCGCCGGAATCCAGAAGGGCAGGGCTACCGCTTCTTCCTGCCCGAGCAGGAAATCATCGTCGACCCAATCGAATTCGGCAGCACTGTCGAGCGCCTGCCGGCCGGTATCGAGCAGGCCGCCCATGGTCAGCGCCTCGGCCGGACCAGTCGCGTTATAGAGGCCCGCCGCCTTGGACTCGACCATGCGGATCATCCAGGCCGCGAGGTCGCGGGCATCGATGAGCTGGATCGGCGCCTCTGCCCGGCCCGGCACCAGCATCGTGCCGCCGCGCCGCAGCCGCGCCACCCAATAGCCGAAGCGGTCCGACGGATCATGCGGCCCGACGATCAGGCCGGGGCGGATGATCAAGGTTCGGCCGGGCAGGACCGCATCGACCGCGGCTTCGCACAACCCCTTGAGCGCGCCATAGGTCTCGGGTGTCACGGCTTCGACCAGCGGATCGTCGAGGGTCGCGATCGGCGCCGTCTCGTCGAGGCCGGGCCGCTCGGGCTTGGCATAGGTCGAGATGGTCGAGACAAAGCAGTAATGCTCCGCTGCCGTTTCGAGCGCGATGGCACTCTGCCGCACCAGGCGCGGGACATAGCCGCTGGTGTCGATGACCGCATCCCACCGGCGTCCGGTCAGCGCGCCGAGGCCGCCATCGCGATCGCCGGCGATCTGCTCGACCATGGGATAGAGCCCGGGATTGGTCCGGCCGCGATTGAACAGGGTCACCGCATGGTGCCGTTCGAGCGCGGCGTCGACGAGGTGGCGGCCGAGAAAATTCGTGCCGCCGAGAATCAGCAGGCGAAACACCGGGCGCCCTCCCTGGTGGGGCAGTTCCGGCGAGCCTAGATCCTGCGCTCGATCATGGAAAGCGGCAAAAGAGTCTCGGCGGGTGTCCCTGGTTCGGGAACACCCGCCGGACCCGTGGCTCAGGCTGCCGCCTGGGCCTGGTCGACGCTGAGCAGCCGGGCATAGAGACCGCCCGGACGATTGGCCAGCTCGGTATGCGTGCCGTCTTCGACGATCCGGCCACGATCGAAGACCAGGATCCGGTCGGCATGCCGGACCGTGGACAGCCGATGCGCCACGATGATCGTGGTCCGGCCGGCCATGGCTTGGCTCAGCGCCTGCTGGATGGCGTGCTCATTGGCCGTATCCAGGCTCGACGTCGCCTCGTCGAAGACCAGCACGGGCCGTGAGGCCGCCAGCGCCCGGGCGATGGCGACGCGCTGCCGCTCGCCGCCCGACAGCTTGATGCCGCGCTCGCCGACCAGCGTCTCGTAGCCATGGGCCAGGTTGGCGATCATGGCGTCGAGCCGTGCCCGCCGCGCCGCCTCATGGATCTGGCCCCGGGTCGAATTGGGCGCGCCATAGGCGAGGTTGTCGGCGATGGTCCGGTGGAACAGCGCCGGATCCTGCGGCACCAGAGCGATCGCCTGGCGGACGCTGGCCCTCGTGCAGCCCGCAATATCCTGGCCATCGATCAGGATCCGCCCCTGCTGCGGCCGATAGAGACCGAGCAGCAGCTTGACCAGGCTGCTCTTGCCGCCGCCGGACGGACCGACCAGCGCCACCGTCTGACCGGGCGCGATGTCCAGGTTCAGCTCCTCGAACACTGAGGCGCCGGCATCGGCGTAGCGGAAACCAACCTGCTCGAAGCGAATGCTGCCGCGGCCGGCAGTGAAGCTGCGCAGACCCTTGTCCTGGTCGGCCTCGCAGACCCGGCCGAGCAACCCGACCAGTTCGGTCATCTCGGAGACGGCATTCTGCGCCTCGCGCACGCCGCGGCCGATATTGCCGAGCCAGCCGCGCAGCACGAAGCCGCTGCCGATCACTGTGGCGACGGTACCGGCATCGACCTGGCCGAAGCGCGCCTGCAGCAGGACGATGGCGATCGGCGCCACCAGGATCACGGCCGAAATGCCGGTTTGCAGCTGGTCGCTGTTGACGGCGCCGTTCCAGGCATCGATCAGCTTGTTGCACCATTGCGCGACGGTCTTGCGCAGCCGCGCCTCTTCCAGCCGCTCGGTCGCCCAGGCCTTGACCGCGGCGTTGTTGCCGAGCACATCGACCAGCTCGCCGGTGATCTTGCTGTCCTGGGCGAAGGCAGCCGTCATCAGCGGCATCACCCGGGTCCGGTTGTACCAGGTGATGACGGTGAAGTAGACGACGCTGCCGGCCAGCATGGTGGCCGCCGCAAGCGCGCTGTCGGGCGCGATCGTGCCGGCCGTCACCAGCACCAGCAGGATCGAGGGCAGGAAAAAGAAATAACAGCAGCTGACCAGCATGTCGTAGCCCTGGGCCGCGCGCGTGATCTTGCGCGCCGTCGCCCCGGCAAAATTATCCGCATGCCAACTCGTGTCGAAGGCCTGGACCTTGGTGAAGCCCGAGGCGACGATGGCGGCCATGGCCTGGGCGGTATGGCGATTGATGGCGCGGTCGCTGACCCAGCGGGCACAGATCGCGGCCAGCAGCACGCCCAGGATCGCCGCCAGATCGAAGCCCAGCACGTCCAACCCGGTATCGCGGCCGGCATGCTCGACCGCGAGGCCGATGAGCCGGGTCGAGGCGACGGTGAGGACGACATGTGCGAACATGCCGCTGGCGAAGCCGATGACCCGCAGCCAATCCGCGCGCAGATAGTCCAGCACGAACCGGGTGACGGCCCGGGCATTGCCGGCGGGGGCTCTCTCCTCGATTCTGGCCATGATGCGCCTTTCAGAGACAGGCTCACCGGCACCGCCCGATGGCGGTTCCGGAAGCTGGCGTGCAGGGTCATAGGCGCTAACTTAAGGAGTCTCTGCCACTGTCGGAGCGTGAGAAAAAGGGGTCAGAGTGAATTTCCCGCCACATCCTTTTCCGCGCGGGACCCGTGCGTCGAGGAAATTCACTCTGACCCCTTTTTCTCAAGGCCTCGGACGGAGCAGGAAATTCCTTAAGTTAGCGCCTATGGCGTGCAGGGTGGCCCCGAAATGGGGCGCGATAAAACATCCGATACCGGAACTATTGCGCAAGCGCAAGACGTTTCTTCGATCGGCCGGCTTTGATAGGCCGGCGCCGGCGCGCTATGATCGCCGGCGGAGAGACCAGCATGATCGATTGGCAGCGGGATCGGGACGCAGAACAGAACCGGGCGACGCGCAGCCTCGCGGGGCTGGCGGTATCGCTGTTCCTGGTCGTGGTCGGCCTGTTCCTCATTCAGAAATTGGGCAATATGGCGCGGCTGGAGGATTGCCTGCTGTCCGGGCGCAGCAATTGTGAGCTGCTCGAGACCGCCGGCCGATAGCGGCACGCTATTGCGGCGTGCCCTTGATCCAATCCTTGAATTTACCGGCGGGTAGCGGGCGCGAGATCAGGTAGCCCTGCATCGTGCCGATATTGGCGTCGCGCACGATCTTCAGCTGGGCGGTGGTTTCGACCCCTTCGGCGACCATCTCCAGGCCAAGATCCTCGCAGATCGATGCGATCGAGAACAGGATCGACCAGGCATGCTGGCTGGTCGCGACTTCGAGCAGGAAGGAGCGGTCGATCTTGACGACGTTGAGCGGCAAGGTCCGGATCATCGACAGTGACGAATAGCCGGTGCCGAAATCATCGAGCGCGATGGTGAAACCGGCATCGCGCGCGGCCTGCAGCTGGGTCAGCACGGCACCGCCGCCGAGCGTCGCCGATTCCGTGATTTCCCATTCGACCGCGGAAAACGGGATGCCTTCTTCTTCGACGATGGCGGTCAGCTCGGCCAGGCAATCGGGATCGCGCAGCTGGACCGGCGACAGATTGATCATGACCCGACGCAATTCGCCGGACGCGATCAACGGCTTCATCTCGCGGCAGGCCTGGCGGGTCACCCACTTGCCGACATCGCCGATCAGGCCCGAGGTCTCGGCGACATCGATGAATTCGACCGGCGATATCGGGCCGCGATGCGGATGATCCCAGCGCATCAGCGCCTCGGCCCCGACCACCTTCTCGGACTTGGCGTCGACCTGGGCCTGATAGGCGAGGCTGACCTGGCCGCTGTCCAAGGCGTCGCGCAGCTCATGGGCGAGGAAGGCGCGCGACCGATGCGCCTGCTCCAGCTCGGCCGAGAAGGCGAGCACACCCTTGCGGTGCAGGTGCTTCGCCGATTTGAGCGCGATCTCGCCCTGGCGAATGACGTCGGCCGGGGTGGTGCCGGCCTGGAACGCGGCGGAAAGACCGAAGCTTAAGCCCAGCCGCATCTTCTGGTGATCGACGGTGACCGATTCATGCAGCTGCTGGCGCAGGGTTTCGGCATCCCGGTGATCGAGCACCAGGCAGAAGACATCGCGATAGAGACAGCCGACGCGATCGGAGTAGGGATGCACGGCCAGGAGCCGGGCCGCAAAGGCGCGCAGCAGCGTATGCCCGAATTCGTCGCCGAGCCCGGTCGTGTAATTGGAGAAGCCATCGATATTGACGATGAGCGCGCTCGGCGCCTTGCCGTGTTCGATCATCCGTTCGATGCTCTGCTCAAGCCGCGGGCGCGAGGCGAGGCCGGTCAGGCGGTCGGTATAGGCAAGCTCCGAGACATGGTCCAGCAATCGGGCATTCTCGATGCCGAGCGCCACGTTCTGGCAGAACAGCCGGAGCAGATCCTGCTGCATCGCATCGATCTGCATCCGGCTCGCCAGGTAAATGACGCCGTCCCAGTCCTGGCCGGCGAGATAGAGGGCCGCGTCATGGGGCGTCGTCGCATCGGCCCTCTGCTCGAAGGCCTGTTCGATCGCCCGTCGTGCCGCCGGATCGTTGAGCCGGTCGAGCGGATGGTCGAGCTGCGGGCCGAACCGGCCGGTGGCGCCGACCACCTGGATCGTGCCGTGGCTGGACGGACGGATGCACAGCACCCCGTCCGGCAACTGGCCCAGATGCGACGCCAACTCGCTGACGACACCCCGATAGAAGTCGCTGAGGCCCCGCCGCCGCATCAGCCCGGCCGAGGCGTCGATCACGGTGCGCAGGCCCTTGCGGTTCTGCTCCAGTGTGCGGATCTGCTGATAAGACCTGAGTGCGCAGACGACCGAGGTCCAGAGCAGGGTCTGGGTCAGCTCGGTCTTCTCCTTGTAGTCGTTGATATCGTAGCGCTGGATGACTTCGAGCGGCGGAGCGTAGCCGGGCTGGCCGGTGCGCAGGACGATGCGGATCGCGTCGTTGTGCAGTTCCTCGCGGATCTGGCGCGCCAGATCGAGCCCGGCATGCTCGGTCTCCATCACGACATCGAGCAACACGCAGGCGATATCCGGCATCGACGCCAACAGCTTCTTGCCGGCATCGCCCGAGGCGGCGTGGATCAGCTTGATCGGGCGCCCGTCGAATTTCATGGCGCCGAGTGCCAGTTGCGTTGCTTCGAAAACCGCCGGCTCGTCATCGATGACGGCGACCAGCCACCAGTTTTCCTCACCGCCGGAAACGGCGGGATCCAGCACGTCTTCGTCGAGAAACTGGATGGCTTCGTCTTCCGAGCTGTGCTCTGTCATTCAGCTCGCCCTTAGCGGCCCCGCCCGCAGCCCGTATCGATGATTGGCAACGCTTTAACTCCGTTCAGCGAATACCCGGGCGGCCAAGGCGATTGTTCGGCCGGGCGGACCAGATAACTGCCCCTAATTTGGTTACACGTCCCGTAACGGGGCGACAACCACAAAATCGTCAGAGCCTGTACTATCTTGAGGTGACGAATAATTTACTCTTAACTTTGTGCCAAGAGTTGACGGCCACATTGCCCTTTCGCGCGGGCGGCCTTGGGCGGATCAGATCCGCTTGCTGCGGCGCTTGACCTGGAACTCGCCCATCATCCGGGCCGGCTCGTCCGAGTCCCAGGATTGGGCGAAGGCAGCAATGCCGGCCTCGATCGCCGCACCGACCGGCAGATCCTCCCAAGCGGCGATCAGCCGCTTCTGCCGTTTCACGGCATTGGGGCCGGCGGTGAACAGGGCCTGCAACAGGCCCTCGATCGCCGCGTCGAGTGCATCGGCCGCCACGACCCGGTTGAGATAGCCCCATTGTGCCAACTCGGCGGCGCCATGGATCTCGCCCAGCAGCAGCAGCTCGCGCGTCCGGCCCCAGCCGATTAGCCCGGGCAGCAGGGCGGCCTCGACCACCGAGGGGATGCCGAGCTTGACCTCAGGCATGCCGAAGCGCGCCGTCTCAGCTGCGACGCGCAGATCACAGGAAGCGGCTAGCTCCATGCCGGCGCCGAGCACGAAGCCCTGGAGCCGGGCAATGACCGGCATCGGCAGGTCGCGCAGTGCCTGGCAAGATTCATGGATGAGAGTGATGAAGCCGGCGGCGGTCGAGCGGTCGAGCCCGGCCATGATTTCGATATCGGCGCCACCGATGAAGGCCTTGTCGCCGCTGCTGCCGAGCACCACGGCGCGCAGGGTGGCGTCGCTGGCCAGACGCTCCAAGGTCGCGATCAGCGCGCGCAGCAGATCGGGATTAAGCGTGTTGAGCTTGCGCGGATTGTTGATCGTGACGTGGGCTACGCGGGTTTCCGGGCTGCCCGCCTCGTAGCGCAGCAGGATCGGGGGTTCGGCCGGCAGGGTCATCGGGCGCGTCTCCGTTTCAGGCGAGCAGAAGATCGGCGGCGGTGCCGAGCGGGACGGGCTCGGTGCCGAGCAGCCGGGTGATCGCCGCTTCTTCCCAGGCAGCACCCTCGAGCGAGAAGGGCTGCGGCGTTGCCAGCCGATGCTCGAGCACGAAGCGGGCGAGCAGCAGCCTGCTGGCATCGCCGCCGGCCTGGCCGAGGCGCAGCCCCTCGGTCGCCAGCAGCACGGCGCTGGTCGCATGATAGAGCGCGCTCGCCGCGGCCCGGCTGAAGCGCTCGTGCTCGGGCGCGGCGGCGATGGTCTCGGCAAAGCCGATGGCACGTGCCAGCGCCGTCTCCAGCCGGGTGCGGAACTGCCCCGGCATTCCCGGGGTGCCATCGAGGCGCGCGGTCAGCTCGGCGCCGAGATCGATCTGGGCCTTTTCCTTACCGATTGCGCGCCGGACCACGTCGAGCGCGTTGATGTTGCTGGTGCCCTCCCAGATGACGCCGAGATGGGCGTCGCGGACCAGCCGTGCCGTGACCCAATCCTCGATATAGCCATTGCCGCCGCGCGCTTCGAGCGCCCCGGTCGCGACCCGGATATTGTCGCGGCAGGCGCGGTACTTCACCACCGGCGTCATCAGCCGCAGGATCTGCCGGGCACCCCGATCGGTCTCGGCGCGGCCGGCGATATCGGCGGTGTAGAGCAGGGTCGACAGCGCCTGCTCGGTCGGCACCAGCAGCTTCATCAGCTGCCGGCGCATCAGCGGATGCTCGATGATCGCGGTACCGAAGGCGTTGCGGTGCCGCGTCGCCTGGAACGCCTCGTTCAGGCAGCGCCGCATCATCCCGGCGGCGCGGGCGGCGTGCGAGAGCCGGCTGGAATTGACCATGACCAGCATCTGCTTCAGCCCCTGGTCGAGGGCGCCGAGCGGCCAGGCGACTGCGCCTTCGAACACGATCTCGCCGCTCGCCATGGATTTGCTGCCGAGCTTGTCCTTGAGCCGGACGACCCGATAGTGGTTGCGCGTGCCGTCGGGCAGCATCCGTGGCATAAAGAACAGCGCGAGCCCGCGGCCGCCGGCAACGGCACCCTCCGGCCGCGCCAGCAGTACAGCGACCTCGGCATCGGCGTTGGAGCAGAACCATTTCTCGCCCCAGAGCCGCCATTGGTCGCCATCGGGTACGGCCTGCAGCTCGGCCGCTCCGACATCGGAGCCGCCCGCCTTTTCGGTCATGAACTGCGCCGCGCGCAGCAGAAGGTCGGGATCCTGGCTGCGCATGCCGGCGAGATAGCGTGCCTTGAGCGTCGCGTCGCCGAAGCGGTCGAGCAGGACCGCGGCACTTTCGGTCAGATTGACCGGACAGAGCAGCCCGAATTCGGCCTGGACGAAGAGATAGTTGAAGGCGTATTTCGCCAGCGGCGGCAGCTTCCCAGGCCAGCCCAGCACCCCCGGCTCATGCGACAGGACATGCAGCCCGAATTCACCGAAGGCGAGCCGCTCCATTTCGCGATAGGCCGGATGGAATTCGATCCATTCCTCGTCACGGCCGAAGCGGTCGCGCGCATGCAGCACGGGCGGGTGCTTGTCCGCAATCGCCGCCAGCTCGTCGAGCCGGCCGCCGGCCAACTCACCCAGGCGCTGGAAATGCGGTTTGAGATGGGCGCCGAGTTCGGCCGGCAGATAGAGCGCCAGCAGATCCCGGAGCGACCGGTCGATGTCGTAGAAATTGAGCCCGCGGCAATCCGGCGCCAGCTTGGCCGAGCGCGCCGCCGCCGCTTCCCGGCTGACCAGCTCCCGTGCTCGCATGTCGCTCCTCCCGCCACGATCCTGGGGCTCTGGATAGCATCGGATCGGGCGGGAGGCCAGCAGCTCGGGTCAGCGCATCAGTTCATAGGGCCCGCCGCGCGCCAGCGCCCGCTGGTAGGCTGGCCGGGCCTGCAGCCGCTGCAGCAATGCTGCGAGCTTGGGGCAGCTCTCGGCATTGAGACCGCCGCGGGCGGCGGCGGCTTCGAGCGGGAAGCTCATATTGATGTCGGCACCGGTGAGACCGTCGCCGACGAAAAAGCCGCCCTCGGCGATTTCTGCTTCGAGATAGGCCAGCATGCGCGTGATCTCGGCATCGACCATGGCGCGCACCGGGGCGGCAGAATCGCCGGCGAAGCCCAGGAACAGCCGGATCAGCAGCTGCATCATCGCCGTGCCCTCGGCGAAATGCGACCAATAGAGATAACGGGTATGGGCCCGGGTGCCGCGTGCCGGCGCCAGCGCGCCCTTGCCATAGGTATCGATCAGATACTCGATGATGGCGCCGGATTCGGCCAGCACCAAATCGCCATCCTCGATCACCGGCGATTTGCCGAGCGGATGGATCGCGCGCAATTCCGGCGGCGCCCGGTGGGTCGTCGTGTCGCGCTGATACGGCACGATCTCATAATCGAGCCCCAGTTCCTCGAGCAGCCACAGCACGCGCTGGGACCGGGAATTGTTGAGATGGTGGACCTTGATCATCGTTTGGGCATCCTCAGGGCAAGCTTGTCTCCAGTGACCATGGCATCGCCGGCTGCGGTGTTCAAACGGGATTGGCCGGCGACGCGGTCACGGTTTGGCGAGGCCCTCAATGCGGTGGCCAGATCGCGACCAGCCCGTCGAGCATGGTCTGCGCCGCGAGCGCCGCCAGCACGATGCCGAGGACGCGGCTGACGGTCTGGATCAGGGTCCGGCCAAGCAGCCGGCTCAGCATGTCGGCGAACAGGAACAGCACCGCGGTGCCGCCGATGATGGCGCAGGCCGCCGCCAGCACCTCGACCTGGCCGATCAAACTCGTGCCGTAGCGCGCCATCAGCAGCAGGGTCGAGGTGATGGCGCCGGGCCCGGCGATCAGCGGGATGGCCAGCGGAAACACCGCGACATCGTGCGCCTCCTGGATCGTGCGCGCCTCGTCCGCGACCTTTTCCTTGCGGTCGTTGCGCCGGTCGAACAGCATCTCGAAGGCGATCCAGAACAGCAGGGCGCCGCCGGACACGCGAAAGGCCGGGATGCCGATCGACAGATGATCGAGCACGTACTGGCCGAAATAGGCGAAGAACACGATCACCGCCGTGCTGACACCGGTGCTGCGCAGCGCGATCAAGCGCTTGGCCCGGCGATCGAAACCGCGCACCAGCCCGATATAGATGGGTATGAGCCCGGCCGGGTCGACGACGACGAAGAAGATCACCAGGGCACTGAAGAAGATGTCCATGACGGCTCCGCAGGAGGGGCGGCACCCAGCATGACCTGATCGCCGGTGCAGGGCTGTTCAACGCTCCTGACGTAACCGGTCGCGCGGTGGGCAGGGGTGCGTAAATAGCCGATTCCCACGGCCTGTTTCGTCAGAATCTATAGC
>Ga0302314_10012248_pt1 | contig 14866 bp, 11 predicted proteins | sample III_Palsa_N2_3_FD_200533 | JGI IMG/M metagenome (GOLD analysis project Ga0302314, IMG submission 200533) | Peat permafrost microbial communities from Stordalen Mire near Abisko, Sweden - III_Palsa_N2_3 | ecosystem: Environmental > Terrestrial > Soil > Palsa > Peat permafrost | place: Sweden... | reverse complement strand
GGCGGAGGTCCTGCGACGCTCCCCCGCCGCGCACATCGCGGCGCGGGAGAACCGGTCGTTCCTCGGCCGGGCGGTCACGTACCTGACCGCCGAAGCGGGCATCAGGCAGTTCCTCGACATCGGCAGCGGCCTGCCGACCACGAACAACGTCCACCAGGTGGCGCAGGAAATCGCCCCGGCGGTCCGTGTCGTGTACGTGGACAACGACCCCCTGGTCCTCACCCAGGCCCGTGCTCTGCTGACCTCCGCGCCCGCGGGCCGCACCGCCTACATCCACGCCGACCTGCGCGACCCCGGCGCGATCCTGTCCCACCCGGATACCCGCGCCGTGCTCGACTTCGGCCAGCCGATCGCGCTGATGCTGGTCGCGATCCTGCACTTCGTTCCCGATGAGTTCCAGCCCGCGGAGATCATCGCGACCCTGGTCGACGCCCTGCCCTCAGGCAGTTACCTGGTGGCCTCGCACCTCACGACGGAACATAACCTGGACGCCACGTCCGCCGGGCAGCAGACGATGCGCGAGGCGGGAATGACCATGCAGAAGCGGGACTCCGGTGTCTTCGCCGACCTCGCGTTCTCCGGGCTTGAACTGGTGCCGCCCGGAGTGACGCTCGCGTCCGAGTGGCGGCCGGCCGGCATCGGCCCTCGTCCGCTGCCGTCCGAGGTGAACTGCTATGCGGGCGTCGCCAGGAAACCGTGACCCCGCGGCCGCCACGGCAACCGCCCGCCCGCCCGGCCGGTCGGCGCGGGCGGCCCGGTCATTCGCGGTTACGTCAGAGCTCGATGCCCGGGTAGAGCGGGTGGCGGCCGAGCAGGTCGGCGCAGCGGACCCGGCACTGCTCGGCCACCTGGGCGTCGATTGTGTACTTGGCCTTGGCGGTTGCGGCGGCGGGAGCGGTCGCGCCGAGCGCCGCGGTGATGATCGCGGCGATCTCGTCCATCTCGCCGGGCCCGAACCCGAGGGTGGTCAGCGCCGGGGTGCCCAGTCGGATGCCGGAGGTGTACCAGGCACCGTTCTGGTCGGCCGGGATGCTGTTGCGATTGGTCACCGCGCCGGCCTCCAGCAGCGCCGCCTCAGCCTGCCGGCCGGTCAGCCCGAAGCTGGCCGCGACGTCCATCAGAACGAGGTGGTTGCTGGTGCCGCCGGTGACGAGCCGGACGCCGCGGCGCAGCAGGCCCTCGGCCAGCGCGCGGGCGTTGGCGACGACGGTGGACGCGTAGGCGGCGAAGGACGGCTGCCGGGCCTCGGCGAACGCGATCGCCTTGGCCGCCATGACATGCGGCAGCGGGCCGCCGAGCACCATCGGGCAGCCCTTGTCGACGAAGGGCGCGTAGTCGCCGGTGCACAGCACGAACCCGCCGCGCGGGCCGCGCAGCGATTTGTGCGTGGTCGACGTCACCACCTCGGCGTGCGGCACCGGGTTCAGGTCACCGGTCAGCACCCCGCCGGCTACCAGGCCGGCGAAATGGGCCATGTCGACCAGCAAGGTGGCGCCGACCTCGTCGGCGATCTCACGGAGAACCCGGAAGTTGGGCGTCCCCGGGTAGGCGGAGTATCCGGCCAGCAGGACCAGCGGCCGGAACTCGCGCGCCTGGGCGGCGATCGCGTCGTAGTCCAGCAGGCCCGTGTCCGGGTCGGTTCCGTAACTGGCCTGCTGGAACAGTTTCCCGGAGATGTTCGGGCGGAACCCGTGCGTCAGGTGCCCGCCGGCGTCCAGTGCCATCCCCAGCATGCGCTGCGCGTGCAGCTCCCGCCGCAGCCGCTCCCAGTCGGCGCCGGGCAGGTCGTTCACGTGCCGGACGCCCGCGGCGTGCAGGGCGGGCTCCTCCACCCGCCGGGCCAGGATCGCCCAGAACGCGACGAGGTTCGCGTCGATCCCCGAGTGCGGCTGAACGTAGGCGTGCTCCGCGCCGAACAGCGCGCGCGCATGCCCGGTGGCGATCTCCTCGACCTGGTCGACCATCTCGCAGCCGGCGTAGAGCCGGCGGCCGATGGTGCCCTCGGCGTACTTATCCGACAGCCAGTTCCCCATCGCCAGCAGGACCGCGGGCGACGCGTAGTTCTCCGACGCGATCAGCTTCAGCTGACGGCGCTGCGACGCCAGCTCGCCGGCGATCGCCGCGGCCACGGCGGGCTCGGCCGCCGCGATGACCGACAGACCCGACGTAAACGCCGTCGCGGCCGGACTGGCGGTGGCGGTGGCGGGCGCGGGGGCTGGACTGTTCATGAGCGTGCTCCTTCAGACGGCAGTCAGTTGCTCGCCCAGGCGCACGGCTCTCCCCCGGTTTTCCCCGGCGGGGGCCGCTTCCCGGTGGTACTCCACCCGAACGCCAGTCACGGCCCGTCGTCACGGTAGCGCGCCGCGGTGACGCGGCGCAACCAGATACGCCGGCGCCGCACTTCGACACGCGGGCGTAACCCCGACTGTGCGGCATGCCTAGCGGACCGGCGCACGATGGGCGGCATGCACATTCACGCCGTGCCCGGCGTCACTTAGTGTCCCCCCACAAGGCAGTGCCGCCACCGAGGCAACCGACGCCGGGAAGTGACCCATGGCAACGACCAACACGACAGGCACCGCGGTCCAGGACGGTACCGGACACGCGGACATCGGCCACGACGACTATTCACTGCGCCGCGTCCCCGACGGTGCGCGCTACTCCTGGGGCTCGGTCGCGGTTCAGCGGTTCGGGCAGGTATCCGCGCTCTCCCAGTTCCTGCTGGGCGCGACGCTCGGCGTCGGGATGAAGTTCTGGCCCGCGGTCCTCGCCATCACCCTCGGGGCGGTGATCCTCGAAGTGGTCGCGATCTTCGTCGGGATCGCCGGGATGCGCGAGGGCCTGTCCACCTCGCTGCTGGCCCGCTGGTCGGGCTTCGGCCGATACGGCTCGGCGCTGATCGGCCTCATCATCACGATCAGCCTGGTCGGCTGGTTCGGCATCCAGAACGCGGTGTTCGCCTCCGGCCTGGTGACGCTGATCGGCGGGCCGCCGCTGTGGCTGTGGTCGGTCATCACCGGGCTCCTGGTGACCGGCATCGTGATCTACGGGTTCACCTCGATGACCTGGACCGCCTACGTCACGGTGCCGCTGTTCATCGGACTGTGCGTGTGGTCCATCGGCAAGGAGCTGACCAAGCACTCGCTGGGGGCGCTGGTCTCCTCGGCGCCGCCCGGCGTGCACCTGACCCTGGCCGCGGCGACGACACTGGTGGCGGGCGGGTTCATCGTCGGCGCCGTGATCACGCCGGACATGACCAGGTACAACCGGAGCGTCGGCGACGTGGTCAAGCAGACCGTCGTCGGCATCACCCTCGGCGAGTACTGCATCGGGCTGATCGGCGTCCTGCTCGCGCACGCGGTCGGGTCGGACAACGTGCTCACCATCGTCTACTCGACCTCGGGCGCGGTCGGCACGGTCATCCTCATCGCCGCCACGCTCAAGATCAACGACTGGAACCTGTACTCGTCGTCGCTCGGTTTCGTGAACCTGGCCGACCAGGTATTCCGGCGCAAGCTCGGCCGCGGCACCAGCACGCTCGTCATCGGCGTGATCGGGACGATCCTGTCCGCCGCGGGCATCCTCAACCACTTCACCGGATTCCTCGAGACGCTCGGCGTGGCGATCCCCCCGATCGCGGGAATCATGATGGCGGAGTACTTCATCGTCCGCCGCTGGCGGCCGGTGCTCGCGGCCGGCCGGGCGGACGGCACGATTCCGGCCTCGGTGCCCTCCTGGGTGCCGGCCACGCTCGTCGTCTGGGTCGCCGCCTCCCTCATCGGGGAGTACGTGCACTGGGGCATCCCGGCGCTGAACGCGCTCGTGGTGTCCGTCGTCGGCTACGTGGCGGCGGGGCAGCTCGGTCTGACGAAGGGCTTCGGCCAGGACTCGGGAAAGGCGGAAGCATGCGCATCGGCATAGACGTCGGCGGGACCAACACCGACGCGGTCCTGATGGACGGCAACGCGGTACTGGCCGAGGTCAAGACCGCCACGACGGGCGATGTCACCTCGGGGGTCGTCGCCGCGATCAGCGGGCTGGCCGCCGCCCGGAGTTTCGAGCCGGGCCAGGTCCGCGCCGTCATGATCGGCACCACGCACTTCACCAACGCGATCGTCGAGGCCCGCAGGCTCGCGCCCACGGCGGCGATCCGGCTGGCGCTGCCGGCCACCCGGGCGCTGCCGCCGATGGTCGACTGGCCCGAGCGCCTCGTCGAGGCGCTCGGCGGACACGTCTACCTGTGCCACGGCGGGCACGAGTTCGACGGCCGGGCCATCGCGCCGCTGGATGAGGGGGAACTGCGCCGCGTCGCCAGCGACCTCGCGGCCAAGGGCATCGGGACGGTCGCCATCTCGTCGGTCTTCTCCCCGGTCAACGCGGAATACGAGCAGCGGGCGGCCGACATCCTCAGCGCTGAGCTCCCGGGCCTGCACGTCAGCCTGTCCCACCAGATCGGCCGGATCGGGTTGCTCGAACGGGAGAACGCGACGATCGTCAACGCCTGCCTGCGCGGGCTCGCGGAGCAGATCGCGGACGCCTTCGGCACCGCGCTCGCGACCGTCGGCATCACCGCGCCGCTCTACCTGTCGCAGAACGACGGCACCCTGATGGACGTCGAGTACGCGCGGCACTACCCGGTCGCCACGTTCGCGTCGGGACCGACCAACTCGATGCGCGGCGCGGCCTTCCTCTCCGGGCTCAGCGACTGCGCGGTGATCGACGTCGGCGGGACCACCAGCGACGTCGGGGTGCTCGCGCGCGGCTTCCCGCGGGAGGCGACCACCGAGGTGGATATCGGCGGCGTGCGCAGCAACTTCCGCATGCCGGACGTGCTCAGCATCGGCATCGGCGGCGGCAGCCTGGTCACGGGCGGGCCGGTCACGGTGGGCCCGGAAAGCGTCGGCTACGAACTCACCAGCCGGGCCCTGGTCTTCGGCGGTGACACGCTCACCGCGACCGACCTGGCGGTCGCCGCGGGCATAGCGGCGATCGGCGACGCCGCGGCCGTTGCCGACCTGCCCCGCAGGCTGGTGCGGGACGGGCTTTCGGTGATCGCGGACCGGATGGCCGGGGTGCTGGACCGGATGCGGACCTCGCCGGAACCGCTTCCGGTGGTCGCGGTCGGCGGCGGTTCCATCCTGGTCCCGGACGAGATTCCGGGCACGCTCGCCGTGCACCGGCCGGCCCACTTCGCGGTGGCCAACGCGATCGGCGCGGCGATCGCCCAGGTGGGCGGCGAAGTAGACCGGATCTTCGCCCTCGGCGCGCAGACGCGGGAACAGGTTCTCGAGCAGGCCAAGGCCGAGGCGGTGGACCGGGCGGTCGCGGCGGGAGCCAAGCCGCAGGACGTCCGGATCGTCGAGGTCGACGAGGTGCCGATCTCCTACCTGCCGGGCAACGCGGTCCGGGTCCGCGTCAAGGCCGTCGGCGAACTGCAACTGGATACCGCCCATGCGTAAGATCGCGGCCGCCCAGATCGCCGACATCGCGCGCGGCGCGGCCATCCTGGGCACCGGCGGCGGCGGAGACCCGTACATCGGCCGGCTGCTGGCCGAGCGGGCGATCGCCGCTGGCGGCCCGGTCACGCTGGTAGAGATCGACGAGGTGCCCGCGGACGCGGTGGTGGTCCCGGTCGCCATGATGGGCGCGCCGACCGTGATGGTGGAGAAGCTGCCGACCGGCACCGAGATCGCCGCGGTTCTGGCCGCCCTCGAGGGCGTGCTGGGCCGGCGTCCGACGCACATCGCCTGCATCGAGGCGGGCGGGGTCAACTCGACGATCCCGTTCGCCGCGGCCGCGGTCACCGGGCTGCCGCTGGTGGACGCCGACGGGATGGGCCGCGCGTTCCCCGAACTGCAGATGGTGCTGCCCACGCTGGCCGGCATCTCCACCACGCCGCTGGCGCTGGCGGACGAGAAGGGCAACACCGCGGTCCTGCACACCGTCGACAACCACTGGGCGGAACGGCTGGCCCGGTCGGCCACGGTGGAGATGGGCTGCTCGGCCACGACCGCCCAGTACGTACTGCGCGGCGACCAACTGGCGGGGGCGCTCGTGGCCGGAACCCTCACCCGGGCCGAACGGCTCGGCGCCGTGGTCGCGCGGGCCCGCGCGGCCCACGACGACCCGGTGGCCGCCGCCATGGCCGAACTCGGCGGCCGGCTGCTGCTGACCGGGAAGGTCACCGACGTCTCCCGGCGCACGACGGCCGGCTTCGCCCGCGGCACCGCCGCCCTCACCGACGGCGGCGGGCTCGAGTTCCAGAACGAGCACCTGGTGGCCACGGTGGACGGGAAGATCGTCGCCAGCGTGCCCGACCTGATCTGCGTGCTCGAGGCCGACAGCGGCGAGCCGATCACCACCGAGGCGCTCCGCTACGGGCTGCGGGTCGCCGTCATCGGCGTCCCCTGCGACCCGCGCTGGCGGACACCGGAGGGGCTGGCCCTGGTGGGCCCCGGCTACTTCGGCTACGACCACGAATACCAGCCCGTGGAGTCGATGTGACCTGGTCGCTGACGCTGGGCGCGCTGCGCGACCTCGCCCGCGGCGCGGCGCTGCTGGGCACGGGCGGCGGCGGGGACCCGTACATCGGCCGGCTCCTGGTGGAGCAGGGACTGGCCGGCGGGGGCAGGATCACGATGCTGCGGGTGGACGAACTGGACGACGACGCTCTGGTCATCCCGGTCGCGCAGATGGGGGCACCCACCGTGATGGTGGAGAAGCTGCCCTCCGGGCAGGAGACGCTCGCCGCGCTCCGCGCGCTGGAACGCCGGCTCGGCCGGACAGCCGACGCGATCATGCCGATCGAGTGCGGCGGCATCAATTCCATGATTCCGCTGGCCCTCGCGGCCCAGACGGGCCTGCCGGTCGTCGACGCCGACGGGATGGGCCGCGCGTTCCCCGAACTGCAGATGGAGACGTTCGCGGTGTACGGGGTGAGCGGCTGCCCGATGGCCGCCAGCGACAGCCACGGAGGGACCGCGATCATCGAGACGGACGACAACCGGCGGATGGAATGGCTCGCCCGGGGGCTCACCGTCCGGATGGGCGGCGTCGCCTATATCGCCGAATATCCGATGAGCGGCCGGGATGTTAAGCGAACGGCGATCGCCGGGACCATCAGCCTCGGCCTGAGCCTGGGCGCCGCCATCCGGGAGGCCAGGGCCGCGCACCGCGACCCGTTCGCCGCCCTGAGCGCGCCGCTGCGGGCCACCGGCTACGGTGACGGCGAGGTCCTGTTCAGCGGGCGGGTCACCGACGTCTCGCGCCGTACGGAGGCCGGCTTCGCCCGCGGCACCGTGGTCATGGAGGCATTCGGCTCCGCCGACCGGCTCACGATCACGTTCCAGAACGAGCACCTGGTCGCCTCGGTCAACGGCGAGACCCGCGCGATCGTGCCCGACCTGATCTGCACCCTCGACGCGGAGACCGCGGAGCCCGTCACCACCGAAGCGCTCCGCTACGGACAGCGGATCACCGTGTACACCATCCGGGCGCCGGAGATCATGCGGACGCCGCAGGCACTCGCCACGTTCGGACCGGCGGCGTTCGGCCTGGCCGCGGTGCGAGCTGGCCACGGCGTGATTTGATGTAGCAGGTGTCCGTAAGCCCAGCTCACGCGCTGCTAAATGCCGGCCACGCGGCCGATCTCGCCCTCGGCGCGGCGGTTCTCGGCTCCGGCGGCGGCGGCGATACCCGGACCGGCGCGGCGGCGATCGCCGCCGCGCTGGGGGCCGGCGACTCGGTGCCGCTCGTCCCGGCCGCCGCGGTCGGACCAGACGCGTGGGTCGCCGGGGTCATGGCGGTCGGCGCGACGTCCGTCATGCTGGAACGGCTTCCGTCCGGCGACGAGTTCACCGCGGCCGTCCGGGCTCTGCAGCGGCACGCGGGCGTGCGGCTGGACGCGGTACTCGGCATGGAGGGCGCCGGAGCGAACGCCCTGCTATCGGTGCTGTGCGCGCACTGGCTTAACCTGCCGCTCATTGACGCCGACGGGATGGGCCGCGCGTTCCCCCGGATCGAGCAGACCATTTTCACCGCCGCCGGAATCCGCGCCGCGCCGTTGGTACTGGCCAATTCGACGGCGGACATCATGATCATCGAAGCCGGCTCCAACGCGTCGGTCGAACGCCTGGCCCGGGCGGCGCTGCCCGCGCTCGGCGGCTGGGCCGCCGCCACCGGGTACCTGATGCGCGGCCGCGACTGCGCCGCCCATGCGATCACGGGCACCTTCAGCCGGGCGCTGGCTATCGGCGCCGCCATCCGCCGCGCCCGGCTCGGCGGACCAGCCGGGCCGGCCGGGGAGGGGCCGATCCGCGAGGCGGGCGGGCATCTCGTGTTCGAGGGCGTTGTCATCGAAGTCTGGCAGCGGACCAGCCTCGGGCCGGGAACCGTCACCCTGGAGCACCGCGGAAACCGCAGGCGCGCGCTGCGCGTCGAGCTGGCCGACGAGCTGCTGCTGGCCATCGAGGACGGCGCGGTGGCGGCCGCGGTGCCCGACATCATCTGTGCCCTCGACTCCCGCCGGCTCACCCCGGTCGGCGCCGACAGCATCACCACCGGCCAGGAACTGGACATCTGGCGCTTCGCCGCGCCGGACGCCTGGTACCGGCCCCCCGGCGCCGGCCTCGTCGGGCTGCCCGCGTTCGGGCTGGCGCCGGTGGACTGGCTGGCATGAGATCCGCACTCAGCGCCCGCGACCTGCTGGCGAGCGAAGCGCTCAGGGACGGGCAGGTCGTCGGGGGCGGCGCCGGGCTCGACGCCACCGTCACCAGCGTCAAGCTCATCACCGAGGGCTACGACTGGGGTGATTTCGCCCCCGGTACCGGCGTCGTGTTCGACGCCGGGTCTGAGCGTGACTCCCCCACCTACCGGCAGCATCTCGTTGAGCTCATCGCCCGCCGGATGTCCGCCCGTGGCGGCCGGGTGCTCATCGTGACCGGTGTCGGCCCGGAGCGGGCGCCCGCCTCCACCGTCCGGCTGGCCGACCGGCTCGGCCTCCCGGTGGTGTTCACGGCCCGGGCCTCGGGGCCCTCCGGGCCCGAGCTGACCGCCGGGTTGCTCGCGATCGTGCACACCCCGGGCATCGCGATCGCGCAGGCGGTGGGAACCGCCGCCCGCGGGCTCCGCTCGGCCGGCGGCGCCCTCGACCGGACCCTTGCCGTTCTCGAATCCATGCTGCACGCGCGGTGCGCGGCCATGCTGCCGGACGGAACGGTGGCCGCCGGGCAGCCTCCGGTCGTCGCGCACAAGCACCTGCCCCGCCATCCGGTCACTGTCGCCGAACGGGCGGACGACATCGCCTTCGCCGTGTCCCCGGTTCCCGGCTCCGGGAACCCGGCGGCGCTCTGGCTCGTCGCGGAATCCAGCCGGGGCGGTCTCGTCTGGGCCGACACCGCGGCCACCTTGCTCGACATGGCGTCGGGCTACGTCGCGGCGCGGAACGCGGCCGACGAACTCGCCGCGGAACGAGACGCCCGCTACCTGTCCGGGCTGCTGACCGAACTGTTCGAGGCCGGGGACCCGGTCCCGGGGCACATCGCCGAACGCACCGTGAAGGCCGGCTGGGTGCTCGACGGCTGGCACACCGCCGTGTACCTGACGATGCCCGGCGCCCCTCCCTCGCTGCCCCTGGCGGCGTGGGCCCGGCTGACCGACATCCTCTCCGGAGTGCTCCCGCCGCTGATCGAGTACGGCGACGGATGGGTCACCTGGACCACGTCGGCCCTCCGGCCTTCCACCGCCGCGCACCAGGCGCTGATCACGGGGCTGCGCCGGGCCATGGAGAGCTACCGGCAGACCTCCGGCGTCCCCGCGGTCGTCCTCGGCGTCAGCGACCCGGCCTCCGGGGTCGTCAGGCTCGCGGCCTCGGTGACCCAGGCCCGGCAGGCGGCGACGGTCGCCGCCGCGACCGGCGGCGACGGCGCGGTCCAGCCCGCGGAGGGCCTCAGCCTGCTTCGCCTGCTGCTCGGCGGATACGGCTCGGCCGCGTTCCGCGACGACGCGACCCAGCTGCTGCGCCCGCTCCTGGAAGCCGACGGCGGCGAACAGCTGCTGGAAACCCTCGAGGCGTACCTTGACAGCGGCCGGTCGCCCAGCGAGACGGCTGCCCGGCTGGGGCTGCACCGCAACACCGTGGCCCAGCGGATCCGGCGGGCCGAGCGGGAACTGTCCGTCAGCCTCGACGATCCCGACCAGCGCTTCGCCGTCCATCTCGCCAGCCGCGCCCTCCGTCTCACGTAACGATCGCTGCCTGCGCGTCGGCCTTGACCAGCGTGGCGTTCGGCCTGAGCTCGTACCGGCGGGCGCATTCTTCGCGATCTTCGCCTCCACCTCGGCGTCCAGGTCAATATCGAGGATGCTCGCCCGACCGAGCGCGAAGATCATGACATCGGCAAGTTCCTCGCCGGCCCCGTCCTCACTGCGCCGCCATGCCTGGAAGAACTCGGTGCGCTCACCCTGCAGCAGGCAGATCTCCGCGGGCACGTCCCGCCAGCAAGCTCGCGTCCGCCGACCTCGCGGTCAGCCGCGGCCCGTGCCCCGCCATCGGCGGCGGCCTGTCCCGGTACGCGAACCCCGCCTTCCTCACGAGGTTCGCCGGCCTCGGCGCCAGCACGGTGACGGACGCCGAATGGACAACGCTCGCCGAGCGGATCGCGGCGGATGGCATGCTGCGCAACTCCTCCACGATCGCGCTCCCGCCGACCGGCCGCAGCGCCCCGGTGATCGGCGCTTCCACCGGGATAGAGCCGCTGTTCCGCCTCACCGACCCGCACCACCCCGACTTCCTTCACCCGGCCGCCAGGCCCGTCCTCGCCGAGACCGGGGGCGACGGCCTGATCCGCGAGGTCACCAGGCACGGGCGGCTGCCCGCCGGTGGGCCAGTCGGCGACAGCGTCCGGGATGTGCTCGCGGTGGCCACCCAGATCCAGCCGTCCGGCCACCTCGCCATGGTCAGCGCCATCCAGTCCTGCGTCGATGAGGCCGTCGGCAAGATCCTGCTTATGCGCCGGGCCGGCACCGACTACGGCGAGGGTCACCTGGCCTTCCCCGCCGGCCACGTCGACCTCGGCGAGACCCCCAGCGCCAGCATCATTCGCGAGACCGCCGAGGAACTCGGCATCGGCATCACCCCGGCCGCGCTCATGCCGGCCGGGGTGATGTTCCGCCGCTCCCTCGAGCCGCGCGTCGACTTCTTCTTCGCCGCCGACGCCTGGGAGGGCATCCCGCAAATCTGCGAACCTCACAAGTGCACCGAACTGGCCTGGGCCGACCCAGGCGACCTGCCGCCCGGCACCCTCGACTACGTCGGCGCGGCCATCGCCAACGTCAGCCGGGGCCACCACTTCTGCGAGCACGGCTGGGAACCCACGTTCCCGTAACCGCCCGTCAGGCGACCTTGCGGGCGCCGGGGCCGGGCACCGCGGTGACTTCGCGGGCCGAGTCCAGGACATGTCCGGCCTGGCAGGACAACTGCAGCTGTACCGGCTCCCCGCAGTCGCGGTGCCGGAGCAGCACCTGCGGGCCTTGCGGACCGACCGCGTACTGGTCGCCCCAGGCCATCAGCGCCACCAGCACCGGGTACAGGTCCAGGCCCTTGTCGGTGAGCCGGTACTCGTCCCGGCGGCGCTGCCCGCTGTCGCGGTAGGGGACCTTGCGCAGCAGGCCCTCCTCGACCAGGCGGGCCAGCCGGTCGCTGAGCACCTGCCGGGGAATCGCGGTGCGGCGCTGGATGTCAGCGAAGCGGCGCACGCCGTTGAAGGCCTCGCGCAGGACCAGGAACGTCGGCCGCTCCCCGATGAGCCCCACGGCCGCACCGATGGCGCAGTTGGCGGTGTCGTAATCCAGAATCCAGGGCCGTTCCATACCCGCATGCTAGGTCTACTTGACAGACTCAGCAAGTCCGGACGATCCTGGGTTCATGAAACGAACCCAGGGAGGCCAGGCGGCCGGCCTCGCCGCCGTTGCGATCCGCCGGGCGCGCCCAGCGGACCTGCCCGAGCTCGGCGAGTTCTTCGCGGGACTGTCGCTGGAGGCCCGCTACCTGAGATTCTTCGCGCCGGTCACACCGGGGGCGGCCCTGCTCAACCGCCTGTGCGGCGGCGCCGACGCCACCGATGCCGTGCTCGCGACCCGGGACGCCATGATCATCGGGCATGCCCTGGCAGCGGACCGGTCCGGCCTCTGCGGGACCCGGACAACCGATATCGGCGTGGTGGTGGCCGACGCCTGGCAGCGCCAGGGCGTGGGCTCGGCGCTGGTGCGCGCCCTGATCACCGGGGCCCAGGCGCGGGGGGTGACGTCGGTGACGATGGAAGTGCTGCACGGCAACAATCGGGTGCGCGCCATGATCACAGGTCACTGGCCCGCCGCCAGCACCTGCCGGTCCCGGGATTTCGACACCATCTGCGCCCCGGTTCCGCGCGGCCAGCAGCACCGGCCGCATGTACCGGCCGCTCGCCCGGGCCCGCGGCAGTCAGTTCCGCTGGCAACAACCGCGGTACCGTCGCTGCCGCCAGTGGCGCGACCGGTTGGCGTCTGCTAACAGGACGCTGTGCGGTTGATCGCGCGGACCTTCCGCACGGCCGCGACCATGGCGGTGAGCGTCGCGTTCGCGGCGCAAGGCCACTTTTCCACTGTGTTGCACGCGCAAATCCGGTATGTTGCGGGCGGCCTACATCATCAAAAGTGATGCGGTTCTCCTTCAACTCTTGTTTGTCAGATGACGAGGTGACCCGAGAACATAACTCCACAAGCCCTCCTGCCGGTTGGTCCGGCTGGACGAGCCCGTCCCGAGCCACGAGGTACTCATGGGCGACGCCCCGGTGACACGCCAGCCCTCCGCGTTCGACTATCTCGTCGTCGGCGGCGGAACGGCCGGCTGCATCATTGCCTCGCGCCTGTCCGAAGATCCGGGCGTGAGCGTCGCCCTCCTGGAGTGGGGCCCCTCCGACCGGGACGAGGAGCGGGCCCGTTCCATCCGCCGCTGGGCCGAGATGGTCGAGAGCGAGTACGACCTCGACTACCGCAGCGTCCGGCAGGAACGCGGCAACTCCGGCATCCGGCAGACCAGAATGCGCATTCTCGGCGGCTGCTCCACGACCAACACCATGATCGCTTGGCGTCCGCTCGCCTCCGACCTGCGGGAATGGGTCAGCCTCGGCGCGGCCGGCTGGGAGCCGGAGGCGGTCTGGCCCTACTACGGCCGGCTGCGCACGCCCATCCACCCGGTCAGCGAGGCGGACCGCAACCCGTTCGTCGCCGACGTCGTAGCCTCAGCCGCCCGTGCCCTCGGCCTGCCGGTCCAGGAAGCGTGGAACGACGGGCGTCTCGACACCGCCGCCCGAGGCACCGGGTTCTTCGAGGTCGGCTACACGCCCGAGACCAATCTGCGCTCCGCCACCTCCATCTGGTACATCCACGAGCTCGCGGACGCCCAGCCCAACCTGAGCGTCATCACGGGCGCCCGCGCCCGGCGCCTTCTGCTTGACGGGCGGCCGGACGGCACCGCGCGCGCCGACAACACCGTGCGCGCCGCCGGCGTCGAGCTCGCCGACGGCAGGGTTTACCGAGCGCGCCGCGAGGTGATCGTCAGCGCCGGCACGATCGACACGGTCAAGCTGCTTCAGCTCTCGGGTATCGGCCCCGCCGCGGTGCTCAAGGCGGCCGGCGTCGAGGTGATCGTCGACTCCCCCGGCGTCGGGGAGAACCTCCAGGACCACGCCGAGGGCCTCGTCGTGTGGGAGTCCGTGGCCGCGGCACCCGCCATCAGCGCGAGCGGGTGGGACGCGGGAGCGATGCTGCCGCTGACCGGCCGCGCGGACAGACCCGATGTGCTCATGCATTTCCCGGTCGAGCCGTGGGTGGAGCACCCGCGGCGCGCCGGTGTCGAGTTCCCTGAGCACATTGTCGCCATCGCGCCAAACGTCGCCAAGCCTGCCAGCCGGGGCCGCGTCTGGATCGAGTCCGCCGACGTCGAGCAGCCGCCGTGCATCGACTACCGCTACTTCACCGATCCCGGCGGGCACGACGAGCGGATGCTGCTCGCGGGTATCCGCGCGGCGCGGAGAATTGCCGCGGAGGATCCGATGCGCACCTGGATCGTGCGCGAGGTGTTCCCAGGGCCCCAGGTCCAGTCGGACCAGGACCTGTCCCGCGTCGCCCGGGCAACCCACCAGACCGTCTACCACGTCTCCGGGACCTGCCGGATGGGTGCCGACGGCGACCCGCTCGCCGTTCTCGACCCCGAACTGCGCGTGCGCGGCGTAGCCGGACTGCGCGTCGCCGACGCTTCCGTATTTCCCGCGCTCACCGCGACCAACCCCGTCGTGACGGTCATGATGGTCGCCGAGCGCGCCGCGGCCCTGATCAGGACCCAAGCCTGAACAACCGCCCGTCCCCGTGCCTGACCGCACGGGCGTGTCAGCGGGCTCCGGCGGCGAGCCAGTCCGAGAACGTGCCGGAGGTCAGCCGGCCCGGAGAACACTGGCGGCGACAAGGGAGTGCCGCCGTAAGTTGACAGATGCTGTCCGCTTCTGCATGCTGTAAACGGACAGGATCTGTCCACTACTGCGGAGCGGGGTCTACGAAGCATGAACGACCGTGAACTGATTCAGGACCTGCTGAGCGAGTACAACGTTGCCGTCGACGCACTCGACATCGACGGCTGGGCCGCCTGCTTCACCGCCGACGGCGTGTTCGAAGGCGCTCTCGAAACCTTCCGCGCACACCAGGACAAAGTGAAGTTCGCCGCGCACGCGGCCGAACTCGAGGCCCAGGGCATGCCGCGGCTACGCCACTTCCTGTCCAACATCCGCATCGAGGTCGGCGGCACCCGCGGCCACAGCCACTGCTTCTTCATGATCGC
>Ga0302314_10012247_pt1 | contig 14866 bp, 16 predicted proteins | sample III_Palsa_N2_3_FD_200533 | JGI IMG/M metagenome (GOLD analysis project Ga0302314, IMG submission 200533) | Peat permafrost microbial communities from Stordalen Mire near Abisko, Sweden - III_Palsa_N2_3 | ecosystem: Environmental > Terrestrial > Soil > Palsa > Peat permafrost | place: Sweden... | reverse complement strand
CCACGTTCGCGCTTGGAGCGCGAACGAACAGCGAAGCTGGCCCGAAGGGCGGAGGGCAGGATGCCCGGAGTCAAGAGAAGTAACCAAGAGAAATGGCCTGACGCAACTCGATGGAGTTACAAGCAGGCAAGACCATGCTTTGTCTCGTAGGGCGCTACTCAAGAGGAGCTGCCGCCGCTATGCCGCGAACGCTCGTTGGCCGAGGCGAGGAAAGCCTGGCTGCTGCGCATCGCCAGGCTAAGGCCACAAGAGATGCTCTCATGCGATTGCAACTCCAAGTTGCTATTCCATCTCTCTTGCCGTGGCTCCCGAGCGGTCGCGGCATAGCGGCGGCAACGACTCTGTGAGTAGCGAACTCCGTCGGCAAGGCCTAATCGCACCCGCTCTTGGCCCCGACGTGCTCACCCCGGCCATTTCTTTGGGTTACTTTTCTTTGGGCCAGCAAAGAAAAGTGACTCGCCTCCGCAGGAGGTGAAAGCCCTTCACCTCAGCGCCAGCTACCAAAAGATTTTGAGCAGGCCGAACGGCATCAAGGCGCCGAATCCCGGCCCGCGCCAGGATCACGAACCTGGCCAGCTGCAGCGGCGATCCGCGCCATCCGCTGCGCATCCGCGAAGATCCCATGCAACATGCGCAACTCGCGCTCGTCCATCTGCGCGCGCTGGAACAGCTTGCGCAGACGCAGCATGATCGTGGTCGGTGCACGGCCCTTGTGGAAGTCGATATCGTCCAGCATTTGCGCGAGGTGCTCGTAGAAGCGTTCCATCTGCGCGGCATCCGCCAACGGCTCGTCATTCGACGCCGGCGCGATCACGGGAATATCCGCCAGCGACGCCACGCGCAGTTCGTAGGCCATCACCTGCACGGCCTGGGCCAGGTTGAGCGAGCTGAAATCGTCCACGCTGGGAATCCGCACCATCGCATGGCAGCGCGCGAGTTCCTCGTTCTCCAGGCCGGTGCGCTCGTTGCCGAACACTAGCGCCACCTGCTCGCCACGAGCGGCGGCCTGCAGGGCCTGATGCGCCGCTTCGCGCGGCGTGAGTTCGGGCAACGTCACGCCGCGCCGACGTGCCGAGAGGCCGAGGGCGAACTGGCTGCCGGTGAGCGCGCCGACCAGATCCGGATGCAAACCTGCATGCTCCAGCACGTCGTCCGCGCCGGCGGCCAATGCATTCGCTTCGCGGTCGGGAAACTGCGCCGGCGCCACCAGCTCCATCCGAGTGAAACCCATCGTGCGGATCGCCCGCGCGGCGCTGCCGATATTGCCCGGATGCGAGGTGCGCACCAGCACGAAACGGAGGCAATTGGCGAAATCGATGGCGGCGGTCATGCGGCAGGCGTGCAGGGAATGGCCGTCAAGGATAGTGGATGCGGCGCCATGCAGAGCCATCTTCCGGGTAGCAGGAACGGCGGCTCCGCGCCGCATGCGCCGTCGTCCAGGCCCGCCTCTGCTAGAATTGCCGGCCGAAGCCCCGCTCTTTTGCAAAGTCGAAACCATGCCCAGACCCGCCGTTACGATCGCGGCGCGCGCCGCGCGCTCTGCAGGCAACGTGATCCTGCGCTACATGAACCGTATCGACGGCCTCAATGTCGTCGAGAAGCAGCAGATGGATTTCGTCTCCGAAGTCGACAAGCTGGCCGAAGCGGAGATCATCAAGGAGCTGCGCCGGGCCTATCCCGAACACGCGATCCTCGCCGAGGAAAGTGGCGCCATCGGCAAAGGTCCGATGACCTGGGTGATCGATCCGCTCGACGGCACGCACAACTACCTGCGCGGTATCCCGCACTTCAGCGTGTCGATCGCGCTGCTGGAAAAAGGCGTGCCGATCCACGGCGTGGTGTTCGACCCGCTGCGCGACGAGCTGTACACCGCCAGCAAAGGCGATGGCGCCTACATCAACGATCGCCGCATGCGCGTCACCAAACGCGAGAACCTGGACGGCGCCATGCTCGCCACCGGCTTCCCGTTCCGCCAGCGCGAACACCTCAACGCTCAGTTGGACATGACCCGTGCCCTGCTCGGCCGCGCGGAAGACCTCCGCCGTTCGGGCTCCGCCGCGCTCGATCTCGCCTACGTGGCCGCCGGACGTTACGACGGCTACTTCGAGATCGGCCTGAAGCCGTGGGACATGGCGGCCGGCGTGCTGCTGGTGCGCGAAGCTGGCGGCCGCATATGCGACTTCGCCGGCCGCGACGGTATCCCCGCCAGCGGCAACATCATTGCGGGCAACCTGCATGTAGCGAAGGCGATGGTCGAGACCATCGGCGCTCAGGCAACGCCGGCGCTGCTCAAGGCCTGAATGCGATAACAGCGGACATCGGGACAAGCCGCTTCGCCCAAGGAACTTCGATGATCGTGAATGGCTGCACGCCTGTCCTGCTGGTTCCGGGCTTCATGACGGACGGCGACCTGTGGCGCGATATGGCGGATGACTTGGCCGCCATCGGGCCCATCGTCTACGCGGACCTCGGCGACGGCGACACGATCGAGGCCATGGCACGCCATGCGGCGAGTTCCTGCCCGTCGCCGTGCGTACTGGTCGGCTTCTCGATGGGCGGGTACATCGCCCGCGAGATGGTGCGGCTGGTGCCCGACAAGGTGGCGGCACTCGTGCTGATCGCCACCTCCGCACGCGCCGACACACCACAACAAACGCAGCGGAAAGCCAATGCGAGCCGCACCGTCAGCGCAAGCTCGTATCGAGGTTTGAGCACGCCCGCGATCAAGGCGTCGCTTGCTTCGCGGCACGCGAACGACCAACCATTGATCGCGCGCGTACAGGCCATGGGACTGCGCCTCGGCTACGACGAATTCATTCGGCAATCCACCCTGGCCCGGCCCGGCGACCTCGATCGCTTGGGCGACATCCACTGCCCGACGCTAGTCATCGCCACCACCGAGGATCAATTGCGTACGCTAGACGAGGCGAAAGAACTACGCGACGGAATTCCCGGCTCAACGCTGCAGGTTATCGAAAACTCGGGCCACATGGTTCCGCTGGAACAACCAGGCCCGCTCGCCGCGAGCATGACTTCATGGCTACGTGGGATCGATATTCCAGATCAAAGAATAATTCAATCAATAAAACACACAGTGACGATGTGAAGCCGGTCTTTTACGAAGTAATCGAATTCAGCGACGAGACCATTTGCATGGTCAGATCCACAGTACTTTGCTCAGGATCTTTTTGCTGCAGCGTCGGCACGAATATGGCGCTACGGGCGCTAAATTCGAGATAACTTGGCCGCTCTATGATTTTGCCACTAGCTTGACCTTATCCCCGCCAGTTGTAGCGTTTTGAAGTAGAGTTTTTCGGCGAACCGACCCTCAACAGGAGGCTGTTTTGCCATGAAGAAGACCCAATTCACCGAAGAGCAGATCGCGTTTGCGCTACGCCAATCTGAGAGTGGTACCAGCGTCGCTGAGGTCTGTCGAAAGATGGGTATCTGCGAAGCGACGTTTTTCAACGGGAAGAAAAAATATGGCGGCTTGGGCGTATCGGAGTTGCGCCGCCTGCGACAGCTGGATGAGGAAAATCGCAAGCTCAAGCAGCTCGTCGCCGATTTGAGCCTGGACAAGGCGATGCTTCAGGACGTGCTGCAAAAAAAGCTCTGAGGCCGGCCCGCGCAAAGCGCTGGCTGGTCACCTGCAGAAAGCCTACGGCGCCAGTGTTCGCCGTTCCTGCGCCGTGATGCGGCTGTCCTTGACGGGTTGGTACTACCGGCATCGTCGCCCAACGCAGGACGCGCCGCTGGTCAAGCGCATGCGGGAAATCGCCGATGCCCGTGTTCGGTACGGCATGCGGCGCATTTATGTGCTGCTTCGACGCGAGGGATGGACGGTGAATCACAAACGCGTGCATCGTCTGTATGTCCAAGCGGGCCTCAATCTCCGCGCCAAGCGGCCGCATCGCCGCAAGGCGGCGGCGATGCGGCTAGACCGGCCGTTGCACACGGCGCCGGATCAACTTTGGAGTATGGACTTCGTTTCCGATGCGCTGTTCGATGGTCGTCGTTTCCGAGCGCTGACCCTCGTCGACAACTTTACCCGCGAATGCCTGGCGATCGAGGTCGCGCAGAACTTGCGTGGTGAAGACCTGGTTGCCGCGCTACGTCGCCTTGGCGACAGACGGGCTACCGCCTCGCATACAGGCTGACAATGGACCGGAGTTCATATCGATGGCGCTGGATCGCTTTGCTTACGAACAAGGCATCACCCTGGACTATTCACGCCCTGGCAAGCCGACCGACAACCCGTTTATCGAGTCGTTCAATGGCTCGCTACGCGATGAATGCTTGAACACGCACTGGTTTCTTTCGCTGGAAGATGCCCGAGAAAAGATCGAATCATGGAGAGTCGACTACAATCATTTTCGTCCGCATTCGTCGCTCGCCGACAGTACGCCAGCGTTGTTCGCAGAGACGATCCGGATGACTTCCCCCGTGCCGAATTCTCTACTTTAGGCCGCTACAGATACGGGGATAAGGTCACCAGTATGTTGACAAGCCGATACTGCGCGCGCGCGTTGAAGTTGCCGGCGCATTGAGTAGATGCACGCCGTGCTGCCGGGTCAGTGCTCGTTGACCAAGAAGTTCCGGTAGTACTTGGGCGGAGGTCCGCTTTGGGTTGAAAGCGGACATCTGCCGTTGATCATATCGATCGGCGAGCTGGTCGGCGAAAATTGGCGACAATGGTCATCCAGGCCGAGCCAGGTGATCGGCGAACATCGGCGCACGCAACATACTGACCAGTACCGTCTTATATATAGCGGTCGTATCTACAACAATGATCATCACCGAGCATAGGCTAGTTGCGCGGACGCTCCGAGATCAGGGAAGAACTTTATTGTTTGAGATACAACTTTATTGTCTTTCCACAATCTATAGGATAGCTTGCCGCCGATTACTCCACCGTCACCGACTTGGCCAAGTTGCGTGGCTGGTCCACATCGGTGCCGCGCAGCACGGCGACGTGATAAGCGAGCAGTTGCAGCGGCACCGTGAACACCGCTGGCGCGATGAAGTCGCCGCCGCCATCGATGCGCAATAGCGCCCCGCGCTCATGCGCATCCATGCTGGCGTTGCCATCGGCGAACACGATCAGCTCGCCGCCGCGTGCGCGCACTTCCTGCAGGTTGGATTTCAACTTATCCAGTAGCGGACCATTCGGCGCTACCGCGATCACCGGCATGTCTTCGTCGACCAGTGCCAGCGGACCGTGCTTCAGTTCGCCAGCGGGATAGGCCTCGGCATGGATGTAGGAAATTTCCTTGAGCTTAAGCGAACCTTCCAGCGCCACCGGATAGTGCGCACCGCGACCGAGGAACAGTGCGTGCTGATGTGAGATGAAATGCTCGGCGAGCGCGATGATCTGCGGCTCGAGTTTCAACGCTTCCTCGATCGCACGCGGCAAGTGCTGCAGCTGTGCGCACAGTCCGGCGTGTTTCGCGGGATCGATGCCGCGCTGCTGCGCCAGTTCCAGTGTCAATAATGCCAATGCGGCAAGCTGGGTGGTGAAGGCCTTGGTCGAGGCGACGCCGATCTCCGGGCCAGCCCGGGTCATCAGCTTCAGGTCGGCCTCGCGCACCAGCGAGGATTCCGGCACGTTGCAGATCGCCAGCGTGCCGAGATAGCCGCGCCGGCGCGATTCACGCAGCGCGGCCAGGGTGTCGGCGGTTTCGCCGGACTGCGAGATCGCCACGAACAAGGTATCCGCGGGCACGACCGCCTCGCGATAGCGATATTCGCTGGCCACCTCGACGCTCACCGGCAGCCGCGCATGCTCCTCGATCCAGTACTTGGCGACCAGGCCGGCGTGGTAGCTGGTGCCACAGGCGATGATGTGCAGGCCGCGCACGCGCTGCAGCAGCGCATCGCCGCTCACGCCGAAGATGTTCGGCAGCACGCCATGCGGGCCGATCCGCGCCTCCAGCGTATTGGCCACCGCGCGCGGCTGCTCGAAGATTTCCTTCTGCATGTAGTGGCGATATTCACCGCGCTCCACCGCATCGGCGGAAAGTTCGCTCTCGTGCGTGGCGCGTTGCACCGGCACGCCATCGAGGCCATAAACCCGCACGCTGCTGCGGGTGATCTCGACGACGTCGTCCTCGTCGAGATAGATCATCTTGTTGGTGACCTGGATCAGCGCCTGCGCATCGGAGCCGAGGAAATTCTCGCCGATGCCGATGCCGACCAGCAGTGGCGCGCCACGACGCGCGCCCACTACATGACCGGGTTCATCGCGACTGATCACCGCGATCGCATAGGCGCCCTCGAGCTCGCGCACCACCGCCAGCACCGCCTCGCGCAGGCTCACGCCGCTACCGAGGCGCTCGTCAATCAGCGCCGCCATCACCTCGGTATCGGTGTCGGAGGTGAACACATGGCCGCGCTCCTGCAGCCCGGCGCGCAAGCTCAGATAGTTCTCGATGATGCCGTTGTGCACCAGTGCGACGCGACCGGCGACATGCGGATGCGCGTTCGCCTCGTTCGGTACGCCATGCGTGGCCCAGCGCGTATGCGCGATGCCGGTGCCACCGGGGAACGGATCGGCGAGATAGCGATCTTCCATTTCGCGCACCTTGCCCTTGGCGCGCACGCGCTGGATCTCGCCGTGATCGAGCACGGCCAGTCCAGCCGAGTCGTAACCACGGTATTCCAGCGCCTTCAAGCCGGCGATCAACAGGGGCGCGACGTCTCGCTGGGCGGCGGCGGCAACAATTCCACACATGGGCGACGATTCCTTGGGTGATTACGGCAGCCAACACTGCCGTCGGACAGGTTGCCGGCGCGCGGTTTCAATCCGCTTTCTGCGCGCCAGGTACGAGCGTTCCGCGCTTAGTGCACCCTGCGGCGCAGATAGTTCAACAGGTCGATCCGGGTGATCAGGCCGAGGAACTGTTCGCCATCGACCACGATCGCCACATGACCGCGCTCGAACACCGGCAGCAGCGATTCGATCGGCTCGCTCATGTCGAGCATCTGCAGGTTGCTGATCATCGCGGTGGCGACCGAATCGCGGAAACGCGCTTCATCGACATGCACATGCATCAGCACATCGGACTCATCGAGGATGCCGACCAGGCGCTCGCCATCCATCACCGGCAGCTGCGAGACGTCGTACAGCTTCATGCGCGTGTAGGCGGTCATCAGCAGCTCGTTCGGGCCGACCACGACAGTGTCGCGGCGCGCGAATGGACGCAGCAGCAGGTCGCGCAGGTCGCCGTGCTGCTCGCGCTCGAGGAAGCCGTTGTCGAGCATCCAGTAATCGTTGTACAGCTTGGAAAGGTATTTGTTGCCGGTATCGCAGACCAGGCTCACCACACGCTTCGGCTCGGTCTGTTCGCGGCAATATTTCAGCGCGGCGGCCAGCAGCGTACCGGTGGACGAGCCGCCCAGCACGCCCTCCTTCGCCAGCAGCTCGCGCGCGGCAAGGAAGCTCTCCTTGTCGGAGATCGCATAGGCCTTCTTGACCCGCGTGAAATCGCTGATCGGCGGCAGGAAATCCTCGCCGATGCCTTCGACCATCCAGCTGCCGGTCTTGGTCGAGAGCACGCCTTCGTTGATGTATTGCGTGAGGATGGAACCGACCGGATCGGCCAGGATCAGCTCGGTGCCGGGCGAATGCTCGGCGAAATAGCGCGACAGGCCGGTCATCGTGCCGGATGAGCCGCAACCGATCACCACCGCATCCAGGCGACCGTCCATCTGCTCGAGAATTTCCGGGCCGGTGGTCTCGTAGTGCGCACGCGGATTGTCCGGATTGCCGAACTGGTTGATGAAGTACGCCCCCGGGGTTTCGCGCGCAATGCGCTCGGCCATGTCCTGGTAGTACTCCGGATGGCCCTTGGCCACGTCCGAGCGGGTCAGTACGACCTCGGCGCCCATCGCCTTGAGGTTGAAGATCTTCTCGCGGCTCATCTTGTCCGGCACCACCAGGATCAGCCGGTAACCTTTCTGCTGCGCGACCAGCGCGAGGCCGAGCCCGGTGTTGCCGGCGGTGCCTTCGACCAAGGTGGCGCCCGGCTTGATCCGGCCGGCCTTTTCGGCACCTTCGATCATCGACAGGCCGATGCGGTCCTTGATCGAGCCGCCCGGGTTGGTGCTCTCCAGTTTCAGGAACAGCTCGCAACGGCCGGTGTCCAGCTGTCGCGCGCGCACCATCGGGGTACGTCCAATCAGTTCGAGGACACTTGCTTGGACAGTCATGCTGGCTCCGTCGCCTTGGGGTCACAGGCGGCGCGAGGCGCGGCACCTGACAGGGCCGCCATGATAACCGAGCGCGACAACAAGCTGGTTTCAGATCCAGCGGCCCGGGCGCGCGTCCCGCTTGCAGGAGGCGCCGAGGGCCGGTGGATCGGGGGAAGAGTTCAGTGCAAAGGATGCTCGTGCTGGTCCCAGATGCGCTGCAGGCGATCCTTGGCGTAGAGCTTCTCCCGTTTCATGACGGCCAGCCTGGCTTCATCGATGGGGAGCACGCCGATCTCGGCGTCGTGCACTTTACTGTCGAGCTCGCGGTGGTGCTGATACAACCGGCGGAACTCGACATTCGACTTCATTAATGCTTCGACATCTTCACGCTGGCTTTCGAACATGATCCGACCTCCTCAGGTGGCGGTAGCGGACGCATGACCGATGCGCCCGCGGGCGGGAGCCATGCGTGCACGTGCATCCGCGCCGGAATCAGCGTTGAGGACGAACGAGGATGCGCGGGGACAGGGCCATGGCTCAGATCAGTGGCCCGCGCGACGAAATGACCGCACGGGAAATTGACCCTACTCCGCCGATTCGGTGGCTGCAAGTCGCGGGTGCGCGATGTCGGCGGCCCGCTTCCACCGACGCATTTCGACGCGGGCCGGGCCGATCGGCAGCGACGACCCAGCCGGATGCGCATGACACCGGACACGGCGCCACACGCATCCAGGCGCTTCAGCTAGCGCCGTTGCCGCTGCTGTCCGGATTGCTGTCGCTGGGCTTCGGCTTCGGTTTGTGCGGCTTGTGCGGCGTCGTTGCCGGCGCGGGCGTGGTGCTGTCACCACCCTGCATCTGCGAGCGCATGGCACGGGCCGCGGCGGCGGCCAATTCGGCCTCCTTGCGCGCCGCGGTGGCGACCTTGCTCTGCGCGGCGGCCAGCGCGCGCGCCTGGTCGGCCTCGGCCTGTGCCTGCGCCGTGGCTTCCTGGCCGGCCTGCTGGGCGCGGGCGGCTTCTTCCTGGGCCATCTGGTATTGCATGCGCTGGCGTTCGAGCTCCTGCCGTGCCGCATCTGCATCGCGCCGGCTGGCTTCGAGCTGGATCTGATCGTGCTCACGGTCGAGATCGTTGATCTTTAGCTGAGCCACCTGCAATTGCGCGGTGGCGCGGGCCAGATCGACGCGCCGCTCGGCCAGGTACAAGGCATGCGGACGATCGCGTGATCGCGCCTGCTCCAACTGCGAAATGGCATCGCGCGCGCGCGCCTGCTCGGCCTGCGCATAGGCGCCGAGCGTGGGATCGCTGGAGAGCTGAGCGAGACTATTGTCGAGGCGCACCACGTCCATGTCGGTCTTGGCGGCCTGCGCCATGCCGGCGCCAGCAAGGGCCAGCACGAGGGCGCACATGCTAAGAGTCAGGCGCTTCATGGGTGGCCTCCCTGGTCGTTCGAGGTGGGCGCGTTCGATCCCGGCATGGTCTGGAAATCCTGACCCTGCGGCACCGGCTCGGAAATCGCGGAACTGGGCGGCGCCGGCATGTCGTTCGGCGTGGTCGTCGGGTCGGCCTGCACCGGCGCGAAGCCTGCACCGGCATTGCCGCCCTGGTCAGCGCCGCCATTCGCCGGATGCGCCGCTTCCATCTGCTGGCGCAGCTGGTTGTTGGCGTCGGTCTTGTCCTGGATCTGCGCGCGCGCCGCACCGAGGCGCGCCTTGGCGCGTGCCAGCTCGGCATCAGCGCTGGCTTCGTCAGCGAGGCTGGCCGCGACGTCGTACTTGCGGTCGGCAAAGGCAGCCTGCGCCTGCTGAAAGCGGTTCTGTGCATAGCCCAGGTCGACCGGGGCATAATCCGACGCGCCAGCATCACGGGCGGCTTGCAGCAGGCTTTGTGCCTGGTTCATCGAGCCATCGGGAGGCGGCGTCGAAGCGCAGCCGGCCAGCGTCAATGCGAATAGCGCGAGGGGCAGCCACAGGACGCGGCGCGACGGTGGCCAGTTCAGGAGGGGCTGTTTCAAAATAGGCAGGCTCGAAGGGGTTGGATTCAAAAGGGGCTCCGCTGCGCGGCTGCGCGGAGAGCGCCCCGACAGTGAAACGAAGGTGTGCGCCATCACTCAGTCCTCGCGGAACGTCTGCGCGTATTGTGGTCGGGCATAATCGACGATTGCAATGAGTGCATCAACGAGTGCAATTTGGGGGAACGTGGTGGATATCGGTTATTTTCTGAAGTTGATGGTAGACAAGGGCGCGTCGGACATGTTCCTGACCACCGGCGCCCCGGTAAATATCAAGGTCGAGGGCAAGCTGTATCCGCTGGGCAACACCGGCCTGCCGAGCGGGATGGTGAAGAAGATCGCTTACTCGCTGATGGATGAAGGCCAGGTGCCGCAGTTCGAGCGCGATCTGGAACTGAACATGGCGCTGGCGGTGAAGGAAACCGGCCGCTTCCGCATCAACGTCTTCAAGCAGCGCGGCGAGATCGGCATGGTGATCCGCGCGATCAAGAGCGAGATCCCCAGCATCGAGCAGCTACAGCTGCCGAGCATTTACCGCGACCTGATCATGGAACCGCGCGGCCTGATCCTGGTGGTAGGGGCCACCGGCTCGGGCAAGTCGACCACGCTGGCAGCAATGCTCGACCAGCGCAACCGCAACACCTCCGGTCACATCCTCACCATTGAGGACCCGATCGAATACCTGCACCGGCACAAGAAGTCGATCGTCAACCAGCGCGAGGTAGGCCTCGATACCCACAGCTACCACGAGGCGCTGAAGAACGCGATGCGCGAGGCGCCGGATGTGATCATGATCGGCGAGATCCGCGACACCGACACGATGGAGGCCGCCATCGCGTTCTCCGAGACTGGCCACTTGTGCCTGGCCACGCTGCACTCCAACAACGCCGACCAGACGCTGGAACGCATCCTCAACTTCTTCCCGGAGTCGGCGCACAAAAACGTGCTGATGAACCTCGCACTGAATCTGCGCGCGGTGATCAGCCAGCGCCTGGTGATGGGCAAGGATGGCCGCCGCGTACCCGCCGCCGAGGTGCTGCTGAACACGCCGCTGATCCGCGACATGATCCGCCGCGGTCAGATCCACGAAGTGAAAGAGGCGATGGACCGCAGCCTGCAGGAAGGCATGCAGACCTTCGATCAATCCTTGTACCGCCTGTACAAGGACGGCCGCGTGGAACTCGAGGAGGTACTCAGCAAGGCCGATTCGCGCGACGGCCTCGCACTGCGCATCCGCCTCGCCGAAGGTGGCAATGCGGACAATGCCGAACTGGTCGGCAGCGACCCCTACGGAATGGGCTTCTAAGCAGGCTCGAAGGCTTCGCCCGGCTACTCATGCAGCCGGGCGCTCGCCTCGCGCGTCACGTACCCAACCGATGCTCAGCACCCAGCGGGTACCAAGCTCGATCCGCGTGACACTGTGCAGCTCCCGATCCGGCCGGAACAGCTTGATGCGCCGGCCGGCATGGATCGGCGCCGCGCAGACGAACTCGCCGCCCTGGCGTGCCGGGCGCAGGATCACATTCAACCGGTAATGACGACCACGCTTGACTGGATCGACATGCGGCGGCACCGACGAGCCCTCTGGAAAGCGCAACAGATACATGTCGCATGGCAAGGGCCACGGCGTGGCGAACAACAACAGCTTGTCGTAGCCGCTGCCCTGACGCCCATGCTGCCAGCGCCACCACGGGCCGAAGCCACGCCGCGGCGAATTCACGCCACCGCATCCGGCTGCATCTCCGGCGCGGCGCGCTGGAATGCATCGAGCTCACCACAGGCAGCATGGATGCGACGGATGGTCGGGTAGTCGTCCAACGGCAGCTTCCAGCGCACTGCGTTGTAGACCTGCGGCACCAGGCAGGCATCGGCTAGCCCCGGCGTGTCGCCATGGCAATAATGGCCGGTGGCCGAACTGCCGGTCAGCAGGGTTTCGAACGCACCGAGGCCGGCCGCCATCCAGTGCCTCATCCAGGCGCTGCGCTGATTTTCGTCGGCGGCGAATTGCGTCTCCAGTTGCTTCAATACGCGCAAGTTGCCCAGCGGGTGGATGTCGCAGGCCACCGCCAGCGCCAGCGCGCGCACCCGTGCCCGCCCGGCCGGGTCGTCCGGCAGCAAGGCCGGCGTCGGGCGAGTCTCTTCGAGATATTCGATGATGCCGATCGACTGGGTGATCGCCGTGTCGCCGTCCAGCAGGCACGGCACCAGCTCCTGCGGATTGAGCCGGCGATAGGCCGCGCCATGCTGCTCGCCACCATCGCGCAGCAGGTGCACCGGCCGGTTTTCGAAGACCAAACCTTTCAGATGGAGTGCGATGCGCACCCGGTACGCCGCGCTGGAGCGCCAATATCCATAGAGCGTGAGAGTAGTCGTCATCGTCGGTCTCCAAGATCAAGTCCGCAGTGTAAGCCAGCCGCAGCGTTGCATCGCCGGGACCACGGCCGGACAATAGCCGGCTGGCACCGTGTTGCGCTGTGCCGCTGTGATGTATTTGCGAATTCAATTACCGGGGAGCTGCACCATGTCCGTCATCCGCATGAGCGATCTTGATCTGCGCGGCAAGCGCGTGCTGATCCGCGAAGATTTGAACGTGCCGATCGAGGATGGCCGGATTACTTCGACCCAACGCCTGGACGCGGCGCTGCCGGCCATCGTGGCCGCGCGCGACGCTGGTGCGCGCCTGATGGTGCTGTCGCATCTGGGGCGGCCCAAGGAAGGCAAGTTCGATGCGGAGTCGTCGCTGGCGCCGGTGGCGCAGTGGTTGGGCGACAAGCTCGGCAAGCCGGTCCGACTGATCGGCGAATATCTGGAAGGCGTCGAAGTCGATGAAGGCGAAGTGGTAGTGCTGGAAAACTGCCGCATGAACGTTGGCGAAGGCAAGGACGACGAGACGCTCGCAAAGCGCTATGCCGCGTTGTGCGACATCTTCGTGATGGACGCATTCGGCACCGCGCATCGCGCGCAGGCTTCCACTCACGGCGTGATCAAGTTCGCGCCGATCGCCGCTGCCGGCCCGCTGCTGTGCGCCGAGCTCGATGCACTGGGCAAGGCGCTGGAGAAGCCCGCGCATCCGCTGCTGGCGATCGTCGCCGGTTCGAAAGTATCGACCAAGCTCACCCTGCTGGAGAACCTGATCGACAAGGTGGACCAGCTGATCGTCGGCGGCGGCATCGCCAACACCTTCATCGCCGCGATGGGCCATTCGGTCGGCAATTCGCTGGTCGAGCCAGACCTGATCGATGCGGCCAAGAAAGTCATCGCCGATGCCAAGCGGCGCGGCGCGGAAGTACCGATGCCGGTCGACGTGGTCGTGGCGCCGGAATTCTCCGCGCATGCCACCGCGACCGTGCGCGCGGTCGACCAGGTCAAGGACGGCGAACTGATCCTCGACATCGGGCCGGAGACGGCCAAGCAATATGCGGCGCTGATCGCCAAGGCGGGCACCGTAGTGTGGAACGGCCCGGTCGGCGTGTTCGAGTTCGATGCCTTCGGCAAGGGTACGGAAACGTTGGCGCGCGCGATCGCCGCATCGAAGGCGTTCTCCATCGCCGGCGGCGGCGATACCTTGGCCGCGGTGGACAAATACGGCATCGCCGATGACATCTCGTACATCTCCACCGGCGGCGGCGCCTTCCTCGAATTCCTCGAAGGCAAGGAACTGCCGGCGGTGAGCGCGCTGAAGGCGCGGGCCAACGGCTGAGCCGCGCGCATGCTCTGCCTGTTCGACCTCGACGGCACCCTGATCGATTCGGAAGACGGCATCACCCGCAGCGTGCAGCATGCGCTGAGCCAGCTCGGCGTGCCGGCTCCGGATGATTTGCGCGCGTGGATCGGCCCGCCGCTGCGACACAACTTCGCGTCCTTGCTCGATCACGATCCGATCCGGATCGAACAGGCCGTAGCGCATTATCACGAACGCTTCCAGCACACCGGCTGGCGCGAGCACACCGTGTACGCGGGCATCGAAACGCTGATCGAACAGCTGCACAAAGCGGGACATCGGCTCGCCATCGTCACCAGCAAGACACGCGAGAACGCGTTGCCGATTATCGAACAACTCTCGTTCGGCCATTTGTTCGCGAAGACCTACACGCCGACGCCAGACAGCGCGCATAGCGAGAAGGCCTCGATGATCGCCGCAGCGCTGCGCGACTTCGCGGCCGCGCCGGGCGACACCGTGATGATCGGCGACCGTTGCTTCGACATCGAGGGCGCGCTCGCCAATGGCGTCATTGGCATCGGCGTGTTGTGGGGCTTTGGCAGCCGCGAAGAGCTGCAGCAGGCCGGCGCGACCGCGCTGGCGGCCACGCCGGGACAGCTTGGGGCGCTGCTGGCCATTTAGAAGTCCGTCCAATATTTTGGTCAGGCGGCTCATATTCTCGGCGACCTGACTCGCCTGCGGCGGGCTTTCGAGCTGCTGCCGCAGCCCGAGTCACTTTTCTTTGCTGGCCCACGTTCGCGCTTGGAGCGCGAACGAACAGCGAAGCTGGCCCGAAGGGCGGAGGGCAGGATGCCCGGAGTCAAGAAAAGTAGCCCAAAGAAATGGCCTGGGTGAGCCCGCCGGGGCCAAGAGCGGGTGCGATCTCGCCTCGCCGACGGAGTTCGCTACTCACAGAGTCGTTGCCGCCGCTATGCCGCGACCGCTCGGGAGCCAAGGCAAGGGAGGA
>Ga0302314_10012245_pt1 | contig 14868 bp, 14 predicted proteins | sample III_Palsa_N2_3_FD_200533 | JGI IMG/M metagenome (GOLD analysis project Ga0302314, IMG submission 200533) | Peat permafrost microbial communities from Stordalen Mire near Abisko, Sweden - III_Palsa_N2_3 | ecosystem: Environmental > Terrestrial > Soil > Palsa > Peat permafrost | place: Sweden... | reverse complement strand
AACAGGCTGAACACGTACGGCTGGGCCACGCCGACCCGCCGGGCGATCCGGTCCACCGGCGTGCCGTGCAGGCCGCTGTGGGCGAACTCGATCACCGCGGCGTCGATGAGCGCATCCCGGCGCTCGGCGGCCGGGACGCGCGCACGCGACGGTGTGGCGCTGGCGGACATGGCGGACTTGATCCTACGGCCCTCGACGGTCACGCCGCCTCCAGTTCGCGCAAGCCGGTCAGCGCCGGCTCGGGCGCCGTCGCCTCGGCGGCCACGGAGGCCCGCCGGGTGTTGAACGGGAGCAGCAGCGCGGTCAGCGCGCCGGCGGCGAGCACCGCGACGCCCACCCACACGGCGGGGACGAGGCCGTTGACGAAGGCCTGCGGCGAGGTGTAGCCGCCGGCGCCGGTGAACACCGAGGCCAGCACGGCCACTCCGAGCACGCCGCCGACCTCGCGAATCGCGTTGTTGGCACCCGAGGCCTGGCCGGCCTGATCAACCCGCACCGAGGACAGCACCGCGCTGGCCGAGGGCGCGAACACGAGCGCCATGCCGGCGCCGCCGAGCACGAAGGGTCCGAGCATGCTCACGTAGGCGGTGTGCGTGGTGATGATCGTGGCCAGCCAGCCGAGGCCGAGCGCCTGGGCCGACAGCCCGGCGATCATGAACGGGCGGCTGCCGTAGCGCTCGGAGAACACGCCGGCCAGCGGAGCCACGATCATCGTCGCGCCGGTCCAGTTGCGGCGCATGCTGGTCATGGTGACCTCCGTCGGCGTAATTAGTGACCACTAACTATGCGTAACTTAGCAGCTACTAATAATTTGTGCAAGGAAGTCGACGGTCGGCGCCGAATATCCTGGGCGAGCGTGATCACCCGCCGCCGTATCAGCTGGAGCCTGGCCGCCGCGCTGTGCGCGGGGCTGCTGTGCGCCTGCGGTTCCGGCGGCACCAACACGGTGTCGGTGGCCAACACGCAGACGCCACCACCGCCCGCCACGAGCACACCGACGAGCAGCTCGACGAGCTCCACCTCGTCGTCGACCTCGAGCACCTCGAGCCCGCCCGCCACCACGAGCGCCTCGAGCGCCACCGGCTCGACCCGGACCGCGTCCGGTCCGGCGTTCGCCCAGACCACGAGCACGAGCTCAAGCGGCCCGGAGAGCGTAGTCATGGCGCACGGATACACCGCGGTCAGCCCGAGCCAGTACAACCCCCAGGACACCCTGCAGGTGCTCGTCGGCACTGCGCCGAGCGGCGGCCAGAAGGCGTTCTTCTTCGTGAACGGCAGCTACATCGGCACCGACACCGCGCTGCCGAGCAGCTCGATCAGCGTTGTCAGCACCAACGACACCGAGGTGACCCTCGGCTACGCGCTGTTTCACCCCGACGGGTCGTCCGCCGGCACCGCCCAGGTCACCTACGCGCTCAACAACGGCATGCTCGGCCCCCTCGGCCCGATTCCCTCGGCTCTGCCGAGCGCCGCGGTCAGTCGTCGCTGACCCCGCGAAGCCAGCGCCGCCACCAGGGCGCCCGGCGCGGCTGGGTGGCCTGCCACTCGTCGCGCATGAGCATCTCGCCGCGCTGGCGTGAGGCCAGCACGCAGGCGGTGTGGGCATGGCGCCGGCGACGCGTGTCGCCCTCGGGCGCGATCAGCAGGTGCTCGCTGAGGGCGGCCAGCTGGCGGTCGCAGAGCGGGCACCGGTAGGTCGAGGGCTTGCGGTTCTGCGCCCGGCGCACGCTCCACCAGCGAGCCGGCGGAAGCCGGCGGCGTCCGCTCACGGCGACGGGAGACAACGGCGGGGTTCAGGCACGGGGTCATTGTGCTCCTCGCCGTCGGCTCGGCGGACCCCCGGCAGGACAGCCGCTAGCCTTCGGGCTGGCATGGCGCGCACTAACGAACAGCTCCCGTTGCATCCGCCGCGCCGGCGCAGTCACGGCCCGGTCGCGCCCCACCCGGTGGCACCGGTCAGCGCTCAGGACGATCCGAGCTTCGCGCTGCGCGCCGGCGAGCCGCTGGCCGACGGTCTCGCCCGGGTCGCCGGCGCCCAGATTGACGAGACCACCCGGCGGCTGCGCCGCCCGGACGGCGGCGTCAGCGCCAAGGACGTGCACGAAGCCCGCAAGTCGCTCAAGCGCCTGCGCGCGTTGGCGCGGCTGCTGCGTCCGGCGCTCGGGGAGGCGGCGTACGCGCGGGAGAACGGCGCGCTGCGCGACGCGGCGCGACAGCTGGCCGGCGCGCGCGACGCCGAGGTGATGGTCGCCACCCTGGATGCCCTGTCCGCGGCCGACGACGAGACCGCCGCGACCCACGACGACCACCCGACCCTACGGGCACACCTGCAGGCCGAGCGCGACCGCGCCACCGCGCATCTGCGCGCCGACGCCGGCCCGGCTCGCCAGGCCGCCGCCGACCTCGACCAGGTGCGCGAGCGGGCGGGCAGCTGGCTGCCCGCGGACGCGGACTGGCAGAGCGTCGAGCCGGGGCTGCGCCGGATCTACAGGGAGGGCCGCCAGCGCTATCGCCGGGCCCGCCGCCGCCCCACCGGCGAGCACCTGCACGAGTGGCGCAAGCGGGTCAAGGATCTGCGCTACTGCACCGAGTTGCTCTGCGTCCTGGATCCCGAGGCCATGTCCGCCCGCTCGGCCCTGGCCGACTCGCTGGGAGAGACGCTCGGTGAGGAGCACGACCTAGGCGTGCTCGCGGCGTTCGTCGACGCTCATCCCGAGCTCTTCTTCACCCCGGCCGAGCGCAAGCAGCTGCGCAAACGCGTGCGGCGTGAGCGCGCCCGTCTGCGCCGGCGCGCCCTGAAGCTCGGCGACGAGCTGTTCGCCCCGCGCCCCCGGCGCTTCACCGCGACGCTGCAGCCCGCAGCCGTCGCGTCGCCCGAGCCTCAGTGAGCGACGCCGCCCGGGTCGAGCTCGACCTCGTGCCGGGGGCGCCGAACGTGCAGCTGCGCGACGACCCCGAGCGCGGCGCCATCGTCGTCCTCGCGTTCCCCTACGACGCACGCATCGTCGCGGCGGCGCGGAGCATTCCCAACCGGCGGTTTGACTGGGACAGCCGCGAATGGAGCGCGCCGGCCGACGACTGGGTCGGCGTGTACGTGGCCGACGTGCTGGCGCGCTTTCCCGAGCTGGAGCCGAGCCCCGAGGTGCTCGAGTGGCTGGCCGGGATCGAGTCGCGCTGGGTCGGCAGCGTGCAGACCGCCCGCCACGACGGCCGCGGCTGGTGGGTGCTGCAGACGCGGGCCGGCCGCGTGCCCGACGCGCTGCTGCGCGGCTCGGTCGACCTGGAGGGCGACGGTCGGCGCGTGCTGGCCCCGCTGACCCTCGAGGCGGCCGAAGAGCTGCGGGCCCAGCGCTCGGCTCGCCTGGACAGCGCCGCCGAACGTTGCGTGACCTCGCTGTACGCCGGCGAGGCGCCCGCGCCGGCTCGGCTGGTGTTCGTCGACTCGGTCGAGGGCGAGCGGCTGCGCCTGGAGGTGCTGTGGGACCCGGATATCGGGGCCGCCTTCGAACGCCTGCCGGGCGCCGCCGGGAGCCGGGCCGTGCCGATCGATCCCTGGGTGGTCGAGTTCCTGGACGAGTTCATCGCGCTGCACGGCGTCCAGGTGCGCCCCCGGGCCGCCGCCGTGCTCGACCGCCTGCGCGACGAGCACGCCCAGGCCAGCGTCGCCGTGCGCGACTCGCGCGCGGTCGCGGCCGATCCCCTCCCCGAGGTCGCGGCCGTGCTCGGCGGCGAGCTGGCGCCGTTCCAGTGGGCCGCCGTGCGCTACGCCTTGCGGGCGCGCCGGGTGTTCCTGGCCGACGAGCAGGGCCTTGGCAAGACGGTCGAGGCGCTGGCCGCCATCGAGGCCGCCGATGCCTACCCGGCGATCGTCGTGTGCCCGGCCTCGCTGAAGCTCAACTGGCAGCGCGAGGTTGGCACCTGGCTTGCGCACCGTTCGGTCGTGGTGGTCGAGGGCCGCATGGCGGTGCCGCCGAGCGCCGACATCGCCATCCTCAACTACGAGATCGTGGCCGCGCACCGCGAGGCGCTGGCCCGCCGCCGCCCCCGCGCGCTGGTCATCGACGAGTCGCACTACTGCAAGAACCCGCAGGCCAAGCGCACTCAGGCGGTCCGGCGCCTGGCCAGCGCCGTGCCGCCCGACGGCCTGCGCCTGGCCCTCACCGGCACTCCGGTGCTCAACCACGCCGACGAGCTCATCGCCCAGCTGCGGGTGATCGGGCGGCTGGAGGACTTCGGTTCGGGCGCGCGCTTCTCCCGCCAGTTCCAGGGCGAGCGCAGCGAGGAACGTCTGCACTGGCATCTGCGCCGGCGCTGCTTCGTGCGACGGCTGAAGTCCGAGGTGCTCCCGCAGCTTCCGGCCAAACGACAGGTCGTCGTCCCGATGGCGCTCACCAACACGGCCGAATACCGCCTGGCCGAGAAGGACGTCATCGAGTGGCTGCGCGCCCAGCCGCTGGACCTCTCCGAGCTGAACGCGAAGATCGCCGCCGCGCTGCGGGCCAAGCGCCTGGCGCAGCTGGGGACGCTGCAGCGACTCGCGGCTCGGGGCAAGCTGCATCCCGCGCTCGGCTGGATCGGCGACTTCCTCGTCTCCGGCGAGCCGCTGGTGGTGTTCGCCCGCCACCTCGAGGTCCAGGAGGCGGTGCTCGAGCGATTCCCCGACGCCCTGCATCTGCTCGGACGCGACAGCCTGGCCGCGCGCGAAGCGGCAGTGCGCGCGTTCCAGTCCGCCGACGGGCCGCCGCTGATCGTCTGCGCGACCCGCGTGGCCGCCCAGGGCATCACCCTGACCCGCGCGTCCAACGTGGCTTTCCTCGAGCTCGAGTGGACGCCGGCGATGCACGACCAGGCCGAGGATCGCTGCCATCGGATCGGTCAGCGCGACGCCGTGACCGCCTGGTACCTGCTCGCCGCCGAGACGATCGACGAGACCATGGCGCGGCTGATCCAGCGCAAGCGGGCGATCGTCGGCGCGGTGACCGACGGACGCCAGTTCGACGCCGACGGGCTGGTCGAGCAGGTCATCCGCGAGCTGCGCGACGGCCGCCCGTTCCCGCATCTGCGGCCGGTCCCGGAGCGGGGGGTCGGGGCGGGCTGAGCGGCGTTGGCGGGGGGCGCGTCGGGGCGCGGGGGCGCGTCGGGGCGCGTCGGGCGCGGCGGGGCGTGGGCGCGTGGCCGCCCGTGGCCGCGTGTTGTGACGGTCTCGTGACGCGCCGGTGCGCATCCCGTCGCTCACCGACACATCGCTGCGACACTCGCCCCGATCCGGGTGGGGGGGTTGGCGAGAACCTGGTCAATACGAAGGATTCCTCGCCACACCCCCCCGCGCGCCGTTGCCCACGACCGCCATCCGCAATGCGCCCGTGACACAACCGTGCGAAACCCGACCCCTCTGACACACCGCTCCATCACGAGCCCCCGGTTCACGCCCGCCTCGGCCGACCGGTCCCTAACCATTCCGCCACCCCGGGGATCCGCGAGAGTCGGTTTTGTTACCACCCCCGGTCGGAAAGTCAGCCGCGGGCCCGCGGGCGAGCGTTTGGTCGGAGGGCGCCTGCGGCTGCGGCTGGGCGGCCGCGAACGCCGTTTTGTGACGGTCGCGTGACACGCCGCTGTCGGTCCCGACGCCGACCGCACACCCCGGTAACGCTCGGCCGAATCGGTGAGGGGGGGTTGGCGAGAACCTGGTCAATACGAAGGATTCCTCGCCACACCCCCGCGCGCCGCTTCCCACAACCGCCATCCGGCGACGCGCCCGTCAAAAAGCGGTGCGGAACCCGACCCCTCTGACACACCGCTGCGTCACCAACCTCCGGTTCACGCCAGCCTCGGCCGACCGGTCCCTAACCATTCCCCCACCCGCGGGGATCCGCGGGAGTCCGTTTTGGTAGCACCCCCGGTCGGAAAGTCAACGACAGGCCCGCGGACGAGCGTTCGGTCCGAGGGCCGGCTGCGGCTGGGCGGCCGCGAGCGCCGGCCCGCATCACCCCCCGCGAGCCCAACTCTCGGGTACGCTGCGAACCCCCGAAGGAGACCGATCGGCACCGGGCCGCACTCCAGGAAGCGCGAACCGCACATGAAGATGGTCCTCGCCTACATCCGCCACGAAGCCTTCGAGCCGATCCGCACCGAGCTGCTCGACCAGGGCTTCCCTTCGCTGTCGATCACCGAGGTCAAGGGCTCCGGGCGCCAGCGCGGGATCACCGAGCACTACAAGGGCACCGAGATGACCAGCCACGTGCGGCCGAAGCTCAAGCTCGAGTGCGTCGTGGCGGACGGGGACGTCGAGACGATCATCCACACGATCCTCAAGCACGCCCGGACCGGCACGGTCGGCGATGGCAAGGTGTTCGTGCTCCCCGTCGAGGCGGCCTTCCGCATCCGCACCGGCGAGTCCGGCGAGGAGACGCTGCAGGCCCACCCCGAGGGCGCCGCCTCGTAGCCCCCGCCGCCGGGGCCGTAGCCATCACCGCCTCGGCCATGATCATCGGACTCGATCACGTGCAGCTGGCGGTCCCGCCCGGCGGCGAGGACGAGGCCCGCCGCTTCTACGGCGACCTACTCGGCCTCCCCGAGATCCCCAAGCCCCCGGGCGTGCAAGCCAGCGGCGGAGTGTGGTTTCGCTGCGGTGCCCAGCAGCTGCACATCGGCATCCAGGCCGACTTCGCCCCGGCCAGCAAGGCCCATCCGGCCCTGCTGGTCAGCCTCGACGCGCTGGACGCCCTCGCGGCACGGCTGTTGACCGCCGGCGTCGAGCTGGACTGGGACACCCGCATCCCCGAGCGCCGGCGCTTCTACGCGCTTGACCCCTGGGGCAACCGGATCGAGCTCACCGCGCCGGCCACCTGAATCACGGCCCCGCCGTGGTCGTCGAGGACGACGACGAGGAGGACATGCAGGCGGGCGCCTTGTCGCGCGGCAGCAGCGAGGTGAAGCTGTAATCCCACGAGCCGGCATTCCACTGCTGGGAGACGCCCGCCACGTCACACGACTTGATCGCCGGCGCATCGAGGAACTGGAACGGGATGGCCACCGCCTCGTTGACGAGTGCCCCATCGATCGCCCCCCAGGCCTTCGCGCGCGCCGCCGGCGCCACGAGCAGCGAGGCGGCGTTCATCTGGGCGTTGATGGCCGGAACGCTGACCTGGCCGTAGTTGGGGTTATTCAGGCGGGTGATGCTCGCGCCGTAGAACGCCGGCTTGAGCAGCCCCTCGGGGTCGGCGAAGTCGCGCGTGCGCCCGACGGCCGGGCACACCTCCACCTCGCGGGCCGGGATCCCGCAGTAGGCACCGGTCATGAGCGCCGGATCGGCCAGCCGCACCCGGGTGCGGAAGCCAAGACTGGCGAGCGTGCGCACGACGATCGACGTGTAGGCCAGCCCCGGGTCGGCGTTCGAGCCGACCACGGTCACCGGCGGCCCGGTGTAGCGGCCGCTCGTGTACCCGGCCAGCCTGAGGTACTTCTCGGCCACCGACATGCTGCCGGTGACTGAGCCGTCGTAGTCCGGCTGCGACCCCGGAGTCGGGCTGACGAGATCCGGGCCGTCGGAGCCCGGATAGATGAAGTGGCTCGCCACCTTCCCGGTGATCGGGCCGCCGGTGGCGTCGCGCAGCGCCCGACGGTCCAGCGCCGCCCACAGCGCGCGGCGCAGGTTGAGGTTGGCGAACGGTCCGCGCCGGTTGTTCAGCGCCACGTAGCGGACGCCCGCGTCGGGGATGATGACCATCTGGCTGGTGAAGTCCTTGAAGGCCAGGGCGACGATCGACGCGCTGGGGGCGCCGTTCTGGACGAGGTGGGTGCCGGTCAGCACCGCGCGGCCGATCCTTGTCGGGTCGCCGCCGATCTGGATGTCGATGCGGTTCAGGTAGGCCGGCCGGAAATCGGTCAGCGGATTCCAGTTGGGGTTGCGCACGAGCACGGCCGAGTGGCCCGGGTGGTAGCCGATGCCCAAGAAGCGCCCCTGGTCGTCGGCCGCGAGCATGTACGGCCCGGTCGCCACGACGTACTCCGAGCCGTAGGCCGTGCGACGCTGGGCATCGAGGGGCCGGGCGAACTCGGGCGGCACCGGCGCGGTGATCGGCAGCACCAGCGCGGCGGCGAGGGTGTCCGCCGTTGGGCGCACCAGGTGGAAGACAATCGTGAACGGGCCCGGCGTGGTCACCCCGGCGAACGATCCGCCGTGCGCGCGAGTGGCCCCGACCAGATCACCGAAGTAGGTGCGGAAGTACGGCGTGGCCACGGACGGGTTGAGCGCGCGGTCGAAGGCATACGCGACGTCGGCGGAGGTCACCTCGCGGTTGACCGGAGGACTGAAGTGGATGCCCGCCTTGATGTGCACGGTGACGGTCAGCCGGTTGGCCGAGATCTGCGGCGGCCCCGACGCCAGGTCGGGCACCGCGATCTCCGGGTTGTTCGGCAGATAGGTGTACAGCGTCCGCTGGGTGGCCGAGATGATCTGCTCATCCAGCGGCGAATAGGCCTGGCCGGGATCGAGGTGGGTGAAGCCGGCGTGCTGGAGGACGGTCAGCGTGCCGCCGCGCAGGCCGTTGACCAGCAGTTGGTAGTCCGGGCTCTCCGACAGCGGAGCCGTGACCGGCGCGTTCGGCCCGCTGCCGCCGCCGCCCGAGCCGCAGGCGACCAGGCCGAAGGCGGCGATCGAAAGCGCGAGGGCGAGGCACGCGCGCCGTGTGAGGGTGTCGGTCATCTCGAGAGCGCGGTCGCGCGGCGGTGCTCGGGGTGGACCGCGCGCCAGGGCGGCGCATCCTATTCGCGCAGGCGGGCGCGCACCGACTCCACCTTGTCCTCGAGCGTCTGACCGGGACGGTCGCGCCGCTCGTCGAGCTTCAGCACGGTGTACACCCGCGGGATCCCCATCTCGAACGGCACGGCGTGCAGCTCGCCGACCACCGCGAGGATGTCCGCGGTCTCCCCCTCCAGCGACGTTCCCATCGCGTGCATGGCGTAGCGGACCCGATCCTGGGCGGCGAGCCGGCGCTGGATCTCGGCGATGTACGCGCTCGCGCTGGCGTCGGCCCGCCCGAGCGCGATCACCGTGAGGTCCGCGGTGGCCATCAGCGGCCGGTGACCCGGTCGGCCAACCGCGCCACCGCCGACGGGCGCCCGCGCCGCGACTCGAGCGAGTCGGCGATCCGGTAGAGGCCGTACAGGCTCCTGGCGCCGAGGAAGCGCAGCGGCTCGGGCTCCCAGTCCCGCGCCCGGGCGCCGACCCAGGGCAGCCGGGTCAGCTCGCTGTCGCGCTCCAGGATGAGGTCGCGCAGCGTGCGCCCGGCCAGGTTCGCCGCCGCGACGCCCTCGCCGACGTAGCCGCCCGCCCAGGCCAACCCGCTCTGGCGATCAAGCTCCACCCCCGGCATCCAATCACGCGCGACCCCGAGCACCCCGTGCCAGGCGCCGTCGATGCGCGCCTGCGCGCAGACCGGAAACAGCGAGACGAGCCGGGCCCGCAGCTCCCGCACCGTGGCCGCGGGCACCGGCCCCTCACGATCGGTCCGCGATCCGTAGCGGTAGGGCACCCCCCGCCCGCCGATGGCGATCCGCCCGTCAGCGGTGCGCTGCAGGTAGACGAACACGTGGGCCTCGTCGCGCAGCGTCTCGGCGCCGGCCCAGCCGATCCGCGCCCACGCCTCGTCGCCGAGCGGCTCGGTGATGATCATCGAGCTGTTCATCGGCAGCAGCCGTCGATGCAATCCGGGCAGCCCCGCGGTGTAGCCCTCGGTGGCCCGCACGACGTAGCGCGCCCGCACCGTCCCGGCCGCGGTCCGGGCCACGCCCGGTCCGATCGCCAGCACCGGGCTGTGTTCGAAGATCGTCGCCCCAGCGCGCTCGGTCGCCTCAGCCAGTCCTTGAACAAGAAAAGCCGGTTGCACGCGGGCGCAGTGGGGGCTGAAGACCGCGCCACGCGCACCGGCCGCCATCACCCGGTGGCGGACCTCGGCGCCGTCGAGCCACGACTCGTCCGGCAATCGCCGCGCGCGCAGGCGCTCCAGCTGCGGCTCCGAGCGCCCGAGCGCCAGGGTGCCGTTCTTGACAAAGTCGCACTCGATCCCCTCGCGGGCCACCACGGCGCCCACTTCGTCGACCGTCGCCCGGATGGCCACGGTCATTGCCTGCGCCCCGTCGGGGCCACCGCGGGCCAGCCAGCGTTCACTTGAGCCGGCGAGCTCGCCGAGCACCCAGCCGCCGTTGCGCCCCGAGGCGCCGAAGCCGGGGAACTCGGCCTCGAGCACCACGACCTCCAGTTGCGGCGCGGCCCGCTTGAGCTCGTAGGCCGTCCACAGGCCGGTCAGCCCGGCGCCGACGATGCAGACGTCGGCCTCACGGTCGCCCGGCAGGCGAGCCCGGGTCGGGCGGGTCTCGGCCTGTTGCTGCCAGAACGACGGCTCGCCCATCTGCGGCGGAATCCTCGCCGAGCCCCGAATTGCTAACAACCAGCGAACTGTCAGCGTGTCCCGGCTCAGACTTGACATAGCGACCGCTGAATGGTCCGAGCCTCGGGCCATATGCTCCGGCGATGAGCGCAATCGGCGCCGTAGACCCGAGCTTGGCCGCACGCGAGGCTGAGCGCGAAGCGGAGATCAACGACAAGGGCCTGAAGACCAACGCGATCGGGTTCGTGTCCAACCTGGTCGTCGGATGCGCCTCGGTGGCCCCGGCCTACTCGCTGGCCGCGACGCTCGGCTTCATCGCCGCCGTCAACGGCATCGGGGTGTTCTCGCCCGGCGTGATGATCGCCGCCTTCGTGCCGATGCTGTTGATCGCCTCGGCCTACCGGTACCTCAACCGGGCCGATCCCGACTGCGGCACCACGTTCGCCTGGGCCACCCGCGCGCTCGGACCGCAGCTCGGCTGGATCAACGGCTGGGCCATCTTCCTGGCCGACGTGATCGTCATGGCCTCGCTGGCCGACGTCGCGGCGACCTACACCTACCAGCTGTTCGGCTGGAACTACGGCCAGAATCACAACTGGATCATCATCGTCGGCGCGGTGGCCTGGATCGTGCTGATGACCTACATCTGCCACCGCGGCATCGAGCTGTCCGCCCGCCTGCAGCAGCTGCTGCTCGGCTTCGAGGTGGCCATGCTGCTGATCTTCTCGGCCGTCGCGCTCTACACCGTCTACAAGCATCATCCGTCCGGCTCGATCGAGCCCCAGGCCAAGTGGCTGAACCCGCTCGGCGGCGGCTTCAGCCCGATGGTCGACGGCGTGCTGCTCGCCGTGTTCATCTACTGGGGCTGGGACTCCGGCGTGGCGCTCAATGAGGAGACGAAAGACAAGCGCAACGGTCCCGGACTGGCGGCCGTGCTGTCGACCTTCCTGCTGCTGGCCATCTACGTGGTGGTCTCCACCGCCGCGCAGGCCTACCACGGCACCGGGTTCCTGGCCAACCCGGCCAACGCCAACGACGTGCTGTCCCCGCTCGGCCCGTCGGTACTCGGCACCGTCGGCGACAAGTTCCTCATCGTCGCCATCCTCGCCTCGGCCTCGGCCTCGACGCAGACGACGATCCTGCCGACGGCGCGGACCACGCTGTCGATGGCGCGCTGGGGGGCGATCCCCGAGGCGTTCGGCCGGGTGCATCCGGTGTTCAAGACGCCGACGCTGTCGACCATCGGCATGGGCGCGATCTCCATCGTGTGGACGGTGGCGGTGCTGGCGCTCAACCCGAACGGCAACGTGCTCGGCGATGCCATCACCGCGCTCGGTTTCACCATCGCCTTCTACTACGGCTTCACCGGGATCGCCTGCGTGGTCTACTTCCGCAAGCGCATCTTCTCCAGCATCCAGGACTTCTTCCTGGTCGGCGTGGTGCCGCTGGCCGGAGCGCTGATCCTGTTCGGCATCTTCGGCAAGGCCGTCCACGACTACAGCGAGTCGGGGGCCAACTTGTCCAAGCCGATCCTCGGCATCCAGACGCCGATCTTCATCGGCATCGGCGGGCTGCTGCTCGGCGTGGTCATCATGGCGGTGGCCTATCCGTTCCAGCGGGATTACTTCCATCGCCGACCCGAGCAACCTGACGAGCATGGCTTCGCAATCGGCACGACGATCGCGCCCGAGGACGAGCCCGACTACGTGGCGCCGGCCAGGGCCTAGCCGAGGCGCTCGCCCGGCCCGAGCGCCTGGGTCAGCCGCAAGGCCCGAACCGCCAGATGCAGACCGAGCACCGTGTCGGGGTCGTCCAGGTCGACTCCGAGCAGCTTCTCCACCCGCTGCAGTCGCAGGTACAGCGACTGGCGCTCGAGATGCAGCAGGCGCGCGGCCTCGGCCTTGCGCCCGCCGCTCTCCAGGTAGACCTCCAGCGTGCGCAGCAGCTCGCGCTCGCGCTGGTCGCGTTCCTCGAACAGCACCCCGAGCTGCTCGTGCGCGAAGCTGAGCAGCTCGGGCGAGGTGCGGATGGCGTAGAGCAGCTCGACCACCGACCCGCGCCGGGCGTCCAGCCACGGCACCGGGGCCCCGGCCCGGGCCGCCCCGACCGATTGGGCCACGCGTTCGAGCCGACGCCCGAGCTCGGTCCAGGTCGTTTCGCTGCGCCCGAAGGCCAGCGCCACGTCCTGTTGGTCGAAGCCGCGACGGTCCAGGGGGCGGCGCAGGTCGGCGGCCAGCGCGCCAAGCGCCTCGTCGGTCGGCTCGGACTCGCCGAGCGACACCGCCACGAGCAGGCGCCCGGAGTGCAGCCCGAGCAGAGCCGGATGGTGCGAGCCGATGGCCGAGCGCAGCGGCGGCATGAGCGTCGCCCAGGCGTTCTCCGGGCTGTCGGCGATCTCCACCCAGCGCTCCGATCGCCAGGCCAGCGCGGCGGGGAGCAGGCGACCGTGACGGCGGGGGAACTCCAGGGCGCTGGCCCGGCGCGTGGCGTCGGTCTCCTGCAGGCGCTGCTGCATGAGGTCGACCAGGAAGGTGCCGCGGGCCCGCGCGCGCAGCTGCTCCTCGTGCTGCTCGTGCAGGAGCTCCAGCGCCACGGCGGTGGCGGCGCGCTGCACGGCGATGCGGTCCTCCTCCTCGAGCGGGCGATCGAGCTCGAGCACCAGCAGCTGACCCCACGGGCGCCCGCGCAGACGCAGGTCGGCGGCCAGCCAGCCCCGGCCGCTCGTCTCGCCGCGATCCTGGGCCAGGCGGTGCTCCTCGCGGGCCTCGAGCAGCTGCTCCTCGGTGGTCTCGTGGGCCGCGAAGGCCACGAGCTGGCTGGCCAGGTTCTCGAGGATCACCGGGTTGCCCACGGTGCGGGCGATCTCCTGCAGCAGCTCGGGCAGGCCGCGGCGGTCGAGCACCAGGCCGGTGAGTCGCTCCCCGGTCTCCTGTCCGCTGCGCAGCAGCGCCAGCTGGCGATCGACCAGCGCCCCGTGGATCGCCTCGGTCACGTCGACGAAACGCACCGGACGGTGCAGCGCGATGAGCGGCAGGGCCTGGGCCTCGGCCTCGACCACCAGCGCCGCGGGCAGCGCCTGGCGGTAGGACATACCCAGCTCGATGACCAGGCCGGCGGCGTTCTCCTCAGCCAGCGCCCGCACGAAGTGACGCTGGCGGCTGGAGTCACGGCCCGGTCCCACGCCGGTGGAGAGCACGAGCTCGCCGCCGCGCAGCAGATCCGCCGGATCGACGTCGAGCACGTGCACCCAGCGGACCGGCCGGTCCAGGCTGGCCTCGCCGGCCACCACCTCGGGCAATGCGCGCCGCAGGATCGGCAGCGCGAGCGCATCGCCGACGGTCAGCGGAGCGGAGGTCCGGCCGGACACAGCCGGAGGCTAGATCATTGCCGGGGTCGCGTATGGTGATCGCACAGCCCATGGCGCCCCGCCCGCGCCGTCCGTCAGGAGGCACACCGTCATGCGCACCGCGCTCGTCCTGCTCATCGCCGCCGTCGCGGCCCTTGCTGGAACTGGCATCGCGGCCGGAGCTTCGGCGACCGATGTCGCCGCGCCCGCGTCGATCACCGTCAACGGATCGGCCAGCGCGAACGTGTCCCCCAATGCGAGCAGCGCGGACGTGAGCGCGGCCTATGACACCGAGCTGGCGGCCGCCCTTACCGCCGCCCAGGCCAAGGCGACGTTCGTGGCCGGGAAGGAGGGCGTGGCCCTCGGCGCCCTGCAGAACGTGACCGAGAACAGCGACGTCCCGAGTTCGACTTGCGGGTCCGTGGCCGAGCCGGTCACCGCGGGCGCGAGCACGCCGGCCGGGAAGAAGAAGAAGTCCAAGAAGCCCGCCGGCAAGCCCAAGCCCAAGGCCAAGGCCAAGGGCAAGCGCGCCCAGATCGTCATGCCGGTGAACGGATGCACCGTGCAGGCCCAGGTGACCGTCACCTACCTGATCGCCGGACCGAGCACCGCGACCACGTCAACCACCACCTCGACCAGCATCTCCACCACCACGACCAGCACCGCGACGGCCACGTCGTTGGCGCCGTAGACCGTCCGCTTGTCCTGACCGAACCGAAGGAGTCCGACATGAGCGTCGCCACCCGGGAACTGCACAACTTCATCAACGGCGAGTTCGTCCCCGCCGCCGACGGCGCCACCGAGCCGGTGATCAACCCGGCCACCGGCGAGGAGTACGCCCGCGCCGCCAGCTCGGGGCCCGAGGACGTCGACCGCGCGGTGGCCGCGGCCAGGGCGGCGTTCGAGACCTGGGGCACCACCACGCCGGCCGAGCGGTCGCTGTTGCTGCTGCGGCTGGCCGACGCGATCGAGGAGCACGGCGACGAGCTGGCGGCGATCGAGTCCGAGAACGCCGGCAAGCCGATCGAGGCGGTGCGCGAGGACGAGATCCCCGCCATCGTCGACCCGCTGCGCTTCTTCGCCGGCGCCGCCCGCCTCCAGGAGGGCAAGGCGGCCGGCGAGTATCTGGAGGGC
>Ga0302314_10012244_pt1 | contig 14868 bp, 13 predicted proteins | sample III_Palsa_N2_3_FD_200533 | JGI IMG/M metagenome (GOLD analysis project Ga0302314, IMG submission 200533) | Peat permafrost microbial communities from Stordalen Mire near Abisko, Sweden - III_Palsa_N2_3 | ecosystem: Environmental > Terrestrial > Soil > Palsa > Peat permafrost | place: Sweden... | reverse complement strand
GCCCCAGACCATCGGTCTGGGGCCAACTTGCTTTAGGGGCGGACGATAGGATCGCCGGATGAGCTCGCAACTGCCCGGTGGGAGCATCGAACTATCGGCCGCTACGTCCTGCTGTTCAAGGCGAAGGGGCTCCGGGCGAAGGATCAGGCGGACTTCGACGGCGTCCTGCCGCATTTGGCTGCGCGGCAGCGGGAGACATTGGGCGAACTGCTTGAGCAGGTACACGCGGGGCATCCGTGGTCGGCGGCGCTGTAGCCGGGGCCCGGGAACGGGGAATCCCCTCGCGGCTCATGGCGGCCGGAGGGGATTCGCTGCGTGCTCGTACTACAAACCAACTCTTTGCGGGGATGCTACCGGTCGGCGCTGCCCGGGACGAACGGCCGGCTGTCGCGGGACTCGGCTCAGTCCTCGTCCTCGTCCAGGAGTTCCTCGTCGTCCAGTTCGTCGTCCGCGAAGTCGGCGTCGAAGTTGACGGCGCGGCGGGCGTCGGCGTCGAGGACGCCCCACTCGATGAGCAGGTCGACCAGCACCGAGGGCTGCAGGTCGAAGATGACCGAGAGGGTGCGCAGGTCGTCCTGGCGGATGGAGAGCACCCGGCCGTTGTAGTCGCCGCGCTGGCTCTGGATCGCCGCGACGTAGCGCAGCAGCGGGGCGGCCTTGTCCTCGCCCAGGTTCTGCAGCACCTCGAGGTTCAGCATCAGCTTCGGCGGCAGCTCGGCCGCGGCGTTCGGGCTGCCGCCGGGCAGCAGCTCGTGCACCGGCACGCCGTAGAAGTGCGCCAGCTCGGCCAGGCGCTGCACCGTGACCGCGCGGTCGCCACGCTCATAGGAGCCGACGACGACGGCCTTCCAGCGGCCCTGGGACTTCTGCTCGACGCCGTGCAGCGACAGGCCCTGCTGGGTCCGGATCGCGCGGAGCCGGGCGCCCAGCGCCTTGGCGTACTCGGTAGACATAGGATCTCCCCATCGAAGGCTCTGGTGTTTCACGGTCAGCCGTCCCGGCGACCTTGACGGATGTTACGCAGAGTAATCTACCTTCGTCAAGGCAGCAGGTCATGCGATGACCGGCGTTTCTACATCTGGCAGCCTATGTCATGACTCCGGCCCACTCGCATCCGCACTCCCAGGTCGGGGCTCGTAACGCCATGCTGTGGTAGGCCAGCCGCTTTGCCCCCGGCCCGCAGGCCTTTTGTCTAATCCGGGGCAGCTCTTGACGCAGAATTGACCCTCCGGCGCGGTTGATCGACCCGCCCTGGTAGGGTGAGGGCGTCCGACGTCCTTTAAGTCCTGTCCCGTGAGGCAGGGAAGGGGGTCTGCTTCGGCATGACCGATAAGGCAAGAACAGACGCTGTCGCCGCACTCGAGGCGACCACGACCAATCCGGCGATGCGCGTCGTACTCGACGCTTCCGCCGTGAACCGTGCTCTGACCCGGATAGCCCACGAGATCCTCGAGCGCACCCAGGGCGCCGACGACGCCGTGCTGCTCGGGATCCCCACCCGCGGCGCCCACCTGGCCACCCGCCTCGGCGAGCGGATCGCCGCCGTCGAGGGGCTCAAGCTTCCGGTCGGCACGCTCGACGTCACCATGTACCGGGACGACCTGAGGCTCAAGCCGACGCGGGCGCTCGGGCGCACCGAGATCCCGAACGGCGGCGTCGACGGCAAGCTCGTCGTGCTGGTGGACGACGTGCTGTTCTCGGGGCGCACGATTCGCGCGGCGCTCGACGCGCTCGGCGACATCGGGCGTCCGCGCGCGGTGCAGCTCGCCGTCCTCGTCGACCGTGGGCACCGCGAGCTGCCGATCCGCGCGGACTACGTGGGGAAGAACCTGCCGACCGCGCAGCGCGAGAACGTGCAGGTGCGGCTCACCGAGACGGACGAGGAAGGCGACGCGGTGCTGCTCGGCGTCAAGATCGCCGCCGCCGGAGCCAAGGAGGCGACGCAGTGAAGCGGCATCTGCTGTCGACGGCCGACCTCTCCGCGGACGACGCGACGCTGATCCTGGACACGGCCGGCGAGCTGGCCCGGATCGCGGACCGGCCGATCAAGAAGCTGCCGACGCTGCGCGGACGCACGGTGGTGAACCTCTTCTTCGAGGACTCCACGCGGACGCGGATCTCCTTCGAGACGGCGGCGAAGCGCCTGAGCGCGGACGTCATCAACTTCTCCGCGAAGGGCTCGAGCGTTTCGAAGGGGGAGTCGCTGAAGGACACGGCGCTCACCCTCGAGGCGATGGGCGCGGACGCGGTCGTGATCAGGCACTGGGCGTCCGGCGGCGCGCACCGGCTAGCGCACGCGGGCTGGATCCACAGCGCCGTCGTGAACGCCGGGGACGGGACGCACGAGCACCCGACGCAGGCGCTGCTCGACGCGTACACGCTGCGCAGCAGGCTGGGGAGCCTGGAAGGGCGCCGCGTCGGGATCGTCGGCGACGTGCTGCACAGCCGCGTCGCGCGGTCGAACGTGCATCTGCTCTCCACGCTCGGGGCCGAGGTCACGCTCGTCGCCCCGCCGACGCTGATGCCCTTCGCCGTCGAGAGCTGGCCGTGTTCGTACTCGTATGAGCTCGATCCGGTGCTGCCGAAGCTCGACGCCGTGATGATGCTGCGGGTCCAGCGCGAGCGGATGGACCAGGCGTTCTTCCCGACCGAGCGCGAGTACTCGCGGCGCTATGGCCTGCACGCCAATCGGATGGCCGCACTGCCCGAACACGCCGTCGTGATGCACCCGGGCCCGATGAACCGCGGCCTGGAGATCTCGGCGGAGGTCGCCGACTCCGCGCGCTCCACCATCACCGAGCAGGTCGCCAACGGCGTCTCGGTGCGGATGGCGGTGCTCTACCTACTGCTCGGCGGCAGCGAACCGGCGATCGGCACTGAGAACGACGAGGGAGGCGCCCGATGAGCGAGCTTGCGAGCGAATCAATGAACACAGTCGCGAACGTGCGACCGAGCGCCAGCGGGGTGGCCGCGTGAGTGCGCAGCAGAGTTGGACCATCCGTGGGGCGCGGGTGCTCGGCGGGGAAGTCAGGGACCTGTATGTGAGTGGCGGGGTGTTCGTCGACGAGGCGCCGACGGGGGCGAAGACCGTCGAGGCGGATGGCCTGATCGCGTTGCCTGGCCTCGTGGACCTGCACACGCACCTGCGCGAGCCGGGCCGTGAGGACGCTGAGACGGTGCTCACCGGCACGCGGGCCGCGGCGGCCGGCGGGTATACCGCCGTGCACGCGATGGCGAACACGGATCCGGTCGCGGACACGGCCGGCGTCGTCGAGCAGGTCTGGCGGCTCGGCCGCGAGGCAGGCTACTGCGACGTGCAGCCGGTCGGGGCCGTGACCGTCGGCATCGCGGGCGAAAGGCTCGCGGAACTCGGCGCGATGGCGGACAGCGCCGCGCGCGTGCGGGTCTTCTCGGACGACGGGCACTGCGTGTCGGACGCCGCGCTGATGCGGCGGGCGCTGGAGTACGTGAAGGCCTTCGGCGGCGTCGTCGCGCAGCACGCGCAGGAGCCCAAGCTCACCGAGGGCGCGCAGATGAACGAGGGCGAGGTCTCCGGCGTTCTCGGCCTGCGCGGCTGGCCCGCGGTCGCCGAGGAGGCGATCATCGCGCGCGACGTGCTGCTCGCCGCGCACACCGGATCCCGGCTGCACGTCTGCCATCTGTCGACGGCCGGATCCGTCGAGCTGGTGCGCTGGGCCAAGTCCAAGGGCTACCCGGTCACCGCCGAGGTGACGCCGCATCACCTGCTGCTCACCGACGAACTGGTCCGCGGCTACGACCCGGTCTACAAGGTCAACCCGCCGCTGCGCACGGCCGAGGACGTGGCGGCCGTCCGCGCGGGTCTCGCCGACAGCACGATCGACGTCGTCGCCACCGACCACGCGCCGCACCCGGTCGAGGCCAAGGACTGCGAGTGGGCCGTCGCGGCGATGGGGATGCTGGGCCTCGAAACGGCTCTGTCGGTGGTGCAGCACACAATGGTGGAGACCGGGCTGCTGGACTGGGCCGGGGTCGCCGACCGAATGTCGGTGCGTGCCGCGGCGATCGGATCGCTGGAGGGCCACGGCCGTCCGCTGGAGGCCGGCGAACCCGCGAACCTGACCCTGCTCGACCCGGCCGCGAGCCGCGTGATCGAGCCGAACGCGCTGTATTCGCGGTCGCGCAACACCCCGTTCGCGGGGCTCAAACTGCCCGGCGCCGTTCACGCGACCTTCCTGCGTGGCGCGGCGACCGTACTTGACGGAAAGGTGATCGACCGATGATGAAGGAGGCTGTGGCGAACACGATCGTGCTCGCCTCGTCCGGTGAGCACAGCGCTCCGGTGACGCAGTTCGCGGCCCGGATCGGGCTGACCGTGCTGCTGCTGGCCGTGTTCGGCGGCCTTTGCTGGCTGATGCGGCGCGGCTACCAGCGCCGCGCCGGGCGGCAGGCCGATCTGCCGGAGCCCGCGTCGGCCGCGCCGAGCGGGCTCGACCCGGCGGCCGGCGTCGAGGGGATCTACGGCTCGACCACCACGCACGGGGACTGGCTTGACCGGATCGCCGTGTACGGCCTCGGTGTGCGCAGCAACGCGCACCTCACGGTCACCGGCGAGGGCGTGTTCTTCGCCCGCGAGGCGGCGCCCGACCTGTTCATCCCGGCCGCGGACGTCGTCGGCGCCGAACTGGCCCCCGGCATCGCGGGCAAGGTGACCGGCGGCGAGGGCGTCGTCCTGATCACCTGGCGTCTCGGCGAGCGCACCCTGGACACCGGCTTCCACCCGCGGGCCAAGGCCGAGCGCGAGCGCCTCGTCGAGGCCGTCAACGCGCTGGGACACAGCGAGAAGGAAGAGGCGACCGCATGAGCACCGAGCTGTCCCACGCGGAGCGTGAAGCGCGCAGCGCTGCGGTGCTCGTCCTCGAGGACGGCCGCTCCTTCCGCGGCGAGGCCTACGGCGCCGTCGGCGAGACCTACGGCGAGGCCGTGTTCTCCACCGGCATGACCGGCTACCAGGAGACGCTCACCGACCCGTCCTACTGCGGGCAGGTCGTCGTGATGACCGCCCCGCACGTCGGCAACACCGGCGTCAACGACGAGGACCCCGAATCGCGCCGTCCAGGAACGGATTCCGGCCGCATCTGGGTCTCCGGCTACGTCGTACGCGACCCGGCCCGCCGCGCCTCCAATTGGCGCTCGAAGCGGTCCCTCGATGACGAGCTGCGTACGCAGGGGATCGTCGGGATCAGCGGCATCGACACCAGGGCCCTGACTCGGCACCTGCGCGAGCGCGGCGCGATGCGGGTCGGGATCTTCTCCGGCAGTTCCGCTCAGGCCGATCCGGCCGCGCTGCTTCAGCGAGTGAAGGCCAGCCCGGAGATGGTCGGCGCCGACTTCACCGGCGAGGTGAGCACGACCGAGCCGTACGTGATCGAGCCTATCGGGGCCGGCGGCGAAGCCTCGCCTTCAGAAGCTGCGCGCTTCACGATCGTCGCGCTCGACCTCGGCATCAAGTCGATGACGCCGCAGCGGATGGCTGAGCGCGGAATCCGGACGCACGTGCTGCCGGGTACCGCGACGCTGGACCAGATCCTCGCCGTCAGTCCGGACGGTGTGTTCCTCTCGAACGGCCCCGGCGACCCCGCGACGCAGGACGACGCCGTGGCAGTCGTGCGCGGCTTGCTGGAGCGCCGCATCCCGCTGTTCGGGATCTGCTTCGGGAACCAGATCCTCGGCCGGGCCCTCGGCTTCGGCACCTACAAGCTCAAGTACGGGCACCGCGGCATCAACCAGCCGGTGCAGGACCGTACGACGGGCAAGGTCGAGATCACCGCGCACAACCACGGATTCGCCGTGGACGCGCCGACCGACCGCGTCTCCGAGACCCCCTTCGGCCGGGTCGAGGTCAGCCACGTGAACCTGAACGACAACGTGGTGGAGGGCCTCGCCTGCCTGGACGCGCCCGCCTTCTCCGTGCAGTACCACCCCGAGGCGGCCGCCGGGCCGCACGATGCCGCGTACCTGTTCGATCGGTTCGCAGACCTGATGGCGGAGCAGTTGAACCAGAAGAAGGGCGGGGCCTGATATGCCCAGGCGGGAAGACCTCAAGTCGGTGCTGGTCATCGGCTCAGGGCCGATCGTGATCGGCCAGGCGTGCGAATTCGACTACTCCGGCACCCAGGCCTGCCGGGTGCTCAAGGCCGAGGGCCTGCGCGTGGTGCTGGTCAACTCCAACCCGGCCACGATCATGACCGACCCGGAGTTCGCCGACGCCACCTACGTCGAGCCGATCACCCCGGAGTTCGTCGAGAAGATCATCGCCAAGGAGCGTCCGGACGCGCTGCTGCCCACGCTCGGCGGCCAGACCGCGCTCAACACGGCGGTCTCGCTGGCCAAGTCGGGCGTGCTCGCCAAGTACGACGTCGAGCTGATCGGCGCCGACATCGAGGCGATCGAGCGCGGCGAGGACCGGGAGAAGTTCAAGCGGATCGTCGAGCAGATCGGCGCCGAGTCCGCGCGTTCGGTGATCTGTCACACCATGGAGGACTGCCTGGCGGGCGTCGAGGAGCTCGGCGGCTACCCGGTCGTCGTGCGGCCCTCGTTCACCATGGGCGGCGCCGGCTCCGGCTTCGCGCACGACGAGAAGGACCTGCGGCGCATCGCGGGCACCGGGCTTCAGCTCTCGCCGACCACCGAGGTGCTCCTCGAGGAGTCCATCCTCGGCTGGAAGGAGTACGAGCTCGAGCTGATGCGCGACCGCAAGGACAACGTCGTGGTCGTCTGCTCGATCGAGAACTTCGACCCGATGGGCGTGCACACCGGCGACTCGATCACCGTCGCCCCGGCGATGACGCTGACCGACCGCGAGTACCAGAACCTGCGCGACATCGGCATCGACATCATCCGGGCCGTGGGGGTGGACACCGGCGGCTGCAACATCCAGTTCGCGGTCAACCCGGAGGACGGGCGGATCATCGTCATCGAGATGAACCCGCGCGTTTCCCGCTCCTCGGCGCTCGCCTCGAAGGCGACGGGCTTCCCGATCGCGAAGATCGCGGCGCGGCTGGCCGTCGGCTACACGCTGGACGAGATTCCGAACGACATCACCCGCGAAACCCCCGCGTCCTTCGAGCCGACGCTGGACTACGTCGTCGTGAAGGTGCCGCGCTTCGCCTTCGAGAAGTTCCCGCTCGCCGACGCCACGCTGACCACGACCATGAAGTCGGTCGGCGAGGCCATGGCCATCGGCCGCAACTTCCCCGAGGCGCTGCAGAAGGCGCTCAGGTCTCTGGAGAAGAAGGGTTCTGAGTTCGCCTTCGACGGCGAGCCGGGCGACACGGCGGAACTGCTGGCCAAGGCCGCGATCCCGACCGACGGCCGGATCAACACGGCGATGCAGGCTCTGCGCGCCGGGGCGAGCCTTGAAGAGCTCTTCGACGCGACCAAGATCGACCCCTGGTTCATCGACCAGATGCAGCTGATCCACGAGGTCGCCGAGGAAGTCGCGTCCGCCGCCGACCTCTCGCCCGCGCTGCTGCGGCGGGCCAAGCGCTACGGCTTCTCGGACGCGCAGATCGGCGCGATCCGGAGCATGGACGAGGCCGTCGTCCGCGCGGTCCGGCACGCGCTGGGCATCCGGCCGGTCTACAAGACCGTGGACACCTGCGCCGCCGAGTTCGCCGCGTCCACCCCGTACCACTACTCGTCCTACGACGAGGAGACCGAGGTCGCGCCCCGCACCAAGCCCGCGGTGCTCATCCTCGGCTCCGGACCGAACCGGATCGGGCAGGGCGTCGAGTTCGACTACTCCTGCGTGCACGCGTCCTTCGCGCTGCGCGAGGCCGGGTACGAGACCGTGATGGTCAACTGCAACCCGGAGACCGTCTCCACCGACTACGACACCTCCGACCGGCTCTACTTCGAGCCGCTCACGCTCGAGGACGTGCTCGAGGTCTTCCACGCCGAGTCGCAGGCCGGGCCCATCGCCGGCGTGGTCGTGCAGCTCGGCGGCCAGACCCCGCTGGGCCTGGCGCAGCGGCTCAAGGACGCGGGCGTGCCGATCGTCGGCACCAGCCCCGAGTCCATCCACCTCGCGGAGGAGCGCGGCGCTTTCGGCCGAGTCCTGGAAGAAGCCGGGCTGAACGCGCCCAAGCACGGCACCGCGTTCTCCTTCCACGAGGCCAAGAAGATCGCCGACGAGATCGGCTACCCGGTCCTGGTGCGCCCGAGCTATGTGCTCGGCGGACGCGGCATGGAGATCGTTTACGACGAGCCCTCGCTCGCCTCCTACCTGGAGCGGCACGCCGGACTGATCTCCGAGCACCCGGTGCTGGTCGACCGCTTCCTGGACGACGCCATCGAGATCGACGTCGATGCGCTCTTCGACGGCGAGGAGCTCTACCTCGGCGGCGTGATGGAGCACATCGAGGAGGCCGGGATCCACTCCGGCGACTCGGCCTGCGCGCTGCCGCCGATCACCCTCGGCAGCGCCGATCTCAAGCGGCTGCGCACCTCCACCGAGGCGATCGCCCGCGGCGTCGGCGTACGAGGGCTGATCAACATCCAGTTCGCGCTCGCCGGGGACATCCTCTACGTCCTCGAGGCCAACCCGCGCGCCTCCCGCACGGTTCCGTTCGTGTCCAAGGCCACGGCCGTCCCCCTCGCCAAGGCCGCCGCGCGCGTCTCGCTCGGCGCGACGATCGCGGGCCTGCGCGCCGAGGGGATGCTTCCGGCGATCGGCGACGGCGGAACGCTTCCGTTGGACGCGCCGATCGCGGTCAAGGAGGCCGTGATGCCGTGGAGCCGCTTCCGCACCCCGGACGGCCAGGGGGTGGACGTGGTGCTCGGCCCGGAGATGAAGTCCACCGGCGAGGTCATGGGCATCGACGCCGACTTCGGCACGGCCTTCGCGAAGTCGCAGGCCGGGGCGTACGGCGCGCTGCCCACCAAGGGCCGGGTGTTCGTCTCCGTGGCCAACCGGGACAAGCGCTCGATGATCTTCCCGGTGAAGGTGCTCGCCGACCTCGGCTTCGAGATCCTGGCCACCGAGGGCACCGCGGAAGTGCTGCGGCGCAACGGGATCCGGGCCTCGACCGTGCGCAAGCAGCACGAGGGCGTGGGGCCCAACGGCGAGCCCACGGTCGTGCAGCGCATCATGGACGGCGACGTCGACCTGATCATCAACACGCCCTACGGCGTCGGTCCGCGCCTGGACGGCTACGAGATCCGCACCGCCGCCGTCTCCACCGGCAAGCCGTGCATCACGACGGTCCAGGGTCTCGCCGCCGCGGTCCAGGGGATCGAGGCGCTGCTGCGCGGGGACATCGGCGTCGGCTCGCTGCAGGAGCACGCGGCCCGGATCAACGCGCGGCGGGGTGGGGAAGTATCCGGCTCATGATCTATCGTGCCCTGTTCCGCACGGTGTTCCAGGGCATGGACCCGGAGCGGGCGCACCACCTCGGCTTCAGCGCGATCCGTGCCGGCTCCGGGATGCCCGGCGCCGCCGCGGCGCTGCGCGCCGCCCTCGGGCCGCGTGACCCAGACCTGCGGGTCAAGGCGCTGGGCCTGGACTTCCCCGGGCCCTTCGGCCTGGCCGCCGGCTTCGACAAGAACGCGGTCGGCATCGACGCCCTGGCCGCGCTCGGCTTCGCCTTCGTCGAGATCGGCACGGTCACCGCGCGGGCGCAGCCGGGCAATCCGGCGCCGCGGATGTTCCGGCTGCCCGGCGACCGCTGCCTGATCAACCGGATGGGCTTCAACAACGACGGCGCGAACGTGGTGGCCGGCCGACTCGCCCGGCGCGCCGCGCGGCTGAAGAAATCCCCGGCGGGTTTGCAATCGCCGGCCGGTGTGATCCTCGGCGTGAACATCGGCAAGACGAAGGTCGTGCCGGAGGACGAGGCCGTCGCCGACTACGTGTTCTCGGCCACGCAGCTGGCCCCGTACGCGGACTACCTCACAGTGAACGTCTCCTCGCCGAACACCCCGGGGCTGCGTAACCTGCAGGCCGTCGAGGTGCTCAGGCCCCTGCTGCTGGCCGTGCGGGAGGCCGCTGACGCGTCGGCAGGCCGCCGTGTACCCCTGCTTGTGAAGATCGCCCCCGACCTGGCGGACGACGATGTGGACGCCGTCGCCGACCTCGCCGTGGAGATCGGCCTGGACGGGATCATCGCTACTAATACGACTATCTCGCGGGCCGGGCTGCGCACGCCGGACGCCGAGGTCGAGGCCTGTGGCGCCGGCGGCCTGTCCGGGCCCGTCCTCCTGTCGCGCGCCCTCGACGTGATGCGGCGGCTGCGTGCGCGGGTCGGCCCCGAGATGACGCTCATCGGCGTCGGCGGGATCACCACCGCGGCGGACGCGCAGGCGTTCCTCGACGCCGGGGCGACGCTGCTGCAGGGCTTCACCGGATTCATCTACGAGGGGCCGTTCTGGGCCTCGCGCATCCACCGTGGGCTGAAGGGAAGCAAGCGATGACGGAGTTGGAACCCTTCGGCTCTCGGCTGCGCAAGGCGCTGGACGTGCGCGGGCCGCTGTGCGTGGGTGTGGACCCGCACGCGGCGCTGCTCGGCTCCTGGAGCCTGCCCGACTCGGTCTCCGGGCTCGAGCGCTTCGCGCTGACCGTGGTGGAGGCGCTGGCCGAGCGGGTCGCGGTGCTCAAGCCGCAGTCGTCCTTCTTCGAGCGTTTCGGCTCGGCCGGCATCGCCGTGCTGGAACGGACGATCGCCGAGGCGCGCGCGGCCGGGGCGCTGGTGATCCTCGACGTCAAGCGCGGGGACATCGGCTCCACGGTCGAGGCGTACGCCGACGCCTATCTCGACCCGAGCTCCTCGCTTTTCGCGGACGCCGTGACGGTCTCGCCGTACCTGGGCTTCGGGGCGCTGGAACCCTTCTTCGAGCGGGCCGAGCGGCACGGCTGCGGCGTGTTCGCGCTGGCCTTCACCTCGAACCCGGAGGGCGCGGACGTGCAGCGGGCGCTGACTTCCACCGGGGAGTCGGTCGGCGCCTCGATCCTGGCCCAGGCGGCGGCGCGCAACGGCGAGGCGGTGCCGATGGGCCCGATCGGCGCGGTCGTCGGCGCGACGCTCACCGACCCGATCCCCTTCGACCTGGCACGGCTCAACGGACCGCTGCTGGCCCCTGGCCTCGGCGCCCAGGGGGCCACACCGCAGGACCTGCGCGGCGTGTTCGGCGACGCGCTGGCCAACGTGGTGCCTTCGATGTCCCGGGAGATCCTGCGGGGCGGCCCGGACGTGCCCGTACTGCGCCGCGTGACACGCCAGGCGGTCAAGGACTGTCGGGCTGCCCTCGGCTACCCCGCCGCGGTCGGGTAGCCGGCGCCGCGCCACGCCGAATCGCCGGTTATTCGAATGCCGGAGATTGCGAAATAAAAGCAAAGTTTTCTTTCACCGTTCCCGGCGATCCCGGACCGGTTGGTCAACGGTTGGACCTTGAGTCAGCCGCATGATCGATGGCGCCGAACCGCTTGCCTGCCAGTGGGTTTCGCCTCGCCGCCGGACGGCCGGATCGGACCCAGTGGGCACCGTTCGGGGCCCGTCCGGACGCTTTGTCGGAATAATCTGGTCACGAATAATTCGGACATCTAACCCTAAATCGCGTCGTATTAACGCGTCTGCACGGGTGAATAGCGGGATCCGGCGCACATGGCACGCCGGACTCGGGTACAGTCCGGTTTAGTCGCAGACCAGCGGGGGTGTCACCTTGCAAGCCCCGCTTGAAGCGACTAGGTTCCGGCAACGGACCACCGAGCCGACCGGCCGGGCGAAACGTCACACCCGAGCATTCGGGACCGTGCCGTTCCGGCAGACCGACCGACTCACCCCCACAATCCATTTCGACGTCATTGAGGTGAATTGGCGTGGCTCTCCCGCCCCTCACTCCCGAACAGCGCCAGGCTGCCCTTGAAAAGGCCGCTGCGGCCCGCCGCGAGCGTGCCGAGGTGAAGAACCGCCTCAAGCACTCCGGCGCCTCCCTGTCCGAGGTCGTCCAGGAAGGCCAGAAGAACCCGGTCATCGGCAAGATGCGGGTCTCGGCCCTCCTCGAGTCCCTGCCCGGCGTCGGCAAGGTCCGCGCCAAGCAGATCATGGAGCGGCTTTCCATCTCCGAGAACCGTCGCGTCGGCGGCCTCGGTGCCAACCAGATTGCCGCGCTCGAGCGCGAGTTCGGCTCGGCCAAGTAGGTCCCGCAGCAGTTTCCGCCGGGTCAGGCAGTTGCACGAGTACGGCGGATCCTTCGCGGGTCCACGGGGCACGGGGCGAGAACGACTCCAGGTCCCGGCGGTGGCGTGTCGGCCGGTCCGTCATTCCGATGGCGAACCGGCGATGCGCTAGGCTCAGGTCGCGTGACGACCTCGAGCGATCCCGTGCACCCTGAGACTTCGAGCGCTGCGGCGCGGCCCAGGCTGGTGGTGCTCTCCGGGCCCTCGGCCGTGGGCAAAAGCACCGTGGTGGCGCACATGCGCGCCCAGCATCCCGAGGTCTGGCTCTCCGTCTCCGCCACCACCCGGCGCCCCCGTCCCGGGGAGATCGACGGCAAGCACTACCGCTTCGTCGACCAGGACGGTTTCGACAAGCTGATCGCCAACGGCGAACTGCTCGAATGGGCCGAGTTCGCGGGCAACCGCTACGGCACGCCGCGTCAGCCCGTGCTGGACAAGCTCTCGGCGGGGGATGCCACTCTGCTGGAGATCGACGTGCAGGGAGCCCGGCAGGTCCGTCAGGCGATGCCCGACGCCCTGCTGGTCTTCCTCGCGCCGCCGAGCTGGGAGGAACTCGTCCGCCGTCTCGTCGGCCGCGGCACCGAGACCGAGCAGGTCCGCGAGCGCCGGCTGGCCGCCGCCCGCGAGGAGCTGGCCTCGGAGCGCGAGTTCGACGTCACCCTGGTCAACACCTCGGTCGAGGACGTCGCGCGCGAACTGTTAACCTTGATGGGTGTCGGTTGAGCGCGGCGGCCCGCGTCTCCCGGCCCATGAACCCCTAGAGCCCTAAGAGGTGTAGCCAGCGTGTCCATGACCGAGCCCGAAGGCATCATCAACCCGCCGATCGACGAGCTGCTCGAGGCGACGGACTCCAAGTACAGCCTGGTGATCTACGCCGCCAAGCGCGCCCGCCAGATCAACGCCTACTACTCGCAGCTCGGCGAGGGCCTGCTCGAGTACGTCGGCCCGCTCGTCGACACGCACGTGCACGAGAAGCCGCTGTCGATCGCGCTGCGCGAGATCAACGCCGGGCTGCTCACGGCCGAGCCGATCGAGCCGACCACCCCGGTCCCGCCGAACCAGCAGCTCTAAGCATCGACCAGCTCGGCAGACGAGCCGAAGATGGCAGCCGCAGCAGCGCGTTCAGAGTCGTCCGCGCCCCGGGTCGTACTCGGCGTGGGCGGCGGCATCGCCGCGTACAAGGCCTGCGAGCTGCTGCGCCGGCTGACCGAGTCGGGCCACGACGTGACCGTGGTGCCCACCGCGAGCGCGCTGCGCTTCGTCGGCGCGCCCACCTGGGAGGCGCTGTCCGGCCACCCGGTCTCGGCCGAGGTCTGGGATTCGGTCTCCGAGGTGCCGCACGTGCGCCTCGGCCAGCAGGCGGACCTTGTCGTCGTCGCGCCCGCCACCGCCGACCTGCTCGCCCGCGCGGCGCACGGCCTGGCCGACGACCTGCTGACGAACACCCTGCTCACCGCCCGCTGCCCGGTGCTGTTCGCCCCTGCGATGCACACTGAAATGTGGCTGCATCCGGCGACGCGGGAGAACGTGGCCACCCTCCGTCGCCGTGGTGCGATCGTGCTCGACCCCGCATCCGGCCGCCTCACCGGCGCCGACTCGGGCCCCGGTCGGTTGCCGGAACCCGCGGAGATCTTCGAAGCCGCTGTAGGTGTCTTGCGGCGTGGCTCGGCCATTGCCCCCGACCTTGCCGGACTGCGCGTGCTGATCACCGCCGGTGGCACCCGCGAACCGCTTGACCCGGTCCGCTACCTGGGCAACCGCTCCTCCGGCCTGCAGGGATACGCGCTCGCCCGGGCGGCCGTGGCCCGCGGCGCCGAGGTCACCCTGATCGCGGCGAACGTCGCGCTGCCCGACCCGGCCGGGGTCAAGATGCTGCGCGCGGGCACCGCCCTTGAGCTCCGCGACGTGGTGCGCGCTGCCGCCGCCGACGCGGACGTCATCGTGATGAGCGCGGCGGTGGCCGACTTCCGCCCCGCCGACTACGCCGAGGCGAAGATCAAGAAGGCCGACGACAGCTCGGCCCCCGAGCTGACGCTCGTTCAGAACCCGCACATCCTCAGGGAACTCGGCCGCGAACGGCTGCGCGCCGGGCAGACCGTGGTCGGCTTCGCCGCCGAGACCGGGGACGCCGAGCACTCCGCGCTCGAACTCGGGCGCCGCAAGTTGGCCAAGTACGGGGTGGATCTGCTCGTGGTCAACGAGGTGGGCATGGACAAGGTCTTCGGCCGCCCGGAGACCGAGGCGGTGATCGTGGACGCGGCCGGAACCGAGACCGCGGTGCCCCCGGGGCCGAAATCCGCGCTGGCCGAGGAGATCTGGGACCGGGTCGCCGCCTGGCGCGCGCGGAACTGAGCCCGCCGACCGCGCGGCGCAAGGGCTTGAGCCCCTCATCCTGACGGCCGCTCGGCTCACTGGGCGATACCCCTCGCCATGCCCGGGGTGGCGGCGGTTAGAATGGCCGTCGTCGAGTCAGCAGCCGCTGCATGAAGGAGAAGTCCCCGTGGTCCGTCCGTACACAGATCGTCGTCTTTTCACCTCGGAGTCCGTGACCGAGGGCCACCCGGACAAGATCGCCGACCAGGTCAGTGATTCGATCCTGGACGCGCTGCTGACCCAGGACCCGTCGTCCCGGGTGGCGGTCGAGACGCTGATCA
>Ga0302314_10012243_pt1 | contig 14868 bp, 10 predicted proteins | sample III_Palsa_N2_3_FD_200533 | JGI IMG/M metagenome (GOLD analysis project Ga0302314, IMG submission 200533) | Peat permafrost microbial communities from Stordalen Mire near Abisko, Sweden - III_Palsa_N2_3 | ecosystem: Environmental > Terrestrial > Soil > Palsa > Peat permafrost | place: Sweden... | reverse complement strand
AAGACCAAACGCGCCGGCGCGCCGGGAACGGGGTCGGATGTGAACTACTTCCATGTCCAGGAGGGGTTCTTCCAGACCTATGGCGCCCGCCTGATCGCCGGACGGTTCCTCGACCGCCGCCATGGTGGCGACGATTCGCCGGGCGACCATTTCCCGGGCATTGACGCGGCGCACCCGGCCGCATTGCTGAATGTCGTCTTGAACACCAAGGCCGTTTCGGTGCTCGGATTCCGGAACGCCTCCGAGGCAGTCGGCCAGACAATCTACAGCGGCGCTGATCCCTTGATGATCGTGGGCGTGATCGACGACCTCCGCTTCGTCTCGCCTCATGCACCGACTCCGCCGATGATTATCATGCTCAGCACCGGCGGCTTGCCCGGCTCCTTGGCGGCCGTGCGCTATGTCGGCGTCGACCCAGCCACGATGATCGCCGCCATGGACCAGCAATGGCGACGGATCGTTCCCGCCGTGCCCATACGCGCGCGCAGCGTCGAGGACAGCCTGGACCGGCTCTATCAGGACGATGAGCAGCACGGCCGGCTGTTCATCATCGGCGCCGTTCTGGCGGTGCTGATCGGCTGCGTCGGGCTCTATGGCCTGGCGTCGTTCAACACCGCGCGGCGCGTGCGGGAGATCGGCATCCGCAAGACGCTTGGCGCCTCCACGCGGGACATCCTTCAACTTCTCATCACCCAATTCCTGCGGCCCGTGTTGCTGGCCAATGTCATCGCCTGGCCGCTGGCCTGGATCGCCATGCGCGGCTGGCTGTCGACCTTCGACCAGAGGATCGGCCTGGGGCCGGCCTATTTCCTCGGGGCTATGGCGCTGACCCTGTTGATCGCCGTCGGCACGGTCGCCGGCCAGGCCCTCGCCGTCGCCCGCTCCGAACCGGCCAAGGCGCTGCGTCATGAGTAGCGTTGCTTCAACGGGGCTTGGCTGAGATGTGGGCTCACTACCTCCTGACCTTCTACCGCTCGCTGACGCGCCATCGGCTCTACGCCGCGCTGAACATTTTCGGCCTGGCGATCGGGATCGCCGTCTTCCTTGCCCTGTGGCTGGATGTGCGGTTCGAGACCAGCTTCGAGCGGCGGATACCCGACGCCCGCTCGGTCTATCTGATCCACATGGTCGTGCCCGGCGAAGGGCCGTACCGCGACACCATGGGCGGCGCGCTGGATGAGTTGCGCGGCGACTACCCCCAGCTAGTGGGGACGCGCGACTGGAGCCAGAGCGCCACCGTCCGTCAAGGCGCCCAGGCGACCTCCGAACACGTCGAGGTGGTGGACCCTTCCTTCTTCAAGGTATTCGACCTGCCGGTCGTGGCTGGAGACAAGGCCGGCATGCTGAGCGCGCCGGATGATCTGGTGCTCACCCAGGCCAAGGCCAGGCAGTATTTCGGGACCGCCGATCCCATCGGCCAGCGCCTGACGCTGTTCTTTCTGGGGCAGGCGCGCAGCTACCGCGTCACCGGCGTGCTCAAGGACCCGCCCCGCAATACCGAGCTGCAATTCGATTTCCTGGTTCCGCTGACGCAAGCGATGGTGGCAGGTCAGACGCTCCCCTCGGGTCGGTCGCGGTGGTGGTTCTGGGGCAGCGGACAGGTCTACACCTACCTGCGGTTCGAGCGGCCCGCGCAGGCCGCCGCCTTGGGCGCCGACCTCGACAACTTTGTCGACCGCCACGCCGGGCAGGACCTGACGCCGCCGCCGGCCCACAGGTCGCTGACGCTCCATCTGTCGCCGCTGCTCGGCCTACATCTGATGGACGCCAAGGACGCCGGCGTGGTCGCCGCGATCGGCGTGGTGGGGCTGCTTACCCTGCTCCTGGCGGGGGTGAACTATGTGAACCTGGCGACGGCGCGGGGCGGCCTGCGGGCGCGGGAAGTGGCGCTGCGCAAGGTGATGGGCGCGACCGGCCCGTCGCTGATCGCCCAGTTCATGAGCGAGGCGCTGGCCACCGCCGTGCTCGCCGCCCTGATCGGCCTGGCTCTGTGCGAGCTGGCGCTGCCGCTGATCAACGCGGCCGGCGGGCTGGCGCTGAAGATCGAATATCTGAACACTGACAGCATCCTCTTGCCGGTTCTTATCACGGTGCTTGTGGTCGGGTTGGGCGCCGGCGTTTATCCGGCGCTGGTGCTGTCGCGCTTTCAGCCCGCTGCCGTGCTGGCCTCGACCCGGACGCCGGGAGGCGGGCGCTGGGCGGGGCGGGTGCGAGAGGCGCTGGTCCTGGTTCAGTTCGCCGTGGCGATCGCCTTCACCATCGCCACCGGGGTGATCGTCAGCCAGACCAACTACCTGCGCGACGCCGACCTGGGGTTCGATCGAAACGGCCTGATCGTGGTCCGCAACTTCGACAACTCCGAAATCACCGACGCCCAGCGCGCCGGACTGCTGGACGCCTGGCGCGGCATTCCAGGCGTCGTTGGCGATACCGCCGCGCAGGTGGCGCCGGGACTGCAACATTCCGCCCACGCCAACGCCGTCCACGCGCCCGGCGCTGTCGGCGAGGGCCCCGATGTTCGCTTCGTGAGCGTCGGGGAGGGGTTCTTTCAGACCTATGGCGTGCGGCTCCTCACCGGCCGCCTGCTCGATCGCAACCACGGCGGCGACGACACGCCTCGGACGCACGCGGCCGGGGCGGCCCCAAGTCCGAACACTTCGCCCCAGAATGTCGTTCTCAACGCCAAGGCCGTTCAGGCGCTCGGCTTCCGCAATGCTGCGGACGCGATCGGCAAGCCGCTCTCGTCGAAAGGGGAGCCATACGACCTGACCGCCATGACCGTGGTTGGCGTGATCGACGATGTGCATTTCCTGTCGCCGCACCAGCCGAACGTTCCGGCCATCTTCCAGCTCAATACCGGCGATTTCCCCGGTCCGCTCGCCGGCGTGCGGTATGCGGGCGTGGATCCGCGTCAGGTGACGAGCCTGATGGAGCGCCAATGGCGGCGCATCGTCCCCACCGTGCCCATGCACGCGCAGACCGTCGAAGACAGCCTGCAGCAACTCTACAAGGATGATGATCAGCACGGCCGTCTGTTCATCATCGGCGCCGTCCTGGCAGTCTTGATCGGCTGCGTCGGACTCTATGGGCTGGCGTCGTTCAACACCGCGCGGCGGGTGCGTGAGATCGGCATCCGCAAGACGCTCGGGGCTTCGACCCGGGACATCCTGCAACTTCTCATCACCCAATTCCTGCGGCCGGTGCTGCTGGCCAACCTGATCGCGTGGCCCCTGGCCTGGCTGGCGATGCGGAGCTGGCTGTCGACCTTCGACCAGAGGATCGGCCTGGGGCCGGTCTATTTCCTCGGCGCGACGGCGCTGACCCTGCTGATCGCCGTCGGCACCGTCGCCGGCCAAGCCCTCGCCGTCGCCCGCTCCGAACCAGCAAAGGCGCTGCGGCATGAGTAGGTCCCGACCCTTGAACAAAACCGTCCATGTCGCCCTGTCCGCCCTGGCGATCGCCGCTGTGGCCGCGCCCTGCCTGGCCGAGACCCTGCAGGACGCCCTCGCGCTCGCCTACCAAAGCAATCCGGTGTTGCAGGGCCAGCGCTACCAGCAGCAGGCGCTGGACGAGACCTATGTCCAGGCCAAGGCGGGTCTTGCGCCCACCGCCAGCCTGACCGCCCAGGGCCAGTTCGCGCGCGGGCCAAACTCGCTCGAGTTCAACGAGGGGTTCAGTAGCACCAATTACGGCGCGCCAGCGCTCAACATCACCCAGCCCCTCTACACCGGCGGCCGCACCACCTGGGCCATGCGGGCGGCGGAAGCGTCTGTCGCCGCCGGGCGCGAAGACCTGCGGTCGGTGGAGGCCCAGGTGCTGTTGTCTGCGATCCAGGGCTATGTGGATGTGCTGCGCGACCAGCAGATTCTGCAGGTCCGCCAGGCCGACCTGACCACCCTGGAGCGCCAGGTCGCGGAGTCCTCCGCCAAATACGATCTCGGCCAAGTCACCAAGACCGATGTCGCCCAGGCCCAGGCCCAGCTGGAATCCGCCCGCGCCTCGCTGGCCGCCGCCCAGGCGCAGCTGCAGATCAGCCGCGCCGAATACCAGGCCGCAACCGGCCAACTGCCCGGCGCGCTGGCCGACCCGACGGACCTGCCGGGCCTGCCCAAGTCGGTCGACGACGCCTTCGACTTGGCGGAGGCCGCCAACCCGACGCTGCTGCAGAGCCAGCTGCAGGAGAAGTCTTCACACGACCAGATCGCAGCCGCCAAAGCGGCCTATAACCCGACGATCGCACTGCAGGGGTCGGTGGGCTACATCGGCCCGATCTCGCCGCTGGACACCCGCGCCTACGGCCCCAACGAGAGCGCCACCGTCACCTTCACCCTGCCGCTGCTCACTGGCGGTCTCGCCGCTTCGCAGGTCCGCCAGGCCACGGCTCAGAACAGCAGCGATATGGAAACCATCGAAGCGACCCGGCGGCAGGTTGTCCAGGGCGTGTCCCGGGCCTGGAGCCAGCTGCTTGCCGGGCAGATCGGCGTCACGGCCGGGCAGGCCCAGGTCCATGCCGCGGAAACCGCGCTCAAGGGTTCACAGGCCGAATACGCCTATGGTCTGCGAACGACCCTGGAGGTGCTGATCGCCGACGAGAACCTCCGCGCGGCCCAGCTGTCCCTGGCCCAAAGCCGTCATAACGCCTTCCTGGCCGCCGCCGCGGTGCTGCAGGTCTGCGGGCGACTGGAGATGCGCAGTCTTGTTCCGGCGGAGCCGACCTACGACCCCAAGCGCAACTTTGACCGGGTCGACAAGCTGTCCCGCTCGCCGGTGGAAGGTGTCGCGCACATCATCGACGGGCTGGGCGCGACGCATTAGCCGCCGAGCCGGCTTCAACCGATGAAGCGAGCCGCGAGATCGGACGTCGCCTTGGCCAGCAGCGTCACATCGGCGCCCACCGCCATGAACTGGTAGCCGAGGTCGAGCAGCCGTTTAGCCTCGACCTCGTCCGCCATCAGCGTACCGGGGGCCTTGCCTCGCTGGCGGATGGTCTTGATGGCCGCGTCGACGATCGCCACGACGTCGGGGTGGCGTGGCTGGCCTCTGAAGCCCATGGATGCGGCCAGGTCGGCCGGGCCGATGAAGACGCCGTCCACGCCATCGACCGCCGCGATGGCGTCGAGGTTCTGCATGCCGGCGACATTCTCCACCTGCACCAGCAGGCAGATCTCGTCGTCGGCGTTGGCCGTATAGTCGGCGATGCGTCCGAACTGGGACACGCGCGCCAGGGCCGCGCCGACGCCTCGTACGCCGGCCGGTGGATAACGGACCGCGCGGACCAGCGCCTGCGCCTGTTCGGCGGTCTCCACCATCGGTACGAGCAGGTTGGTCACGCCAATGTCGAGGTACTGTTTGATCAGCACCGTATCGCCGACGGGCGGACGCACCACCGCATGCACGGGATAGGCGGCCAGCGCCTGTAGTTGCGTCAGGAGGCTGCGGACGTCGTTGGGCGCATGCTCTCCGTCGAGGACCAGCCAGTCGAACCCCGCTCCGGCGCATAGCTCCGCGGAATAGGGACTGGCGAGCGCCTGCCACAGGCCGATCTGGGTCCGGCCCTGGCGCAGCGCCGACTTGAAGGTGTTTTCCGGCGCCGGCATGCGGGCTCCTTGAAGGGTCAGATGAATCGGACGGCGATCGACCCCAGAGGGCCGTAGTCGACGTTGAAGGTATCGCCAGGTCGCGCCGCGACCGGAGCGGTGAAGGATCCGGCCAGGATGATCTCCCCGGCTTCGAGCGCAACCCCGTGCGGGTATAGTTTGTTGGCCAGCCACGCGACGCCATTGGCGGGGTGATTGAGCACCGCCGCCGCGACGCCGCTTTCCTCGATCACGCCGTTGCGGGCGAGCAGGGCGCTGACCCAGCGCAGGTCCACCTCCATGGGGCGGATCGGCCGCCCGCCCAGGATGATGGCGCCGTTCGCGGCGTTGTCGGAGATGGTGTCGAACACCTTGCGCGGCGCCTTGGAGACCGGATCCACCTGTTGGATGCGCGCGTCAATCAGCTCCAGGGCCGGGACCACATAGTCGGTCGCGGTCAGGACATCGAAGATGCTGCAGTGGGGACCCGACAGACGCTGTTTCAGAATGAAGGCCAGCTCCACCTCGATGCGCGGCACGATGAAGCGATCGGCGGCAATATCCGTCCCGGCCGCGATCAGCATGTCGTCGAGCAGGACACCGTAGTCCGGTTCGGTGATGTTGGACGCCCGCTGCATGGCGCGGGAAGTCAGGCCGATCTTGTGGCCGATGATCCGGCGGCCACGGGCGATCTTCGCATCTACCCAGGCCTTCTGGATCGCGTAGGCGTCCTCGATGGTGATGCCGGGATGTTCCAGCGAGAAGTGCCCGAGCTGGACGCGGGTCTTCTCCGCCTCGTCGAGGCGCGCAGCGAGTGTGGTGATCTGGTCTTGGGTCAGGGCCATGCCGGTCTCCGATCGCTATCGCTTTGTGGACGCCCTCAGGCAAGCCCCTTGCCGGGATTCATCAGCCCATGAGGGTCGAGGGCCGCCTTTACCGATCGCATCAACGCCAGCTCCACCGGCGACTTGTAGCGGGCCGCCTCGTCACGACGCAGGACGCCCAGGCCGTGCTCGGCGGAAATCGAGCCGCCGTGGCGCGCGACGATCGAATGGACGGTGTCGTTGACGTCGGCGGTCCTCGCGACCAGGGCCGTGCCGGAATCCCCTTCCGGCGGCAGCACGTTGAAATGCAGGTTGCCGTCGCCCAGGTGGCCGAAGGCGCCCAGGCGCGCGGTGGGGAACCGCTGCTCCAGCGCGGCCGACGCCTCGTCGACAAAGGCGGCGATGCGCGAGATCGGCACGGCGATGTCGTGCTTGATGCCCTTGCCCTCAAGGCCCTGGGCTTCCGAGACATTCTCCCGCAGCGCCCACAGGGCCTTGGCCTGGGCGATCGAGGCGGCGATGACGGCGTCCGCAGCCAGGCCGGTCTCAAGCGCGGCCTCCAGAAAGCCCTCCATCGCCGTGGTTGCGCCGGCCGCGCTGATCAGGTCCGACACCTCCGCGAGCACATACCAGGGTGCGCGTGACGACAGCGGCGTGCGCGCGCCCTCGAAGTGGCGCTCGACCAGCCTAAGGCAGAGGTCGGAGATCATCTCGAAACCGGTCAGGGCGCCGCCCAGCCGAGTCTGAGCCAACTCCAGCAGGGCGAGCGCGTCCGGGACGGTCTCGACAGCGATAAAGGCGACGCCGACGCCCTTCGGTTCGGGGAACAGCTTCAGGACGGCGGCGGTGATGACGCCCAGGACGCCTTCCGAACCGATGTAAAGGTCGCGCAGATCCAGGCCGGTGTTGTCCTTGCGCAGGCCCCTGAGGCCGTCCCAGATCTCGCCGCCGGCGGTGACGACCTCCAGGCCCAGACACAGCTCGCGGGCGTTGCCGTAGCGCAGCACCCCGGTCCCGCCGGCGTTGGTGGCGAGATTGCCGCCGATGGTGCAACTGCCCTCGGCGGCCAGGCTCAAGGGAAACAGGCGCCCGGCGGAGCGCGCGGCCTCCTGCAGGGTCTGCAGGACGACCCCAGCTTCGGCCGTGACGGTGTTGTTGAGCGTATCGACCGCGCGAACCTTGTTGAGCCGCGTCAGGGACAGGACGATGGCATGGCCGCTTGGGTCAGGCGTCGCGCCGCCCGACAGGCCGGTGTTGCCGCCTTGCGGGACAAGCGGCGTGCGTGTGCGGGCGCACCAGCCGACCACCTGCGCCACCTCCCGCGTGGTCGCCGGCTGGACGACCGCCAGAGCCGCTCCGGTCCATTGCCGCCGCCAGTCGGTGAGAAAGGGCGCCATCTCGTGGGCGTGCTCGATCAGCCGGCCAGCATAGACCTCTCGCAGACCGGCGATCGACATCAGCCGGCCCTAGCCGCCTCGCGATAGTTGTCCTTGAACCGGTCCGGAACCCGTTCGTCGACCCCTTTGGCCACGCGTCGATCCGGCCGCTCTCGGTCACGGCGAAGCCCGCATCCCGAAACAAGTCCGCGACCGCACTGAGCCTGTCGCCGCCGCCGCCGCGGGGCTCTCCAACGATCAGCCCGTTACCGTTCTTGTGCACGATGCGCCCCGGGCTCGGCGCGGTGCAGGAGGCGTGGACGACGCATCCGAGCACCCGGTCCGTGGGGATGTTTCGGGCCGTCTCGCCGGCTGGATCGATCGAGCGCAGCGGCTCCGGGTCGCGATCGGCCAGGAACCACCACGGCACGCCGTTCATCATCGGGATGACCACCGTGTTCGGCCCAATCAGCGGCGCGACCGAGGCCGACGCCGCCGCCAGCGCCGGACCCTTCACGGCCACGATGACGATGTCCTGTGGCCCCAGCCTCGCCGAGTCGTCATCGGCGGCGATCGCGATCTGGTGTTCGCCATTGGCGTCGGAATACAGCAGCCCTTGCGTCTTGAGCGCCGCAAGCGTCTGGCCCCGCGCGACGGCGCTTATCCGATGTCCCGCCTGAGCCATCTTGGCGGCGGCCCAGCCGCCGATGGCGCCCAGGCCGACGACGGCGATGGATTTGGGATTTCGCATAGTGGTCACCCGCGCTTCGAGGCGGGGCGAAATAGCAGGGTCAGCAGGAAGAGCAATATCGCCGGCGACAACAGCTTCAGGCCGGCGCCTGCTTCCTCCGGGGTCAGCTTGGCCACGATCGGCATGACGCCGAAGATCTTGCCCTTGATCACCAGCTCGCCGCCCATCGCCTCGATCGAGGCGGCCTTCATCAGTTCCTATCGGACCGCGACCCCCGGGTCATCGTGAACTGACCGGCTGTTGCGAAGGGCGTTGCGCAACCTCTTGCGACGCGCCAGGATTTGGACCTCGGCCATGGCGCGGGGGGCTGGAGGCGATGCGACGCGAGCTCAAGAGACAGTTCCCGACGGGGATCGCCGCGCTGGCGGTTATGCTTAGCCTCGTCGCCTGCAGCGACGGCGGCGCGGCGCTGGATCGGCTGTCCCTGGGCGAGCATGGCAAGGTGGTCAGCGTGCAGTCCGGCGAGGTTCTGACTCTCGACAGTGGTCTGGTGGTGCGGTTGGCCGGCCTTGAGGCGCCGTTTCTCGATGAACCCGGCGGGCAAGCCGCACAGGCCGATCTCGCCAAGCGGGTCACCGGCAGGCGGGTTGAACTCCTCTACGGCGGCCTGCGGCGGGATTCGCAGGGGCGGGCGTTGGCGCAAGTGCGCCTCGCCGACAACCGCGCCTGGGTCCAGGGCGCGCTGTTGCGGGACGGCATGGCGCGGGTGCGCACCTGGGCCGACAACCGGGGCATGGCCCAGCCGATGCTGAACGACGAGGCGCGCGCCCGGGTCGCCAAGGCGGGCCTGTGGGGGCAGGGGATATTCCGGGTGCTGATCCCGCCGGAGGTGACCCGCAACGATCAGGGCTTCCAGATCGTCGAGGGTCAGCCACGGGTGGTCACGCCCACGCGCCAGGGCGTCTATCTGGATTTTTCCGACGACAAGCGCGGCTTCGCCGTCCTGGTCGACGACAAGGCGCTGGCCGACTTCGCCGCGGCCGGCACGCCGGTGCAAGGTCTGGTCGGCAAACTCATCCGCGTGCGAGGGCCTGTGGGGTGGAACACCACGATGGCGGTGGACCACCCCGAACAGGTGGAGCTTTTGAAGGCGCGCTAGCCGAACACCGCCGCCAGCTTTGGCACCGGCTCCAGCTTGGGCGCGACGCTGGCCAGGTGTTTGAACGCGCCCTCCGCGGCGTTCAGGGTCTGGTCGATATCCGCCTCGGTCATCGCCGCGCACATGAACATGTTGTGCCAAGGGTGGACATAGATCCCGCGCTCCAGCATGGCGCTGGACCAGGCGAAGCCCTTGCGCATGTCCGGATCGTCGTTGAACAGGAACAGCGGCATCTGCACCGGGCCGGTCTGGCGCATCGAGAAGCCCGCCGCCTTGGCGCGTTCGTCCAGGCCATCGCGAAGGCGCTGACCCAGGCCGATGATGCGTTCCAGATAATCGCTTTCGCGCACCAGGCGCAGGGTCTCCAGCGCGGCGGCCATGGGCGCGGCCTGATACCAGTAGGAGCCGGTAACATAGACCTTCGACGCCGCCATCCGGCAGACGTCGGCGCCAAGCAGGGCCGAGATCGCATGGCCGTTGGCGATGCACTTGCCCCAGGTGGACAGGTCCGGGGCGACGCCGACGGTCGACCAGCTGCAGTCGCGGGCGACGCGCAGGCCGCCGCGGACGTCGTCGACCACCAACAGGGCGCCGGCCGCATCGCACAGCTCGCGGGCGCGCTTGGCGTAGGCGGGATCGGGCAGGGACTGGTCGATGAAGGCGTCGTGCTTGAACGGCGCGGCGAAGATGGCGGCCAGGCCGTCGCCGGCCTTGGCGACGGCCTCTTCCAGGCTGGCGATGTCATTGTAGGTGCAGAAGATCTGGTTGGCCTTGTCCTCCGGCGTGGTGCCGGCCGCGCGCGGCGTGCACCAGGGGGCGGAGCCGTGATAGGCGCCCTTGGCCAGGACGATGGTCTTTCGCTTCTTGTGGGCGCGGGCGATGACCATGGCCATGGATGTCGCGTCCGTGCCGTTCTTGCAGAACATGGCCCAGTCAGCGTGGCTGACCATGCCGACGAAGGCCTCGGCCAGATCGACCATCACCGGCGAGGGGCCGGTCAGGGTGTCGCCGGTCTCCATCTGTCGGACGAAGGCGGCGTTGATCTCGGGGTGGCCGTAGCCGAACAGGTTGGGGCCGTAGGCGCACATGTAGTCGATGAAGACGTTGCCATCGGCGTCCCAGAGCCGCGCGCCGTCGGCCTTGGCAAAGAACTGCGGATAGTCGTCGGGGAGCAGGCCGACGGACTGGTGGCCGTACATGCCGCCCGGGATCACCGCAGCCGCGCGCTCGCGCAGGGCTTTGTCGTGGCTGTTGTGAAGCGTCATGGGCTGGTCCTCCGTACGCGGGTTTCTAGCACGAGATCCGTGCGTCCTTCGAGGCCAGCTTCGCGGGCGCCTCAGGATGAGGCAGAGGGACGGGCTTCACCAATATTCCTCACGCGGCGGTTCAGACCGCCGTGCCGCCCACGGTCAGGCCGGTGATCTTCAGGGACGGCTGACCCACCCCCACGGGCACGCCCTGGCCGGATTTACCGCAGACGCCGATGCCGGGGTCGAACTTGAAGTCGTCGCCGATCATGGTCACGCGGGTCAGGGCCGATGGGCCATCTCCGATCAGGCTCGCGCCCTTGACCGGGGCTGTGATCCTGCCGTCCTCGATCAGATAGGCCTCGGTGCATTGGAACACGAACTTGCCGTTGGTGATGTCCACCTGGCCGCCACCGAAGTTGGCGCAATAGAGGCCGCGCTTGGTGGAGGCGATCATTTCCGCCTGCGGCGTCGAGCCGCCCATCATGGCGGTGTTGGTCATCCGCGGCATGGGCATGTGGGCGAAGGATTGGCGCCGGCCGTTGCCGGTGGGGGCCATGCCCATCAGCCGGGCGCTCATGCGGTCATGCATGTAGCCGACCAGTATGCCGTCCTCGATCAGGATGGTCCGCTCGGTGGGGGTGCCCTCGTCGTCGATGGTGAGCGAGCCCCTGCGGCCAGCCAGGGAGCCGTCGTCGAACACGGTCACGCCGGGGGCGGCCACGCGCTCGCCGATTCGGCCCGAGAAGGCCGAGGTTCCCTTGCGGTTGAAGTCGCCCTCCAGGCCGTGGCCGACCGCCTCGTGCAGCAGAACGCCATTCCAGCCCGGACCGAGCACCACATCCATCTCGCCGGCGGGGCAGGCGACCGAGTCCAGGTTGGTCAGGGCCTGGCGCAGGGCTTCATCCACCTGGGCCTGCCAGCCTTCCGGCGTGATCCAGGCCTCGAACCCGGCCCGGCCACCCGCGCCGGAGCTGCCGTTCTCGCGGCGCCCGTCGCGCTCCACGGTGACGGAGACATTCAGCCGGACCAGGGGCCGGACATCGCGAACCAGCTTGCCGTCGGCGCGAAGGATTTCAATGGTCCTTCGTTCGCCGTGCAGCGAGCAATTGACCTGCGCGATGCGCGGATCGCGGGCCCGGGCGAAGGCGTCGATCTCCTGCAGCAGGGCGACCTTGTCCGAGAATCCTGGGGAGGCGAGGGGGTTGTCCTCGTTGTAGAGCTTGGCGTTGGTGGCGCGGGGACCCTCGGCCTGCACGCCGCTGTAGCCGCGCTTGGCCAGCACGGCCGCGCTCGCCGCCCGCCGGATCGCCGCTTCGGACACCTCGGAGGCGTGGGCGTAGCCGGCGGTTTCACCCGCCACCACCCGCAGGCCGAAGCCCTCGACCGAGTCGTAGGAGGCGGACTTCAGCCGCCCGTCGTCGAACACAAAGGATTCGCTCTCGGACTGCTCGACAAACAGTTCGCCATCGTCGCCGCCCGCCAACGCCTCCTCCAACACGCCCTGGATGCGATTCGGATCGACGCCGGCTGAGTCCAGAATCGAGGGGGCGGGCGAATGGGCGTTCATGGGCGACTTTCGATGAAAAACGACTGCGGCGCGCCCCTAACATAGGCGCTGGGCTTGCGTTGGGAAACCATGGTCGGCCATGTGGCGCACAAGGCCCCCAATCGTCTTGGCAAGCCGGACGCGAGCGCGTATGCACGCCGCGAGACAGTGGGGCGGGGCTTTTTTGGATATGCAGGCTGAGGGTTTTTCGATGCGGGGACTGAGGGGCGCGTTCGCCAAGGTCGGTCTGGCTGCCTTGGGCGCCATGATCAGCGTTCAGGCGCACGCCGACCAAGTGATCGGCCAACCGGTGGACGGCGCGATCGGCCTGCAGCCGGCGGCGTCGCCGATGAAGTACTACGCCATCCAGTTCCACGACTGGCTGCTGATGCCGATCATCACCTTCATCACGCTGTTCGTGCTGGCGCTGCTGCTGATCATCATCTTCCGCTTCAACGCCAAGGCCAATCCCGTTCCGGCCAAGTGGAGCCACAACACCCCGATCGAGATCGCCTGGACGCTCGGCCCCGTGGCGATCCTGCTGGTGATCGCCATCTTCTCGTTCAAGTTCCTGTTCGCCTACCACACTATGCCGAAACCGGACCTCACCGTGAAGGTGGTCGGCTACCAGTGGTACTGGGGCTATACCTACCCCGACCAGAAGATCGACGAATACACCTCCAATGTATTGTCCGCCGACGCCGCCAAGGCCGCCGGCAAGCCCTATCTGCTGGGCGTCGACAATCCGCTGGTGGTGCCCGTGCATAAGAATGTCCGGGTGCTGGTCACCGGCGCGGACGTGATCCACGACTGGGCGCTGCCGGCGTTCGGCCTGAAGACCGACGCGGTGCCCGGCCGCACCAATGAGACCTGGTTCAACGCCGACCGCACCGGGACCTTCTACGGCGAATGCGACCAGCTTTGCGGCGTCAACCACGACCAAATGCCGATCGAGATCAAGGTAGTCAGCCAGGCCGACTTCAACGCCTGGGTGGCCTCGAAGGCTCCGCCGCCCGCGCCGCCCTCTGGCGCGCCCGCGGCAGCTTCAGCCGCCGCCGCGGCGGCCCCGCCGCCCCCCGCACCGCAGAAGGTGGCGACGAACGCCGCCGCCGTTCTTCGCTGATCGACAGAGAGTAGAGATCATGGCGACCGCCGCTTCCCACACCGATGATCACGCCGCCCACGGATATGGCGACGCTCACACGCCGCCGTTCTTTACGCGCTGGTTCTTGTCGACCAACCACAAAGACATCGGCACCCTCTACATCCTGTTCGCCATCATGGCCGGGATCATCGGCGGCGCCTTCTCGGGCTTTATCCGCTGGGAGTTGGCGCAGCCGGGCATCCAGGTGTTCACCGACCAGGGCATCCTGGGGTCGGGCCTGTTCAAAGGCCATAACGGCTATAACGCCATGGTCACTGCCCACGGCCTGATCATGATCTTCTTCATGGTCATGCCGGCGATGATCGGCGGGTTCGGCAACTGGTTCGTGCCGCTCATGATCGGCGCGCCGGACATGGCCTTCCCGCGCATGAACAACATCTCGTTCTGGCTGCTGGTGGCCTCCTTCGGCCTGCTCTGCACCTCGATGTTCGTCGATGGCGGCCAGGGACCGGGGTTCGCCGGCGGCTGGACGCTCTACCCGCCGCTGTCCACCGTGGGCCACCCAGGCCCCGCCATGGACCTGGCGATCCTGTCGATCCACCTGGCCGGCGCCTCGTCCATCCTGGGCGCCATCAACTTCATCACCACCATCTTCAACATGCGCGCGCCGGGCATGACCCTGCACCGGATGCCGCTGTTCGTGTGGTCGATCCTGGTGACGGTGTTTCTGCTGCTGCTTTCGCTGCCGGTGCTGGCGGGCGCGATCACCATGTTGCTCACCGACCGCAACTTCCACACCCACTTCTTCGATCCGGCCGGCGGCGGCGACCCGCTGATGTTCCAGCACCTGTTCTGGTTCTTCGGCCACCCGGAAGTGTACATCCTGATCCTGCCGGGCTTCGGCATCATCAGCCATGTGGTCTCGACCTTCTCCAAGAAGCCGGTGTTCGGCTATCTGGCCATGGCCTACGCCATGGTGGCGATCGGATTCCTCGGCTTCATCGTCTGGGCCCACCACATGTACACGGTGGGCATGCCGGTGAACCTGCAGGCCTATTTCGTGGCCGCGACCATGGTCATCGCCGTGCCGACGGGGATCAAGGTGTTCTCCTGGATCGCGACCATGTGGGGCGGCTCGATCGAGTTCAAGACGCCGATGCTATTCGCGATCGGCTTCATCTTCCTGTTCACCATCGGCGGGGTGACCGGCGTGGTGCTGGCCAACGCAGCGATCGACTACTCGCTGCACGACACCTACTACGTCATCGCCCACTTCCACTACGTGCTCAGCCTGGGCGCGGTGTTCTCGATCTTCGCCGGCTTCTACTACTGGTTCGAGAA
>Ga0302314_10012242_pt1 | contig 14869 bp, 20 predicted proteins | sample III_Palsa_N2_3_FD_200533 | JGI IMG/M metagenome (GOLD analysis project Ga0302314, IMG submission 200533) | Peat permafrost microbial communities from Stordalen Mire near Abisko, Sweden - III_Palsa_N2_3 | ecosystem: Environmental > Terrestrial > Soil > Palsa > Peat permafrost | place: Sweden... | reverse complement strand
GCCCGACCACGAAGACTCTGCCGTACGCCGGGCAGCGAGGGGAAGTCGGCGGGCAAGTCGCAACAGCGGCTTTGGGGTCCCTGCGCTTGCGTGGATCTTTGTAGAGCTACCCGTCCGGATACGAGCGCCAGGGGCTACGCGGCAGGCGGCGGACGACCAGGCACGGCGGCACATCGCGGCCCGCCGACCGGCGTCACCATCGCGCGGTCAGCACGAGCGTCAGCCGCTGGATACCCGCGCTCGTAAGAAATCGGATGTCCCTCACGGCTAGAAGGGTATGAACGGTAAGCCAGCAACGGATGCGGAGATAGAAGCCGCGCTCGCGAAGACAGACCTGACCCCGGAGTTGTGCTCGTGGTATGACGGCTCATACGGCTGCGTGGTGTTCCGGATCGAGACGCACATCGGTCATTACGCCGAACGCGACATCAGCCCGTGGGCTGGCCATGACGGGATCGTCCACACGATTGAGGCCACACGCCGTGATCACGACGCAAGGCCCTGGCGTGTGAATGACGATTAGGCGTCGCCTATGTCAGGCGGAGAGTCGCGCGACCTTGCCGCCGACATGCTCCACCGGGGCGGTCGGCTCAGCCGCGCACCGTTGCGCGCGATCACGCGGGCTCGCTGCTTCGTGACCCCAATCAACGCGCCGATCTTGTCGAACGTCCACGCTTCGGTGGGGCGTTCCGCGAGGGCCTGCACGAACACGCCACGCTCACTAAGTGCAACCTCGCGGTAGAAGTCGTGGAACTGTGCTGTTTCGTTCGCGAGGGCTGCGTGGGCCGCGAGTCTAGTGATCGGCCAGTCGGCGAGTTTGCGGCGGTCGAATGGTGAGCCATACAGACGTGTGCTGGTCCGAGCTTGGACGACCTGGCTGGGGGTCAAGTCGAGGGCGGCGAGTCCTACCGCATCCACGGGCGTGTTGGTCCGGTAGGACATAGCGTCACGCCATGCCTCCCGGTCGGTGTCGGGGAGGTCAGCCGAGGCCCACGCCTCTTTCCAGATGTCTTCGTGGGGGTCGCGGACTAAGCCTGTCGGCGATGGGCTGGCGTCTGTCATCGGGTGGTCCCTTCTCGAACCGGAGCTTGACAACACCCATTGTCGCACGCTGGACAACAGGTATTGTCTCGACGTTTGGCACGGGCGACCACGACACGCGCCTGCGGCGATCGAGCAACAAATTTCGCGACGACCCCGGAAAAACGGGTCCGCTCGGCGATATGGGTATATGAGCCCAATCCGTCGTTCCACACATCGCCCGCCACTGTCGGCTACCCGGCGGGCCGAAAACTTGGCTGCCGCGATGTGCTCGGACAGCCCGGAAGCGCAGGTCATTTACGGCCGGTGCCCCGACGTGCTGTCACTGGATTCGGTGGCGGCCATTGACGCCGACCTGAAGCGTGTCAACCACAAGCTCGAAGGGCATGCGACCGCATCCAAGCGCGAGCGGCTACTGGCCCGTCGGGATGCCCTCGCGTTCCGACGCGAGTATCTGCTTGACGAGGCACATGAGCGCAAGTGCGAGCGTCGTCGTCGTCGCCTCGGCTACCTGGACAACTTCACCACTATCGAGACGGTCGCCGATGCCCTCCAGCGTGAGAACGACACCCTCGCTGGGCAGACTCTCGTGGGCGGCTTCGAGGCCGCCTACCCCGGCGAGATTGACCTGACTCGTGATGCGATCGCGTTGCTCGCTTCGCGCCTGCGCAGCCTTGTCGCGGCCGAGGCCGACCGGCTGGTCGCGCGACGCTCACACTTCCTGATCGCTGCCCTCGGCGAGTTCCCCGACGTGGGCGGCAGTCGCGACCGCGTGTGGCTCAACACCGCTGTCGAAATTACGACCTGGCGACTGCTCGAACAGGCCGCTGGGGTGGACTTGGACCCGCTCGATGTCGGCCCGTTCGAGGACCGGGCGGCATGGGTGCGTGACCTGATCGCGGAAGGCGAGGGGACCATCACCCTCGGGCACATTCAGCGCGCTTCCGTGACGGCCCCTCAACTGAGTCTCGTGGCCTAGTTGTCTGCCGCAGCGCGACCGGCGCTCCACTCAAGACCCATCAACTTGCAGTCGATAGAACAGGGAAAAGTCATGACGCAGGCTTACTGCCGAGAGCGGTGCGCCGAGTTCGCCGTTAGCGAACTCGGCTTCTGTGCAAAGCACCTGAAAGCCTACGAGGAGCGGCACGCCTTGTTCGATCAGATCGTTGATGAAGTAGAAGCAACCCACGCAGACCGTCTACGCGGGCACGACACACGCGAGGTCGCGGAGTTCATGGTGGCTACAGCCGCGACGCCCGACTTCACTCCCGATCCCGACGACCTGCCGCCATTCACCGGCCCGCGAGCAGAGCCCTGGCACGAAGGGGAACTGGAGTACGCCCGCCATAACAACGCGCGACTACTGACGGCTCTTGGCGCGGCACTGAACCCGCCGGTAAAAGCCCCGCGAACCGTCCGTCGCGCTCTTACTCTCGTCGGGGGTGGGGACGGCCCCACGGGTTCGTAGTAGCCACGCAATGAGCACGGTTCAGAACAACCCCGGCGAGCGGGTCGCAGTAGCGGCTCAGCGACAGCAGCAAAAGGTGCTGGCGCTACTGCACGCCAAGCCTCGGTTCTCGACCGTCACCCTCGCTGACCTTGAGGACGCCTACGCCCGCACCATCAGCGACCTCCTCGTCTCACCCGGCCGCCTCGCCGACACCGAGCCCGGCTCGGACTCGTTCATGAAGCTGCTAGTAGACGCCGCCTCCAAGGACGTGCTCGACCTCCTGCGGGCGCAGAGCCGCCGCCCCGAGGCTGACGTGCGCGATCTAGTGGAGGCCGGTGAGCGGCATGACGTGTCCGAAAACGTACGGTTCGGGGGGTACGCGGGCGAGGCTGACGACGCCGCAGGAACCGCCCAGCAGCGCTTCGTTGAGGGGATGGCAGACATCACTCAAGACGCGGGCGCTGGGAGCGGCGGCGTTGAGGAGCATCGGCTGCTCGAATACATCGCCGCGCTCCCCGAGCAGTACCGCACGATTACCGCGATGGTGCTTGAGGGTATGAAGCCTCGTCACATCGCCGCCCAGGTGGACATGACCCCCAAAGAGGTCAGTCGCACATGGGAGCAAGCGCAGGCGCGCCTTCGCACGATGCTCGCCAAGGGCATTGACGAGACGCGGCTGTGTGCGCTGATTGCTCCCGACCTCCTCAAGATGCGCGAGCCCGGCGGCAAGATCAGCCCGGCGCTGCGTCATCACGTCCGGCCGCATGGCGGCTGCGAAGCGTGCGCGTTCTTGATCCGCGAGCAGGTCGGCGACAGCGCCGCAGGGATCATTGGTCTGCCGCTTCCGGCCCTGGCTGGGGCTGGTGGTGGCGGATGGTTCCTGTTCCGTCACGCCCGCAGGGCAGTCTCGCAGGCGCGGCATCTGCTCGGGGGCGCTGGCAGCAGCGCAAGCGGGCAGGCCAGTGCCGTTGCGGTCAAGGCAGCCACGACCGTTGCGCTTGCCACGGCTGGTATTGGCGGCACGGCGGCTGCGGCCGTAGCCGTCCATCATGTGCTGACCCATCGCGCTCCGCCGCCCGTTCACCACGCGGTGGTGGCGACGACGCCTCGGGCTACGGCCCCGATCGCTACCCAACCGGTCATCACCACGCATGTCGCGACACCGCCCCCGACTAAGCCGAAGCACACCGTGAAGCACAAACACAAGACGAAGCCGAAGGTTCATGCCCGGCCGCATCAGACGGTCATCACCACGCCGACGGTGACACCGACCGCGACCGTGACGCACACGACGCCAACGGTCACGACCACCACCGCCACCGTGACGACGACCCACACGACCACAACGGCTGCGACCGGCAGCCTGTCCGGTAGCGGGCTGCCAACGCCCGCGCAGTCGAAGGCCGCACCGTAGTAGCACTGCATCGTTCACCCGCGCGCAGGGCCGCGTTTCGCCCGCAACCATCGGCGGTTAGGGCAACATACCCCAGGCGTCCCTAAACGTCCGGGTGGGTATGGTAGGGTACTCAGCATCAGAAGGAAAGCCCGCTCGCACACACACCACGCCAGCAACCCACCACGAGCGAGGGACGATGCCCGTAAACGCCGAAGCACCCGCCCCAAAGAGGGCCAGCAAGTTCAAGCCAACCAGCCTCGATGCTGCCGACCGCAAACATGTGACGCGGGCGCTCAGGGAAATCACTGAGGCCGCTACCGAGCTTGCCACTGCCAAGCCTGAGAGCGAGACGCCCGAGGCTGATCTGCTGAGGATCGCCGCTGTCCACAAGAAAATTTTCGACGCCAGCCAGGTGCTCCGCGCTGAGGCCGCCTATCTACGAGGGCGCTCTGTGCGCAACGCCATCGACAGCCGCATGCCGCGCAACACCATCGGTGACCTGCTTGGCGGGATCAACCGTTGGCGCGTTCGGCAGATATCGGAACAGGTCGAAGCCCCGCTGTACGAGGGCACGAAGATCACTGACCGCGATCACCTAGCCGCGAAGCGCGCCGAGACAGACGCCCGGAAGGTCGCCGCTACGAACGGCACCTCTGCCGCGAAGCGGAAGTCAGCGGCGTAAGCCAGGGAGCGTGCGTGTGCCATGTCGGCCCTACCTCAGACCACAGACACACGAGCGCTTCCTGCTCCGGTTGCCGGGACCCCCGGCAACACCGCGCTGAGAGAGGCCGAGCGCCTACGGCTGGCATGGAAGGCTGACCAGCTTGCCGCGCTGGGCAATTACAAGCTTCACCTGCCCCTGCTGCTGCTAGTGGCGGGCGCTGCCGCGACAGTGATCGGCTCGTCGCCCACCGTGCGACTCGCCGGGGTGCTCGCCGGGGTACTTGCTCTCGCGCTGCTCTGGCGAGGCCGGGCGCAGCACTCCGTGATCGTCAAACCACCATCAGACATCCGGACGCTTAGGCGTCAGGCGGCAACAGAGGCCAAGGTCGCGCAGCGGCTCGACAAGCTCACCGGGCACGGGTGGGTAGTCCGGCATGACGTGAAGCCGTCCAACTGGCCGGGCGCGTGGAACCTCGACCATGTACTCATCGGCCCCGGAGGGGTGGTGCTTGTCTGCGCCGCCCGCGACGTGCTCTCACCGCACGACGAGCTTGCAGCCGCAAACGTCGGCCTAGACCGACAGGGGGTCGGACCCGTTCATCGTGTCCTCATCGCCACCGGGCGCACCGGCGGTATCAGCCACACATGGGCCGGGGAGGACGGCTCCCAGGGCATCCCGGTCACGAGCCTCAGCCGCGCCGTCTCATGGATGCAGGCCCTACCGCCGGTCATCCCGGAGTCGCAGGTACAGACGCTCGCGGCCCGCGCCCTCACAGCGCTCGGCACGGACGACGCGACCGCCGTCGCCTCTCCCGTCCCCACGCTGACCCCAACCCCAACCAGCGAGACGGGAAGCCAGTGGGACACGTTGCTTGCAACGCCCACCGCACCCGAGCCCGAGGCAGTGCCAGCCCCGACCATTGACCTGCCACGGGTACAGGCTGCGCTCGACAAGCTCGACGCGAGGGCTGGCCTCGAACACATCGCAGAGCAAGTCCGGGTATTCGCCAGCCGGGCGATGATCGACCAGGAGCGACACGCCGAGGGCCTGCAAACAGTGCCGTTCGAGACGCACATGATCTTTGCCGGTGAGTCGGGCACCGGCAAGACCACGACGGCTGAAACGTGGGGCGAAGTGTTGGCCGCGCTCGGCCGCCTACCGTCTGGACATGTCGTCAAAGCGAACCGCGCCAAGCTAGTCGGCAAGTGGGAGGGCCACACAACCGACATGGTTGCCGCGATCGTCGAGAAAGCCCTGGGCGGCGTGCTGTTCATAGACGAGGCGTACTCGCTCACTGAACGCAAGGCCAACGGGGGCACCGACCCGTTCGGCAGCGAAGCAATCGAACTACTGCTCGAACTGATGGAGACACATCGCGACAACCTATGCGTCATCGCAGCCGGGTACGAGGACGAAATGGCACGCTTTCTGAAATCCAATCCCGGCTTGCCGTCGCGCTTCTCAAAGTCTCGGACGATTCACTTCCCCACCTTCAGCGCCGACCAACTCATCCGGATCGCCGACCAAGTAACCGCCGAGAACGCGTACACGCTCACCCCGGACGCCCGCACCATGCTGCACACGCGACTCTCTACGGTCGTCCAGCATCCGCCGAAGGGCTGGGGCAACGCCCGCACCGTCCGTCAGATTCTTGACGAGTCAATCAGCGCCCAGGCTGCGCGACTCTCGACCATGTCCGCGCGCACCCGAGACGACCTACAACGCCTCACCGCACAAGACGTGGCAACCGCGCTCGCGAAGGCACTGAGCGCATGAACGTCTCCGTGACCATCGGGCTTGAGGACGGTGAGTGGCAGGTCGAACCGCTGCCAGCGACCGGCCGAAGCGTCGGTCTTGATTGGGGCGTCAAGGCCGTCGCGTCAACCACGGCTGGCCCGGAGTCCGATCTGCCGCACACACCTCATCGTGACCGTGCTCAGCGGGCGCTCGGCAGGTATCAGCGACAGATGGCCCGCCGCCGCCCAACACCCGGCAAGGCCGCCTCCAACGGGTACCGGACGGCGAAGCGTCACACCGCCCGTGAGCACGCAAAGATCGCCGCGAGGCGGCAGGACGAAGCTCGTAAATGGGCGCTCAAGCTCGATCGCGAGTTCGACCAAATCGCGATCGAGGACTTCAAGCCGCTGTTCATGTTCGGCAGCACGCTCGCCGCACGCGCCGCGAGCGCCCGAACAGCAGCGGCCCGGCGGGCGTTGGAGGACGCTGCCGCTAAGCACGGCCGCACACTGGTCAGCGTTCCGGCGGCGTTCACGACGATGGACTGCTCTAACTGTGGTGCGAGAGCCAAGCACCGCCTCCCACCGTCCCAACGCACCTTCCAGTGCGAGGTCTGCGGCCATACCGCCGACCGGGACGCAAACGCCGCCGGAACCGTCCGCCTACGCGCGTTCGGGCCGGAGGCCAGGGCCGGTTTCGACCCTGCTGGTGCTGATCGCGTAAGACCAGTCGGAGCACCTGATGTTCCGCTGGCAGCGTGAGCCAGAAATCCCCCGCATTCACGCGTGGGGAGGACTCAACGAACGGACGAGCGACACGCCGATGGATGACGACGACATCGAACCGATCAGCGGCCTCTCCGACGCCGACCGTCAGATGCGGGCGCTGGAGGGACTTCAAGACCTCAAGCGCTACGGCGTTTCGCACGCAGTGGACGACAGCGGCGACATTTGGCAAATCGTCGTACGCGGCGACCCGCTCCCACCGATGGACACCGGACAAGTCCACGCGTTTCTAATGGGCGCAAACGCGATCCGCAGAGCGGCCCCCGGCGGCTGACCCGCCCCGCGCGGAAACCCTCATGGCTGGTGCCGACACATGCCGATAGGCGCTGCGCGCGGCCCATTCTGGCCGCTGCCAGATGACACCGTGTTCTTCTACAGCGTTCGACGCGGCGACCCGGAGTACCGGGGCCTGTCGAACTTCGCGCATGCCGGGTTCCGCGCCCCCCATCCGCTACTGCCCGACCACTCGCTCGTGGAGTTCGCCACGGTCGAGCACTACTTCAATGCTCAGAAGACTCTCGACCTGGACGACTTCGAGTGGATCAGGACCGCGCCCGACGCGACGACCGCGAAGCGGCGAGGCTCGAAGTGGGGGGAGGGTGGCCGACGGATCACGCTGCGTTCCGACTGGGAGCACCGCCACCGGTATCACGTCATGCTCGAAGCGCTCCGCTACAAGTTCGCACTGCCCGAGTTCGTCGTCCTGCTCGACTCAACCGGCGACCGCACGCTGGCGGAGGACTCACCCCGCGACTACGAGTGGGGGTGCCGCGACGAGCGGGGTGGCTATGAGGGGCGGAACCTGCTCGGGCGGGCGTTGATGCGGGTTCGAGCAGAGCGACGAGAAGCCGCCGCGCTAACCAGCGTCCGGGTCGCCGACACGGGCTGAACACTCTGCGGGCGAACACCCCGTGAACCGGCCGTGTCGGTGGTCATTCTTGCCACATGGTCGTCATCACCGAAGCTCCCAACCCAGCACCCGCAGCGCCCGCTCTTGGCGTGTCGGCAGATACGGCCGAGTGGGTAGCGATGGTCCTCCGTCGATACCTGATGCAGCCGTTCGTGGCTCACGAGCGAGCGCTGCTGACCGACACCGAACTTCCAGCAACGCTCGGGAGTGGGTGCGATCAGATCCTTCACACCATCGGTCACTGGCCGATGGCCTGGCTGACCAGCGAGCTTGAGGGCCTGCGGGCAAGGATCGCCGATCACGCCCGAGGCATCATCGCGCGTGACGAACTTCATGCCGAGATTCAGGACGCCGTCAGCCGTGTCACCGCATGGCTCATTCAGGACACCGGTCACGGCGCATGAGGCACCCGTTCAAACGTGGCTTTCGCGGGGACGGCAGCACGCACGACCTGAACCGGGCACTCGACCTGATGCAGCGCGCGGGGTCGGACCCGAAGGCCGCGAAGGCTTTGCAAAAGCGGCTCTCTAGCCAACTAAGCAAGGGCGACATCGTAGAGCGCATCAAGCACCAGACCGGGCAGGACGTTGACGCCAGCCAACTCGCGGGAACGCTCGTTGAGCAGGTCGCAGCCGACCCGCTGAGCGACCAGCAGCGCGGTTTCATAGAGGACGCGGTAGAGCACGGCACAGGCCGACGCGTGCGTCCCCGCTTCAAACGGTCAGCAGGCCGCCGCCCGTCTAAGCCGGACACGGACAGGCGCGACGGCAGTAGACCGTCGGTGCCTCAGTGGCGAGTCGGCGGCCATCACTGGCTGTGGCTCCCCGCGCTAGCCCTGCTGATCGTCGTTGGCCTCGTGCTTGCGCACCACCACGGCTCCGCAGCGCAGACCTCTAAGGCTGCGTCGATCAGCGTGACGACCACACCGTCCGGCCAGGTGGTCAAGACCATCACGGTCACCATCCCCCAGCACACCACGACGACCGTTCAGCTACAGACCGACGAGGCAAGCATCGGCGGGGCGTCACCGACCGCAAGCACGAAGCACGCTCGGACGGCCAGCGCCCCGGCACCCGCGACCGGCGGCGTCACGAACGCCCACGCTAAGGCTCACACCACGGCGACCAGTACGACTACAACGAAGGCCACGACGACCGGCACCACGACGAGCCCCCTCGCGCCGCTCACCGGCCCCAACGGTCCCTTCGGGAAAAAGAACCTGAAGTTCTTCAAGGGGCAGGTCATCACGGGGTTCGGGCAGATACTCCACTTCCTCGGTATCACCAGCCTCCGCTCCCCGAAGATCCCGCCGTGGGTGTTCGCTATCGCCGCGATCTTCGCGGTCATCTTCCTCATCAGCGCCATCCGACTCATCCGTAGCGCCGCCATGACAGCCGGGTTCCTCGCCGTCATCGGGTTCCTCGTGTTCGGTGGCGGGACGATCGCGCACTTCATCTAAGCGAGGGTGAGCGTGATCGCAACCGTGACCATCCCCGAACGTGTTGCAGGTCACTGGCTCGAAGGGTCCCATGCCTCGTTCGGCATCCACGGTCCGGCGGTCGCAGATGACGCCAGCGCCCGACTCACTGACGCCGTCGCCCGGTGGGGACTCACCGACCTGGACTCGCTCGGCGAGTCGTACTGGGGAGCCGCGTTCACCGCGCGGGCGGGGGAGACAGACGTGGTGCTCAAGATCAACCCGCGCACCCCAACCCCGGCAGGCGGGTGGGTGAGCGAGCACGCCGCCGAACCGCAGGCGCTCGCGTTCTGGCGTGCCCGCTGCGACCTCGCGCCAGCCATTCGAGGGTGGGCGCACATGGACAGCGCGTACCTCATGGAGCGCTGCCAGCCGGGAACACCACTTCGCGACACCGGCATGGACGCGCTCGAAGTCACCTGGACCCTCGGGAGGCTCTGCGGCACGCTGCACCGCTCCTGTCAGAAGGGGGACTGGGTTCGTGTTGCCGCACCACGGTTGAACCGCAGTCAGGAAGCGCAGCGGTGGAGGGATGCGCTCGCCGGGACACCCGAGGGAGCGCTGCTCGACAGTCTCCTGACCGCCTCGGGTCCGGCCACCCTGCTGCACCTTGACCTGCACGGAACGAACGTCCTGGCGCACCACGACCAGTGGCGGGTGATCGATCCGCTGCCCGCGATCGGGGACCCGCACGCGGACATCTACGCGCTGATCTTCCATCCGGCGTTCCTCTCCGGCATCCCGCACCGCCCGCAAGCGGCACGCCTGTATGTCGGGACGCACCTGGCGGCGTACTGCGAGGCCGCCGGGCTCGGGGTCGAGCGCGCCGCCGCCTGGCTGCGATGCCGCGCCGCATATCGCATCTGGCGAGCCGACCGTGAGAATGATCAGCAGGACGCGTCATGGACGGACCTACTGCCCCGCATGGTCGCAGCACTCCCCGAACACCCCGACCTACTCCACGCGGAAACGTGGGTGGAAAGGATGGCAGCATGATCGACACACGCACACGTCCAGCCGTCCGGGTCAGACCGGCCGAGGGCTACGACCTGCATCGCCTCCGGGAGATTGGCGAAGCCGCCCGGCTCACCCCAGACACGGACCCCGCCTTCGGGTTCTTGAGGAACCCGAAGGCCGAGGATCTCGACGGCTGGTGGGCAGGACGAGCGAGCCTCAAGGTCGCCGAGTTGGACGGCACGATCGTCGGGTATGCGCTGCTCTGGCGAATGGCAGACCTGACACGCCCGGCATGTGTCGCTCGTACGCAATGGCTTGGCTTCGACGCCCCGCCAGAGTGGACGATCGACCAGCTTGTCGTCATACCCAGCGCCCGCCGCCGTGGCGCAGCGTCAGCGCTCTACAAGGCCGTGCTCTCCGAGACTGACGGGGCGTTCGCCGTGTGCATCATCCACGAGCCCTACAACGCCGCCTCGGTCGCTTTTCACCGGGCGCACGGATTCGAGCCTGTGTACGACATGCCAGGCAACCAGCGCTTCGGGTGGCTGCCGTACGGCCTCTACTACAACCGCAACGCCAAAGCGAGCGCAGCATGATCAACAGATACGTTCCGAGTCTCGGCGGCCATGCATCCTTGATCGAGCGGCACGCCATCGGCGACGTAAGTGACGCGCTGCTTGACGAACTACGGCCGCTGTGCGAGGTCGGCTACGACCGGACACGCATATTCGCCGACCTGTTGGCAGACCTCGACGCCGCCCCCAGCCAGTTCGCACTGTTCATCGCCCGAGACGCCGACAGTCGCGCGGTCGGGATGCGGGTCATCAGGACCCGCCAGGATCGCCGCGTGAATCGCTGGGCTCACGCCGCAATGTTTGGTCACTGCTTCGCCGTCGCCGCCAGCAATCGCGGTCAAGGCGTAGGAACCACACTACTCGCCGCATCGAACGCCTGGGCGTTCCGCCAGGACAGACAGACGGACGTGCTCTACGGAGCCTCCAACGAAGCCGGGGCCATCAACCTGCACGCGAGTCACGGAGCCGCGTTCAGCGTCGCCACTATCCTCGAACACTTCTCGGACAACCGGCCCGTGGACGCCGTGCGGTTCTTCCTGCACATCATCAGCGACCCGGCGCTGCGTGGCTACCGCTTCCCGACGGGGAGCGGGATCGACTACGCCTACCCGTCGATGTCGCGGGTCGCCGACTCGATAGCCAGCCACGGTTGGGTAACGCGAGGCTCGCTCAACTCGTTCTCCGAGAACGCCGAGGTCCTCGCCCGGCATGCAGCCTCCCACCTCAACGCGGAGCTACTGGCGCTAGCTGACGACTCCCGCAAGGCGTGGGAGACACCGACTGGCGGGTTCCCCTTGGAGTCGGCATACAGCGCCTCCCTTGGTTGGACGCGAGACGGTATCTACGCCCACGACGGCGGCTGACCCGTGAGCGGCGACGCCCTGCACCGCCAAGCCGTCGCGCTGGCGGTCGCAACCCATACGCCAGCCTACGAGCTTTACATGGGCACGCAGACCGAGTGGATCGACCCGCGCACTGACCAGGCCCGCGTCCTCGAACGGATGCTCGTCGCCGATAACCGGCCGCGCCCGACAAGACTCATGCGGCTCGCGGGAGCGCGACTGTACGCCGTTGAAATTAGACTCGAACCGCCCCCAGAGATAGGGGGACTACAGGGGCCGCTGAATCAGCTAGGCAAGTGGGTTGCTGACCTTAGTCGTACCCCAGCGCCCGTCGCCGACGAGGCCGACCGTGCGATCTTTACCGGAGGTTGGGAGTGGGGCTGGGGCGGCAAGGACGCGACCGCGTCATGGCTCAGGCTGCTGGCCCGGTGCATGGATGAGCGCGGGCACCGTCCGCGACTAGTCGGAGCCGGGCTCAGAACATGGCGCTTCGGGTGGCCGCGATGACCAGGGCGGTGCTGCGTTCGATGCGCCGTGTGCGCGTCCCGAGACGGTGGAGCGTCACGCTCGCCCATCCTCACGCCAATCCCTGCCTCCTAATGGGGAACCCGCCCGCTGGCCCGCAGATCGTATGGGCGTTGACGGAGAGGACTGCTGTCCAGCGCGCCATCGGGGCGCGGGTGGCGGCCTACCCACGGCTCCTGTCGATCTTCTATCGAGTCGTGGACGTTCACCGCGCACGGGCGCAGCGATGAGCGAGCCAGTCGCGGTTATCACCCCGCTACTCGACCCGGACCCTGAGTATCTGCTGGATTCCTACGCCGACCTCCGTCAGCAGACGATGCCGTGGCGGTGGTATCTCCAACACGACGCGGCAACCGCGACGACGATTCCCGCCGTGATCGCCGCCGACCCGCGCGTAAGCGTTGGCGTCAATGGGCGCTGGCTCGGGTCCGGTGGTAGCCGCAACCTCGCGCTCGCTCGCGCCGCCGGGGAGGCGTTCGTGTACGCGCACGACTATGACGATCGCCTGGCACCGGGAGCCTTCGTGGCGCTGCTCGCGCCCATGTGCGCCAACCCGCAGGTCGGCTGGGTCGCCGGGAGCTTCGGTGACCTTCACTACCGCGCCGGGCGCTGGGAAGCCGCCCCGTTTCTTTACGACGTGCCTCCAGGCCCGGTTCCCGCTGGAGCATGGATCGACCTGATGACCGAGTGGCCCGCTCCGTGCGCCCCGGCGTTGCCAGCGCCCACGTCGATGATGTGGCGGAGCGAACTGCTCTACGGCCTCGGCGGGTGGGGAGGCGTCCCGCGTGGGGAAGACACACTGCTGGTGCAGGGCGCGTACGCGCTCGCTGACGGCTACCTCATTGGGGAGAGCACCGGCTGGTACCGAAAGCATGACCAGCAGAAAAGCCGTGACGCGTCCTCGTACGCCCGCGTCGAGCGAGAGGCGGCACTACTCCTGGCTAGACGACGCGAGGCGGCCCTGCGAGCGCAGACGGGCCGCAGAGGCGCATGGCGCTTCGGTAGCGGCACCGTCGAAGCGCCTGTCGCATCCGTCGCGGGCATCTCGGGCGGCTTGTCGTGAGCGCAACCGCCGCACGAAAGCTCCACGCCGACCGGGACGCCCGCAAGCGTGCCACCGAGTCTGCGCCGAAGGCTAGGGCCTCAACAATGACCGCCGCGCACGTCAAGGACGCGCTTCGCCGCCACCACCCAGGGAGCGACCTGCCAACCGGCGGAGTCGGGGAGTGGACGTGCATAGAAGAATGGCTCGGGATTGACCTACTCGCCTTGAGTGCGTGGAGCCACGGAGCGACCATCGGCTACGAGGTCAAAGTCAGCCGCAGCGACCTTCGGCGCGAGCTACTGAACCCGTGGAAACGCGACCAGGCGGTCGCGTCCACGACCGAGTTCTACTTCGCCGTGCCCTCCGGTCTGCTGAATGCTGACGAGCTTGCCTGGCAGGAACCGGAGTGGGAGCGAACCGACTTCGAGCGAACCCCTTGCCCCGGCTTACCGCCGATGGGCAGTACATGGCGCAATGGGGCCGGATACACCGGCCGTGTCTTCTCCGGGCGCTGCGAGGGCGGCAAATGGGCCAGGCGGCGCGGTCAACGCGGCCATGTCGTCCAAGTGCCGATCCCGCCGACCGTCGTGGTTCCGCCAGAGGGCTTCAGCGCCGAGCGCGCAGCGGAATGGGTGGCACGCTGGCCGAAGCTGGAGGAGTGGGAGTTCGTGACGTGCCCAACCTGCGGCGGCAAGGGCTACATCGAGCGGTCCCGAGTAGAGCGGGAAGCGCCGACCCTATGGGTTCCCCGCGATGTGGGGTTGGTCATCGTCAACGGCAGTGGCGTAACGGTCGTGAAGCCGTCGCCGACGCGTGGGGACCCGGAGCCGATAGCACCGACTCGGAAGGCGTTGAATGACCTCGTGCGCTGGGTCAGTCATCGCCCCGATCCGCGCCACCGGCAAGCGCCCTAGCGCGGTCCCGCCGACGACGCGCCTGCCGCCTCACCACGCAGAGCGCGCCGACGCCGCGCAGGGCAGCCCCCAGCGCGCGCCTGTTAGAAATTCCGGCCAACGGACGGAGTAGAGGTAGACAACCTCGATCTGCCGGAGGGCACGATGAGCGACGACGGTTTCACGTTCGGGCCGGTTGACGAGCTATGCCGCAAGTGCAGCGAGCGGGTCTACTGCCGCACCCACCCTGCGCTGCGACTCTGCCTGCGCCACTCCCGCGAGCACCTGGCGAGCCTGCCGCCCTTCGCATGCACAACCGACGACATAGACGCCGGTGAGTCCCGCTGTGACAGTTGCGGGCACGAGTGGGCGCAACACACCCGCGACGGCTGCCAGCACATCACGGCCCGTCTCGTGCTCTCATACGGCGAAGTAGTAGAGGACATCGGCCCGCACGTCTGTGGCTGTCGCACGCACCCTTTAGAAACACCTAGCGCCCCGGAGGCCGAAGCCGTCCGGGGCGCTAGTCCGCTGCCTTGATGTGCTGCGCGAGCCTAGTTGTTGATGGTGTA
>Ga0302314_10012240_pt1 | contig 14870 bp, 14 predicted proteins | sample III_Palsa_N2_3_FD_200533 | JGI IMG/M metagenome (GOLD analysis project Ga0302314, IMG submission 200533) | Peat permafrost microbial communities from Stordalen Mire near Abisko, Sweden - III_Palsa_N2_3 | ecosystem: Environmental > Terrestrial > Soil > Palsa > Peat permafrost | place: Sweden... | reverse complement strand
CCTTCGTGGCCTCGGCAATGGTGAGTGCATTTTCCGTGACCTCGACGACCGTGCGGGCCGCATCGGCGTCGATCTCGTATCCGACGAACTACGGGACTGGATCGACACAAATCCGACACGAGCCCGCCGGCCACAGCCGGCGGCTACTACCCCCCAATAAGTACCGCCGAAAACAGGAGTCTCCCGAGATGGCTGATCCTCACCCACGAGCCGCCCGAACACGGACCGCCGGTCGGTCGGTCCGTGCCCTGATGTTGGCCGGCGCGATCCTCGCGATCGTGCTCGGCGGACTGTTCATGTCCCGCACGGCGTCCGCCGCCACCAGCGCTCCCGCTGCCTCGGTCGCGCAGGCGGCCACGACCGCCACGGCGACCCGCGCCGAGACGGTGGCCCGCGCCGACACGTCCGCGCCTGCCGCGCGCCTGAAGGCCAATCAGCTCGAAGCGGTGACCCAGCCCGACGCCGGCGGTATCTGCGGCATTCCCGGGATCGGCGACATCGGCGGCGTTATCGGCCTGTGCAATGGGGGCGCCGGCCTGGGCGGCGCCCTGAACAACATCTGCTCACCGTCGACGCCGCAGCCCGAGCTCGCGTCGAGCGGCATCAACTCCATGATCTCCGTGCCCGGTGGCCAGAAGACGGGGAACACGCTCTACGACAACTACGGCATCTCCGGCCAGTACTGGGCGGCGACCGGCCTGCAGTGCTCGGACATGACCTCGCTGATCGGCAACAACGTCGCGGGCATGGTCTTCGATATGGCGAAATCGCTGGACCGGGTCACGATCACCGTGTACCAGTCCGCGGCCGGGTCCAACATCCTGTCCTGGCTGAGCGGCTCGGTTGACACCCTGATCACCGCGCTCGGCAAGGCGATTTACTTCCCCTTCCTCGCGCCCGTGGTGATCATCGGCGCGATCTGGCTGGCCTGGCAGGGCCTGGTCCGCAAGCGGGCCACGCGGACGATCGAGGGCACGATCTGGATGGTCATCGCGTGCGCCGCCGCGATCTGGCTGATCGGCCGGCCGGCCGACTTCACCAACGTCGGCACCACCGTGTCCAACGGCGTCACCTCGGTGATGGACTCGGCCTTCGCCAACCTGCCCGCCAACAACGGCGTGGGCAGCAACTGCCTGCCCGTCGCGCAGCATGACCCGCAGTCCGTCACGTCGAACTACTCGTTCGACTCGGGGACCGGCATCGTGGACGAGAACGCGAACGAGCTGTGGTCGGTGCTCGTCTGCAAGCCCTGGCTGCTCGGTGAGCTCGGCAGCACCCAGTACGTCGCACCGGGCGCACCGGGCGCGGCGGCGAACGTGGTGAATGAGTACGGCAGGCAGCTGCTGTGGGCACAGGCGATCGCGAACAACGAGCAGTCCACCACCGCGGTGGACAACGCCAAGATGCAGACGTACGAGGGCATCGCGGCGCAGTTGAAGAGCACCAACCCCGCCGTGTACTCGCTGTTCCAGGGCAACCAGTGGACGACCAGGCTTGAGATCGGCTTCTCTGCCCTGTTCGCCGCGGTCGCGGCCGGCCTGCTCGTGCTGCTGATCGCGCTGACCCTGATCGTCTTGAAGCTCGGCTTCCTGCTGCTGCTCGTCGCGGGGCCGTTCTTCCTGATCGTCGGCGTCCATCCGGGCTTCGGCCGGGTGATCGCGGTGCGCTGGTTCGAGATGATCGTCGGCGTGCTGCTGAAGCAGGTCGCGGTGGCGCTCGTGCTGTCGGTCCTGCTGTACTGCTACGCGCTGATCATGGAAACAAGCGATCAGGAGCTGTCCTGGGCGCTCAAGATCATGATGATCGCGCTTGTCACCGTGGCGGTGTTCATCTACCGCAAGCCGTTCCAGCACATGTTCTCCTCGGTTGGCTACGGCATGCTCGGCTCCTCCGAGCGCGCCGAGGTGAGCTGGCGCGAGTCCGCCCTCGGCTTCCGCCGGGTGACCGGCACCGCGGCGGGCGTCGCGGTGCCCGGGTTCGGCGCGGCCCGCGCGGGCGGACGCTGGGCCCGGCGTGCCGCCGGGGATGGCGGGTCGGCCGCCGATGCGGCAGCCGGCGGCAGCACGGGCGGGGCAGGTGCGGGCGCCGGCGCCGCGGGCTCGGAAGGAATGTCCGCCATGCCCACGGCCGACAGCCACTCGACCGCACGGCAGTGGCCGGACGCCGGGGTCGCCTCCGGTCGGCCGGCTCCGCCACTGCCGCTGCCGCCGCAGAACGGCGCCCCTGCCCCCACCGGTGGCTCGGCCGGCTGGGCCAGGGGCGGCGCCACCGGGTCGGCCGGTTCTGGAGCGCGCGGGCCGGCGCAGCCGCCGCCTGCCCGCAGAACGGGGTCGGCGGCCGCGCCCCCCGTATCCCAGTCGCGCCCCGTACCCCCGGTGCGGCCCGCGCCCCCAGGGCGCCTCGCGCCCCCAGCCCCCGCGCGCCCCGCGTCCCCCGCGCGCCCCGCGTCCGGAGGCGGGTGGCCTGGCGCAGCGGCACCGGTCCGTTCGGGCGAATCAAAGTCGAATGGGGCGGCGGGTGGAGCGGCCGAGCCTCCAGCGGCACCATTCTGGTCGCGATCCCGCCGGTCCAAGTAGCGGGGCCGGGGTCCTGAAATGGAACTAACGCCCGGCCAACAGCGGCTGCTGTTCGTCGTCGTCGTCATCGCCCTCGCCGGTCTCGGTGTCTACCTGATCACCGGGGCCCGTCACGGGGCGACCGCCGCCCCCGCACCGTCGCCGACCGTGACGTCACCGGCCACCGGTGGACCGTCGGCGTCGGCGAGCGCCTACGTACCGCCCGCGACCGTCCCGCCCGCCTCGCCGCCGGCCACCACGGCGGGCGGGGCGAATATCTACGAGTGGCTGCCGTTCAGCCAGGCGGACCTCACCGCGGCCGCCACGACCACGCTCGCCTTCGCCACCGACTACGCCACCTGGAGCTACACGGAGACCAAGGCGGCGTACGGCGCGAAGCTAGCCGGAGTCGCCACCGCGCAGGAGGTCGCGACGCTGCAGTACGACCAGTACGGCACGGCCGGCGTGGTCGGACAGATGACCAAGGATAAGCAGGTCTCAACGGGGAGCGGCACGATCGAGTCGATCAGCTCGTTCGGCGCGAGCCCGACCTCGATCACGTTCTCGGTCAGCATCGCGCAGAAACTTGTCTCAACGACGGGAACGACCACGAGCACGCCCACGTATGCCATCACTGCTGTCTCGACGGGCACCACCTGGCAGGTAGACAACATCCAGCTGTCCACGGCCGGTAACCAGTGAACCGGCGCGCGCTCGGTCCCACCGTCATCGGGATCGCCCTGATGATGCTGCTCTGCCTGCTCACCGTGCCGATGCTCGTCGTCGGCGGCTCGGCCCTGCTGTTCTCCAGCGGCTCGGGCGCGAACTGCAACTCCACCACGGCCGACGTGTCGCAGCCGGTGGCAAGCACGGAGGCGGCCAACTCGATCCCCGCGAACTACCTGAAGTGGTTCCAGCTGGTCGGCTTGCAGTACAACATCCCGTGGCCGGTGCTGGCCGGCATCGGCAAGGTGGAGAGCGATGACGGCCGGACGACGCTGCCCGGCGTGACGAGCGGCTCCAACGCGTTCGGCGCGGCCGGGCCGATGCAGATCGGCATCGGCGGCGCCTCGACCGACACCTGGGCGATGGTGGCCACGGTCGAGGACGGTCACCCGCCCGCGTCCGTCTACGACCCGGCCGACGCGATCGCCGGCGCGGCGAAGTACCTGGTCGCGCACGGGGCGCAGCAGAGCATCCAGGCGGCGATCTTCGCCTACAACCACGCGGACTGGTATGTCCAGGAGGTGCTGTCCTGGGCGTCGACCTACGCGACGGGAGGGTTCACGGTGGCGGAGGTCACCACGAACGGCGGCTCCGGGGCGGACAGTGGCGGCACCGGGCAGTCGTGCACGCAGAACAGCGTGCTCGCCTCCTTTGTCGCGCCTAACGCGGCGGTCGAGACCGCCGTCAGCTACGCCGAGCAGCAGCTCGGCAAGCCGTACCTGTGGGGCGGCACGGGCCCCGCCGCGTTCGACTGCTCCGGTCTAGTGATGATGGCCTACCAGGCGGCGAACATCACCATCCCGCGCACCTCAGAAGACCAGTGGGCGCAGTTGCCGCACGTGGCCGCGTCGAAGGTGCTCCCCGGTGACCTGGTGTTCTTCGCCGGGGGCGACGGCACGGTCACCGCGCCTGGGCACGTCGGCCTGGTGATCGGGAAGAACACGATGATCGAGGCGTACGCGACGGGCACACCGATCAGGATCTCTTCGTTCGGCACGCCGCAGTCCGCGCCCGGTGACACGCAGGTCGTCGGCTTCGCCCAGCCCTGGCCTAACGCCGTCGGCAAGAAGGCCTAACGCCGTCGGCAAGAAGACGGGTAGCGGCAACGCGGTGGCGGTATCCGGCTAGATAGGGGTTTATCTAGCCGGATGTACCGATTTACGCGCCATAGGTGTTAATCGATGCCGGAGGGTGTTAGCCTGCTTTTGGTAACTCTCCGCACGAAAGGCGCTACTTTGTGTAGTTATCCGCGGGCTTGGCTAACCGGTGCTATTTCTCTCACGTCAATCGTCGTCGTCGTCGCGGCGGCCTGCCTGGCCACCCCGGCGTCTGGGGCCGTGCAGCGGCCGCTCTCGACGCCGGAATCCGGGCCGCCGCCCGTGCTCGCGGCAGTGTCATCGGCGGTCTCGGCGCCGGCATCCGCCTCCGTCCTTGCCGGCGGACCGATCGTCGCCCTCGGCGACTCCTACACGGCGGGTGCCCTGCTGCCGATTGAACTGAGCGGCAAGCCGATCGGTTGCCTGCGATCGCCGAAGGCCTACCCCGCTCGCGTGGCGGCCGCGCTCGGCGCGCCGCTGACCGATGCGGCCTGCTCGAGCGCCGGGATCAAGGACATGACGACGGCGCAGTCCACCTTCCTCGGCACGAACCCGCCGCAGCTCAACGCGCTCGCCCCCGATGATGCCCTCGTCCTGGTGACGCTCGGCGGGGACGACCTCGGCTTCTCGAGCGTGCTCGACGAGTGCATGAAGCTGTCGTTCACCGATCCGTGGGGCAGCCCCTGCCAGGCGCACTACACAAGCGGCGGCACCGACCAACTCGCCGCCCTGATCAAGGCCGAGGCGCCGAAGATGGCCACCTTGCTGACGGAGATCGCCGCACGGGCCCCGCAGGCGCGGATCGTCCTCGTAGGCTACCCCGACCTGTTCCCGCTCAGCGGCGGCTGCTGGCCCGGGGTGCCGATCACCGACGGCGACATCGCCTACCTGCGCGGCCTTGAGATAAAGCTCAACGCGATGCTTGCCGCCGCCGCTAAGCCCGCCGGCGCGACGTTCGTGGACACCTACACGCCCACGATCGGCCACGACTTCTGCCAGCCCGAGTCGGTCAGGGACGTGGAGGGGCTCATCCCTGGCTCACTGGCCCTGCCATTCCACCCGAACGCCCGCGGCCAGGCCGCGATCGCCACCGCGATCCTGGCCAAGATCCAGACCTCGTAAGGGTGTGGCGCCGTAGTTCCTAGTCCGGGGCAGAAATCGATAGTGCTGAAGGTTTGACCGGCTCATGCCGGTCAAACCTTCAGCACTAGTTTGATCTTGGTGTGTTTATCTGGATAAATCCGGCGGTGGGGCACACCTCCGCCGCGAGCAGTCGCCCGGCCGGGAAATAACGTCGCGTGGCGGCCTCGGCGGGCGGAGCGGCCGCGCTGGCGTAGCTCTGGAGCCGTGCGGGCTAGCTCGTCGGGCAGCAGGAGCAGTGGGTTGGCGGCGCTTTCCACCACGTCGTGCGCTAGCTCGGTGACTCGGCGCCCGCGCGCCCGCGAGGCCTTGCGCAGCAGGTCGAATGCCTCGCGCGGGCGCAACCTGTGACGTTCCGCCAGGATCCCGATGGCCTGCTCCACGCGCACGCGCGAGGCCAGAGCGTGCCCTAGCTGGGTAACGGTGACCGCCAGCCGTTCCGCCTCTGTGGATTCATCCCTAACGAACCCCGCCGACTGCGTGCCCGCTATCTTGGCCTTGCCATCGGGCAAGCCCCGGGGAGTCGTTCCGCTTGCAGGCAACCGAGGCCCGGGCCCATTCGTCCTTGGGGCTGGCGGCCTGGGCGCGTCATTCGCATCGACGTCCGCCGGCGCCCCGGTGTCGTCGCCCTCCGCATGGTCGGCGGCGAACAGGTCGGCGAGGACCATGGCGCTCGTGAGGTCGGAGACGTTCTCCTTGCCAACCACCCAGCCGCGTTCGGCCTTGCGGACGACCACGTCGGCTCGCTCGTCGGCTCTGCTGCCTCTCATGCCTACCCCCTGTCCCGCATCCCGTGTCGTGTCTACCTATGCCCGGTAACCACGGGGCAGTACCAGATGAACGTTACCCGGGTAACACTGCACCCTGGCGATTTCATTCGTCAACGAATTCGTGGACGGCTGGAGAGTCGGCCCGGTCCGTTCCGTACAATCGATTTTATAGACCCACGGATGCGAGTTTCCCGATCACTCGGCCGCGGTGGTGGCGAGTTCCGCGAGCTTCTTCTGGACCTGGGCGGCGGACGGGTTGCACATCGTCGAGCCGTCGGGGAACAAGATGGTCGGGACGGTCTGGTTGCCGCCGTTGACGCTCATCACGAAGTCGGCCGCGGCAGGGTCGCGCTCGATGTCGACCTCGGCCAGCTCAACGCCGGCCTTGGCGAGCTGCCGCTTGAGGTTCTTGCAGAACCCGCACCAGGTCGTCGTGTACATCGTGAGCGGCACGGGGGCCTCCCTGTCGTTTGGTGAGCTGAGGCGGACAACCGTTTTGTGGCGGTCTCCGGTTTCGTCCAACAACTTTTACCGTCCGCTCCTTCCCGCGTGGCTGCGTGTCCGATACCTTTGCCCTTCATCGGACACGCCCCGGGGGTGCGGGGCCGGGGGGCATGGGGGGCCCGGGGCCCCCCATGTGGAAGCCCGCCCCCCGGGAGATAACTGCGTGTCCGTCGGCGTCATGCGGCAGTATGGACCGGATGGACGCTGATGACCTGCTCGCCGCGCTCGACCCCGAGCAGCGCACGGTGGCGCTCGCCGACCGGGGGCCGGTCTGCGTGCTGGCCGGCGCCGGGACGGGCAAGACCCGGGCGATCACCCATCGCATCGCCTACGCGGTCGCGACGGGGTTGGTCGACCCGGCGCAGGTGCTCGCGCTCACATTCACCGTGCGCGCCGCGGGCGAGCTGCGCGGGCGGCTTCGGGCACTCGGCGGCGGGGCGGAGGCGGTGCGGGCCTCGACGTTCCACTCGGCGGCGCTGCGCCAGCTGACCTACTTCTGGCCCCGGGTGATCGGCGGTCGGCCGCCGGCGTTGGTGGAGTCCAAGCTGCCGCTGTTGCGGGAGGCAGCCCGTGACCTTGGGCTCAGGATCGACGGCTCCGCCCTCTCGGACGCGGTGACCGAGATCGAGTGGGCGAAGGTCTGCCAGACACATCCAGATTCTTACGTGTTCGCGGCGACCGCGGCGGGCCGGGCCCCGTCGGTCGGCGTCGAGGAGGTCGGGCGGCTCTACCAGGCCTACGAGGCGCTGCGCAGGGATCGCCAGCTGATCGACTTCGAGTCGGTGCTCGAGCTGACCGCGGCGATCCTGCTGACCGAGCCAGGCGTCGCTCGCGAGGTGCACGGCGCGTTCCGCTACTTCACCGTCGATGAGTTCCAGGACGTCAACCCGCTGCAGAAGCTGCTGCTCGACGCCTGGCTCGGCGGCAGGGAGGAGTTGTGCGGGGTGGGCGACCCGCAGCAGACGATCTACTCGTTCACCGGGGCCACGCCGGAGTACCTGCGGTCGTTCGCGGTGGACTTCCCGCAGGCAACGGTCGTCAGGCTGGTCCGTGACTACCGCTCGACACCGCAGGTCGTGGCGGTGGCAAACAGGCTGGCCGCCGGGGGGTCCGGGTCGCTCGTCGCGCAGCGGCCGCCCGGGCCAGAGCCGGTGGTGACCAAGTACCCGGACGAGGAGGCCGAGGCGGCGGGCGTGGCCGCCGAGGCGGGAGCGCTGATCGCGCGAGGCGTACCGCCGAACGAGATCGCCATCCTTCTCCGGATAAATGCGCATATGGAGCGGTTTGAACGGGCGCTGGCTGACGTGAAGGTGCCGTACGTGGTGCGCGGGGCCGAGAGGTTCTACGACCGACCGGAGGTGCGTAAGGCGCTCGTCCTGCTGCGCGGCGCCGCCAGGGCGGCGGGCGCGGGCACCGACGCGACCGGCTCGCCTGGCGAGCTTCCCGCCGCGGTCCGCCACGTGCTCGCGTCGGCCGGGCTGACCGCCCAGCCGCCCGCCGCGCGGGGCGCGGTCCGTGAGCGTTGGGAGTCGCTCGCGGCCATCGCCGGGCTCGCCGATGGCCTGGCCGCCGCTCGGCCCGCGGCGACCCTGGCGGAGTTCGCCGCCGAGCTCGCCGACCGGGCGGAGACCGGGCATGCCCCGGTCGCGGCGGCGGTGACGCTGGCCACGATGCATGCCGCCAAGGGGCTTGAATGGGACGCGGTGCTTCTTCCCGGGCTCGTGGAGGGCATAATGCCCATCGTGTACGCGCGAACGGCCGAGGCCATCGAGGAAGAGCGGCGGCTGCTTTACGTCGCGGTGACCAGGGCCAGGGTTCGCCTCGGGCTTTCTTGGGCGCCGGCCCGCACACAAGGCGCGGAGGCGGCCAGGCAGCGGTCCCGTTTCCTCGCAGGCCCGTTCCTGACAGTGGCGTCCGCACGGCCCGTGGACGCGCGCTCATGAGCGACTCGCTCGACCGACTGCTCGACCTGCTCGACCTGGAGCAGGTCGAGGTCAACATCTTCCGCGGCCGCTCACCCGACGAGAGCATGCAGCGGGTGTTCGGCGGGCAGGTCGCCGGGCAGGCGCTCGTCGCCGCCGGGCGGACGGTGCCTGACGAGCGGCAGGTGCACTCGCTGCACGCCTATTTCATCAGGCCGGGTGATCCCTCCGTGCCGATCGTCTACACCGTGGACCGGGTGCGGGATGGGCGCTCGTTCAGCACCAGGCGGGTGACCGCGATACAGCACGGCAAGCCGATCTTCGCGCTCTCCGCCTCATTCCACCGCCCAGAGCCCGGCCTTGAGCACGCGATGCCGATGCCCGCCGTGCCGCCGCCTGACCAGTTGCGGCCCAACGCCGAGCGGCTCGCCGAGGCGATCGGCGCTCCGCTGCCCGCACACTTCAGGGACAGCCCGATCGACATGCGCTCGGTCGGCCCGATGTCCATCGAGGTGGCCCGCGACCCGTCGCTGCGGCCGGCCGCGGCGAACCTCATCTGGCTGCGGGTCAACGGTGACTTGCCCGATGACCCGCTGCTGCACGTGTGTCTGATGACCTACATTTCCGACATCACCCTGCTCGACACGGTGCTGCTTGAGCACGGTGTCAACTGGTATGACAAGGACACCGCTGGGGCGAGCCTGGACCACGCGATGTGGTTCCACCGGCCGTTCCGCGTCGACCAGTGGCTGCTGTACGCCCAGGAGTCGCCGATCGCCTCCGGCGCGCGCGGCCTGGCGCGGGGCGAGGTCTACACCGCAGGCGGCGACCTGGTCGTTTCCGTCGTACAGGAAGGCCTCATCCGCACCACGCCCAAGCCCAGTAACTAGCCGGTTCCACTCCGACAAAATTGCTGGTCAAAAATGTGTTGCCCTGTCGTGAAGCCTTCCGTAGGGTATGCGTTATGTCCGTGAGGCTGAGTAACGAACCCAGTGAAAGGGGGTGACCTCGGTGGAGACCAACACGTATGACATTACGGCTGCCCGGGGTGGCGCCGTCTTCACTGGTGTCTGCTCGCCGTGGACCAGCCTGTCCGCTCCGGGGATGAGCCATGTCCTCATGCCCAATCCTGCTCCGGCCGCGACTGCTCCGGACGCGCGTCTAGGCGCGTTCCGGCAGATCCCGGCCATGACGAAGCAGACGGCCACCCTGGCTGCCGCGCTTCAGTCCGCTACCGACACCCGTAAGCAGTACGTCCACAAGACCCGCGTTAACGCCGGTGGCGATGGCGCATCGGGTCCGCATCCTGAACGGGAACCAGTCTAGAAAGACTGGTGAACATCCCCGAAGGCCGCGGACCCGCACACAGGGTCCGCGGCCACATTTGTTTCGCAGGCCCCGGTCCCGTCAGACCAGCACAACTGGACCAGCAAAGCGAGAGGGGATGGCACCGATGCAGCGGCCCGATGCCTCCGTGAGCGCGCCACGCGCGGCGGGGTTCGAGTCAATATCGTCCGGGTTCGAGTCAGTCGCCACGGTCGAGCCGTACGCGGATCACCGCGATGCGCACGGCACCACCGGGACAGGCATGGCGGCGCTCTTCAACGTGGGCGATCTCCCGGTGGGCCTGGGCCTACCCTGCGCGGAAGATCCGGAACTGTTCTTCGCCGAGGCGCCCGAGGACGTCGAGGCGGCGAAGGCACTCTGCCAGGGGTGCCGCGCCAGGGTCACCTGCCTGGAAGGCGCGCTTGAGCGGCGAGAGCCGTGGGGCGTCTGGGGCGGGGAACTGCTCCTGCGCGGCACGGTCGTCCCGCGCAAGCGACCGCGCGGCCGGCCACGCAAGGACTCGGCGGACGGGCTCGCCGGCGCGGCCAACGCCGATGAGCGAGCAGCCTAGCCACAGTCATATCAACAGCGAGAGGCTTCGCCATGTATCTCGAAGAATGCCTAGCCAGAGACTGGCAGGCTGAGCGCCTCAAACGGGCGCATGACGATCGGGTCGCGGACAGCGTCGCCAAGCTCCGCAAGATGGAGAAACGCAAGGAGCGCGCCGAACGCGAACTCCTCTATACCTGGCGGCGCGTGGACCAACTCCGCTCCACGCTGTTATAGCCAGGGGGCGACCCCAGGCTGGAACCGGGGGCTGGCCCGGCCGACTTAGTCGGCCGGGCCATCCGGGCTTTTGGGGTCTTCAGGGTGTTCGGGGTCTTCTTGACGCGACGGGCCGTCGGCGTAGCCGGGCACCCAGCGGATCATCTCGGCCCGGAACGGGCCCTCACACTCAAGCTGACATAGCACTCCGATGCCAGCGGTGGACACCCGGTGGATAAGCACGTAGGAAGGCGGCAGGTTGAACTTGCGTGTCACGCTGGCGGAGCCCAGGTTGGTAACCCGGGTCGCCTCCTCGCGCATCCACTCCCTGCTGAACTTGAAGGTCTCGACCGCGGATGGCTCGGCGAGCGGTGCGAGGAACGCCCGCAGCGCCTCAAGGTCCACAGAAATGCCCGGCCGCAAGAAGTTGTCGGCCCGGAGTTCGCGCTCGACCTCGGCTAGGTCGGGAGCCGGGTCGTGCATGATCCGCAGCAGCCGCCCGAACATCGGCGGAAGACCTTCGGGCAGCCGGTCAACCGCACCGAAGTCAAGCACTCCGAGTCGACCGTCGGCGAGCAGCCGGAAGTTGCCCGGATGCGGGTCGGCATGCAGCAGCCCCGCCCTGGCGGGGCCGGAGAAAAGGAACCTGGTCAGCAGGATTCCCGCCCGGTCACGTTCCGTCTTCGACCCATCGCTGATGATCTTCGAGAGCGGGGTGCCGTCCATCCACTCGGTCACGAGCACGTGGTCGGTCTCCGTGACGACCGCGGGAACGTGGATGTCGGGGTCCCCGGCGTAGGCGGCCGCGAACGCCCGCTGGGCGGCGGCCTCGAGGTGGTAATCGAGCTCTTCTGCCACCCGGTCGCGGAGCGCGTCGAGCATCGGCCTGACCTCGAGCCCTGGCATCAGGACGCCGAACAGTCGGCCGGCCCGCGCGAGCTGAGTGAAGTCGCCGATCAGGGCCTTTTTCGCACCCGGGTACTGGATCTTGACCGCGACCGTCCTGCCGTCCTTCCAGACCGCGCGGTGGACCTGGCCGATGGAGGCGGCCGCCGCGGGCGTGTCGTCGAACGAGCTGAACTCCTGCTCCCAGTCGTCGCCGAGATCGCCCGCGAGCACCCGGTGGACCGTGCTGGCCGGCAGCGGCGGTGCGGACTCCTGCAGCCGGGTCAGCGTGGCACGGTACGGCCCGGCCAGCTCGGGCGGCAGCGCGGCCTCGAAGATCGACAGCGCCTGGCCGAGCTTCATCGCTCCGCCCTTGAGCTCGCCGAGCACCCGGAACACCTGCTCGGCGGTGCGCTGCTGTATCTCCTGTGCCACGATTTCCGCGGATCTGCCACCGATGCGCTTGCCAAGGCCGAGCGCGGTCCGGCCGGCGAACCCGAGAGGCAGCCCGGCGAGCTTGGCGGTCCTGTGCACGGTGTTACGGGGAACGTCGTTCGCATCCCCGTTATCGGCCATGTAATGACTCTAGTCCCAGCGCACACGTGCCCTTCGCGCTCGTGTGTGCCCGGACGGCTCGCGCCCCGGCTGTGGCTCCGCTGTGGCCGGTGGAATGTCGGTGGGGGATGTCACGCTATGTATATGAAACCAGCACTCAAGGCCGGCCTGCGGCCACTCTGGCGGGGACGCGACACCTTGCAGCTCGGCGTGGATCCCCGGCGTGCCCGTGCGCTGACCGGGCTCGGCAAGGCCGCGGTGATCGTGTCGCTGCTCGACGGGTCGCGGGAGGTGGCCGAGGTGATGCGCACCGCGAGTGACTACGGCGTCGCGCCGGAGGCGGTCGACCGGGTACTCGGCCTGCTCGCCTCGGTCGGCGTGCTCGACGACTTTCCCGCGCACCTGCACCGGGCGCTCCCCGATTACCTGCGGTCACGGCTCGCCCCCGAGCTGGCCTGCGCCGCGCTTGCCTATGGCCACGGTGACGGCGGCGCGTCCGTGCTCGCGCGCCGCCACGCGGCGTTCGTGCGCGTCTACGGCACGGGCCGGGTGGGCGCGTGCGTCGCCACGCTGCTCGCCGCGTCAGGGGTCGCCTGGGTCGGCTGCCTGATGACGGGGATCGCGGGTCCCGCGGATACCGCGCCTGCCGGCCTCGGTGTCGCGGACGTGGGCGCGAGCCAGGCCGCGGGAGTCGCCAGGGCCATCCGCCGGGTGGCACCGGACGTGCGAACGGCCGACGACGGCAGCCGACTGCCAGACCTGGCGGTGCTCACCGGCAGACCCGACCCGGTTGTGCTCGCCGAGCTCATGCGCGACCGCGTGCCGCACCTGGTGGTCGGCGGGGACGAGGCGATCGGTGTCGTCGGACCATTGGTTACGCCCGGGCGTTCGGCCTGCGTGCGCTGCCTGGACCTGAGCAGGGCGGCGCGAGACCCGGCGTGGCCGCTTGTCCTCGCCCAGGCCGGTGGCGCCGGTGGGCCGCCCACCCTGCCGCAGGCCTGTGACACCGTTCTCGTGGCGGCGACCGCGGCCCTCGCGGCCGGGCAGGCGCTTGCGTTCATCGACCGGGCCTACCAGCCGGCCGCCACCAACGGGACGCTCGAGGTGGTGCTGCCCGACTGGCAGTGGCAACGGCGCGGCTGGCCGCCGCACCCCACCTGTACCTGCGGCGCAGCGCCGTGTTTACTCAGCGCCCGAGTCGCCCTGCTCGCCTGAGCCGTCTTCCTCGGTTTCCCCGGTTTCCCCGGCTTCCGTGGTGGGGTCGTCCTCAAGATCGGAGATGTCCAGCTCGTCCGAGCTGCGGAGGAAGCCGTCCGGGTTCGCGAGGTCCTCCGCCGTCGGCAGCAGGTCAGGGTGGGCCCAAAGAGCGTCCCGGCCGTCCACGCCCCGCGCCTGCGTCACGCCGGTCCACAGCGCCGCCGCTTCCCGCAGCATCCGGGGGCGGAGCTCCAGGCCGACCAGAGCGGCGAAGGTGCGTTCTGAAGGCCCGCCGGTAGCACGGCGGCGGCGGACAGCTTCGGCGAGTGCCGCGCCATGGACGAGTCTTGAATCCGCGGCGGCGGAGACCACGGTCGCCACCCATCCCTCGACCAGGGCGAGAGCCGTCTCAAGGTGCGCGAGCGCCGCCTTCTGCTGCGGGGTGTCCTCCGGGCGGAACAGCGACTCGCCGGAGAGAGCGTCGCGCAGCGCCACCTCTGGGTCGGTCATGTCGATGTCAGGCAGCGCCTCGCGCAGCTTGTTCACGTCCACCGTGATGCCCGCCGCGTACGCCTCGACGGTGCCAAGAAGGTACTGGCGCAGCCACGGCACATGGCGGAACAGCCGATGATGAGCCGCCTCACGCAGGGCGAGGAACAGCCGCACCTCGCCGGGGTCCACGGAGAGTCCGTCGCCGAACGCGGTGACACCGGACGGCAGCAGGGCCGCGGTTCCCTCGGGGGCGAGCGGCAGGCCGATATCGGTCGAGCTTGACATCTCGCCGGCCAGGTTGCCGATCGCGGTACCGACCTGGCTGCCAAGCATCGCGCCGCCAAGCTGTTTGAGCATCGGCGCGAACGCGGTCAGGCCACCCATACCGGAGAGCATGGCCTTCATCTCTTCTGGGACGTCGTCGTCGAGACTGGACGGGTCAAAGGCCACCATGGACCCCATCGCTTCGATCGCCCTCGTCGCGATCGGCTCGCACAGCGTGGACCAGACGGGGAAGGTTGCCTCAAGCCATTCCGACTGGGACCAGGCCTCGATCTTCGAGATGCCGGAAGGGAACGTGGTGACGTCGTCCAGCCACAGGTCAGCGAGCCGCACGGCATCGGTCACCGCGGCCCGTTCGTTGGATCGCACGCTCGGATCGCCCTTGGCGGCGATGGTACTGCGGGCCAGGTTCTTCGCCAGTTCCCAGTTGACCGGGCCGCCCTGGTAGGAGAGCAGGTCGGCGAACTGACGCAGCGCGTCGGCGAACTGGTTCGGGTTGCCGCCGGCTCCGCCGGGGCCGCCGGGCAGCCCGAAACCGAACATGCCGAACGGCTCCTGGTCGCCGGAGTTCGGCTCGTCGTCGCCGGGCCGTCCCGGCGGGCCGAAGCCGAAGGGAGGACGGTCAGCCATGATGCGCCCCCTCAGAACTCAGGT
>Ga0302314_10012236_pt1 | contig 14872 bp, 11 predicted proteins | sample III_Palsa_N2_3_FD_200533 | JGI IMG/M metagenome (GOLD analysis project Ga0302314, IMG submission 200533) | Peat permafrost microbial communities from Stordalen Mire near Abisko, Sweden - III_Palsa_N2_3 | ecosystem: Environmental > Terrestrial > Soil > Palsa > Peat permafrost | place: Sweden... | reverse complement strand
TCAGGGCCTGAACCGGCCCGAACCGCTTGGTGATCCCACGCAGCGACAGCAGCGCTCCGTTCGTGCTTTCAGTTGTGCTCATGTGCGTAGGTTGTCCGTCGTTGTTGCAGAAAAGGACGGGGAAGCCCCGCCCGCCGGGCCCGAAACGGGCCGGCGAACGGGGATTCTCCCGCCATCAGTGGATCAGCGCTAGTGCTACTTGATCCCGTACTTGGTGCAGTCCGCCTTGTAACTACCGGCGCACAGCTGGCTGGCCTTGACGAAGCCGTCATGGATGACGGTCATGCTCATCGTCTTGCCAGTGACCCACTCAGGGGTCTCGAGGACCGACGGGACCGACTTGTGGCTGCTGGGATCGGTCACCTTGCTGTTCTCGAGGCCTGCCGGAGCCTTCTTGCCTGCGCGCAGGTAGATGGCGAGCGCCACGGCGGCGCCGGCTTCCTTGTAGATCGGCTTGTAGACGGTGCCGCACTGGTAGCCCGAGATGATGTTCTGCAGGCCTGTCAGCGTTGCGTCCTGACCGGTCATCGGGAACGTATCCGCCTTCACGCCCTGGCTCTTGAGCCAAGTGATGATCGGCGCGCCGTTCTCGTCGTTCGGGATGACGGCCGAGTTGGCCTTCTTGCCAGTGGCCTGGTAGGCAGCCTCGAACTCGTCAAGCGCGTCCGGCTTGGGAGTCGTCGGGTTCCAAGTTCCAGCAGTGTTCTGCAGGAGCTTGATCTTGCCGGACTTCTCGAGCGGCTTGAGGACGCTGTCGTAACCCTCGGTGAAGAGCGTCGCGTTGTTGTCCGTCGGTGCGCCGTGCATCTCGATGAACTGCGGCTCGGTGCCCTTCAGCCAAGAAGCGGCGCACGAGACGAAGCCCTTGCCGATGAGCTGGCCGACCGTGACGTTGTTGAAGCTCACGTACGGATCGGTGTCGACAGCACCCTTGCCGGAGCTCAGGCGGTCGTACTGGATGATGCTGACGCCGTGCGCCTTGGCGTATACCTGTGCCTCGACGCCGGTGCCCGGATCCTCCGGGTCGATCAGGATGACCTTCGCGCCGTTGGTGATGTCAGCCTTGACGTCCGTCATGAACGTCGTGTCGGACTTCTGTGCGTTTTGCGGCGTGATGATGTCCGACGCCGGCATGCCGGCGGCGAGCAGAGCCTTCTTGATGTCGGGCTGATCGAACTCGGTGTAGCGGGTCGAGCTCGTCGTGTCCGGCATGATCGCTGCGATCTTGCCCGTACCTGCGGCAACGATCGGCTTCAGCACTGACATGCCGCTGAAGCTGTTGGTGAATGAATTGATCGAAATCGACGCAGCGTGGGCGCTGACCTTTGCGTCTGCGGTGCCGCTGAGTGCGGCAACGCCAACGCTGGCTGCAAGCGCGCACGAGACGATTCCGACCTTGCTGTTACGCAGCAAGCTCACGAGTACCTCCTATGGCCTCTCTCCGGGTGAGGACCGCAGACACTCGCCGGGCCTCCCCCCTTTACAGGGAACCATGTTATGGACGCGCTTATGAATAAGGCGTGAACAAAGAATGGCTTTGCGTAAATACCGTGTTAACGCGCTTTGCGCGTGTTAGCGCGCCCATCCAGCAGTGGCCAGCTATTGCTGGCTGGGACGTCTTAACGGGCAATCCCGCCTCAACGTGCTATTCGGGAGCGAAGCGGTATCCGGCGCGGGGCGCGGTGAGGATCAGCTGGGCGCCGTCATCGCCGAGCTTCGCCCGCAGGCGCCGGACGTAGACGCGCAGGTATTCGGTCTCGGTCTGGTAGGCCGAGCCCCATACACGGCGCAGCAGGTGCGCGTGGGTGAGCAGCTTGCCGCGGTTGAGCGCAAGCTCCCGCAGCAGCGCATACTCGGTGGGGGTCAGGTGGATCGGGTCGCCGCCCTTCGTGACCTGCTGCCGGGCCAGGTCGATGACTACATCACCGGCGGTGATCGTCAGCGCCTGCGGCTCGGCGGCCTGGGTGGCGCGGGTACGACGCAGGGTCGCCGTGATCCGTGCGAGCAGCTCCTCGACGCTGAACGGCTTGGTCATGTAGTCGTCGGCGCCCATGTTGAGGGCGGTGACCTTGTCGCGCTCGCCGCCGCGCGCGGAGACCACGATCACTGCAACCGATGAGCGCTCGCGGATCTGGCGGCAGAGCTCCATACCGTCGGCGTCGGGGAGCATCAGGTCGAGCAGCACGATGTCAGGGGACTCGGTCTCGAGCAGTCGAAGCGCCCGATCCGCATCGGCGGACACGAGCGTGTCGAAGCCCCGCACCGAGAGGTTCGAGCGGATCAGGTCGACGATGTTGGGGTCGTCCTCGATCAGTAGCGCCCGTGTGGGCTCCTGCGCCTCAGGCATCGACGCCGACTCGCCTCGCTGCTGCTCTCACGGCCGGGGCGGGATGGGCAGGCTCGGGCGAGGCCTCGGGTCCCTCGAGCACCAGCCCGATCCTGAACGTCGCGCCCTGGTCGCCGTCGACCAGCTCGACTGTCCCGTGATGCGCGACGACGATGCCACGCGCGATCGAGAGTCCGAGACCGGCGCCTGCGGTATTCGAGCGGTGACGCCTCGCCGAGTCGAACGGCGCATGTCGCAGTTCTCGCGGGAGTCCCTGGCCGGTGTCGCTGACGACGATCTCGAGCCGGCCGTCTGTCGTATGGCGGGCGTCGATCGACACCCGTGTGCCGGCTGGATTGTGCTGGAGGGCATTGTTGAGCAGGTTCACAAAGACCTGCTCGAGGCGGTCGTGGTCGGCCCAGATCGGCGGAATGACTCCGATCGGCGTGAAGCTGACTGCCTCCCGCCAGATGTCGGGGAGGCAGGCGACTGCGGCCTCGATCACGAGGTCGAGCTGGCACCAGTCGAACTGCATGCGCATCACGCCCGAATCGATCGCCGAGAAGTCGAGCAGGTCGTCGACGAGGCGCCCGAGTCGTGAGGATTCGGTGGCGATCGTCTCCAGAAAACGCTGCTGAGAATCCTCGTCCCAGACGATGTCGGGGGCGAGCAGGCTCGATGCGTAGCCGCGGATCGCCGTCAACGGCGTGCGCAACTCGTGGCTGAGGCGCGACAGGAACTGACGCTGGAGCTCACGCGAGCGCCGCAGCGCCGCCGCCTCACGCTGCGCGGTCTCTGCGTCCTGACGCTCGATCGCAGCGGCGGCGTAGCCGGCGTAGAGGCCGAGTAGGTCCTCTTCGTCGTGCGTCGGTGGCTCGGGGCTGTCGCGGGCGACGGTGATGAGCGCGCTCGTGGCGCCGGGCCCGACCACGGGCACAAGCCAGCTGTCCTCGGTGACGATCACACGTTCGGCCGAGGTCGGCGTCGCCTCTGCACGGATCACGTCGATCTGACCGCGGTCGAGGTTCAGCGCCGCCGCCATCGCCGAGATGATCAACGCCAGACCCGAGCTTGGATCTGCGACGGCGAGGCTGTCGGCGAGGCCGTGCAGGCGCGTGAGCTGCCGTCGCGCAGAGCCATCGACGGTTCCTCCGGCGAGCAGTGCCGCGACGTCATCGGGATGCGAATCCTGCGGCTTGATCTCAGTGACGACGCGGCCGTGGCGCAGGACTACGACGCGGCCCGCGACACGGAACATTTGACCGACGTCGCGGGTCGCAAGCAGCAACGCGATGCCCGACTGGCGGATGCGCTCGAGCTGGTGCTCCAGCTGCGCAGTCTCGGAGACACCCATCGCAGCGGTCGGCTCGTCAAGGACCAACAACCGGGGTTGACGGACGAGCGCCATCGCCAGGGCGAGCAGTCCACGCTGCCCACCCGAGAGCGTGTCGGCCCGCTGCATCACGTTCTCGATCGGGATTTCGAGCTCGTCGAGGAGCTGTCGCGCCTGCTCGTAGAGCCGCTTGGTCGAGAACATCTGCCCGCGCGTCTCCTGCCCGAGCAGGAGGTTTCCGGCGACGTCCAGCGTCTCGCACAGGGAGGTCTCCTGCCAGACGACCGCTATGCCCTGTCGCTCGGCGGCGCGCAGCGTGCCACCCAGCGGCACGCCGCCGACGCGGATCGTGCCGGTCGTGGGCGGCAGGTCGCCGCCTATGCACCGCACCAGCGCGCTCTTGCCGGCTCCGGGCTCGCCGCAGACCGCGACGATCTCACCGGGTCCGACGTGCAGGTCGATGCCCTCGAGCGCCGTCACTGAGCCGAAATTCACTCCTACTCCGGATACGTCAAGCACGCTCTGCAGCCTAGTAGTTGCTGCAAATCAAGCCAGCAGGTGTGCGCCCGGGCCCGGGGAGACGGTCGTCGCGCCAGCGGGCGCGACGGTGCCTGGAGGCATGACGGCCAGCACGTTGCCGCCAAAGCCCCCGCCCACAACCCTCGCTCCGAGCGCTCCCGCGGCCTTGAGCGACGCGACCGTCCGCTCAACCGCCGGGGTCGATACCTCGAAATCATCGCGGAGGCTTGCGTGCGAGAGGTCGAGCAGCTGCCCGAGCTTTCCGAAGTCATGGCGTCTGAGGGCTGTGACGGCACCGAGCACGCGGCCGTTTTCGCTGATCACGTGGCGCGCGCGGCGAGCGAGCACGTCGGGCAGCATGTGCAGGTCCTGGATCAGGGCGTCGCGCAGCGACTCGACGCCCATCCGGTGCGCGGCTTCGGTGCACTCCTCGCGGCGGCGGTTGTAGCCGGAGGCGACGTTTGCGTGTGGCTCGCCGGAGGACAGCGTGACCAGCGTGTGGTCGCCGAGCTCGAGCGGCAGCGGTTCGAGCTCGAGGGTGCGGAAGTCGATCAGTACCGCCTGCCCGGCGGCCCCGCTGAGTGATGCGAGCTGATCGAGCAGGCCGGTCTGGGCGCCCACCCAGTCGTTCTCGATGCGCTGTCCGAGGCGCGCGAGCTCAAGCGTCTCGGGCGGCTCGGCATGTGCGAGCTCTATCAGTGCCAGGCACAGCGACAGCTCGAGCGCCGCTGAGGACGACATCCCGGACCCCTGGGGGAGATCACCGGTGATCTCGATCCGCGCCGGCGGCAGCTCGTACCCGCGTGCCTGCAGCTCGGCCACCGCGCCGTGGACGAACGCCCTCCAGCCGTCGGTCCGGGATGGTTCCCGCAGGCTGAAGCTGTCGCTCTCATTGAGGTCGAGCGCGATCGCCTCGAACGTGTCGCCGTCGAGTTGCGTGGCGGTGACGGTGACGCCGGAGGTGAGCGCGAACGGCAGCGCCAGGCCGTCGTTGTAATCGGTGTGCTCACCGATCAGGTTCATGCGGCCCGGGGCAAAGGCTCGTGCGACGTACGGACGCAAGATTGGGTAGGTTGGCACGTCCATGACCAGATGGGGTTTCCTGTCGACTGCGCGCATCAACGACGCACTCCTGCGCGGCATCGCTGCGGTCCCGGACGCGCAGGCGCTGGCGGTGGCTAGCCGCGACGCTGCTCGGGCGGAGCAGTACGCCCGCGCCAACGGGATCGAGCGTGCGTATGGCGGCTATGAGCAGCTGCTCGCCGATCCCGATGTTGACGTCGTCTATATCTCGCTGCCCAACGGCATGCATGTCGAATGGACCCGCCGCACGCTCGAGGCGGGCAAGCACGTCCTCTGCGAGAAGCCGCTGAGCCGCTCCGCGGCCGAGGTCGAGCAGCTGTTCGATCTGGCAGAGGCACGCGGTCTGCACCTGAGCGAGGCATTCATGTACCGCCACCACCCCCAGACCAAGCGGCTCAAGGAGCTGGTCGAGTCGGGAGCGATCGGGAGCTTGAGCCTGATCCGTGGCAGCTTCAGCTTCGACTGTGACCCGGGTGACCCCCGCCTGCTGGTCGGCATGGAGGGCGGCGGCCTGATGGATGTCGGCTGCTATCCGGTGAGCATGTCGCGTTACCTTGCCGGCGAGCCCGAACGGGTCAGCGCCGAGCAACTGCTCGGCGGCGATGGGGTCGATGTCGTCATGGCCGGTGTACTGCGGTTTCCAGGCGGCGTGATCGCGCACTTCGACAGCGGTTTGTCGATGCCTCACCGCCGTGACATCGAGGTGGTTGGCTCGACCGCGGTGCTGCGTGTGGCCAACCCCTGGCATCCGGAGCCGAACGGCATCGAACTCTGGCGTGACGGAGCGGACACAGCAGAGGTGATCACGACCGACGGCGATGATGCCTATGCGCGGGAGGACTCCTATGCGCTCGAGGTTGCCGATCTTGGTGAGGCGATCCGCGGTGAGCACGAGCCGCTGCTCGGGCGCGCCGACGCGCTCGGTCAGGCGCGCACAATCGCTGCGCTCTACGCAGCGGCCGACGCCGGCAGTTCAGTCAGCCTCTGAGAGCGCGCGGACGGCCGCATCGACGTCGGGGAACAGGCGGCTCTCCGCGATCCTGCCCGGAGTCAGGCCCGAGCGCTTCAGTTCGGCGCGCACGCGTTGCCCGGCACGGGCGATCGCGAACTGTGCCCCGGCGTGGTCGAGCTCGTCCAGCACCTCGCCCAGCGTCGCGATTCCCGTGTAGTCGATGTCACTCATGCCCAGCGCGTCGAGCACGACGCCGTGTACCGGAGGATCGCTTGCGCTGTTGAGCACCGCTCGCAGCTGGTCCTGGAAGTGGCTCGCGTTCGCGTACCAGAGCGGGGTCGCGAACAGCACGACGGTCACGCCCGGCACCGCGATCGGGCCACCGGCGGTCTCGGTAAGCGGTGCCCAGCTGGTGGACTCCGGAATCCGCCCCAACACATGCATGTGCGGGCGCGCGCTGATTCGCGTGCGGTCGAGAATCGCAAGCGCGACGGCTACGCCGATGCCCTGTTCCACCCCGAGCAGCGCGACGGTCGCGAGCGTGACCAGCGCCAGCGCGAACTCGACGCGATCGAAGCGCGCGATCGCCCGGAGTTCGGCCACGTGGACAAGGCGCGTCGCGATGAACAGCAGCACCCCGGACAGCGCTGCCACGGGCACGTCATGGAGCACGCCCGCAGCGGGGATCAGGGCCGCGACCGCCAGTGCCGCCAACAGGCAGGCGAGTTGCGTGCGCCCGCCGGCCTCGACCACAGCCGCGGTGGACGGCGGGCTGGCGTTGACGGGGAAGGCGCCGCCCAGACCGGCGACGACGTTCCCGATCCCAACGGCCAGGAGATCACGTCCGACATCGGCACCGCCACCGGATTCGAAGGCCCGTACCGTTGCCGCCGACTGGGTGACGATCACCAGCGAGATGATCACAGCGACGGGGGCAACCTGCCCGAGTGCGTGAAGCGATAGCCCACGCAGCCCGAGCTGCGGCGTGCCGGTGGCGATGTGGCCGAGAATCGCGACGCCGTGGTTCTGGAGGCCGAAGACCGGTACGAGGGCGGTGGCGGCGGCGAGCGCCACGAGGGCAGCGGGCAGCTTGCGGCTCAGGCGTGCACTGACGCTCACCAGCACAAACACGCCGAGCCCGATCGCGACCGTCCAGGCGCAGGTGGCGTGCAGCTCGTCGATCACATGCCGCAGGCGTCCCAGCGCAGAGCTGCCCCCGCCGGCGACACCGAGCAGGTCGGGCAGCTGATGCACGATGATCACCACACCGACTCCCGCCAGGAAGCCGGTGATGATCGGAGCGGAGAGGAACTCGGTCATCCAGCCGAGCCGCAACAGCCAGACGCTGGCGACGATCGCGCCGGTCATCACGGCGAGGATCCCGACGAGATCACCGTAGTGTGCGCTTCCGGGCGATGCGAACACGCCGATGCCGGCGGCGAACAGCGGTGCGATCGTCGAGTCGGCTCCCACCGAGATCTGCGGGCTCGCTCCGAGCAGCGTGAAGACGACGCTGCCGGCGATGAACGCGTAGAACCCGGTGATCGGGGGCATGCCCGCCAGCCGTGAGGTCGCAAGCTGTCCAGGCACTGCGATCACCAGCAGGGTGACGGCGGCGGTCAGGTCTGGCTTGAACCACTCACGCCGGTAACCCTTGAACGACGCGGCGATGAAGCGGCTGGGCAAGGCGAACAGTATCGCTGCAAACGCGGCCGTCAGCCATGCTGAGGATCGCTAGCCGGGAGCGCTCTCGGGCGTGAGGCGCGCCGCCGTGGCGCGCGCGGTGCCGTACGCCCAGGGAGTCGTGGTGACGGCCCCGATCACCAGGATCGCGAGCGCGAAGCCGACCATCAGCCACCAGCCCGCATGGGTTGCCTGAGCGAACGAGGCGCCGGAGATGGCGCTCGACCCGGCGCCGACGACGGCTCCGGAAATGGCGATTCCGATCGTCGTGCCGACCTGCCTGCAGGTCGACGTCACGGCCGCAGCGACGCCGGCCTGCGACGGTGGCATCCCTGAGATCGCGGTGTTGGTAATCGGCACGTTGACCAAACCGAGGCCGATCCCGAAGATGGCGTATGACACGAGCAGCAGCGGCACCGAGGTATCGCTCGAGAGGCCGGTCAGCAGCAGCGGGCCGACGAGCATGGCGACGCCCGCCAGCAGCAGCGGCAGGCGGTTGCCGCGGCCTGAGACGAGCCGCCCCGAGACCGGTGGCAGCAGCACCACGAACAGCGCGAGCGGCAACGTGAACAGCCCGGCGTGCAGTGCCGAGTACCCGCGCACGTTCTGCAGGTAGAGCGTGTTCAGCAACAGGAAGCCGGCGAACGAGCCGAACGCGCAGAACGCGATCAGACCCGCGCCGCTGAACGGGGCGCTGCGGAAGAAGCGCATCTCGAGCAGCGGCTCGTGGCGACGCAGCTCATACGCGACCAGCGAGGCGAGCGACACCACGGCGACGGCGAACAGGCCCACGATCGTCACCGAGCTCCAGCCATCACGCTGGCCCTCGATGATCGCGTAGGTGAGGCTCGCCAGTCCCAGGATCACCAGCAGCTGGCCGATCGGATCGATGCGGCGCGGATGCTCGGCCCATGACTCCTTTACGTAGCGCGCCGTCAGCAGGCAGGCCGTCAGGCCAATCGGCACGTTGATCAGGAAGACGTAACGCCAGCCGATTGTGGTGACGAAGACACCGCCGAGAACTGGCCCGAGCCCGATGCTGAACCCCAGCATCGTTCCCCAGATTCCGACCGCCTGGGTGCGCTCGCGCGGATCTTCGAAGACATTTCGCACGATCGAGAGCGCCACCGGGTTGAGCATCGCGCCGCCGAGTGCCTGGAACGCCCGCGCGGCGATCAGCACGCCGAGGCTGGGGGCGACCGCGCACAGCGCCGACCCGAGCACGAACGTGATCAGGCCTGTCTGGAACACGCGCTTGCGGCCGATCCGGTCGGCCGTTGAGCCGCCGAGCATCAGCAGGCTTGCGAGCGGCAGCGTGTAGGCGTCAATGATCCACTGAAGGCCATCGAGTGAGGCGTGCAGCGCACGGTGGATCGCCGGCAGCGCGACGTTCACGATCGTCGAGTCAAGACCGACGATCAACAGGCTCATGCAGCAGATGCCGAGAACGAGCCAGCGATGGCGGTGGGCCTCGGTCTCATGCATCGGCATCACTGCACTCACATAGTCAGCGTATCTATCGTCGCCCTCAGCGCAGTTCTGTCCGCGGTTGGGGCGGGAACGTGAAGTGGGTGTGGGGCGGTACGTGCGGGCCGACCTCGAGCACGATCTCGGTGTCCCGCGTGAGCGGCACCGCGCGGGGTGACACCGACGAGCGGTGCCCGTCCACGTACACGCGCACACGTCCGCCGGTGAACGATGCGATGCGCCTACGCGTAAGCGGCTCGCCCCATGCGCTGAACAGATCGCCCAGCGTCAGCGTGCGGCCGGGCCTGAAGTACACGGTCCCGGTCGGATCGAGCGTCACCAGGTCACCGAAGCAGCCTGCGCGGGTCAGGCGGCCGTCGCTGATCCGCCGTGGCCGGCCTGTACCGATCCCGGTGGCGAGCAGCACAACTCGGTTCGCGCCGAAGAGCTCGATGTGCCCCTGCAGGCGTCTGCCGAGCGGCGTGGTGCAGGCGCCGCCGACCGGACCGCTGACGGGCGGCTGGAAGCGTGGGCCGCGACCAATCGGACGCTCACCGGCAAGCAGTGAGGCTGGGATCCCTCCGCCGGTTCGCCGGGGCTTCACCGGCGTCGCCGAGCCGCACCCAGCAACAAAGGCGGCGGCCAGCAGCAGGCAGAGCGCCGTCAGCGCCAGTGCGCGCCTCACGCGGGTATGCGGTCGAGCATCCGCACCGCAAAGAGGGCGAGGCTCAGTGCTCCGCCGAGCAGCGTCGCGGCGATCGCCCGCACGACGAAGATCGGCAGCGCGACCAGCGCGTAGCCGTGGGTGAGCACCGGCAGCAGCGTCAGCCCGGCCCAGAGCGCGATCACCGCTGCGACCAGCAGCAGCGGCCCGCCGAAGCGGCCGCCAAGCAGGCGGCCGGCGACGGCGCCGAGCACTGCGAGTGTCACCAGCAGCAGGACCACGTTGCCGGCGGTCACGGTCGGGCTGCCGTGCAGGTACTTGCCGCCCATACCGACGGCGACCAGCGCGAGCAGCAGCAGCGCCAGCCAAAGCGAGAGGCGGCGGTCGAGATCGGGTGAGCGCAGGCGCCAGGCGGCGAGCGCACAGACCAGCAGCACGAGCACCGGCCAGAACCAGACGATCGATGGCGCGCCCTGATGCCAAACGCCGCCGACGATCGTGCCGCCGCGGCCGTTGACCACCACTGGTATCCGCCAATAGCCGACGAACCGCTGCCCTGGGGCGAGCGCGATCGTTGCGAGCGCGTGCAGTCGCCCCTCACGCCAGACGTAGGCGTGCCCGCTCGAGACGCGGAGCCAGTGGGGCGGAGTCGTGCGCGTCAGGCCTTTGGGGGGCACGGCGGGGACCGGCACCTGGCTCAGGTAGTACTCCTGCGAGTTGCGATTGATCGCGACACCTGCGGGGGTGAAGCGCACCCAGGGCGCGCCGCGAAAGTCGAGGATCGTGACGTCGGCTTGCGGCGGGACCTTCACCCACAGGTTGAGGTACGCGTTCACCACGCGTGCCTCGATGCCCGTGGGGACTTGCGTGACACGAGCGAGGTAGTTGGTCGCAGTGGGGGTGACCGGTCCGTCGGCGGCGGCGGGGGTGGGCACCAGCGCGAGGCCGGCGAGGACGGTCGTCACCCAGGCCAGCAGCAGGCATCCGCGCCTAAACTGGGGTCTCGTGCGGCGCCTGGCTGTCATCACTGCCATTCTGGCGAGCGTGGCGCTGATCGCGGCGCCCGCGGCGCTTGCCGACGGAGATCCCGCGAGCGACGTGCTCGTCGAGAACACGCTTTTCAATCCGGTCGACTCAGGCGTGTCGCTGAGCTCTCAGACACAGCTCGAGGCCGTGCTCACCGCGAGTAAACGCGCGGGCTTCCCGATCCGCGTGGCACTGATCGCCTCGCAGACCGACCTTGGAACGGCGACCGCCTTCTGGGGCACGAACCCCAAGAATTACGCCGAATACCTGGGATACGAGCTGTCGGAGCTCTACGGCGGCCAGGTCCTGGTCGTGATGCCCAACGGCTTCGGCGTCTACGGTCGCCATACCGGCCCCGATGCCGTCATGGCCGCGGAGGGCAATGTGAAGGCGATCGCTCCCGGCCCGGGCGAGCAACTCGCCACCGCCGCGCTTTCGGCCGTGCCGCTGCTCGCGCGCGCCGCCGGACACCCGATTCCCGCCGCGAAGCTGGCCGCGGCCGAGCGCACCGCATCGCCCGCGACGAAGGCGCTCTCCAGCAGCGCCCTCGCTCCCGGCGCGGTCATCGCGCTGATCTTCGGCGCGCTGCTGATCGGGCTCACCTGGACGCTCAGTCTGCGCGCGCGCCCGCTGCAGCTGGGCCGGAGGCTGCCGTCATGAGGCTCCGATCGTTACTCGCGCTGCTGCTCGCGCTCGTCTCCTTTCTCGCGCTCGCCACCGCTGTGACGCCGGCCACTGCGCTGGCCGACGGCGACCCGGGAAGCGACGTGCTGCTCGACCAGAGCCTTTTCTACGGCTCCGACACCGGCATCACGGTGCGCCAGGAGCTCAGCCTCGACAAGCTGCTGAACGCCACGGCGAGCGCCGGCGCACCAGTGCGCGTCGCGATCATCGCCCACGCCGACGACCTCGGCACCGTCACGCCGCTCTGGCAGAAACCGCAGACCTACGCGAACTACCTCGGCTACGAGCTCTCGCTCGCCTACAGCGGCCGCCTGCTGATCGTCATGCCGAACGGCCTCGGCGTCTACTGGCACGCCCACCCGGCGGGGGCGACGAAGCTGGCGGCCTCGCTCTCGCAGCTGAAGCCAAGCTCAACCGGCCCGTCGGCGTTTGTGAACACGACGGTGGAGGCAATCGACCAGATTGAGGCGGCCGCGGGAGTCAGGAAATCTGCACTCGCGGGCTCAGGCAGCGCGACTGCTGGATCCTCCTCCAAGTCCGCGAGCGCGAATTTTCTGACTCCCGCGGCTACCTCAGGCAACCAGAAGACGACTCCAACCAACCCTCACAAGACGGCGGCGGCGTTGTTCCTGGCGCTACTCATCGTCCTGGCCCTTCTGTACGTGGGTTGGCGTACGGGACGCCTCGGAAAGCTGCGCAGCGCGGTTGGGGTGATGCGCTTACGTGGGGAGCTGAGGGGGGTCCGGGTGCGTCCGATCGCGCTGCTGCCGACGGCGCTGCTTCTGGTGGTGGTCGTCGCACTTCTGATCAACCACTCGAGGACAGGCGGCTCGACGGCCACCGGAGCCACGCTCGCGACGAATCCGTACCTCGACCCAGGCACCTCGCTGGGGGTGCGCCCGGCACCGAACTTCACGCTCGTCGGCCAGACGGGGCAGCGCGTGAACCTCAGCCAGTACCGGGGCAAGGCGGTGATCCTCGCGTTCGTCGATGCCGAGTGCCAGACGATCTGCCCGCTGACCACGCAGGCGATGGTGGATGCCAAGGCCGACCTCGGGAAGGCGGGCGATCAGCTTCAGCTGCTGGGCGTCAACGCCAACTGGAAATCGACCCAGATCGACGACGTCCTCAACTACACCGAGCTCCACGGGATGACGGGGAGCTGGCAGTTCGCGACCGGCAGCGCGACCGAGCTGGAGCGTGTGTGGAAGGCGTACGGGGTCGACGAGAAGGCGCTCGTCAGCCCCGACGACAACGAGATCGACCATGTCGCCGCGCTCTATGTGATCGATCCGCAGGGACGCGAACGCAAGGTGTTCACGACCTACCCGTCATATGCGTCGATTCCGCAGTTCGGACAGTTGCTCGCCGAGGACGTCTCCAAGCTGCTGCCGAACCAACCCGCGGTCTCAACGCACTACTCCTACGCCGCCGCTTCGCAAACGACGCCCAGGCAGAGTGCGCCGCTGCCGAAACTCGGCGGCGGCAGCCTGCAGCTTGGCCCTGGCCGGGCGCACCTCTATCTGTTCTTCGCCACGTGGGACAGACAGACGCTTCCGCTGGCCGCGGACCTGGACAAGCTCAACGGCTACGCGCGCGAAGCCGCAGCCACGGGTTTGCCGGCACTCGCGGCAATCGACGAAGGCAGCGTCGAGCCGTCAGCGCAGGCGCTGTCGCGCTTCACCGCGAGCCTCCCACGGCGCCTCTCCTACCCGGTAGCGGTCGATCGGACCGGCAGCGTCGCGGACGGCTACGAGGTTCAGGGCGACCCGTGGTTAGTGGAGACCAACGCAGCCGGCAAGATCGTCTGGTACCAGGAGGTCTATACGCAGGGTTGGCCGACGCTGGCGCGGCTGCAGCAGGAGGTCAGAGCGGCTCTGGCAAAGGGCAACGGTTCTGAGACTGCTTCCCAGGCCGCGGGCGCGCTGGCGGGCTCGCCGGCACCGTTGGCAAAGCTCCACAGCCAGGGCTCGCAGCTGCTGCCAGGGGGCCAGTCCGCACTCGATGCGCGTATCCGGCAACTGGAAGACGACGGCTACGGCGTCGTCGTCAACATCTGGGCGTCCTGGTGTGAGCCGTGCCAGGCGGAGTTCGGCCTGTTCGAGAAGGCATCCGCTCAGTTCGGCCGCAAGGTTGCGTTCCTCGGCGCCGACGACTCGGACAGTGCCGGGGATGCAGCGGCGTTTCTCAGAACTCATCACGTCAGCTACCCGAGCTACGCGACGACATCGACGACCCTCAACAAGCTCCTGATCGGGGGACTGGAGGGCACGCCCACGACGATCTTCCTCGTCAAGGGCGACGGCCTCAGCCCACGCCATGTGCAGAGCGGTGCCTACGACTCGCTGGGCTCGCTCGAGGACGACATCAGGACCTACGCGCTCGGCCGCAAATAGCGGGCGCATATCTGAGCTTTAGCCGCTTCACGGCCTTTCTACTTCCCGGCCACAACGGCGTAACAGGACGGCTGCTCCGCGACCCTAGGTTCTTCGCGACAACTCGATCCCAGGAGAGAGAAGTGGCTAATAACAAGGTCGCTCGAAACGCGCAAAGGCGCGCTCGGGCTCTGCAGGCAGGCGCCGTGGCGGTCTCGGCGATTGCGGCACTCGCCGTGGCTCCGTCAGCCGGTGCACACGAGCACGCTCGCTGGGGCGGCTTCGGCCATAACCGGCAGGCGCGGCTGGCGCCCGACAGCGTGGTGATCGCTGGCACGGTGTTCCCGCGTCACGGTATCGAGCTGGGCGTCGGCCAGACCCTGCCCTACGCGACCAACTACGGCGCAACCGTGCCCGAGCCGACGCCCGTGCTGGCACAGGCGGTGGCGCCCGGGCAGTTCCCCTACATCTTCAACAACGACGGTCCGGACGGCAGCTTTGCCGTGCAGACGCCGGTCGACCTCTGGGACGTCAGCCTCGGGGGCCAGCCGCTCAGCACCGTGCAGGTTCCGACCAACGAGATGACGACGAGCTTCTCGTCGAAGTCAGAGCTCGCGATCAACCTCTCGACCGATGGTCAGAGCGTGAGCTTCAGCGGCTACGGCGCCCCGGTTGGAGAGTTCGACGCTTCGAACTCGAACACCCCGGGCAGCTTCGATGCGACCAACCCAGATCTGCAGGGCGAGGACAGCACCGACGG
>Ga0302314_10012235_pt1 | contig 14872 bp, 11 predicted proteins | sample III_Palsa_N2_3_FD_200533 | JGI IMG/M metagenome (GOLD analysis project Ga0302314, IMG submission 200533) | Peat permafrost microbial communities from Stordalen Mire near Abisko, Sweden - III_Palsa_N2_3 | ecosystem: Environmental > Terrestrial > Soil > Palsa > Peat permafrost | place: Sweden... | reverse complement strand
GGCGCGATCCAGTTCCCGACCCCGGACGAGGCCCGCGCGCTGCCCTGGACCGACGAGGACCGGGCGCTGGTGGCGGACCGGGTGGACACCCAGTTCGTCGGCACCGCCGCGCAGGTGGCCGACCAGCTGGAGCGGCTGCGGGACGCGACCGGCGCGGACGAGCTGGTGGTCACCACGATCACCCACGACCACGCGGACCGGGTGCGCTCTTACCAGCTGCTGGCGGAGGAGTGGGCCCGCCGCTGACACTTCCGCCGACGTTTGAGACGTTTCTGACGTAGCGTCAGATAGCCGCTGGGGGCGGGCACTTGCCCGCCCCCAGCGGCTTTTTCGCGGTCGCCCGCCGGGTGGTGCGAATCACAGCGGGGACGACCGAAAACCATGCGGAGTTTAATCTCCGCTTATGTTAGCGTACGCATGCGGAGTCGAATCTCCGGTTAACCTCACCAGTGGGAACACGCATCCTCATGGCTCGATCAAGCGCCCGCCCGCACTACAACGTCACGTTCGCCGTCCTGCTCCTCGGGGTGGCGGCCTACGCCCTGCTCCAGTCCATGGTCATCCCGGTGCTGCCGACGCTGATGACAGCGCTGCACACCAGCCAGGACACAGCCACCTGGCTGATGACCGGCTACCTGCTCTCCGCCTCGGTCGCCACCCCGATCCTCGGGCGCATCGGCGACATGGTCGGCAAAGAGCGGATGCTGATAGCCACGCTGATCGCGCTCACCGCCGGCTCGGTGCTGGCCGGACTCTCGCACTCGATCACGCTGATGATCATCGCCCGAGTGATCCAGGGCCTCGGCGGCGGCGTGCTGCCGATCTCCTTCGGCATCATCCGCGACGAGTTCCCGCCCGAGAAGGTGCGCGGAGCGGTCGGCATCACCGCCGCGCTCACCGCCTTCGGCGGCGGCCTCGGCCTGCTGCTGGCCGGTCCGATCGTGGAGAACCTGGACTACCACTGGCTGTTCTGGTTCCCGGCGATCATGACCGGCGTGGCCACCGTCGCCACCTTCCTGTTCGTCCCCGAGTCCCCGGTGCGCACCCCCGGCCGGATCAGCTGGGGCGCGGCGGCGCTGCTCTCCGGCTGGCTGGTGGCGCTGCTGCTGGCGGTCAGCGAGGGCCCGGTCTGGGGCTGGGGCTCCACCCGGATCATCGGGCTGTTCGTCGCCACCGTGGTCTTCGCCGCCCTGTGGATCCTGGTCGAGCTGCGCTCCGACGCCCCGCTGATCGACATGCGGATGATGCGCATCCCGGCGGTGTGGACCACCAACCTGGTCGCGCTGCTGTTCGGCGTCGTGATGTACACCACGATGACGTTCCTGCCGCAGCTGGTGCAGACGCCCGAAAAGCTGGCCGGATACGGCTTCAGCGCCAGCATCACCCAGTCCGGTGTGTACATGCTGCCCATGACCATCGGCATGTTCATCTTCGGCGTGTTCAGCGGGCCGCTGTCGGTGCGTATCGGCTCCAAGCTGGTCCTGGTCGCCGGCAGCGTGCTGACCATCGTCCCGTTCCTGCTGCTCGGCCTGGCGGACACCCGCTCCTGGGAGATCTACGTCGCCTCCAGCGTCATGGGCGCGGGCATGGGACTGGCGTTCTCCTCGATGTCCTCGATCGTGGTGGAGGCCGTCTCCCCGCAGCAGACCGGCGTGGCCAGCGGCATGAACGCCAACATCCGCACCATCGGCGGCGCGATCGGCAGCGGCATCGCGGCCAGTATCCTGGCCAACGGTGTCACCACGGCGCACCCTTTCCCCAAGGCGTCCGGCTACACCAGCACGTGGTGGCTGATGGCCGCGGCGGCCGTCCTCGCGGCCGCGGCAGCCATGATCATCCCGGCGATCCGCAAGAACGCCGGGAAGACCGTCGCCGAGCACCTGACCGCGCCTGACAGCAGCACACCCGACGCAGCTCCGGAGGGTGAGGAAGCGAACGCCGTATGACCGACCGCCCGCAGGCCGCGCCCGCCGGCACCCCCGGTACCAAGACGCTGCGCCGCGACGCGGCGGAGAACCGGGAGCGGCTGCTCCGGGCCGCCTGGGAGGTCTTCGCCGAGCTCGGCCCCGAGGCCGGGGTGGAGGAGATCGCCCGGCGGGCCGGGGTCGGCATGGGCACCCTGTACCGGCGGTTCCCCACCAAGGAGGCCCTGGTCCAGGCGCTGAACGACGCGCTGATGGAGGAGATCCTGGCCAGCGCCCGGCGGACGCTGGCCGAGGGCCCGATCGGCGGCGGCCTGGAGGCGTACCTCTGGTACACCGGCAAGGTGATGTCCGCGCACCACGGCTGCCTCTCCCGGCTGTGGCACCGCAACCTGCCCGGGTGGGACCCGCGCCGCGAGGAGCTGTGGACCATGGTCCGGCAGCTGCTGGAGCGGGCCCAGGACTCCGGCGCGGTGCGCGCGGACCTGACCCTGACCGACGTCTACCTGTGCGTGCTGGCGCTGCGCGGGCTGATCGACGAGGTGGCGACGGCCGCACCGGAGGCCTGGCGGCGGTTCCTGGAGGTCCAACTCGCCGGCTGGCGCCCGGCGTCCGACGCCCGCCAGCTGGCGTACCGTCCGGCGGACGACACCCTGGTCGAGCGCGGCGCCGGGCAGGGCGCCGAGCGACATTCCCGACGCTCCTGAATCTCCTGACGCTCCCGAATCTCCTGACGCTCCGTCACCAAGCTGGTTCGGCCGGGGTTCGTTCGGCCGGGGTGTCCAGGCACCAGTCCAGCACGGCCGGCCAGGGGCCGTAGCCCTCGGCCATGGACAGGTGCCCGGCCCCCGGCAGCACGGTCAACTCACAGCCGAGCAGCCGGGCGTAGCCCTCGGCGTCCGCCTGCGGGCCGTACGGGTCGTTGTCGGTGCAGACCAGCCGGGCCGACCCGGCCGACTCGAAGCCGCCCAACTCCAGCCCGGCGGGGTCGAATTCAGCGATGGCGTCCCATCTGAGGGTCTCCGCTCCGGGCGGACAGACCAGTAGCAGCCGGTCCACCGGCAGCACGGTCGACCGCCGGGCCGCGAGGTGCAGCCACAGCACCGAGGACAGGCTGTGGCACACCACCGTCCGCTCGCCCCGCATCATCCCCAGCTCGGCTTCAACCAGCTCCAGCCACTCGGCAAGTGACGGGTGGTCAGGCATGGGCAGCTGCGGATGGAAGACCTGCTCCCCGCGCGAGCGCAGCTCGGCCGCCAGCCAGGCTTGCCAGTGCCCGGCCGGACGCCGGTTCTCCACTCCGTGCAGGATCAGGAAACTGCGCCGCCACTGGTAGTCCACGTCTCGCTCTCCATACCTGTCACCGCTGTCACTGACTGTGGCGGTAGCAACTCACGCAGCGTACGCGGCCGTCAAGCACCGTTCAGGATGCGGTCGGCGACAGCGGCGCGGTCGGCGGCGACTCGGTCGGCGGCGGCGCGGTCGGCCGCTCGTCCAGGAACTCGACCACGGCCAGGGCGAAGACCACCGCGAGCACCAGCCCGACCACCACCCACGCCGTCGGGTAGTGCCACAGCGCCAGCGCCACCCCGGCAGCGAGCACGAACGCCCAGGCCAGCCAGGAGCGGAAGCGGTGCACCCAGGGCCCGACCGGTCCGGTGCGCAGCCCCGCCCGGTCGGCCGCGCCGCGCGCCGCGCCCAGGGCGGAGGTCCACACCGAGCGCGCCTGACCGGCCCGCTGCCCGGGTCCGCTGAGCCACGTCCCGAGGGCCACGGCCACGCCCAGCACCACGACCGTACGCACGGTGACCCGCAGGAACCGCACCAGTGTGTCGAAGATGTCCGCTGCCGCCGCCTGCGAGACGTTCGCGGACAGGTCGTCCAGGTAGACCGCGCGGAACACCGCCAGCCCGATGCTGAGCAGCAGCGTGGCGAAGGCGACGCCGAGGGCCGCCGCGACCAGCGCCCGGCGGCGGCGTTCGGCCAGCAGCACCCCGGCGGCGGCCAGCAGCACGGCGATCACCGGCAGCCAGTCGCCGGCCATCCGCAGCAGCCGGAACCAGGTCCGCGCCTTGCCGATGTTCTCGTCGCTGATCACGGTGATCTGGGTGTGGATCTCCGGAATCCTGGCCGCGACCCCGACCCCGGCGCCCACCAGCCGCTGCTTGACCTGGTCGATCACCGGAGCCAGGTCGAGCACCACCGCGTCGTCGGTGAGCTGCACCGCGCCCCCGCCCTGGTCGGTCAGTGCCTTCACCACGGTGGCGTGCAGGCGTCGGTTGGCCTCGCTCCAGAAGGTCTGGAACCACTGGCTGGAGACGACGTTCCGGGTCTGCGACCGCACCAGGTCGGCCACCGCGCTGTTGATGGGCCCGCTCAGTCCGCTGATGGCCTTGCTGATCAGCGGCCGGTCACCCGGCGTGAGCTGCTGGAGCAGGTCGTTGACGTCCAGGTGCGCGCTCACCGCCTTGGCGGCCAGGGCGGCGACGTCGTTCTGTACCGGAGCCGAGGCGGCCAGCGGGGCGACCGTGGCGACGTAGCGGTCGGTGTCCCCGGCGATGCTCGCCAGCCACACCGAGGCGACGCTGAGCGGCGCGAGCACGCAGCCGACCACGATCAGCACCGCCGCGCACACCGAGCGGACCCGGTGCCGGGGCGCGGACCGCGCGGCGGCCCCGGCCCGCAGCCGGGCCAGTTCGGCGCGCAGCTCGGCGCGCTCGTCCGGGGTCAGCGGCGCACCGCTCTCGGCGGGGTCGGTCGTCATGCGGGGCTCCCGGGCTGGTCGGTAGCACTGTGCGGAGCGGCGGCGGCCTTGGTGGCGGCCTTGGTGGCGGCGGGCGGGCGTGGGACCGGGGGCAGCCAGCGGTTCAGCGGCGGGCCCTCGGCCAGGACCGCGCCGATGGTGAAGGCGAAGGTGAGCGCGGCGCAGATGGCGATCAGCCAGGACAGCAGGGTCAGCACCAGGCCGAACGATCCGTAGTCGTTCAGGGCCCGGTTCAGCGCGCCGGGGAGGTACAGCTGGGCCGTCAGCGACAGCGCGGCCAGCGCGCCCCCGGCCAGCACCGCCCCCGGCAGCAGCGGCAGCCACGGCACCCGCGCGGCCAGCAGCAGGTGCTGCGTCCACCACCAGACCAGCACGCCGAGCAGGAAACTCAGCGGCACGCCGAGCCACAGGCCCACGCCGAAACCGGTCTTCAGCCGCCCCTGGAACAGTAGGATTCCCAGCCAGGCCACCAACCACAGCAGCCACCGCCAGGCGGCCACCCGGGTCCCCGACTTGGGCAGCCGCCAGGCGCCCTCGCACATCCGGGCCATCGCCCGGCTGAAGCTGGTCGACGCGACCAGTGCCATCAACACGCCGATCAGCCCGCTGGTCTGCCGCAACTGCCCACTGTCCGGTCCCGCCGCACCGCCGGTGCCCAGCGCCTCCTGCAGTTGCTGGTCCGCCGCGCCGGTCAGCCCGAAGATCGCCCGGATCGAACTGAGCAGCTGGTCGCGCACCGCCTGCGGGGCGAACGCGGCGAACGCGAACAGCAGCGGCACCGAGGTCAGGAACGCCTGGGCGGCCACCCGGGTGGCGGCGTCCAGCAGGTTGGCCGACAGCAGCCGCGTCGTCAGCTCGGTGATCACCGGGAACCGCCGCTCGGCCTCGGCCCGGGTGCGGACGAACCAGGCCGTCACCCGGGTCGTCCGGGCCCGGCCACGGGCGACAGCACGGGTGCAGACCGCTGGAGGGTGCATCCGGTGCCCGCCCTCCCGTCCGTCCGTCCGTCAGCTCTCACGTACCGTCACGTTCGGTCACAGTCCAGGAGTCCAGTCAAAGCGCTGGAGCCGCGCCCCGCGATCCGGGACCGGGCGAACAGCGGCCGTTGGGGCGCATTCGCGCGCAACCAGCGGGTCGCGGGCGGCATCCACCGCCCGGACCGGGAGGGTGTGGGGATGCACCGGATCACCGACTGGCTGTCCGGGCTGTCCGGCACCAGCGTCTACGCGGTGGTCGGGGCCCTGGTCTTCTGCGAGGACGCGCTGTTCTTTGGCTTCGTGCTGCCCGGCGAGACAGCGGTGCTGCTGGCCGGAGCACTGGCCGCGCAGGGACATGCCTCGGTCTACTGGGTGGCCGTCACCGTGGTGCTGGCCGCGATCGCCGGAGACTCGGTCGGATACGAGGTCGGCCGCTGGTTCGGCCCGTCGATCCTCCGCTCGCGCCCGCTGCGGGCCCATCAGGACCGCGTCGCCGCCGCCCGCGACCTGGTCAGGCGCAGGGGCGCGCTCGCGGTCTTCCTGGGTCGCTTCGTCGCCTTCTTCCGCGCCCTGATGCCGGCCATCGCCGGCATGTCCGACCTCCCCTACCGCGTCTTCCTGCTGTTCAACGCCCTGGGCGGGCTGGTCTGGGGCATCACCTACACCGCCCTCGGCTACAGCGCCGGCGCGGCCTACGGCAAGGTCGCCGGCGTCGCCGGACGCGCGGCGGCCATCGCCGTGGCGGTCCTGGTCGTCCTGGCGCTCCTGGTCTGGCACCACCGCCGCAACCACCCCAAGGCCGCCAAGCGCCACCCCGACGCCCGCACCGACGCCGACGAGTCGGGCGGGGGCGGCGCGACCAGGTGGGAGCCGGACGATCCGTACTCGGGCAGCGCGGGCCAGTCCAGTGAGCCGAATGAGCCGGATGAGCCGAGCGCGGGGGATGGTTCGGGTGAGCGGTAGCCCGGGTCGGCGTAGTGGGCGTGACGGTTGAGGTGGGAACGGCGTTGGCCCGGCATGACGTCCTCCCAGTGGACCGCCGTGACCCTGCTGCCCGCGCGCGAGCGGCTGCCCGCGCCCCCGCAGCCACTCGCGGACGAGCCGGTGTTCACCAAGCTGGCGGCCGACTGGCGCAGCTCCGGGCGCACCGTCCCCGGCGAGCCCGACCGCGAGTGGGCGCAGCTGGTCGCCGGGCGCGGGCTCAGTGCCGGACGGCGGCCGTGACCTCGGCGCTGGTCGCGTCGGTCAGGTCGTGGGTGCTGCGGGCGGTCGCCTGCGCGGTCCCGTGCGCCGGGACGTTGGAGACGGTGACCACCGCCACGTCCAGCAGCGAACCGTCCTTGTTCTTGAAGGAGACCGACACGGTGTAGGTGTGCTGGTCCGAGGTCGGGTTGCTGACCGTCAGCACGGCGGTGCTGCGCCCGTCCGAGGCGGTGCTGGGCGTGTTGACCTTGACGTCTCCGGTGGCATCGATCGCGCCCTTGATCGACCCCAGCGCAGAGGACGCCGCCGAAGCGGCGGCCGAGGCGGCGGAGGAACCGAGCGCGCCTGCGGCGGAGGTCACCGTGGACGCCAGGTCGGAGGCCGTGCCGCTGCCGCAGCCGGAAACCGGGCCGAGGACGAGGGCGGCGAGCAGGGCGACAGCCGCGAGGCGGCGCATCGTCTTCATCGGGATCGCTCCGGTGGTGGTGGGATGCGGCACCGGCCCCAGTCGGGCACCGCGTTCCGCAGACAGCCAGTCACCCTCCAGTCTCACCCGGTGACCTTCAGCCCACCCCCGCTACTGAGCCGACCGGGTACCGGACTCCGATCCGGGCCCGCACCTCGTCCAGCAGGTCCAGCACCTGCACCGTGGCGTCCCAAGGCGCCAGCGGGCTCTGCGTCTCGCCCGCGCGCAGGCAGCGTCCGGCCTCGCGGATCTCGTGCACGAAGCCCACTCCCCCGACCCGGGGCATCCGGAACAGCTCCGGCGCGTGGCCGGGCCGGTGCAGGGTAAAGCTGTCCGGGCGCTGGTGGATCGGTGGCAGCTCGATCCGGCCGAGGCTGCCGGAGACCACCGCCCGGCACGCCGTCCCGGCGGTGATGCCGCAGCTCAGCGTCGCCACCGCGCCACGCTCGTACCCGAGCAGCAGGCCGGTCTGGGCATCCACGCCCTCCGGGGTGAGCTGGGCCCAGGCCTGGACGCGGTCAGGGCGGCCGAGCAGCAGCTGAGCCAGGGTGACCGGGTAGACGCCCAGGTCCAGCAGCGCGCCGCCGCCGAGCCCGGGGTCGCGCAGCCGGTGGCTGAGCGGGAAAGGGCCGGGCAGGCCGAAGTCGGCGTGCAGGGTGGCTACTTGGCCGATCGCGCCCTCGGCCAGCAGCTCGGCGATCCGCCGGATCGCCGGGCTGTAGCGCATCCACATGCCCTCCATCAGCAACGCACCTCGCTCGCCGGCCAGTGCGGCCAACTCGCGGGCCCCGGCCGCGTCCAGGGTCAGCGGCTTCTCGCAGAGCACCGCCCGACCGGCCGCCAGGCACAGTGCGGCGGCCTCGCGGTGGGCGTGGTGCGGGGTGGCCACGTAGACGACGTCGACTCCGGGGTCGGCCGCCAGCGCGGCCCAACTGCCGTGTGCGCGCGGGATGCTGAAGCGGTCGGCAAAGGCCCGGGCCGACTCCTCGCTGCGCGAGCCGACCGCGACCACCTCCGCGTCCAGCCCGTCCTCGCCGCCCGGCCCGCCCTCGCCGCCCCGGGCGAGCAACTGTAGGTCGCGGGTGAAATCGGCGGCGATGCCGCCGGTGGCGAGGATTCCCCAGCGGATCTTGGAAGTCATGTCCCCCATCTCACCCCGCCGCCCGCACCGGCGTCCACCAGCACAGGAACGCCACAGGATCAAGAAGGATACCGTGCTGTGTCCCAATCTTGGCCTTTGCTTTACTGGTCTGCCGCAACCGCTGCGTAAAGTCCGATGTCTCTGAGATTGTCGAAGTATCTGTTGAAGTAACGTGAGCGGAGCAGGCGCGTGGGGCGGATCAAGGGCGGCATCGGTATCGCACTCCTGGTGAGTGCGGTGCTGGCAAGCGCTAGCGCGTGCGGGGGCAGTGCTTCTGCCTCAGCCGGGAAACTGACGGGGACGACCAGCACGAGCAGTTCGCCCACTGCGGGCAGCACCACCAACAGCACGGCCAGTGCGCCCAGCACGCCGACCGCCAGCCCCACGCCCAGTGCGCCGCCGACGACGCATCCGGCCGGGCCCGCCATGCTGCTGAACACCATCGAGCCGGAGAGCGGCTCCACCGTCGGCGTGGCCATGCCGGTCTCGATCGTCTTCAGCAACCCGGTGGCCACCTCCGCCCGGGCCGGGATCGAGAAAGCCATCCAGATCACCACCTCGGTGCCGGTCACCGGAGCGTGGCACTGGTTCAGCAGCACCCGGGTCGACTGGCGTCCGGAGAAGTACTGGCCGGCCGGCACCAAGGTCACGGTGAACGCGAATCTGGACAACGTCGGTGACGGCCACGGCCGTTACGGCATCCACGGCTACACACACAGCTTCACCGTCGGCGCCGACGTGGAGACCCAGGTGTCCGCGCCGAACCACTCGATGAAGGTCTACCGCAACGGCACGCTGGTACGGTCGATGCCGATCGACGCCGGAAGCCCGCAGTTCCCGTCCTGGGACGGCACCATGGCGGTGATGGACAAGGCGCGGGAGGTGCGGATGACGTCATGCAGCGTCGACATCACCTGCGACCCGAGCAACCCCAACTTCTACGACATAACGCTGCCGTGGGACGTCCAGCTGACCACCTCGGGCACCTATGTGCACTACTCGACCGGTGACCCGTCCCCGGGCCACAGCTACGGCTCGCACGGCTGCGTGCACCTGTCGTACTCCAACGCCGAGTGGTTCTACAACTACGTCGAGCAGGGCGACCCGATCACCATCACCGGCTCGCCGCGCGGTCTGGCGGCCGGTGACAACGGCTACGCCGACTTCAACCTGACGTGGACCCAGTGGCTGTCGGCCAGCGGCACCGGAGCGCAGACGACCACCGTCTCGTAGTCCGGCACGGCGGGTGAGGGGAGACCGCCCACTCCCCCACCGCCCGCCACACACGCCCCACCCCGTGCGCCCGCAGACCCCGTCTGCGGGCGCACAGCGCTCTCTCCGCTCCTCTGTCCCCCTTCCGCTCTCCGCACCCTCAACGCGACGGCGTCAGCGGCTGCTCGGCCCAGATGACCTTGCCGCCGGACGGCGTGTAGCGGGTGCCCCAGCGCTGGGCCAGCTGCGCGACCAGGAAGAGCCCGCGCCCGCCCTCGTCGGTGGTGCGAGCCCGGCGCAGTCGCGGTGACGTGCTGCTGGCGTCGGCGACCTCGCAGATCAGCACGTTGTCGCGGAGCAGCCGCAGCTGCACGGGGCCATCGCCGTGCCGAATCGCGTTGGTGACCAGCTCGCTGACGATCAGTTCGGTGGTGAAGGCCGCCTCCGCCATTCCCCAGGCGGCGAGTTGGCGTCCGGCCGCCGCCCGGACCGCGCGCACCGCCGCCGGGTCGATCGGGACGTCCCAGGACGCCACATGCATCGCGTCGATGGTCCTGGTCCGGGCGACCAGCAGCGCCACATCGTCCGCCGGGCGCTCCGGCAGCAGCTCGGAGAGCAGGTGGGCGCAGGTCCGCTCGGGTGACCGGACCGGGCCGGACAGGGCCGCGCGCAGCCGGGCGAGGCCGGCGTCGATGTCATGCCTGCGGTCCTCCACCAGCCCGTCGGTGTAGAGCACCAACCTGGTTCCCTCGGGGAGTTCGCAGTCGACCGCCTCGAACGGCGAGTGGCCCATCCCCAGCGGCGGTCCGACCGGGATCTCGGGCAGCACGACGGTGCCATCCGGATCGACCACCCCGGGCGGCAGGTGGCCGGCGCTGGCCATGGTGCAGTGCCGGGAGACGGGATCGTAGACCACATAGAGGCAGGTAGCGCCGACGACGCCGATCCCGGCCCCGGACTCCTCCTGGTCCAGTGAGTCGACCAACGCGTCCAGATGACCGAGCAGTTCATCGGCCGGCAGGTCCAGCGAGGAGAAGTTGCGCACCGCCGTCCGCAGCAGGCCCATGGTGGCGGCGGCGTGCAGGCCGTGGCCGACCACGTCGCCGACCACCAGCGCCACCCGCCCGCCGGACAGCGGGATCACGTCGTACCAGTCCCCGCCGACCCCGCCCTGCGCCGGGAGGTAGCGGTGCGCGACCTCGACCGCCCGCTGCGCCGGCAACGCCCTGGGCAGCAGGCTGCGTTGCAGGGTGAGCGCGAGTTGGTGCTCACGGGTGAAGCGAGCGGCGTTGTCCAGGCAGATCGCCGCGCGGTTGACCAACTCCACCGCCAGGGAGAGGTCATCGTCATTGAACGGCGGTGCGTCCGGCTCGCGGTGGAAGGCGGCGACGCCAAGGACCGTACCCCGGGCAACGATTGGCACGGTGACCCCGAAGGCGTCCGGCTCCAGCTGCGGCAGCGGCCTGCCGTCCTCGGTCAGCTCCGCCTGCGGATGGTGAACCGGTGAACCGAGCGGCTGCGCCGGGCCGTTGGCACGGACCGTGCGGGCCGCCGTCCGGCGCATCCGGCGCGGGCCGCCGCTCGGCTCCTCCTGGCCGTCGAGCACCCAGGGCCACAGGTCCACGGTCGCCTCGTGGGCGAATCTGGGCACCGATACCTCAGTCAACTCCTCTGCGGTACGCCGAACTTCCAGGGTGGTGCCGATCTGCCGGCCGGCCTCGCAGATCAGCGCCAGCCGCTGCCGCGCCGCCAACGCCAGCCGCCCCACCCCGGGTTCGCCGACCAGCAGCAGATAGGGCGCGTCGCCGACCGGCTCCGACCCCGCGTTGTCCGCTGCGACCGCGCCCGACAGCATCGGAACCCGCTCCCCATACGGGAGTCGGGCCTGCACACTGACCCCGGTGCCGCCTTCGGAACTGCTGACGGTCCGACAGAGCAGAGTGGCAGTGAGCCCGTTGGAGAGCGGAACCTCGACCACCGCGCTCCGGGCCGCGCCGAGCAGGGCCACCGCCGCGTCGTCCAACGCCAGCCGGTCGTCCCGGCCCAGCGACGCGGGCAGTCGCCGCCCGCCGCGCCCGGCCCCCGCCGTCCGGTACGGCGACCGCTGCTGCGACTGCGACTGCGCCTGCCGCTGCTCCCACGGCTGCCGCCGCTGAGACGACTCCGGCGGGTGCGGCGGGTGCGGCGGGTGCGGCGGCTGTTCGACGGACGCGAAGAAGGCCCGCAGCAGCGCCCGCTCGCGCGCGGTGTACTGGCCGTACAGCCGCTGCTCGATGTCCGCCACCGCGCCACGCACCAGCGCGGACATCATCGGGTGCGCGTCGGCCTGCCAGCAGGTCAGGTCCAGCACCCCGAGGATGCTGCCGCTCAGCGGGTCGCGCACCGGCGCACCGGCGCAGGCGAACGACTGCAACCGGTCGGCGAAGTGCTCGCTGCTGAGCACCGCGAACGGACGGCCCTCGGCGAGCGCGGTGCCAATTCCGTTGGTCCCGGCCACATCCTCGGCATAGCTGAAGCCGGGGGCGAGCTGGACCGCGTCCAGGTGCTGCCGCAGGCCGGGCACACCGGCCTGGCGGACCAGAATCCTGGCGGCGGCGTCGGCGAGCAGCACACTCACCCTGCTCCCGGCCAGAGTCGCCTGCAATCGCTCCAGGACCGGCGCCGAGGCGCGGACCAGCTGGTCCTCCAGGTTCAGGTCCGCCTGGTAGGGCAACTCGACGCGCTGCGGCGCGAGGCCGACCCGCAGGCAGCGCTGCCACGAGTCGACGATCGGTCTGCGCACCCCCGCCCCGCTCCTGCCGCTCGCATCCCCGCAGGTCACGCCGGCCAGGAACCGCTCCCTGGCCCGCGCCGAGCCGCCGCTGCTCTCCCAGACGCCCGCCATGCCGCATCCTCCCGCAGTCCGGACGCGGGCCACCGAGGAGTCCGCCGCGCGTCACCCCGCCCCGCGCTCCAGCCAGTTGGACCAGGCTCGGGCCCCGACGCCCTCGGCGGTGCTTCGGTACGGACCGTAGTGCCCGTGCTGCTCCCGATGTGGTGCTTGTGACGGGAATGCCCAGCTGTGCCACCCGTCCGAGTGAATCTGCGCGCTGCCGCGCCCGGCGCGCCCATTCCCCTGCACCGTCGGGCATCCATGACCATCCGTCATAGAAACCCCTGCGAGCAGTGCGGTATTGGTCGGATTAAATTTCATGTCTATGACAGCTAAGTCACATTGAAGAATCGGTCATAGGCCATGCGTGCCCACCGACCGGCCGCAGGCCCGCCCGGTTGGGCGTAGCAGGAGCAACAGTGCCGTGGGAGCGTGCACCGCACCGGGGCGCACCCGTATCGTGAGCGTTCGCGCCCCACGGAATACCGCGTCGAACGGCCTCACCCGAATGGAGCCGTCCAAGCGGCAGCCCGCCTGCCGCGCTTCGTCCAGCCCGGCGCAGCAGTCCTCCCTGCCACGAATCGGACCACACTATGACCGCGCTCCAACCGTCCACCGATGAGACGACCACGGCCCAAGCGACCGAACCGACCGGCGACACTCAGTCAAGCGTCCGCGAGGATCTGCTCAGCTACGCCGACCTCGGCGGCTTCACGCTGACGCCCAAGACCCACGCCTGGTACGCGGCGGCCGACACCATCACCAACTCCGAGGAGGCCCGGGCCGCCTCGACCGTGCTCGCCGAGCTGCGCGGGCGCGACCTGCCCGCCACCCGGGCGACGGCGGCGCGGCTGCTCGCGGAGACCACGCTGGGCGAGCTGAGGACCGCCGCGACGCTGAGCGCGGCGGTCGGCCTGCTGCACCGGGTCCGCACCACCCTGACCGTCCTCACCCCCGCCGTGTACGCCTCGGCCGAGCTGGAGGCGTACACCGCCGCCACGGCCGACGGGCGCTGGCGCAAGGAGCGCGGGGTCAAGCTGTCCTGGGGACAGCGCCGGGCCCTGCGCCGCGAGCTGCGCCCCTTCGCGGTCGTCCCGGGCACCCGCCGGGCGACCCTGCACGCGGCGCTGGCCTCGGCAGCGACGGACCGCAAGGACTGGGCCGAGCTCTCCCCGAGCGCCGCGCTCCCGACGCTGCCCGGGGACGCCGCGATCCTCGACAGCGCGATCCAGGCCGTCGAGGCCGCCCAGACCGGCCTGCGCGAGCTGGACCGGCTGCTGCCGGAGTACGACCTGGCGACCATGCCGTTCGACGAGCTGTCGGAGCTGGTGGACCAGCTGGCGGCGGACGAGGGCACGCTCTACCGGCTGCCCACGCTCCGGTCGCTGCGCGACAGCATCGAGCAGCGCGGCCACGGCCGCGTGCTGGACGAACTGGCCGCCCAGCACGCGGACACGGAGGCCGTGGCCGCAGCCTGCGACCTGCACTTCCCCGTCCGCTCGGAGGTCCTCCAGTCCCTCCTGCCCAACCCCCGCGAGGACGGCGACGCAACAGCGGCAGCCCCGCCCAAGCCCACCACAGCCCCCAAGGTCGAGCCGACCGCCGAGCCCGAGCCCACCGAAGCCCTCGCCCCCGAGCCCACCGCCCCGGCCGCCGAGCCCGAAACCACCCCCGAGCCGACCACAGCCGAGACCCCCGCCCCGGCCCCCGAGGCCCCGGCCGCCGAGCCCGAGCCCGAGGCGGCGGTCAAGGCCGAGGTCGAGGCGGAGGCCGAGACCGCCACAGAGCCGGAAGCCGAGGCCGAGGTCGAGGCTGAGGTCGCCGCCGCCGAGGCCAAGGCTGAGGTTGCGGCCGACGCCGAGGTCGAGCCCGAGGCAGCAGTCGAGCCCGCCACCGAGCCCGAGGCCGTCACCGAGCCGGAGCCCGCCACCGAGCCGGAGACGCAGCCCGAGGCCGCCGCTGAGGTCGAGCCCGAAGCAGCAGTCGAGACCACCACCGAGCCCGACGCCGCCGCCGAGCCGGAGCCCAAGGCCGTCACCGAGCCTGAGGCCGAGGTCGAGACCGAGCCTGAGGCCGAGGTCGAGACCGCCACCGAGCCGGAGGCCGAATCGGACGCGGCCACAGACGCGGACACGGACGCCGAGGCCATCGCCGAGCCCGTCATCGCCGCCGAGGTCGAGGCTGAGGTCGCCGCCCCCGAGCCGGAGACGCAGCCCGAGGCCGCCGCTGAGGTCGAGCCCGAGACAGCAGTCGAGCCCGCCACCGAGCCCGAGGCCGTCACCGAGCCGGAGCCCGCCACCGAGCCGGAGACGCAG
>Ga0302314_10012232_pt1 | contig 14874 bp, 13 predicted proteins | sample III_Palsa_N2_3_FD_200533 | JGI IMG/M metagenome (GOLD analysis project Ga0302314, IMG submission 200533) | Peat permafrost microbial communities from Stordalen Mire near Abisko, Sweden - III_Palsa_N2_3 | ecosystem: Environmental > Terrestrial > Soil > Palsa > Peat permafrost | place: Sweden... | reverse complement strand
GAAGGCGGCCTTGGCGGCCTCGACGTCGTCAACCGCGATTTCAAAGGTCTCGATGGTTGGCTTCTTCTCGGGCTTTTCCTTGGTGCGATAGCGATCGAACCGGTAGGCGGCCAAGGTGACGCCAAGGGCTGCGTGCGCGGCCTGCTCGGCGGAGTGTCCTTTGAAGGCCAACCGAAGCGACTTTACGCCAGAGGTCTTGAGCGCGTTATAGGCTTCGGCCGCGGCGCGTTCGGCGGCCTTGGAGTCGAAGGCGCCCGCCGGCCCGGCGCCGACAAACAGCGTACGCTTGAGACCTTCGACCGGCGCGATGAGCTCCAGGGTCTTACCCTTGGCGCCGGCGAATCCCGCCGCGGCGAAGGCCCGTTTGACCGACCCGCTGCTCAGCTCGTCCAGGCGAGCGGCCCCATCGGTCAGCGGACCATCCTCGAACACCAATGCGGCGACGCCGTCGCTCGCGGTGGTCAGCCCATCGGCCTTGACGAATTCCAGACGCATGCTCGCACCCTCACAGAATGGCTTTGTGACGCCTCTGTAGTCCCGACTGCCAACCCAACGCTAGTGCGTCGTCCACCAGTGAATTTCCAAATCGGCGCGCCAGCGTGGTTGGCGATTCCCTTGCGGCGCGTGTAGAAGATGGCTCGCCCCGTCGGGCTCCGCGACGGCCGTCATGGCCGCCATGCGTGGGATCCATGAACCTCATTGAACGATACCTTCTTCGCCAACTCGTTGGCCCGACGCTGTTGGCCATCGCGGCTCTGGCCGCGTTGATCATGCTGAGCACCACGCTCGGCAACCTCGACGTCATCGGCCAGGGCCAAAGCCCGCTGATCCTGATCAAGATCAGCCTGTTGGCCATGCCGCAGCTGATTTCCCTGGTGCTGCCGGTGGCTCTTTTCGTCGCCGCCCTGATCACCCTGAACCGGCTGCATACGGAGCAGGAGATCGTGGTCTGCTTCGCCAGCGGCATGAGCATCTGGAAGGTGATCGCCCCCGCCATGCGCACGGCGGCCGTCTTCACCCTTATCGCCCTGTTCCTCAATCTCTGGCTTGCGCCATTGGCGGACCGGGTCATGCGCAACGAGCTTTTCCGCATCCGCACCGACTTGGCGGCCAGCATGATCCATGTGGGCCAGTTCAATTCGCCCGCGGCCGGCCTGACGGTCTATGCCCAGGACCTCGACCAGGGGGGCGCCTTCCACAACGTCTTCATGTTCCAGGAAAAAGAGGGCGGCGGCGACAGCACCTTCATCGCCGCGCGGGGCAAGATGGCCAAGCGCAATGGCGAGCCAGTCATGCTGTTGCTGGACGGCTCGAACCAGGAGATCTCCGCCGCGGGCGTGCTGAACTATCTTAAGTTTGACGAGTATACCGTTGATTTAGCACCCTATCTCGCGTCGGACCAAGTCATCCAATACAAGATCGCCGACCGCTATCTGCACGAGCTGGTCTATCCCGACCTGACCCAGAAATGGGAGCGGAAGAACCGCAAGGCGCTGCTGGCGGAGGCCCACGGGCGGCTGTCGGCGCCGCTCTACAACCTCGCCTTCGTCGCCATGGCGCTGGCGGCGGTGATTGGCGGGCCCTTCAGCCGCCTGGGATACATCCCCCGGATCATGTCCGTCTCCGCGGCCGCGGCCGGCGCGCGGCTGCTGGGAATCGCCGTCCTGGCCGCGAGCACCGGCTCGGTATGGGTCAACGCCCTGCAATACCTGATCCCCATCATGGCGACCCTGTGGGGCTTCGGTGAGCTGTTCCGGTGGCCAGCCAACCGCTGGCTCGCAACCCTGGGCCAAAGGCCGCCCAGAGCCGCCCAGGCGGCTGGAGCGGCGGCATGAGCATGCATCTCGGCGCCCTTCGCCTGGGCCGCATCGAAAGCTACGTCCTGACGCGCACCCTGGCGGGCGTCGGCGCGGCCTTCGCCGTTCTCGCCACGGTGATCACCCTGGTCGATTTCGTCGAACAGTCGCTGACGGTGGGCGTGAAGGCGGAGATCGGGTTCGGCCAGACCGCCTGGCTGACCGCCCTGAACACGCCGTCGCTGTTGCTGACCCTCCTGCCCTTCGCCTTCCTGGCCGGCGTCCTGGCGGCGTTCGTCGGCCTGAACCGACGCAGCGAGCTTATCGCCATGCGCGCGGCCGGCGTGTCCGCCTGGCGGTTCATCTTCCCCGCCGCGGTCGCCGCCTTCGGCATCGGCATCCTCACCGTCACCGTACTCAGCCCTGCGGCTTCAGCGATGAATGCGGAATACGAGCGCCTGCGCATTTCCCTGATGCAGGAGCGCACGGCGGACACGGGCGAGACCTGGCTTCGGCAAGGCGACGCGCTCAACCAGATTGTGATCCGCGCCCGCGCCCGTGACTTCGATCATGGCGTGCTGCGGCTGAAGGGCGTGTCGCTGTTCGTCTCCAGCCAAGCCAAGAGCCAGAACGCCGAGTTCCAGCGCCGAATCGAAGCCTCCGAAGCGCGGCTGATGCCAGGTTACTGGCTGTTGACCGACGCCAAGGAAGCGACGCCCGGCGCCGAGGCCCTGCGCTACGACACCCTGTCGATCCCCTCGACCCTCACCGCCAGCGCGGCGCTGCAAAAATACGCGCCCCCGAGCGCGGTGTCGTTCTGGGATCTGTGGTCGGCGATCACCAACACCGAACAGGCCGGGTTTTCCGCGACCGCCTATCGGCTGGCGCTGGAGGAAATGCTGGCCACGCCGCTGCTTTTCGCCGCCATGTCGATCCTGGCCGCCGCCTTTTCGCTGCGGCTGATTCGGCTGGGCGGACTTGCGGTTTTAGCCGGCGCCGGCGTCGGACTCGGTTTTGCCTTGTTCTTCTTCAATCAATTCTGTCAGGCCTTGGGGCAGACCGGAGCGATTCCACCGTTCGCCGCCGCCTGGACGCCACCGCTGTTAGCGCTTTTGTCGGGGTTTGCCTTGCTTTGTTACACCGAGGATGGGTAGGGCCATGGGTCCTGGGCTGGGGAAGGTCGCAAGCTGGGCTTTAAGGGGTTCTTTCGACTGATGCGCGCCCTCGCGAAACGTTGCGTTGGCGTTGGCAAGGCCAGCCTGCTTGCAGGCTCGGCCCTCGGCCTGCTGGCCGCCAGCCCCGCCTTCGCCCAGACCCAGACCGAATTGCCGACCCGCGAGCCTGGCTACGCCACGCCGGTCCTGCCGCGCGACCTGCCCAAGCCGCCGCCGCCGCCGCCCGCGCCACCGCCCCCGGACGACGCCCTTGGCATGCACGGCTTCTATATGGAGGCCGACAGCGTCATCCGCGACGACAAGAGCAAGATATGGACCGCTGAGGGCAGCGTCGAGGGTCGTTACCAGGGTCGTGTGATCCGGGCCGACAAGATCGTCTACAACGTCGGCACCGGCGCGGTCACCGCGGACGGTCATGCCCAGATCGTCAACCTCGACGGCACGGTGCAATTCGCCGACCACATGGTGTTGGATGACAAGATGCGCGCGGGATTTGCGCGTGGTTTTTCAACGCTTATGCAGGATAACATGAAGTTCGCCGCCGACGTTGCGATCCGCCGCAGCGAGCAGGTGAACGAGCTGAATCGGGCGGTCTTCACCCCCTGCGACATCTGTGCGGCCAACGGCTCGCCCAAGACTCCGACCTGGTCGATCTCCGCCTCCAAGGTGATCGAGGACCACGCCAAACACGTGGTCTATTACCGCAACGCCGTCGTTCGGATTAAGAACATCCCGGTCTTCTACGCGCCGGTTTTCTGGCACCCGGACCCCGGCTCCCAGCGGGCGTCGGGCCTGCTCATGCCGCAGCCGGCAGTCACCAGCAAGCGGGGCGCGTCCTACCAGCAGACCTATTATCAGGTGCTGTCGCCGTCCTCTGACCTGCAAATCACCCCGCAGATCAACAGCAAGGTGAACCCGTTCCTGAACCTGGATTATCAGGAGCGGTTCTATTCCGGCCAGATCGATATCCGCGCCGGCTACACCTACGAGAAGGATTTCACCGGCAACGGCGCCCTATTCGGCGACATGACCTCACGGTCCTACATCCTGGCCAACGGGGCGTTCAACCTCAACAAGGACTGGTCGTGGGGCTTCACGGCCGATCGTACATCTGACCGATATTTATTTGAAAAATATGACATTTCCAACGTCACGACCAACGAGGGTGAATTCGTCGAGGCCAGCCAGGAGCTGATCTCGGAAATTTATGCAACGCGTCAGGACACCGGCTCGTATTTCTCGATTTCGGCGCTGAGCTTCCAGGGCCTCGCCCAAACGGACGAAAACCGAACCTTCCCCCTGGTCGCGCCCCTGATCGAGGCGCGTTACGAGCCTAACCAACCCATCTTCGGCGGCCGGTTGCGGATCACCGGCAGCGGCGTAGTGCTGGAATCAAGCCAGTCGGACGTGGACCCGCTGGAGCCCGGCCTGAACGATCACCGCGCCACCGCCGAAGCCAACTGGATGTCGACTTACACCCTGGGTAACGGCCTGCGTCTGCAGCCCTTCATCGATGTGGGCGGCGACGTCTATGACATTTCCGACGAGTCCAACACCGACACCGGCAACCACGTCTACGACCGCACCCACGGCGACGTGGGCATCGACCTGAATTGGCCGCTAATTCAACGCAATTCCAATGGGTTGACAACGGTTCTTGAGCCAATCGCTCAGGTGGTCCTGGCGCCGGACGCCAAGCTCAATCCAAACATTCCAAATGAGGACAGCCAGGTCTTCACCTTCGATGAGACCAACCTGTTCTCGGCGGACCGGTTCGACGGATACGACCTCTATGACGGCGGCGCGCGCCTGAACGTGGCGGGCCGGGCGACCTTCGACTGGGGCGATGGAGAAAGCGCGCGCATCCTGATCGGCCGCGCCTTCCGCGCCGACGACACCGACATCTACCCGCAGAATACCGGCCTGAATGGCCGCGCCTCCGACTGGGTGCTGGCCGGCGATGCGACGCCGGTGGCCGGCATATCGCTCTATGGCCGCGCCCTGCTCGACGACCACGGCAGCGCCGAAAGCCAGGAGGTCGGCGTCGACTTCGCCTATGACCGCTTCCAGGGATACCTGCGCTACGATACCGACAATACGCTTCCGACGGGACGCGTCGCCAATATCGAAGCCGCGGGCGACTTCTTCGTGACCCAGCACTGGGGCTTCAGCCTGGTGGGGGTTCGCGATCTGCAGCAGGAAGCTTGGCGGCTCGGCGAGTTCGGCGTGATTTATAAAGATGACTGCATCCGCGTGGAGGTCGTCTGGCAGCGCGAGGACACCACCGAGGGCCAGCTGGGACCATCTAACGCAGTATTTCTGCGCCTAAAGCTCGCCACATTGAACGGGCAAGGATACAACGATCCCGATTTTCGCTGAGGCCATCGCTTCGCGTAATGGAGAAGGGTGACGCGTCGTTGATGAAGCGGATGAAACGAACCGTGGCGATGTTCGCCACCACGGCGGCTATAGCCGTGCTTGCGGCGAGCCCATCGGTGCGCGCCCAGACTGACGCGGCCCTGGTTCCAGCCGCGCCCGCGCCGGCTGAGAGCGGCCTGAGCGAAGGCGTTGTTGCGATCGTCAATGACAATGTCATCTCGACCTATGATCTGCGGCAGCGCGTCCTGTACCTGATGGTCACCGCCGGGGTGCGGCCGACGCCGGAAAACATCCCCCAGGTGCAGCAGGAAGCCTTGCGCGCGCTTATTGATGAACGCATTGAGGTTCAGGAGATAAAGCGCGAAGAAAAAGAACAAAAGTTCGAAATCCTCGCGACGGACGATGACGTCAATCACGAGATCGCCCGCATGGCGCAGGGCAACCGGATGACCGCCGATCAGCTCTTGGAAGCGCTGTCCAAGGTCGGTGTCGGGGCCGACACCCTGCGTGAGCAGATCAGAGCCGAGATGAGCTGGCAGCGTTGGATTCAGGGGCGATACGGCGGCTCCCGCATGAAGATCGGCCAGGATCAGGTGAATGCGGTGATCCGCGCGCTGGAAGCCGAGGCGTCCAAGCCGCAATATCAAGTCAGCGAAATCTTCATCGACTCCACCCGCGCCGGCGGCATCGGCCCGGCCACGGACGGCGCCAAACAACTAATCACCCAGATGCAGCAGGGCGCGCCGTTCGCCGCAGTCGCACGTCAATTCTCGTCCGCCCCGACGGCGGCGAACGGCGGCGACGCCGGTTGGGAAAGCGAATCCGAGCTTGTGCCGGAAGTGCGCGACGCGATCACCCAGATCCGCGTCGGCCAGCTGTCGGCGCCGATCGTCGCTCATGACGGCGTCTACATCATCCTGGTGCGCGACAAGCGAGCGGGATCTGATTCGGTGGTCGTGCAGCTGAAGCAGGCGGCGATCAGCCTGCCCACGGACGCATCGGCCGCCCAGGTCGACGCCGCCCAAGCCAAGCTGATGAAGCTGAAAAGCGAGATCACCAGCTGCGCTTCGGTTGAAGCGGACGCGGCCAAGGTCGATGGCGTCGTCGCCGGCGACCTGGGTCAGGCCGAGGTGAAGGACCTTGCGCCCTCGTTCCAGGCAGCGATCAAACCGCTGAAGGTCGACGAGGTCAGCGATCCCGTTCGCACCGGCGCCGGGTTGCACCTGATCATCCTATGCGGCAAGCATCAGAGCGGGCTGACCATGCCCTCCAGAGACGAGATCGAGTCGCGCATCGAGGATCAGCAGCTGTCGATGATTTCTAAACGCTACCTCCGCGACCTGCGGAGCTCGGCGACCATAGAGACGCGGTGACGCCCAGGCCCCTCGCGCTCACCCTGGGCGATCCCGCCGGGATCGGCCCGGAAATCACCGTAAAGGCTTGGCGCGCGCTGCGGGCTTCCGGCCCGGCCTTTATGGTCATCGGCGATATCGAGATGCTCGGCGCCGCCTCTCCAGATGGCGCCTCGATTCTCGAGCGGGTCACCGGTCCGGGTGAGGCGGGCGCCGTCTTCTCCCGCGCCATCCCCGTGTTGGATATTCCCCTGACCGCGCCGGTGGTCGCAGGCAAGGCGGATCCGGCGCACGCCGGCGCCATCATTCGCTGGATCGAGACCGCGGCGGGTCTGGCCCTGTCCGGCGAGGTCTCTGGCGTGGTCACCGCACCCTTAGCCAAGGCGCCGCTCTACGCCGCCGGCTTTCCCTTTCCGGGCCATACTGAATTCCTCGCCGACCTGACGGCCGCCGCCAGCCACGACGGCGCGCGGGGACCCGTGATGATGTTGGCGGCGGGCGACCTGCGCACCAGCCTCGTCACCATCCACAAGCCCCTGGCCCAGGTTTCCAGCGCCCTGACCATTCAGGCCGTGGTCAATGTGGGGCTGGTCACCGCCCAGGCCCTGACGCGAGACTTTGGCGTGGCCCGGCCACGCATCGCCATGGCGGCGCTGAACCCGCATGCTGGAGAAGATGGCGCCTTGGGCCGCGAGGAGATCGAAATCCTGCGCCCAGCCGCTCGCAGCCTGCGCGACCTGGGCGTTGCCTGCGGCGATCCCGCCCCGTCGGACACCCTGTTCCATCCCGAAGCCCGGGCCAAGTACGATGCGGTGATCTGCATGTATCACGACCAGGCGCTGATCCCGGTCAAGATGCTCGACTTCTGGAGCGGCGTGAACATCACCCTGGGTCTGCCCATCGTGCGCACCTCGCCCGATCATGGCGTTGGCTATGACATCGCCGGCAGGGGATTGGCGCGGGCCGACAGCCTGATCGCGGCGGTGAAGACAGCCGCCGAGATCGCCGAGCGCCGCCTGGACCTGAGCCGCGCCGCGTGAGCTTGCTCGCGTGAATTGGGCAGACCTCCCGCCGCTGCGGGAAAGCCTGGAAAGCCACGGCCTGATCGCCCGCAAAAGCTTTGGCCAGCACTTCCTGCTGGACCTGAACGTCACCCGCAAGATCGCCAGACTGGCCGGACCGCTTGATGGCCAGACCGTGATCGAAGTGGGCCCCGGACCCGGCGGCTTGACCCGCGCCCTGCTGGAAGCCGGCGCCCGGGTCATCGCCATCGAGAAGGATGAGCGGTTTATGCCGCTGTTGGCGGAGCTCGCGGACGCCGCCAGCGGCCGGCTGACGGTCGTGCGCGCCGACGCCCTGAGGGCGGACGAGGCGGCGCTGTTGGCCGAGCACGCCGGCGGCGATCGGGCCACGGTCGTCTCCAACCTGCCCTACAATGTCGGCACGCCCTTGCTGGTGAAATGGCTGACCGGCGAATGGCGGCCGCAAAGCCTGACGCTGATGTTCCAGAAGGAGGTGGCGCAGCGGCTGGTGGCTCCGGCGGGCGCCGACGCCTATGGCCGCTTGTCGGTGATCACCCAGGCGACCTCGGCCGCTCGGCTGGTGATGGACCTGCCGGCCCGCGCCTTCACCCCGCCGCCAAAGGTGGACTCGGCGGTCGTGCGGCTCGATCCCCTGCCCGCCCCGCCTCCCGCCGCCCTGATCGCCGCCCTGGAACGCGTCACGGCCGCGGCGTTCGGGCAGCGGCGCAAGATGCTGCGGTCGAGCCTGAAGACGGTTGGCGGCGATGGCCTCTGCGTCGCCGCGGGATTAGACCCCAACCAGCGGGCCGAGACCGTGCCGGTCGCCGGCTTCCTGCGTCTTGCCGAAGAGCTGCTGAATGCGTCCTGACCTCCGCCACAGGATTCGCCGGAACGCCTTGTCCATCGCCGCCGGCCTGACCCTGATCGCCGGCATGGCGCGCGCCCAGACCGTCTGGCCGGGGGACTTCGTCTCGCGCCTTGAGGCCCTGGCCCTGCTTCAGTCGCTGAACGCGGACCTGCTCAGCCATGACAGCGCCACGGCCACCCTCACCCGCTGGTGCGGCGACCATCGGCTGGCGCCTCAGGCCAAGATCGTCGCCCTGCGGGAGCCGGGTAACGTTCCCGCCGACGCCCAGGTGCTACAGGCGCTGAAAGCCGGGCCAGATACGCCCATCCGACATCGCCGGGTGAAGCTGGCCTGCGGCGACAGGGTGCTGTCCGAGGCCGACAACTGGTATCTGCCCGGCAAGCTGACCCCGGACATGAACCGCACGCTGGACACCACCACCACACCCTTCGGCGCCGTGGTGAAGGGTCTGAATTTCCAGCGCCGCACCCTGTCCGCGCAACCGCTGTTCGACCCCCTGCCCGCCGGCTGGGACCTGTCGCCCCCGCCCGCACAAGCGGGGGACATGACCATACCCCACCAGGTCATCCAGCACCGCGCGGTGCTGACAGCGGCCGGCGAGCCCTTCAGCTATGTGATCGAGACCTATACCGACAAGGTCCTGCCGGAGGGGCCTGTAGGGCGGTAAACGGGTCGGCGTCATTTAGGAACGAAGAACACGACGCCCCCTGGCGGCGCTGGCGACGAGACTGTAACTCTGTCGCAACCGCAGGGGAGGTCTTGATGCACGCAAAGGTTTTGACGGCGGTTTTGACGGGTGTGGCGCTGTTGGCCGCCAGCCCGGTTTCGGCGCAAACCTTTCCCATCTTCAAGAGTATCTGCCTGGATACCCAGGGTCGACGCGAAGCCGCACTCGCCGCGATGGACAAGGCGGGCGGCTGGGCGACCGTAGATATGTCGAAGGCGTCGTTGCCGCCAAATGTCAAACTCACTGACTACACCGTGCGCACGCACACCGTGGATGGCGAGGTCCAGTCGATCGTGGTCGGCGACGGCACGACCATGACCGGCGCGGGTTCGATCCAGGTCGAGGTCTGCATGATCATGGGCAAGCTCGAGCCTGACGCCGTGGCCAACACCAAATCTTGGGTGGGAGCGGCCCCCACGATGACCATGGGCATTCCCACCCATGGGGTAAACGCCAATATGAACATCTTCATGTTCAAGCAAGGCGATGACGGCGGTCGGACGCCGATTGATCTCACCTCGGTCACCGGCGGCGTGTTGAAAGAGCCGGTGACTATGATCATAACCATGGAAGCCAGCGGAAATGGCGCCATGTTGGCCCATATGAACATGAAGCCCTAAGCTCGACACGCCGCCCGGTCTCGCCGTAAACGCGCCCTAGTCTAGCCTAGGCTCCTTGCCGGGGGCGAACCTGGTCATCGACATAGAGGCCGGTGATCCTCCAGGCGTCGGGGTCGCGCCGCAGGCCGAGGTTGGCCGCGATGAGGCCATCCTTAGTCTCGACCTCGCAGACGTAGTTTGCGAAGACGAAGCCTGCGGGATTGAACAGCTCAAGTCGTGATTGGCCGAAGCATCCCTTCAGGACGCCGCCCAGGCTCGCCGGCTGTTGCTCGTGGATGAGACCGGACGACTCTCCGCGACGATCAGCCACCCGTTCAGGCGCGGCTCCCGCATTCGACGCCTCACTGGTCCAGCGCGGAATGACCGCCTTCATCGTGACTTCCGCGAAGCGCTGACTCTGGGCGTTGAACATCCTCTGCTTGGAATAGAATCCGGCTTCGCAGCCACAGGCCAGGATGGAACAGGACACCCCCGTCATAGCCAGACATTCGGCGACGACCCGCCAAGTGCGGCGGCCGCCACGGGCGACAGCAACCAGCCGCCCCTTTCGCCGCTTGATGAGGAGATGGGGGTGTTGCTCGATTTCCGACAACGACCTCAACTGCGCACATCCCGCTGGTTCGGCTGGCATGATCGCGAGACGGGCGATCCCCCCGCCGCATCGTTAATAGAACCATACTGAAACACCGCCGCGCCTCGCCGCCTTCAATTATCGCTCGTTTACCGAGCCGCAATCGAAGATGGCAAAAGGCGCGCCAACGTTCGCCAGGTGTGAGCCGCCCAGGCGGCAAGGCTTGAAACGAGGCTTGGCTAGAGCTGCTCGTCCAGCAGGGTCTGCACGAAGCCTCTCAGCCACGGGTTGCGCGAGCGGCGCAGGCGCTCCGCATGATAGATGTGGGCGAGTTCGGCGTAGGCCAGGTCGAAATCCTCGTTGAGGATGACGTAGTCGTACTCGCCCCACATCCTTATCTCACCATAGGCGCGGCCGAGGCGGCGCTGGATCACATCCTCGGCGTCCTGGGCGCGGGCGTGCAGGCGGCGGCTTAGATCAGCCATGGTCGGGGGCAGGATAAACACCCGCACCACATCCTCCGGCGCGGAGGCGGCAATGCTCATCGCGCCCTGCCAGTCGATATCGAACAACACATCCTGGCCGGCTTCGACGGCGGCCATGACCGGCGCCTTGGGGCTGCCGTAACGGTGCTCATGCACCTCCGCCCATTCCAGGAAGGCGTCGTCCTTCACCAGGCCAGCGAAGGCGTCCGGCGTGACGAAGTGATATTCGCGTCCATCCTGCTCGCCTGGGCGCGGGCCGCGCGTGGTGGCGGAGACCGAGAGGGCGAGGTCGGGATGGTCGGCCACCAGCCGCCGGGACAGGGAGGTCTTGCCGGCGCCGGACGGGCTGGAGATCACCAGCAGCAGCCCGCGCCGAGCCCCACGCGCCTCACTCGACATTCTGCACCTGCTCGCGGAATTGATCGATGGTGGCTTTCAGCTCCAGGCCGATCGCGGTCAAGGCCGTGGTCGCCGATTTCGAGCACAGGGTGTTGGCTTCGCGCATGAATTCCTGGGTCAGAAAATCCAGTCGGCGGCCACTCGAAGCCTCGGCGCCGGCCAGCAGGGTCCGCGCGGCGGCGACGTGGCTTTTGAGCCGGTCGAGCTCCTCGCGAACGTCCGCCCGAGTCGCCATGACCGCCGCCTCCTGCACGATCCGATCTTCCAGGCCTGTGCGGTCCCCCAGCAGTTCGATCATCCGCTTCTCGAACCGCTCCTTGAGCGCCGCGGGCAGGCTCGCGGCCTCGGTCTCGGCCGAATTCGTCAGCGCCTCGACCTTGTCGATCAGGCCGGACAGGACCGGCAGCAGAGCCGCGCCCTCGGCTAGTCGCGCGACCTTAAGTCCGCTCAGCGCCTCGGCGATAGAGGCCGCCATGGCCGCTTCGACGGCGGCGTGGGTCTCCGGATCGTCAGCCTCGTCGGCGATGTCCAGCACGCCACGCAGCCCCAGCAGGGCTTCGATGGACGGCGGCGCCACGCGGCCCTTGGCGGCATAGGCGTTGGCGAGGTCGAGATATCGCTCCAGCTGTTCGGTGTTGACCCGCACCGCGCCGGAGGCCTCGGCCCGCTTTGCCTGCAATGTCAGGCCGATCTGGCCGCGTTGAAAGCGGCTCTGGGCGCCTTCGCGGGCAAGCCGGTCCAGGGTGTCAAACCCCGGCGGTCCGCGAAATCGGGTCTCCAGCCCTCGCCCGTTCACCGACCGTGCTTCCACCGCCCAGGTCCAGGCGCCGAGAGCGCCGTCGGCGCGGGCAAAGCCAGTCATTCCAGACAGCGCCATCAGTTCGATCCGGCTAATTTGGCCTGGCGTTGGACCTGGCGGTAATGGGCGACATTCTGATTATGCTCGTCCAGGGTGGAGGCAAACACGTGGCCGCCCGTCCCGCTGGCGACGAAATAGAGTTCGCTGGTGCGCGGCGGATCCAGCACGGCGGCGATGGAGGCGCGGCCCGGATTGCAGATCGGCGTCGGCGGCAGGCCATTGATGACATAGGTGTTGTAGGGCGTCGGCTGCAGCAGCTCGGACTCGCGCAGGCCTCGTCCCAGCGGACGCCCCTGGGTCAGGCCATAGATGACGGTGGGGTCGGTCTGCAAGCGGATGCCCTTTTCGAGCCGGTTGATGAAGACCGCCGCCACGCGCGGCCGCTCGCTGGCCAGCCCAGTCTCTTTTTCCACGATGGACGCCAGGGTCATGGCCTGTTCCGGGCTCTGGAACGGCAGGTCGGCGCGGCGTTGCGCCCACAAGGCCTTCAGGAGGTTGTCCCGCGCGTCCATCATCCGCTGCAGCACTGCCGCGCGGTCGTCGCCCCGACGCACCTCATAGGTCTCCGGCAGCAGCGAGCCTTCCGGCGGCACCGGGGCCGCGCCGACCAGGACGTCGCTGTTGGTAAGGACCTCGATGGCTTCTTCGGAGGTGAACCCTTCGGGAATGGTGACCCAGTGGCGGACGATGTCGCCCCTGCGGATCTTGTCCATCACCGCCGCCATTGAGGCGCGGTTCGGGAATTCATACTCGCCGGCCTTCAGTCGCTTGCCAGCCCCGCCGACCTTGGCGGCGACAATAAATACGGTGGAGGATCGGATCACGCCATCTCGCGACAGTTCCGAGGCGATCTCGGGGACGCCCGAGCCCGGCTTGAGGATGACGGTGGTTGAATCGCCGTGGCGGGCGACAGGCCCCGCACCCTGGTAGAGCCAGAGGAAGCCCATGACGCCAAGCATGAACAGGAGGCTCAAGGTGGCGAACGCGCTGCCGCCCATGATCGTCATGCGGCGCCAGAGCGGCAGGTCCCCCGACCCGACCGCGCGGTTTTGCGGATCGCCTCCGCTCACGGCGCCTTCTTCAGGACCAGGGACGCATTGGTGCCCCCGAACCCGAAGCTGTTGGACAGAGCATATTCGATCGACATCGGCTTGGCCTTGTTGGCGACCAGGTCAATGGGCGTCGCGACGGAGGGATTGTCCAGATTGATCGTCGGGGGCGCGATTTGATCGCGCAGCGCGAGGACCGCGAAGGCCGCCTCCACGGCGCCCGCGGCGCCGAGTAGATGCCCGATCGAGGACTTGGTCGACGACATGGTCGCCTTTCCCGCTGCGTTACCCAACATCCGCTCCACCGCGCCCAGCTCGATCTCGTCGCCCAGGGGCGTGGAGGTGCCGTGGGCGTTGATGTAGTCGATCTGCGACGGATCGATGCCGGCATGGCCGATGGCCGCCTTCATGGCCCGGAAGCCGCCGTCGCCGTTCTCGGCCGGAGCGGTGATGTGATAGGCGTCGCCGGCGAGGCCATAGCCCATCACCTCGGCATAGATTTTCGCGCCGCGCGCCTTGGCGTGTTCGTACTCTTCCAGCACCAGACAGCCAGCGCCCTCGCCCATGACGAAGCCGTCGCGGTCCTTGTCATAGGGACGCGAGCCCTTTTCCGGGGTGGCGTTGAAATTGGTCGACATGGCCCGGCAGGCGATGAAGCCGGCAATGCCCAGCTTGCAGATCGCCGCTTCCGCGCCGCCGGCGATCATCACATCGGCGTCGCCGAACATGATCAGTCGCGACGCGTCGCCGACCGCATGGGCGCCGGTGGCGCAGGCGGTGACCACGGCGTGGTTCGGGCCTTTGAAGCCATAGCGGATCGACACCTGGCCCGAGGCCAGATTGATCAGCGCCGACGGGATGAAGAAGGGACTGACCCGGCGCGGGCCTTTTTCGTGCAGCTCAATGGCGGTGTTGGCGATGGCGTTGAGGCCGCCAATGCCGGAGCCGATGATGACGCCCGTGCGTTCACGGTCGTGCTCGTTCTCGGGCGTCCAGCCGGCGTCTTTCACCGCCTCGTCGGCGGCCGCCATGGCGTAGAGGATGAAGTCGTCGACCCGGCGCTGTTCCTTGGAGGACATGACCTGGTCGGGATCGAAGGATCCGGCGATACCCGGTCCGCCGCCGCCGCGTCCATCGACGCGAGGCACTTCGCAGGCGATCTGGCAGGCGTAATCGGTGGGATCGAAGGTGGTGATGCGCCCCGCGCCGGACTTGCCAGCGAGCAGCGCGCTCCAGGTGGTCTCAACGCCCCAACCTAGCGGCGTAACCATCCCCAGTCCGGTGACGACGACTCGACGCATCTCTAGGACTCCACACTTTTCGGAAAAAGCATAAGCCGCCGGCCGCGATTATGCACGCGGCCCGACGGCTCATTCAGGCCAGTAGACTGGCGAGCCGGGCGCTAGGCGCCCAGCTTTTCGTCGATGAACTTCACCGCGTCGCCGACCGTCTGGATATGTTCAGCGGCGTCGTCGGGGATTTCAATGTCGAACTCTTCTTCGAAAGCCATCACGAGCTCGACATTGTCGAGGCTGTCGGCGCCCAGATCGTCGATGAAGGAGGCCTTTTCCG